>Ga0136611_10003149_pt1 | contig 11542 bp, 10 predicted proteins | sample AntDrymUQ2232306_2_FD_106645 | JGI IMG/M metagenome (GOLD analysis project Ga0136611, IMG submission 106645) | Polar desert sand microbial communities from Dry Valleys, Antarctica - metaG UQ223 (23.06) | ecosystem: Environmental > Terrestrial > Soil > Desert | place: Antarctica: Dry Valley... | reverse complement strand
GTCCAGGAGCCCCTCGGGGTAGGCATTGGTTGGAACGGCAGCCGTTTCCCCGTACACCTCACTGACCAGACTGGGTATGTCAAGAGCGCGCATGAGCGCCTCTCGGGTGTCCACGTCGGCCAGTGCGTCCTTGTTTTGATTGAGGTATAGAGATGTCGTTCCTAAGGACGAGAACTGCTCCACAGTGAGGGCTTCGTTGCCTTCCACACTCGGTAGATTCGACAGGGGAAATCCGTGGGCGATCAGGTCGAGGTCTCCGCGTTCCAAAGCGAGGATCTGGCTTGAGACGTCGGGCGTGACAGCCACATCCACGGTCGCGAATTCCGGCGCTTCGCCCCAGTAGTTTTCGTTGCGGATCAAGGTGTACCCCGTTCCGCGGCTGAACTCTTCGAGCACGTACGGACCACTTCCCGCGGAGTTGCTCTCCAAGTACTCCTGGGCGAGGTCATCATCGTTCTCTTCGAGCACTGTCGGGTTGACCGCCTTGGGCCCCCAAGCAGACGCCATGTAATGCAGAAACGCCGAGTCTGGGTCCTTGAGGTTGATGATGATCGTCTGGGCGTCTGGCGTCTCGTAGCTGGCAACTCCCCCCAGCATGTAGGACGGGCCCTGCTCGACCGCGCTCCGGCGCTCGAAGCTCGCTCTGATCGCCTCACTGTCGAGGGGTGTTCCGTCTGCGTACGTGAGGTCATCCTTGAGTGTGAAGGTGAACGTGAGCCCATCCTCGGAAACCACCCAGGACTCAGCTAGTTCCCCTTCGATCTCGGTGCCTCCCGGCGCGTACCGAACCAGCCCCTCGTAGAGCGACTGCATGACCGCAAGCCCTTCGATGTCGTAAAACACATCTGGGTCAGCGGTAGACATGTCTGCGAAGAACGCGATATTGAGGGTGTCGTCGCCACCTCCCGCTGCTGGATCCTGTTGCTGTTCACCACCACTGCAAGCAGAAAGAACTAACGTCGCTAGGATCAAAACGGTGCTGCGTGATCGAACATTGCTGTACACAAGGCCTCCTATAGTGGAAATATCAACCGCGGTCGTAAAAGTCTCGGAGTCCGTCGCCGGCGAGATTCGCCGCAACGGCAAGTAAGAAAATGGCACAGCCCGGTGCCAGAGGTATCCACGGGCTAGAGAAGAGATAGTCCGCACCCCGGGCGGCCATCGCGCCGAGCTCTGGAGAGGGCGCTGGGGCGCCGAGGCCGATGTACGATAGACCGGCAAGAGTGAGCACCAGAATCTGAATGTCTAGACTGGCTGCAACGATGACAGGAGGCAGGGCTCCTGGAAGTAGATGCCTGAACATAAGCCGGGTCCGGGAAACCCCACTTAGGCGTGCTGCATCAACGTGCGGTCGAGCGCGCAACGCTCGAATCTCGCCTCTAACGAGGCGTGCGTACCATGGCCACCAGACAACCGCTACTGCGATTATCGTATTGCGGAGGCTCGCGCCTAGAGCGGCCGCCACCGCGATGGCAAGTACTGGTCCTGGAAGGGCCAAGAAAGTGTCGGTGAGGCGCATCAGTAGCGCATCTACCCATCCCCCCAGTGTGCCGGCGACCAAGCCGATAGCGCCGCCGAAAACGATAGCCGAAGCGATGACTGCGGCCGCGCTCATCCAGCTGGTGCGTAGCCCGAACATGACCCGCGCGAAGTTGTCTTGACCCACATCGTCAGTTCCAAACGGGTGCTGCCACGACGGTGCTTGGAATGCCGGCGCCACTGAGATCAAGGGGTCGGCGACGAAGAGCGGGGCCGCGAAGGACATCGCCAACAGCAGGAGGAGCAGGACTGCCCCGAGGCGTTCCAGATAGCCCACACCTCGCAGTCGCGAATTGTCGCGCCGCGTGGCACTCCCAGAGGCGGCGGCTGAATCCGGAATTGCAAGCCTTCTTAACGGCATGTCGGCATCTCCGGTACGGCGGCCAAAAGGGCCTGCGTATAGGGGTTCGACGGCTGACTGATGACGGTGTCGGCCGTGCCCTCTTCGACGATCCGTCCGCGAGTCATCACCAGAATTCGATCGGCGATCAATCGTGCGGCAGCGAGATCGTGGCTCACGAATACCATCGCAAAGCCCAATTCTCTGCGTAGGGTTCCGAGCAAATTCAAGACCGTGGCGGCGAGTGAGGCGTCCAATGCGGAGATAGGTTCGTCGCAGAGCAGCAGGTCGGGTGGCTCGATAACCGCCCGCGCCAGGGCGGCGCGTTGCCTTTGCCCGCCTGACAGTTGCTGGACGCGCGCATTGGCGACCTCGGTCGGCAAGCCCAGGCGTCGTAGGGCTGCCGCGACTCGCTCACTGCGCTGCCCTGACGGCAGATGTGAGACTCGCTCCTGCAGATGTTGGCCCACGGTCAGCCACGGGGTGAAGGACGATCCTGCGTCTTGAAACACCATCTGCGGCATTCGCCCGGAGCCGCCGAGCTGCACGCTGCCAGAAGTCGGTATCTGCAAACCAGCCATGGCGCGAAGCAGTGTCGTTTTGCCACTGCCGCTCTCGCCGACGAGAGCAATTGATTCCCCGGGTTTGACAGTCAGATTGACATCGATAAGAGCGTCGAAGGGCTCACTCCGTCGCAGTCCACTACGACCTGGGAATCGAACATGGAGCCGCTCGACTGTCACACCACCGTGGCCAGACGCGGTCGCGACCGCGCTCCAAGTGGGGGCAATCTTCGATAGGCTCTGGGCCACAGTTGAGCCTGCTTGGTGGTGACAGGCGGCGACTCCGCCTTGGTCGGAAACCGCCACGAGAGTGGGTCGCTTGTCTAGGCAAAGCGATGTAGCAGCTGGACACCGAGGTGTGAAGTTGCATCCCGTTGGCTCGTCGGCGGGATGGACCGGTTCGCCGGCAATGACCGGCAGTTGTTGGCGACGGTCTGCGCTCAATCCGATTCGCGATGCCATAAGAGCGGCTGTATAGGGATGTCCGGGACGGTCTAGCACGGCCCGGGCTTCGCCAAGCTCCGCAACGAGACCGCCGTATAGCACGCAGATGCGGTCGGCCACGGTCGAGGCCACGGCAAGGTCATGGGTCACCATGAGAATTGCGCAGCCGAGCTCGTCGCGCATTTTTTGGAACAGGGTTAAGACCTGCGCCTGTACGGTCACGTCCAGCGCGGTGGTCGGCTCGTCGGCGATCACCAGCTTTGGTTCACCAGCGAGCGCAATCGCAAGCATCACGCGCTGCCGCAGTCCACCAGAGAGTTGGTGCGGGTATTCGCGCAGGCGCCGTTCAGCGTCGGCAATGCCTACGGCCTCGAGTAACCGGAGCACCTCCCGGGTGCTACCGGCCACCTCCTCAACCTGGCGACCGATGCGCATCGTCGGATCCAGCGAGGTCATCGGATCCTGGAACACCGCGCCAAGGGCGCGTCGACGTAGCCTGCGCCGCGTCGGGTCATCGGCCCTATTCATATCAACGTCGTCGACCATGACGCAGCCACGGACGCGAGCCGACTTGGGCAGCAACCCCAGCATCGACAGACCCAAAACCGTCTTGCCAGATCCCGATTCCCCGACGAGTCCGACGATCTCACCGGCACGAATTTGCAGATCCACTCCCCGCAGCGCGTGAAGAGTCTGGCCATTACGTCTGAACGTCACAGCCAAACCCGCAACATCCGCCACTAGAGGCGCGGGCGAGGTCGATGCACGGGCTACGGACAGTGCCGTCGGCGGCTGCGGCGCGCTCGTCATAGCAGGATCAAGCGCTTGCCGAATGAGGGTGGCCGCCGACTGGTGGGCGGCGGGGACCGTCGAAGGTGCCAAACGCGGCCACGACCTCCTCCGTCGAACGCAGCGCCCCTGTTTGCAGATACTCCATGGCGGTGAGTGACGCATCGTGGGCGGCCTGCGAGGAGCCTCCGACCGCATCCGCCGCAACGCGCACGTGATAGTCGTTCTGGTGAGCATCGACGAATGTGTAGTGAACGCATACGTCAGTCAGGGCTCCGCACAAAATCAAAGTCTGAGCGTTGAGTCCCTTCAACAGAATTTCCAGATCCGTTCCAAAGAACGCTGAATACCGCCGCTTGATGACGTGATACTCGTCAGGGCGCGGCATCAGTTCCGGCACTAGGTCGGTGTCTGGGTCATCTTCAACGCAGTGCACGGCCTCCTGCCCGTCGAGCTCCCGGCCGAAATCAGCGAGGGTGCGGCTGTGCCGCTCTTGCAGGAAGATCACTGGGATCCCGGACTCACGGGCAGCACTCAGCATGGAAATACACTTCTCCACCCGCCCCGGGTACCCACCCATTTGTGGGACCGCGTAACTTTCGTTATACCCGGCCAACTGATTGTCAATGGATATAAAAACGGGCTGGCCTACGATAAGATCACTCATTGTTCAAGTCCATCCTTAGGGAGTGGGTGTAAGATGAGGAAACGATGTCTCGGCTAAAGCGGTGAGAAATTCTCTGCGGTGGAGCACACGAGCCGCGCGCCAGAAGATTGGTATCCATAACGATGTGCTGTGCCCGTCTTGGGCCTTTGTCTTCGATACGATTTCGCAGCAAGCGCATCGCCAGCACACCTTGCTCGACCGACGGACGCTCGACAACCGACAGTGGTGGGCTCATCAGCTCAGCCAGCTCCAGGTCATCGAACCCAATCACGGATACTTCATCAGGAACCCGCACACCGATGTGGTGAAGTGCTCGCAGGACACCCACAGTCATCAGGTTGTTGGCCGAGAAGATGGCGGTCACGTCCGACGGCGAGCCCAACAGGCGCAGTGTTGCCTGATACCCGCCGTCAGCTTTGAAGTCCCCCGCCTGAACCAGCGCAGGATCCACGCTGACTCCAGCCGCGTCCAGCGCCTCGACGAACCCGTCATAGCGCTCTCGTCCAGGAGTCGTGTCCAGGGGGCCACTCACCAGACCGACGCGTCGGTGGCCGAAGCTCAGCAAGTGCTCGACAGCCCGGCGCGCCCCGCCGCGCGAGTCGACCAGGACGGAGTCCAGGTCTCCAGCGTGAAGGAGACGGCGGTCCAGAAGCACGATGGGCGCCCCCGCACGGCGGAGTTCCGCTGTGTTGTCCGAGCGCTCCTTAGCGGGCGCCAGGATGACACCATCAACGCGCCCGATCAGCCCCTCTAAGACGTCCCTCTCAAGCTCAACGCTCTCGTCTGTATTGCTCAGGAAGACTTTCAGCCCCTGTTGATTTGAGACCGACTCCACGCCCTTCGCGACAGCGGCGAAGAACGGGTTCGAGACATCTGGAACTACCAAGCCGACCGTACGAGTCACCCCAGACTTGAGACTGCGAGCTGCATGACTGGCTCGAAAATCCAGCGCCTCGATCGATGCCTGAATCGCTGCGGCCCGGCGGACCTTTTGCCCCGCGAGATGACGCGACACCGTGGTCGTCGACACTCCCGCTCGCTTCGCCACGTCGCCTATCGTCCCCACAGCACAGGACTGTAGACGATTATTGATATCGATACCACCACTGTCGATCGAAGCCTGAGGCGCCTCATGGGCTCTCGAGGAGGTCCCCGCGTTGCCGGCGCTGCAAGCGGCTAGCGGCAGCGACGCGGCGGTCATCGTGGCGCGATGCGGCAGTTGCTGCTCATTTGGTCCTCCTCCCGCGGAAATCGATTGCCGAGATTGGCTGTGACTCTAGACACAGTCGGACCTCACAGTCCAGAGTTGGCGGGAAATCGATGTCCGACCTTCTCGGGCCGCTCCGACCGACAGGAGACCTGCGTGCCGCCGACCCGCCCCGCCACCATGGCCGACGTCGCGCGCTTGGCCGGGGTGTCAGTGGCCACCGTCTCGCGCACCCTCAGTGGCACCAGAGCGGTAGACCCCGCGATGCAACAGCGAGTCACTGAGGCCGCCGAGCAGCTCGGCTACCGGGTCAACCTGGTGGGGCGGGCCCTGCGCCAGACACGCAGCTCCACCGTGGGCCTCGTGGTCCCCGACCTGGACAACCCCTACTTCTCGGCGCTCGCCCAGCAGCTTTCGCGTGCCTTCTCCGACCCCGGCATCGATCTGCTGGTCTTCAGTGCCGACAGCTCCCTGGAGACCGAGGCGCACGGCGTGCGCACGTTCCTCGGCCGCCAGGTCGACGCCCTCGTGCTGATCCCTGTGCACGAGGAGCGCAGCGAGGCCACGGTGTCCGCGGCCGCGGCGGCGGTGCACACCATCCAGCTCGACCGCCGCGTCCCGGGCACGGCGGCTTCTTACGTCGGGGTCAGCAACAGGGCGGGCATGCGACTGGTCCACGACCACGTCACCGCGACCGTCGACGTCGACGCACACCCGGTCCTCTACGTGGGCGCGACGCCGGACTCGTCCTCGGCCCGCGAGCGCCTCGAAGGCGCACGGCGGTGGTTTTCCCCCGGCGTCCCCACGCTGCTCGGTGACTTCTCCGCGGCTTGGGGTCGGGCGGCCGCGGCCCGACTGCTCGACGACGGCTGGACCGCCGCCACGATCGTCACCGCGGCCGACGTCATCGCGCTCGGCGTTCTTGCGCACCTGCTCCACCAGGGCCGGTCGGTGCCCGATGACTTCCGGGTGGTCGGCTTCGACGGGATCGGCGCCGCGGCCCTCGCCCACCCCTCGCTGACTACGGTGCGTCAGCCGGTGGAGGTGATGGCGCGGTCGATCCGGTCGCTGATCGAGTCTGCCGGCGAGCGCTCGTCTCGGTGGTTCGAACCTGATCTTGTGCTTGGGGCGACTAGCCCCGCCTCGACGGCGCCGTTGACAGTCAGGGAGCCAAGGGTGCTGCCGGGCTAGTGGTGTGGCCGTACCTCCTTCGGCGGAATCCACTTAACGTCACGCGAGAGTCGCGGGTGAGTCATTTCGTATGACCGTCAAGCGATAGCCCCGCCGAGGCCAGGGTTGAGCATGACGAACAGCGCGGCTCCCCTGTCAGCTGTGTTCGCGAACCAACAGTGGTGATGTGCACTCCCCCGCTCAAAACCGACAGGACCGTTGGGGGTAGGTCTCACCCGCCAAAGTTCAAAAGGGAGAGTGCAAGCTCAACGCTCAGCCCCCGCCAGCTTCCGCCGCATTGCCGTCCAGTGGGCCTGCCCCTCGGCGCCCACTTTGACGCACGTCACGGGACGCGACCATGCGGCCCCGGCGACAGTAAGGGCTGTGTGCGACAGACTCTGAATCATGCCATTGGCCCGTCGCGACCTTATTGATCTGTTCGGGCGTGCCTGTGATCTGGGCAACGGCGCCCTGTTCGTGGGTGCCGGTCTCTCGATGGGTGCCAGTTTGCCTTCGTGGGGGGAGCTCTTGGAGGAACCCCGCGCGGAGTCTGAGGTGCCAGCGATCGAAGATCTGCCGTTGATGGCGGAGTACGTCTTGTCCGAGGGTAGGTACTCACGCTCACGGCTGGAGCAGCACATCTTGGAGGTGACAGCGGCTGCCCAGGCAACGGCGACCCCGGCGATGGAGCACCTGGTGCGGCTGCCGGTCGATCAGATCTGGACGACGAACTACGACCCGCTGATCGAACGGACGGACCCTCAACGTGGTGTGCGAGTCATCGCCAGCGACGACGACGTGCGACTGATCGGCACCAGCGCACGCTCGATCGTGAAGATGCACGGCAGCGTGACCGCGACGACCCCGGCTACGTGGCTGAGCCCGCCGGTGATCACCCGAACCGACTACGAGTCGTACGAGACTGAACATCCGCGAATGTGGGCGCTGCTGCGAGCCGTCTATCTGAGTCGGACGATGTTGTTCTTGGGATTCAGCTTCTCAGATCCCAACATCGAGGTTCTGCAGCGGCTCGCTCGCCTGTCGGGCACCGCAACCCAGGACCGACACGCCGCCGTGCTCACCCGCCCGGCTGACGACGGCACCGACAATCGGCGCCGTCACGAGCTGCGCGTACGAGACCTTGAGGCAAGCGGGGTTCTCGTCCACGAGATCGACGACCATGCGGAGCTGACCGAGATCCTGTCGGACCTGGTTCGGCGGACACGCAAGTCCCGCTTGTTCGTGGCGGGCAGCAACAGCGAGGAGGATCCCGAGCCGGACTTCGAGCAGTTCACCGACGCGTTGGCGCGCGAGTTGGTGGATCGAGCGGGTTGGGAGACCGCGTCGTTGGGTGGGCACGCTGGTTGGAACGTCACTAGGTCCTTGGGGGCGTTGCGTCGCGCCGAAGAGACCTACGACCCGTCGAAGCTCGTGCTGCACTACCGACGCAAGGAGGGCGAGGCCCCGCCCGCGACTCTGGACGAGCGAGTGGGCACGGCAGTGTTCTCCGATCTCGATCGCAAGCCACTCGTGCAGGGGGTCTTGGATGAGTGCCGGGCCGTCGTCGTCGTGCGCGGCGGCTCCCGCACCTCAGAGGAGATCGAATGGGCACTTGGGTATGGCGCCGGGGTGGTTCCTATCGCCAGTTCGGGTGGCGCCGCGCACGAGTACTGGCAGCGCCACCGCGGCGCACCGCCGGACCTAGGCGGCCAGCCCACCGACATCGAGGAGTGGGACCGGCTCAACTCTCCTGAGTCGGCGATCGCGGCGCGAGCGGCGGCTCGCCTGCTCGACCAAGCGATGTACCACCATCCCACCGGCATCTGATGGCTCCGCCAACAGCATTCCGACGTAGCCCACGCGCCGCGGTCGAGGGTGCCCGTGGCGGACTCTGTTCGTTGTCGGCGGTCGCATCTACGGTGGCTGACATGGACGAAATGAGGTGTGCCGCTGTGGTGCTCACGGCGCTGGAACTGGTGCCAGGCGAGCCCTCCGACCTGACGAGTGTGCTGCGATCATCCATCGACCGCCAGGCGCTCCTGGGCCCCGGCAACCTGCCTACCGGCTCGAGCAGCGACGAGCGCGTGCTGAGTCCACTCGGCCAGTACCTGACCAAGGCGATCGATCCTGCCCGTGTGGAGTCCTGGGCTGAAGTCATCGAGCGCGGCTCTCGGGAGTGTCGATACCGGCCAGTGGTCATCGGGGACCCGGCTTATCCCGCGCGACTTGCGGAGGCCTGGGACGCTCCCCCGGTGTTGTTCCGAAGCATCGAGCCGGAGTGGCCGGCCGATGCCCAGCCCGACATCGACCCTGACGGACCCTCGGTGGGCATCATCGGGGGCCGAGATGCCGAGGCGTGGGTGCTCGAAGACACCAACCTGGTCGCGGCTGCGGCCGCGGCACAGGGGTATCGGGTGGTATCAGGGCTGGCGTCCGGTGTCGACACCGCAGCTCACACGGCGACTCTCGAGGCCGGTGGGCTAACCACGGCTGTGCTCGGGACCGGGATCGACCACGTCTATCCGTTCGAGAACACCGACTTGGCGCGCAGGATCGTCGGCCACGGCGTGCTGGTCTCCCAGTTCGCACCCCCAGCGCCGCGCACCGGAACAACCTTTCTGCGCCGCAATTGCGTCATCGCCGCGCTCTCTGACGCCAGCGTGATCATGGACGGTCGCGCCCGCAGCGGTAGTCGCCACGAGGTCGAGCAGGCCGTGCACTACGGCAAGCCGGTGCTGATTTGGGCCCCGGCGCTGTCGCGTGAAGAGTGGGCGCACGAGTTGGTCGAGGCCGGCCAAGCCAGCTTCGTCGATTCGGTGGAGGCCGTCCTCGCGGCTCTGCCATAGTCCAAGCATGCGAGTTGGGGCCGACGCTGCAGCTATTCGACGCATCTCCGACACGCTGATCCAACGTCTGGTTCCGGTCCCGAAGGATGCGGCCGGGACTTGTCCAAGTTGCCACACGTGGCTGCCGACCATTCGGGAGGGCACCCCGGCAGCGGTCATGTCCGCTGAGTGCGAGAACTGCATAGAGGTTCGTACTGCGCTTGATCGCACACCGCTGGTGATCGCGGTAGCTTCCCTGTACTGCAAGCCCTCACCCCTGCGCGACAGTCTGACCCGATACAAGGGCCGCAACGACGAGGACGACCCGTTCGACGCCTCCCAGGTCGAGCTCGTCCGATCCATGCTTGGCCGGCTCCTCATCGACCACGGAGACGCGCTCGCCGCCCGGTTCGGCGAACCCGACACCCTGGTGGTCGTGCCCTCCACCGACCGGCCGCCCCCGCACCCCCTCCAAGCCGTCCTCGACTCGCTGGAGCTGGACGTACCCACGCTGCCGCTGCTCGAGCGCGGTCCCGGCGATATGGGCTTCCGCCATCCACACCCGCACGGCTTCCGCGCACTCCCCACAGACCGGGCCCGGCAGATCTGGGTCGTCGACGACGTCTACACCACCGGATCACGACTCAACAGCGCAGCCGTCGCGCTCGAAGCCGCGGGACACCGCGTTCTCGGTGCAGTCGTGCTGGCGCGGCGCATCAATCCCGGCTACAGCGATGAAGCCGCCCACTTCTGGGACAACGCACGAGGACGGACGTTCGACTGGCAGGACGGCCCATGGGTGTGAACCCGACAGATCCAGACCGCCGCGCCCGCGGTGCCGATCCCAGTCACCAGTCGAGTGAACAGCTGAGCGACGGGCCGAGCGCGTTGGCAGTCCATCTCCCGCCGCTGCTGGCGACCGCCGGGGTTCGCACCGTGCAACTCGACGTCTTGACCCGGGCCGAGTCCTTCCGGGGCGCGACGGTCTCACCGCAGGCGCAGAAAGTCACCGGCCCTGCGCGCGAGGAGCACCGACGACGACACTTCGGTTTCTGGGAGTTCGTCCTTGCCCAGGCCAGCTCCACGGACACCGAAACACGCCAAGGTCTGATCCACGGCGCTCTGCGTCACAACAGCTCCGAGACGATCACTCTGCGCATGGACCACCACGAGTTCTCCACGGCACTCGCCGACGGCGCGTTCACCGGGCTCCGGTCCCGGACGATCGTTTCCCTCACCTCGCACATCCCCGACAGCGCCGATCCCTGCGCCGGAGCCCAGGAGTTCCACCTGCCGATGCTCGATCTCGGCCTTGCTGTCAGCCCGGAGTCCCTCGACACTTGTGTGGCCGCTATCGCAGCGCTCGGCGTCAGAGGGCTCCTACTGCAGTCCGGCCGCTCCTATCACTTCATCGGAAATCAGCCACTCAGCCTTCAAGAGCTCACACGCTTCCTCGCGCGGGCGCAACTCCTCTCCCCCATCGTCGACGCCCGCTGGGCATCCCACCAGCTCCTCGACGGCCAGTGCGGATTACGGATCTCCACCGACCTCGAGACCGCGCTGCCGCCGCACCAATTCTCAGCACTCGTGTGAGCTCTGCGACCTGAACGCTCGACGCCGACGATTCGGGCGATGACAGCCGAACTGGTCCAGCCTGTCTTCTTCAACGGGTCCAGAACGCGGTCGACGCGTACCTCGAACGCCAGAGGCGGGACACCGCCTTCCCATCCGTGCCGTGGAGGCGGCCAGGCGCCGCCGAACCAGCTGACACACCCTCGGCACACGTGCTCTTCCCCATCCAGAACGGTCGCGGACCAACAGGGGTAATGTGCACGTCCCCGCCTGAAGCGGACGGGGTAGGTCCCACCCGCCAAAGTACAAAAGGGAGAGTGCAAAATTGGACGCCGCGTGTCGACTGGGTTGCGGGCAGTCAGCGCGGCGACGACCCCCGGAACGTCTACCAGCCGATGCTGAACTCATGTTCCGGGCCGACCCGGC
>Ga0136611_10003148_pt1 | contig 11542 bp, 6 predicted proteins | sample AntDrymUQ2232306_2_FD_106645 | JGI IMG/M metagenome (GOLD analysis project Ga0136611, IMG submission 106645) | Polar desert sand microbial communities from Dry Valleys, Antarctica - metaG UQ223 (23.06) | ecosystem: Environmental > Terrestrial > Soil > Desert | place: Antarctica: Dry Valley... | reverse complement strand
CCGGCCGCGAGCGGCTCGAAGCGCCTGGTCATCTCGGCGACCACCGCATCGATGCAGCGCACGTCGCCGCGGTTGCACACGTTCGGAGAGCGGGGGTCGAGCGGACCGCTGAGCGTCGCGGCGATGGCCGTCCAGGGTGAATCCTCGACCGCCTCCTTGCGGTCGCCACCGCAACCCGCGAAGGCCAGCGACGCCGCAAGCACCGCGCAGATCCGGACGCTCACGGCCGGTGCGGGTCGTAGCGTCGAAGGGCGAGGCCGGAGCCGACGACCCCTGCGATCGTCAACCCGAGGAGCGCGAGCATGCTCGCGCCCCAGGCGTCGAGGCTGTGATCCCAACGCGGCTGGCCGCGGAGCGCGGCCGCGATCCCGTCGGCAGCCCCCTCCGGCTTCGAGAGGTCGAGCTCCGGTACGACCTCGGCGAGGCCGTTCAGCGGCTCGAGATCGCTCAGTCCGGTCGTGGACGCGGCCGCGGAGAACCCCCACTGCGTTCCCGCGACGTAGGTCAACTGCTTCAGGACGGGCTGCCGCACGACCTCGGGGAACACTCCGCCCATCGCGAGAACCATCTCGACGATGATCAAGACCGGCAACACGGTCATCGCACGATCGAGCCTGGTCGCGAGAGCGGAGACGAGGAGTCCCAGTGCCATCGCGGCGAGTCCCGCGAGCGCGATCGCCACGATCAGCTCGAGCTTCGGAGAGCCGAGCACGACGGCGTCGACGGGCCCACCCTGCCGTGCCGTCGCAAGCAGCACGAGCACGACCGCCTGAAACGCCGTGATTGCGGAGAGCACGACGACCTTCGAGGCGAGGTACGCCGTGATCGAGAGCCCGACTGCTCGCTCCCGACGGAAGATCGGCAACTCCTTGACGATCTCCCGCGCTGCATTCGAGGCGCCGAGCCAGGTCATCCCGAGCACGAGGATCAGGAGCACGAGCCCGCCCTTCGCCGCGAGGCGGATCGAACCGTCGTCCGGAGGGGCGAGCTGATCCGCGGGGAGGGCGACCAGCATCAGCAGGCCGAGGATCGGCGCCTGGAGCAGGAGGAGAGCAAGGTTCCTGCGGTCGCCGGCCAGGACTGCGGCCGAGCGGTGCGTCAGCGTCGCGAACTGCGCGAGCCAGCTGCCGCGACGCCTCGGTGGCGCCGACTCCCGCTCGGCGCCTTCCTCCAGGTCGCGCTCGGCGACGGCGGCGTAGCGCTCGTAGTCCGGGTGCGCGCGGAACTGCGACGCCCAGTCGGTCTCGGTCGCGGCGCTCAGGTCCTGGAAGACCTCCTGCAGCTCCTCGCGTCCGAAGTAGGCGGGGGCGAGCTGAACCGGCCCGAAATACGCGGCGCGCCCACCCGGGGCGAGCACGAGGACTCGATCGCAGAGGCGAAGGCTCTGGACGCTGTGGGTGACCACCATCACGCTGCGGCCGCCATCTGCGAGCGCGCGCAGGAGCAGCATCAGACTGCGCTCGTAACCCGGATCGAGCCCGGAGGTCGGCTCGTCCAGGAAGAGGAGAGACGGTTTCGTCAGGAGCTCGACCGCGACGCTCACCCGCTTCCGCTCACCCCCCGAGATCTGCTCGACCGGAACGTCCCGCCTTCCCTCGATCCCCAGCTCGCGGAGCACCTCGTCGACCCGCAGCCGTCGCTCCTCGCGCGGCACGTCGGCCGGGAAGCGAAGCTCGGCGGCATACTCGAGCGCCCGCCCGACGGTCAGCTCGCTGTGAAGAACGTCGTCCTGCGGAACGACGCCGATCCGCTGGCGCAGCTCCTCGTAGTGGGCGTAGAGGTCGCGGCCGCCGTAGAAGACCCTGCCCTTCTGCGCCGGCCGAATCCCGCTCAGCGCTCCCAGGAGCATCGACTTGCCCGACCCGGACGGGCCGACGATGCCGACGATGCCGACGAGCGAGCATTCGCGCAGACTCAGGCTGACCTCGTCGACGAGCGTGCGCCCGCGGCTTTCGACCGTCAGCCCGACCGCCTCGAAGCTGACCCGGCCGGTGTCGACGTACTCCTCGAGCGTGTCCCCGACGAGGCGAAAGACTCGGTGACCGACGGCGACGACGTCGAGCTCCTGCAGACGGGCCTTCTGGATCCTGCGCCCGTTGACGAACGTCCCGTTGTGACTGCCGAGGTCGGTGAGCTCGTAACCGCCCGCCGGGAGGCCGCGCAGCTCGGCGTGGTTTCGTGAGGCGAGCAGGTCGTCGAGGACGATGTCGTTCTCCGGGGCCCGCCCGATCCGGATGAAGCGAAGCGCACGATGGACTGCGCTGAGTCTGCCGAGCGCGTCGGCCGGAGGGATCTCGACGGGAGCCGCCTCGGCCGTTCGCGGCATGGCTGGCAGCGGCGGCAGCTTCGCCGCGATCGTCGCCGCGCGACCGACGTCGCGGGCTCGGTGCTCGCGCAACTCGAGGAGGGGGCCTTCGCTCGGGTCGCCCAGGCGGAGCTGCGTCGGCCCCGAGATCGGCATCTGCGTGACGCACGCCCCCTCGAGGAACGTGCCGGCGCCGCCGTCGGCCACGAGCAGCCAGCCCGCTTCTTCTCGGCTGACGACGAGGTGGCGTCGGGCGACGTGCGGGTCGTCCACGTGGATCCGCGAGGCGGGGTCGCTTCCCACGACTGCCGGCTCGGCACCGTCCAGCACGAACTCCTGGCCGCCCACCGAGACATGGAGCCATCCCTGCGGCGGCGATGGTGGCACCGGGCCGTTGTATCGCGGCGCTTCGTGAGGGTCAAGCGCCCGAGCCGGAGCGGTCTGGATGTTCGGAGCGCGACTCCGTGGGAGAGGACTGGTCGATGCCCTCCAACGATCCAAAGGTCGCGCGCGCCTCGGAGCTACCGGTGGTCGCCTTCGCGAACAGGCTGCCCGTCACGAAGGGCAGGCACGGCTGGCGGACGTCCGCCGGCGGCCTCGTCACTGCGCTCGCTCCCGCCCTCGAGGCCCGCCGCGGCTCCTGGGTCGGCTGGGACGGCGGCAGCGGCGAGGTGCCGGCACGAGTCGAGGGACTCGACGTCGAGCTCGAAGGCGTCGCGCTCAGCCGCCGCGGGGTCGACGACTACTACCACGGCTTCGCCAACCGGACGCTCTGGCCGCTCCTGCACGGGCTCGTCGAGCAGCCCGCGTACGACCGCAGCTGGTGGCAGGCCTACCGGGAGGTCAACGAGCGTTTCGCGGAGCGGGACGACTTGAAGCGGGCGTGCATCTACTGGGTGCACGACTACCACCTGATGCTCCTGCCGCAGCTCCTGCGGCGACGTGGCGCCGAGGGAGTGATCTCGTTCTTCCTCCACATCCCGTTCCCGGCCCCCGAGGTCTTCGCGCGGATGCCGTGGCGCACGCAGATCCTGGACGGGCTCCTGGGCGCGGACGTCGTTTCGTTCCACACCGAGGGATACTGCGACAACTTCCTCCGCACCGTCGCCCGGCTCCGCGACGACGCGACGATCGAGGGGAAGGAGATCCTGCTCACCGACGGCCGCAAGGTGCGCGTGGAGGCGCATCCGATCTCGATCGACGCTTCTGACTTCGCCGAGCGCGCGCAGCGCCCCGGGGTGGATCGCTGCCTCGACGGCCTCCGGCGCCAGTTCGAGGGGCGGCGTGTCCTTCTCGGGGTCGACCGGCTCGACTACACGAAGGGGATTACCGAGCGCCTCCGCGCGATCGAGCTCCTGCTCGAGCTCCGGCGCGAGCTCCGCGGCGAGATCGCGTTCGTCCAGGTCGCCGTTCCGAGCCGTGGGGACATTCGGGAGTACCGCGAGCTCCGAGCGACCGTGGAGGAGCTCGTCGGCCGGATCAACGGGCGCTTCACCGAGCCCGGGATGGACGTGCCGGTCCACTACCTCTATCGCGGGGTCACACCCGACCGGCTACTCGCGTACTACCGGCTCGCCGACGTCTGTCTCGTGACCCCGCTCGCGGACGGGATGAATCTGGTCGCAAAGGAGTTCGTCACGACGCAGGCCGCGACGGGCGGCTCCGGAGCGCTCGTTCTCAGCGAGTTCACCGGCGCGATTGCAGAGCTGCGCGAGGCGCTGCCCTGCAATCCGTTCGATCTCGACGGACTCGTGGGGACGATCGAGCTGGCCCTGGAGCTGGAGGAGGACGATCGCCGCCACCGGCTGACACGAATGGCGAAGACGGTTGCCCGCAACGACGTCTTTCACTGGGCCGAGCTGGAGCTCCGAGCCGCGGGCAGAGCGGCTCGGAAAAGAGGCGGGTAGGCGTTCGGGGCATCCCCCGAACGAGGGAGCGCACGGCGTCGAAAAAGCCCGATGCTGAGAGAACGCCACGGTTCTCCGTGCCCCCCAGCTATGGATGATCCTGCCCGCACAGCCGTCGACCGTGCCGGAAATCTGATCCGGCTGGTTCACGCCGGTCCGGTTCCGGGCGAAGGAGCCCCGTTCGAGGACGGGCTCGTCGACTCCTATCGCCAGCTCGCGGACGTCTTCCACGAGCTGCTCTCCGAGCAGAGTCTCGATGCACTGCTCGACCGGATCGCGGACGCGCTCGGCGAGCTGATCCCGTACGAGGCGCTCCACGTCTACGAGGCCGACGAGGTCAAGCGCGAGCTCGTGCCGCTGCTCGTTCGGAGCGAATGGGCGAACGAGATCCTGAGTGAGCGCTTCCCGTACGGCGAAGGAATCACCGGTTGGGCCGTCGACCAGCGCGAGCCCGTGCTCGCGAACCAGGCCCACCTCCATCCGCGCGTGTGCTTCGTCCCCGGGACGCCCGTCGAGCCCGAGGCGCTGATCGTCGTCCCGATGCTCGCCCGCGGCCTCCTCAAGGGCACCTTCAACATCTATCGGATCGGGGAGGAAGCGTCGTTCAGCGAGCAGGAGTTCGAGCTCGCGAAGCGCTTCGGCGACGCTGCCGCGCTCGCGCTCGACAATGCTCACATCCGGGCGCGGCTCGAGCATCAGGCCCAGACCGATTCGCTGACCGGCCTCTTCAACCACCGCTACTTCCATGAGCGGCTCCGGCGCGAGTTGACCCGCGCAGCCGGAGCCCACGACTCCGTCGCCGTGGTGATGATCGACATCGACGACTTCAAGAAGGTGAACGACGTCTACGGACACGGCGTCGGCGATCAGGTGCTGGCAGAGCTCGCCGACCACCTGCGCGCGACCGTGCGCTCGAGCGACGTCGTGTGCCGGATCGGCGGCGAAGAGTTCGCGGTGATCGTGACCGCCAGCGAGGAGGCCCATGCGGTCGCACTCGCAAACCGGCTTGCAACGCGCCTCGACGGGGTCGAACACGACGTGGCGGGAAAGATCGCGGTCTCGATTGGAATCGCCCACGGGCCGGAGCACGCCGCGAATCCGCGCGAGCTCGTGGCCTGCGCCGAGGCGGCAATGATGACCGCCAAGGCCCACGGCAAGAACCAGGTCGTCCTCTTCGACGAGTTCGCGACCGAGCGGCCGGGGTCGAAGGAAGTCCGGCGTGAGGACGTTCGCTCGATCGCGCACCTGAAGATGCTCCAGTCGCTCGGCGGCAAGCTGAACCGGCTGAACGACGTCCGCGAGATCGGGATGGCGATCGCGAACGAGCTGCGCCTGCTGATCGATTACCACAACTGCCGCGTCTTCCTTCGCGAGGGCGACGACCTCCTTCCGATCGCCTTCCAGGGCGCGCTCGCCGGCTCCGACGGCGCTGCGTACGAGGTGTTGGCGGCCAAGGTCGGCGACGGCTTCACGGGCTGGGTCGCGGAGCATGGCGAGTCGCTGCTGCTTCCCGACGCGGCCAAGTGCGAGTTCGCGGTCGACATCGAGGGAACCGACTCGATCGAGGAGTCGGTGATCGCCGTTCCGCTCAGCCTCGGCTCGCGCGTCCTCGGCGTGATCGTCGTCTCCAAGCTCGGTCTCGGCCAGCTCGACGACGACGACATGCGGCTCATGGAAGTGCTCTCGGGGCACGCGGCCGTCGCGCTCGAGAACGCGCGCCTCTACGAGGCGCAGCGTCGCGAGGCGCAGAGCGCGCACGCACTGCTCGGCTTCAGCCGAGAGCTGGCGAGCGCGGAGGGCCTCGAGGACGTGCTCGATCGGGTCGTCGAAGGGTCTGCGCGGCTCCTCGCCGCACCTCACGCCTCGCTCTGGCTCCAGGAGTCTCCCGGCGGAGACCTGATCGGCTCGGCCGCTTTCGGCTACGAGGACGGCCTCGTGCTCGGAAAGCGATACGCCGCCGAGAAGGTGGCGCCTTTCGCGGGGCTGACCGACCCCTACCTCCTGACCCCTGAGCAGTACAGCGCCTTCGCGAGCCCGCCCGCCGGCTCCTCGGGCGCCTACGCGATCGCCCCGTTCACGGTCGACGGCCGCTGGGGCGTGATCGCGGTCGGCTCGCCGGGCCCGCTGAGCTTTGGTGAGCGCGAGCTCGACCTGCTCGGCGGCCTCGCCCACCAGGCGAAGCTCGCGATCGCGAACGCGTCCAGCTTCGCTTCGCTCGAGCGCACCTTCCTCTCGACCGTTGAGGCGCTCGCGAACGCGCTCGAGGCACGGGACGAGTACACCTCATCGCACGCACGCTGGATCACCGACACCGCCCTTCGCGTCGGTCAGGAGCTGGGGCTCGACACCGACACGCTGAAGCGACTCGAGCTCGGAGCGCTCTTCCACGACATCGGCAAGATCGGGATCCCGAACTCCGTCCTCCTCAAGCCCGGCCCGCTGACCGAGGACGAGCGCGCCCTGATCGAGACCCACCCAGAGCTCGGGGAGCGGATCCTCGCCCCGATCGATCAGCTCGGCGACGTCTGCTCGATCGTCCGCTCCTGCCACGAGCGCTGGGACGGACAGGGCTACCCGGACAACAAGTCCGGCGAGGAGATCCCGCTCGAGTCGCGGATCATCTTCGCCTGCGACGCCTTCCACGCGATGACGACCGATCGTCCGTACCGGAACCGGCTCCCCGACGAGGAAGCGCTGCGCCGGCTCGAGGAGGCGAAGGGGTCGCAGTTCGACCCGGCCGTCGTCGACGTCTGCCTCCGCGTCCTCGCGTCGACCGCCTAGCGCGGCCTGCGACGCTCAGGCGGCAGGACGCTGGCCCAGCCCACTGCCGCTAAACGAGGGCCGTTGTTCGACTCACTTCGACCGCCGTCTAGACGAATAGAAGACCGATCGGGTTAAGCCGGCTTTCAACCCGCGGCCAATCTGATCGGACGAGCTGTCGCTTGGTCGTCACTTCGGTCATGATCGAACGTTTCGCGCTGAACGTGGCGGGTGAACGGGCGGGCCTGCTGCATGCGCCCGATGACGGGTGACTCAAGATCGTCACGGCAGTGCCGATAGGAGGAGCGGGGGAGCGAGAGTGTCGGCGTGGCCTTATGTCCGGCGTTTTTGGGTTCTTTAACTATTCCGGAGCGCGCACATACAACTCGTGGAGGTTCCCGTGAAGCGGATGATCTATTGCAGTCAGGCCGCGATCGACTTTAGCCCTGATGAGCTCGTGGCTCTTCTGGAGTTGGCGCGGCTCAAGAATACCGAGACTGGCCTGACCGGGATGTTGTTGTATTGCAGCCAGAGTTTTTTGCAGATGTTAGAGGGTGATCCGGCGGCTTTGGAGTCGACGTATGGACGGATCATGGCGGACAGTCGGCACGCCAAAATGCGGCTGCTGATGAATGTCGACATCGACACTCGGTTGTTTCCGGACTGGACGATGGGCTTTGAGCACCTCGACGAGGAAGAGCTTGCCGAGGATTTGGACGGCTTCACGCCGGAGACGGAACATCCACTGGTCAATCCGGATCTGATCACAAACGGTGGAGTCGCCCAGACGCTGCTGACGCTGTACGCGAAGAACCGCGTTCGGTAGTGCTCGCCTCAAGCACGAAACCGACCATGGTTGGCAAGGGTGGCGTCTTGAACCTGTTCTCCTTCGCGGGACCTGAAGCACGTCTGCGTGAGGTGAGCGAGGCTTTCGCGTCCCTGCTGGGGCTGACCAGCGGCGAGCTGAACGGACGGGCCGTTCTCGAGCTTGTTCATCTCGACGACCGTGCCGCACTCTCCGACGCACTGGCTATGCGTAAACGCAATGCCCGCGAGGTCGCTGTCGGGTGCCGGTTCGTTCAGGCTGACGGGCGGCCCATCTACCTGCAGTGGGTCGTGCGGCCGCTGCCCGGCGAAGACGTCTGGCAGGCGGCCAGCATGGAGACTGACGATCTTGTCAACGTACTGGCCGAGCGACGGGACCTTCGCACGCGCTTAGACCTTGCCATCGGGCAGGCCACCGCCGCGATGTGGGACTTCAATGTCGTCGAGGACCGAATGGGCTGGGAACCGCAGGCGGCCGAGATCCTCGGTCTCGCGCCGAACCTCCTTCCCAACAGCCCGGCCGAGTTGGCAGCGGCCGTGAACCCCGCAGACAGCCAGATCGTGCACGAGGCCCTCGACCGGCTCCTCGCCGAGGGACAGACCGAGGTCGGACTCCGCATCGGACAGGACAGCGAGACCCGTCATCTTTCGCTGCGCAGCCGGATCCTCGACCGGGACGCGTCCGGACGACCGCTGCGGGCAGTCGGGCTCTTGCTCGACATCACCACCGCGAAGGCGATGGAGGAGCAGCTGCTGCGGATGAGCGTCAGCGACGCGCTAACTGGGATTCCGAACCGCCGCGCCTTCGATCACGCACTGCGCGGCGAATGGCGCCGCTGCACCCGCGCCCGCGAGGCGCTCTCGATCATCATGGTCGATATCGACTGCTTCAAACAGTTCAACGATTCCTTCGGCCACCTCGTCGGAGATCAGGCCCTAATCACGGTCGCCCGCGCGCTTGCCGCGACCCCTCAACGCGAGGGCGATCTGGTCGCCCGCTACGGCGGTGAGGAGTTCGCAATCATCCTTCCCCACACCGATGCTGCCGGCGCCCTCCGGGTGGGCCTGCAACTCGTCGAAGCCGTGCGTGCTCTCACCGTCCGCCAGGCTCCCGGTTGGAATCTCAGCGTCTCGGTGGGTACTGCCAGCTGGCTTCCCGACCGCGAGCTGATCACATCGTCCGAGCTGCACGGACGCGCTGATGAGGCGCTCTACGCGGCCAAGGCGGCTGGGAAGAACAGAGCGGTCGCCTATGAGGACTCGCTTGCTGCCCGACACACACTCCAGAACGCGATCGCAGAGGGAATCGAGCAGCACGAGTTCGAGCTCTACTACCAACCCCTCATCGACCTAGCACGCAACAACGTGACCGGTTTTGAGGCGCTGATCAGATGGAACCGCCCCGGACACGGCCGCGTCTCCCCGGATGACTTCATCCCCCTAGCCGAGACCACAACCCTGATCTGCGACCTCGGACGCTGGGCCCTGCGGGAAGCAACCCGCCAAATCGCGCTCTGGGCCGACGAAAGCGACGTCGCATCCACGTTGCGAGTGGCGGTGAACATCTCCGCTCGCCACGCCACCAGCCTCACCATCGTGACCGATGTCGAAGAAGCCCTCGCCGCGGCCGCGATCCCCGCCCACCAGCTCGAGCTAGAAATAACCGAGACAGCACTCAGGGACGGCCTGCTAGACCACACAGCACTCGCCCGCCTGCGCTCCATCGGGGTCAGCGTCGCGATCGACGACTTCGGTACCGGCTACACCTCGATCGGGGAGCTCGCCCATCTCCCCGCCGATGTCCTCAAGATCGACCGAAGCTTCACCGCCTCACCCGATCCCCGGACACAAGACCTCATCAAGCTCATGATCGAGGCCGCACACACGTTTGACCTGCGAGTCGTGGCCGAGGGGATCGAAGACGAACCAACGCTCGCAGCGTTGCGGACCCTCAACTGCGACACCGGACAGGGCTACCTGCTGGCGCGACCAATGCCCGCCGATCAGGTCATCAGCTGGCACAACGCGTGGCAAGCCCGCACCGACCCCATCCGCACGCGCTAACTATCGAACTCCAGTCTGCAAGCGAAGGTGAAGTTCCCCCGTTTCTCCGGACATCCAAGCGCTTGGTCAGAGAGTCGCGCTCGGTGACGAAGGAGGAGCGTTATGCCATAGAGGTTTCAGAGGCCGTATCCGCCGGAGTTCCGGCGTGAAGCGGTTAGCTTGGTCAAGGTCAGCGGCCGGTCGGTGCGTGAGGTCGCCGGCGAGTTGGGCGTCAGCTACAGCAGACCGGTAACCGCCGCTCTCGGGCGTGATTCGCAACGCTCGCGCAGGCGACGATTTGTGGATCGCTAACAACCGGCATGTAGCTTCGTGTGGATTGTGCGCCAGTCCAAGCACGCTCGTCACTTGGCCGCAGCCGCGGGTCCTCGGCTGCGGCTGTGGAGGGGCTCCGGAGATATCCCGCAAAGCGAATGGAGCAACCGCTTGAAGAGTCGGCTTTCGTTCGTGCTGGCGACACCTCTGTGTCTAGTAGCTGCTGCAGGTTGCGGTGGCAACAGCGGCGGGAGCGTGACGGGACCGAGTTCTCGGGTCGCAGAGGTCGCGGCCTCCTGCGCTTTCGTTGTCGACTATGACGGGCACCGCTATCAGGGCAATGCGGCCCCGGTGAAACCTGTCGAGGGCAGGTTGCTCGGCACCGCGACACAGCCGGGTTGTCAAGACACACCAGATGGGCCAGCGCCGGGCACCGAAACAATTGAGGTGACAGAGATCGAAGGTGTTTCACCTGATCTGGCGATCATGATTCGGGGCCGCGACGACTCGGTCCTGATCCGCGACGACGTGGACTATGAGCGGCTCCCGGCGGAGTTGGCGCGCCTTCTGCGCGTGCCGGGTTGTGACAGCGGCGAGGAGCCAGTGCAGATCTCCGGTCGTTTGCGCGGAATCCTCGGCGCCGACGGCCACACGGAGCTTGATCTCGATCCGCCCTACGACGTACGGATCGACGTGACCGAAACCTCCGTTGCCGATTACGAGCGAGCGGAGCTAACGGTGCGTGTTCCGACAACGCTCGGGCGCCCGCTCACGCGGAAGGACATTGAGTCCTCGCTTTGGGAGGGTGGGACTCTCAAGGTCACCGTCAGTTGCCGTGACGGTGACTTCGTCGCTTCGGCGATCAAGGCCGCGCCGCCCGGCTAGCCAATCGAGACGCCGTGCTCAGGGAACATTCCTGAACACTGGCCCACCCGAGACCTAGGTCGTCCGTACGCGAGCCTGTGGCTCGTTCCATGCCTCAGTCGGAGGTATCTCGTCCGGGGACTCGTCCCCGTGCAGCTCCACGTAGTCCACGATCTCCACACTCGAGAGCCATCCGTCGTCAACCCATCGTCGCAGGGGACTCGGCGACGCAGAGGACTCCCGTGTTGCCGTCCTGGTCGGCGATCACGGTGAGCGACGGCGCGTCGCTGTCATCGATGACAATCCCACCCGCGGCGACGGCGGCGGCGATTCGTTGATCGGCCACCTCGGGCGCCACATAGACCTCGACGTGGAACCGCTGACGCGGGGTCTCGTGCTCGTCGGCGTCACCGAACCACAGGTTCGGTACCCGCCCCGTGGTGTCCCGGATCTCGTCGCTGGGGGACCCGTGGCCCTGGGCCTCGGCGTTCCCGGTCAGCAGGGCGGCCCACACCGGGGCGATGGTCGCGGAGTGCGCCGTGTCGAGGCCGAGCTCGATGACGCT
>Ga0136611_10003147_pt1 | contig 11543 bp, 11 predicted proteins | sample AntDrymUQ2232306_2_FD_106645 | JGI IMG/M metagenome (GOLD analysis project Ga0136611, IMG submission 106645) | Polar desert sand microbial communities from Dry Valleys, Antarctica - metaG UQ223 (23.06) | ecosystem: Environmental > Terrestrial > Soil > Desert | place: Antarctica: Dry Valley... | reverse complement strand
CGACGTGGTCTTCGTGGCCGTGCGTCAGCGCGATGCCCGCGATGCGGTCGCGGTTCTCTCGTAGATACGTGAAATCGGGGATGATGAGATCAACGCCCGGATGGTCTTCATCGGGAAACATGACGCCGCAATCAACGATGAGAATTTTGTCATCGTATTCATACAGCATCATGTTTTTGCCGATCTCGCAAACGCCACCCAGAGGGATGACTTTAATTTCTTTTTTACTCATTGAATTCCTTACAGATTTTTAATTATAGTTTTATACGTTCTTGAATCTCTACCTAAACGAGCGGCAGTAGATCATGTCATTCTGAGCGCAGCGAAGAATCTATTAGCAGTGTTGGCAGCGTTGGGTTAAATGTGAGATGTGAAAATACCAAAAGTAGATTCTTCGCTGCGCTCAGAATGACAAACTTCTTACTCTCATTCGGTGTTCATTGTTTCGTCTATTAAAACAACGACAAATTCGCCGGTGCCGAATCCTCGGTTACTTCTTTCGATGCTGCTTTAGAGACGTCGCACACCGGCGGAGTTTTGGGCGTTAAGTCGGTAATTTCATCTTCCCGAATGTCGCGCTCGATCAACTCCTTGAGCACCAGAATGTCAGCTTGCACCGTCGGCATCAATTCCTTGCGATGCAGCGCCGCCGCCGGATGGTAAAGCGGAATGAAAAGAATCCCGCTTTTGCGAAAAACTTTGCAGCGCGCCTGTGTGATCTTCAAATCCCCGCCAAGCAAAGTCTTGAGCGCCGGGCTGCCGAGCGGACAAATGATCTTCGGCTCGATGATGGCGATTTGCGCCATCAAATAATCGTTGCACGCTTCGATTTCATCAATGAGCGGTACGCGGTTACCCGGCGGGCGGCACTTGACGATATTGGTGATGAAGACATCTTCGCGCGCGATGCCGGCCTGTTCCAACAGCGTATTGAGCAATTGGCCGGCGGCGCCCACGAATGGGCGGCCTTCCAAATCTTCTTTCTCGCCCGGCCCCTCGCCGACGAACATGATGCGCGCCGTCGCGTTGCCGGCGCCGGGCACGGCCTGCGTTCGCGTCTCGCAAAGGCGGCACAGCGGGCACACCCGGATTTCGCCCGCGAGTTCTTCGAGTAATCGAGCCTTATCCATCACAGTTGGGGGTCAGAGAAGCCCGGCGGTTTGCATGGCGCGGCGCAAATTCTCGCGCTCCGCGTCGGTGGCTTCGACGAGCGGCAAGCGCAAGCCACCGCAATCGAAACCTTGCAATTGCATGGCGGCTTTGATCGGAATCGGGCTGGGCGCGGTTGGTGGAAAAATCGCGTCGCAGACGGGCAGCAGCCGCAAATGGATGGCAATGGCAGTACTCAAGTCACCGTTCCAGAACGCTTCCATCATCTGGCGCATCGGTTGGCCCGCAATGTGGCTGATGACCGAGATGACGCCGCAGCAACCGAGCGCCAACATCGGCAAAGTGTCGCCGTCGTTGCCGCTGTAAATAGCGAAATCATCACTTGTCAAAGCGCGGATGTAGGAAATCTGCGCCATGTCGCCGCCGGCTTCCTTGACTCCAATAATGTTGGAGATTTCGGCCAGGCGCGCCACGGTTTTCGCTTCCATGTTGCGCGCCGTGCGGGCCGGCACGTTATACAAAACGCACGGCAATTCGACGGCTGCGGCAATCGCCTTGAAATGCTGATACAAACCTTCCTGATGCGGGCGATTGTAGTAGGGCACGACCAGCAAAAGCGCATCCACCCCGGCTTCCTCAGCCTGGCGCGAGAACTCAATCGAGAATGCGGTTTCGTTATCGCCGGTGTTGGCGATCACTGGAGTACTGCCTGCCGCGCGCTTGACGCAGCGAAACAACTCCAACTTCTCCTGCGGCGTCAGCGTCGGGCTTTCGCCCGTCGTGCCGGAAACCACGATGCCCGTCGAGCCGTGTTCGATCAGTCGCGCGGCCAGTTCCTCGGCGCGCTGATAATCCACCGCACCGTCGGGACGCATGGGCGTGACCATCGCTGTGATAAGAGAACCGAAGGGAGAGCGGGAAAAAGTGTTCATGAAAGAATTTTAAGCGCGCTAAAAAGATAGGTTTATCTTAACATAGCGCGGGAAGAGATTACACGAACCCGGAGCGTAAGCGACGGGCGTATTGAACCCGGCCCGTCGCTTACGCTCCGGGTTTTCGTAGCAATGTGTTTAACGCCGCACCTTGCTGGGCAAGGTCGGTTCCAGCGACTTGCCTTCCATGTCGGGCCGATCCCATTCCCACGGCCCGCCGGCTGCCTCACCGGGCCGCTTGACCCACGCGGCGCGCTCGCCTTTGCCGTCGAGCGCCAGGCGCACGATGCCCTGTGCGGGCCTGCGGTCGAGACGCACGGTGAATTTGATGCTGGCCTCCGGCGCCGCTTTCGCCACAGCGCGCGCGACCGCAGTGAGATCGAGCACCGCGTCGAAATCATCATCGAATTTGAAGGTCGAGAGCAGCGCGTAAGTACTGCCGTCATCGGCCACAGCCGTGTCGAACGAGCGCCGCAAACTCCACCACGACGCTTCGGGTTTGGAACTCGGAGGCTGCGTTTGCAGCGGCGTCGCATCGAGCAGCAGCGGCAAAGCGCGCTCATCCCACGAAACAGGAGCGTTCGCCAGAATGTGAGGAAACACCCAGATGCCGCCCGCCGGCGGTTTGATGCGGCGGCGGAACTGATCGGCGCTCTCAGCCCTGATACCATGCAGCGCTATTTCCCGCGTCGGCCATAGCCAAGCCACTAAGTGCGTCAGGCCGGAGGCGCGAGCGCGGCAGCGCACTCTCAGCGTGTCTTTGATTTGAGCCGGCGACCACTGAATGGCGGCGCCGCTGCTCTGCTTTTTCCCCGCGCTCCAGTCCAGGCTCCAATGCGCCGCATCGGGAGTCACGGTCACATTGATGGATTGGCCGGGACGCAGCACCAGAGTACTGCCATTAGACAGCACTTGTGAGTCGGGCGACTGCGGCCAACGCGCCAGCAGCAACGGCGGCGCCGGCGCCGTGCGGCGCGCGAAAGCGACGGTGACAACGACGACCAGCAGGACGAGACCGCTGCCGGCGAAAAGTTTGAAACGGCGCACCTCAAGTTCGCGTCGCGCGCGAGCCTTCGCCAAGCGACGTTCGCTGGCTTCGAGTGACTGTTTAAAAACGGCGTCATCTAATATAGCCATCGCGCACAAGCAATTCAGCGACGAGAATCGCGCCTTTGGCGGCGCCCATCTTGGTGTTGTGCGACACAAGCACGTATTTCACGCCGTGAGTGCCCAGCGCCTTCTCCTCGCGCAAGCGGCCCACGACGGTCGTCATGCCGTCGTTCATGTTGCGGTCGCGGCGCGGCTGGGGCCGGAACGGATCGTTATGCACGAAAATCAAAGGCTGCGGCGCGGTCGCCAAGCCTTCGAGTCCGCCCGTGAATTCGCGCATCACGCGCGCCGCAGCCTCGGTGCTGCAAGCCTCTGTGGTGGCGACATAAACCGCTTCGGTGTGGCCGTCGAGTACTGCCACTCGCGTGCAGGTGGCCGAGACCGGAAAATCCGCCGCGCTGATGCCGTCATTGTGCATCGCACCGAGAATCTTCTGTGTCTCTTTCTGAACTTTTTCTTCCTCGCCGGGAATATAAGGAATCACGTTCTCCAGCGCATCAAGGCCCAGCACTCCGCCGCGCCGTCCGGCGCCGCTCATCGCCTGCATCGAAGTCATCACGATGCCTTCGATGCCGAATGCGTCATAAAGCGGCTTGAGCGTCATGGCGAGTCCGGTTGTGGTGCAATTGGGAATCGGCGTCACGAAGCCTTTCCAACCGCGCTCTTTTTGTTGGCGCCGCAATAATTGCGCGTGATCGTTATTGACGCCCGGAATGATGATCGGCACATCGTCGAAATAGCGAAACGCCGATGCGGTGCTGACAACCGGCGTGGTTTGAGCGTAGCGCGGTTCGAGGGTTTTCGCGGCGTCACTTTCGACCGCCGTAAAAACGATGTCCACCGTCGCGGCATCGAAATCTTCCGCGTTCACGACCGGCATCCGCGCGATGTCCTCATTCAAAGGCTCATCGCACCACCAGCCGATGGCGCCCGACGGCTCGCGTAGAGCATCGAGATAACTCTTGCCCGCTGAACGTGATGACGCGGCAAGAACTGTGACTTCAAAGTCAGGATGGTTCGGCAGCGCGGCGATAAATTGCTGCCCGGCGATTCCCGTCGCGCCGATGACGGCGACCTTCTTCTTCATTGGTTTTTCTCTTCGTAGTTCAAATAATATTCTCTAATCCATAAGTCAAGCCGTGCAAGTCGCGCACGGCTTTGATAGCGAGCAAGACACCCGGCATATAGCATTCGCGCGTGATGGTGTCGTGGCGAATCGAAAGCGTTTGTCCGGCCATGCCGAAAATGACTTCCTGATGAGCCAGATAACCCGGCAGGCGCACACTATGAATCGTCGCGCCGCCGATTTGCCCGCCGCGACTGTGCGGCGCTGAAGAACCATCGCTTTCCTCATCGCCACCAATGCGATGGAAGTCCGCCTCACGCGCGGCGCGCATCATCTGGGCCGTTTTGAAAGCGGTGCCGCTCGGCGCATCGAGTTTTTGATCGTGATGATATTCGATAATCTCCGCCGACTCAAAAAGTTTCGAGCATTCGACCGCGAAGCGCATCATCAAAACCGCGCCGATGGCGAAATTGGGCGCGATGAAGACGGGTACGCCCGCCGCGCGGCTGGCTTCCTCAATCGCATCGAGATCGTCCTGCTTCAAGCCGGTCGTGCCGACGACGGGCGAGACTTTGGCATTGAGCATAATCTGCACATTGTCGCGCACCGTTTGCGGCGTCGAAAAATCAACGGCGACCTCGGCGCCGGACGCGCGCAGCGCCTCGGCCAGATTCTCAGCGATGAGCACGCCTTGCGATTTGAGTCCGGCCAGTTCTCCGGCGTCGCGCCCGACTTCGTGCTTATCCACCGCGCCGACGAGTTGCGTCGCGGCGTCATTGACAACGGCTTTTACCACTTCGCGGCCCATGCGGCCTGCGGCTCCACTCACGAGGACTTTAATCATGCTTTTGTTATTATAGCGGCTTGGCGCCTTGCCATGCAGTACTGCCGGTCTACGGGGATGGTCAGGCAGTTCAAGAGTTACGCGTTCCAGGGCAACCACGCTGCTGCGGAGCCGTTGGGCTATGGTTATAGTAAGGTAGTTTGCAAAGCGACAGCTAAATATAGCGGGATGGGGATAGCGGTGCGCGAGGAAAACAAATGGAGCCGGGCCGAGCGGCACAATACGGGGGTGATGGCTGCCGGCGAGTCGCTGTGGGGCCTTTATACCGCGATGATCGCGGCCTCGACAGTCTTGACGATTTTGCTGCATGATCTGGGCGCGGGCAACAGCGTGGGCTTGATTCCGGCGATTGAAGGCGGCACGCTCTTGCTGCCACAGGTGCTGGGCGCGTTTTTGTTTCACGGCAAGCGGCCCGTCAAACGCATTCTCATCACCTGGCACGTCGTGGCGACTGTGCCGTTTCTGCTGCTGGCGGCGGCGGCGGTGTATTGGTCGGCGAGTTTGCCGTCTTTAGTAGTCAGGATCGTCCTGCTGCTGACTTTCGGGTGTATGCAGGCCATTATCGCCGTTGTCGTCCCTTCGTGGACGGATTGGCTGGGCCATCTTTTCGGTATCCGCCATCGCGGCACGGTTCTCAGCCTGCTGCTGGCGAGTTCGGCGTTGGTTTCCATTGGCGGCGCGCTGGCGGCGGGCTATTTGATTCGCCTCGATCCCACACCGGCGGCCTACACCCGTCATTATCTTCTGGCTGCGGTTTTTGCCGCGCTGTCCATGGTGGTTTTTGCCTGGGTGCGCGAGGAGCCGCAAGAGGATGCTGTTGATGAGGCGCCGATGAACAAAGGCTGGGGCCACTGCCGCGCTTTGCTCGACAGGTTCGATGACAGTGTGCGCGACCCCAACACCCAGGCATTTATGGTGGGGCGTTGCCTGACGGTGTGTGGCTTCGCCATGATGCCGTTCATGACACTGTATTACACTTCGCCGTCGGGCGGCGATCTCAGCGCGAGCTTCGTAGTCTCGTGCGGCGCCGCGCAGGCTTTGGCGGCGGCGCTGTCACAGCTTGTGCTGGGGCGCATCGGCGACCGCCGGGGCCATCGCATTGGACTTATCTTCGGCGCCGCCATGCAAGTGCTGGCTCTCGCGGTGATGCTGGCCGGCGCCGGCCCGATGAGCTGCCTGATCGCCTATTTTTGCGCCGGCTGCGCCCTGGGCAGCGCGTCTCTGGCGCACCTCAATTTATTGATCGAGACTTGCCCGCACGACAATCGCGTGGCGCACATCACGATCAACAATGTGGTGCTCGGCGTGACTTCCGTGGCGGCTCCGTTGATGTCGTCCTGGATCGTGCAGCAGTGGGGATTGCGAACCTTGTTCGCTATTTGCCTGACGTTTAGTCTGGTTGGCCTCGCCTGGCTTATCAGCCGCATGAGAGAGCCGCGTCACATTGATGTGCTGGCCGAGCGGCCAGCGGAAAGCCTCAGCGCGCCGGCCTGACAAATCTTCGAGGGAGAAATATAAAATGCAAAGCAATCAAGCCGTTCCGCCACCCAATGCCATCCTGCTGTTCAACGACAGCGATGTGAATGACTGGACAACCCGCGAGGGCGAGCCGGCGGGCTGGAAAGTCGAAGACAAAGTATTGCATGTCGTGCCGCGCACCGGCGATATCATGAGCGCGCAGCATCTGAGCGATTTTTATCTGCATCTGGAATTTCGCTGCCCCGATCTGCCGCATGCGAACGGGCAGGGGAAAGGCAACAGCGGCGTTTTTCTGCAAGGCCGCTACGAGATTCAAGTGCTTGATTCTTACGGCGTCGGCATCCCCGGCAAGGGCGACTGCGGCTCGATTTATAATCAATTCGCGCCGCTCGTCAATGCCTGTTTGCCGCCGCTGGAATGGCAGAGTTACGATGTGATTTTCCGTGCGCCGCGCATCAACGCGGCGGGCGCCATAACCGAGCAGGTGCGTCTCACGGTGCTGCAGAACGGACTGGTAATTCACAACAATATCGAACTGCCCGGCGTGACTGGCGCCGCGATTGATGAAGCCGTCGGCCAGCCGGGGCCGCTGCTGTTGCAGGATCACGGCGACCTCGTGAGTTATCGCAACATTTGGGCGGTGCCGCTGCCGTTGGAAGGCTCGCCGACTTATGAGCCGCGCTGAGAAGCTGTTTTGAAAATGGAACGCGGAGCTAACGCTACGCGGAAACGCACGGATGCACGCGGATGAAAAAGCCGCGTTGATCCGCGCACGCAGTCCGTGTCGCGTAGCGCCGCCTTCCATTTCTTAAACAGCTTCCAAGGAGAACATCATGGAAGAACGAGATTTATCCTTCGCGCCGGTTGCCAACGAAAACCCGCAACGCCTCACGCGCGAGCAGCTTGATTTCTATAATGAGCAAGGCTACGTCTTTCCCGTTGCGATTTACAGCGAGGCGGAATCCACGGCGAACCGGCAGTACTTCGACATGCTGCTGCGCGAGATGAACGCCTACCGCGATGGGCGCGATTCCTACGCCATCAACGGCTATCACATGCGCTGCCAGGGATTGTGGGACATCGTGACCGAGCCGCGCATTCTCGATTATGTCGAAGCCATCGTGGGGCCGAACATCATCGCGTGGGGCACGCATTTTTTCTGCAAAATGCCGCACGACCCGAAGGTTGTGCCGTGGCATCAGGACGCTTCTTACTGGCCGCTGAGTCCGGCGCGCACGATGACGGTGTGGCTCGCCATTGATGACGCGGATATTGAAAACGCGGCGATGCAGTTCATTCCCGGCACGCACCGTCTGGGGCCGCTCGATTGGAAGAACACCGAGAAACCGGCAGTACTCCATCAGGAAATTATCAACATCGGCCAATACGGACAGCCCGTCGCGGACGAACTCAAAGCCGGCGAGATTTCGCTGCACGCCGACATGCTGGCGCACGGCTCGACGCCCAATTATTCCAATCGCCGCCGTTGCGGTTTGACGATTCGCTATTGCCCGCCTGAAGTGCGCCCTTTGAATCCGATGTGGTCGCAACAGGCAGTACTCTGTCGCGGCGAGGACACCAGCGGCCACTGGGCCAATGTGCCGCGACCCGATGGCGATGACCTCTCGCCGGCGGGCAAGCCGAAATCCATCGGCGGCAATTGAAAAGGAGCGCCATGACCGAGCAGCAACACGGCGAGCCGGAAAGATTAATCAGCGCGCGGCAACTGGAAGCCGAAGGCGTCATCCAACAGGCGTCGCCGCCGCGCGCGTTTCTCAGCCTGGAAAATGGACTCATCTTCATCTGCATCGCCGCCGTTGTCGTTCTTTTCGCAACTCATTACGGCGGCGCGAAAAAAGGGTACGCGATGTCCAGCGCGCACAACCGGGGAGTGCGTTTGTTGCAGGAAAATCAGCAGGATAAAGCGATTGTTTACTTCGATAAAGCCATCGCGCTCAATCCGAACTTTGCAGCGGCTTTTGCCGAGCGGGCGCGGGCGAACTTTCAGCTTGGTCGCTATCAGCAAGCGCTGCGCGATTATGATGCAGCGATTCGCCTGGAGACTCGTGATCCAAATTTGTATCAGGAGCGCGCCTACACTCATCAAAAACTCCACGACGCGGAGCGCGCGATCCAGGATTTCGATAAGGTCATAGCAATGAATCCGCGCGACGCGCGTTTTGTCGAGACTTATGTCTTGCGCGGCGTCGGCTACCGTGAGCTTGGCCGTTATGAGCAGGCGATGCAGGACTTCGACGCCGCCATCGGCATGAACCCGCGTTTCGGGCCGGCTTATGCCGAGCGAGGCGTCACTTATTTGAAACAGAGCGAGTATGGCAAAGCCGAGGCGGATTTCGACAAAGCGCGCGCCGTCAGCCGGGAAGACAAAGCGATGTATGATAAAGTTGAAGCCATGATTGAGAAGGCGAGGTAGGCAAACATGAGCGAATCAAAAATTTACGCGGCAGCCGACGGCTCCGCTGAGTACTGCCTGTTATGGCAGGGCCAATCGCCCGCATCGCAGGACGATGAAGATTTTCAGCCTTATCTCGAACTGTTTCCCATCGCCGACGGCGAGCCGCGCGGAGCGGTGCTGATCTGTCCCGGCGGCGGCTATGGAATGCGCGCCGATCACGAAGGCGCGACCATCGCGCGGCGCTTCAACGACGACGGCCTTCATGCTTTCGTTGTGCAATATCGCGTGTCGCCGCTGCGCCATCCGGCGCCTTTGTTCGATGTGGCGCGCGCCATTCGCATCATCCGCCAAAACGCCGCGCTATGGAAAGTCGAGCCATCGAAAATCGCCGTCTGCGGCTTTTCTGCCGGCGGCCATCTCGCGGCCAGTCTCGGCGTGCATTTCAATGAAGCGACGCCGCAGACAGGCAGTACTCCAAACGAACCGGACACGCTCAGTTGCCGCCCCGACGCTTTGATCCTTTGCTATCCGGTAATTTCAGCGGGCGCCTTCGCCCACGAGGGATCGTTCCAAAATCTGTTGGGCGCCGAAGGCTCGCCGGAACTGCGGCAAAAAATGTCGCTGGAATTGCAGGTCACGCCGGAAACGCCGCCCACTTTCCTCTGGCACACCTTCGATGACGTCGGCGTGCCCGTAGAAAACAGCCTGCTTTTCGCGCAAGCGTTGCGGAGCCAATCCATCCCCTTCGAGCTGCACGTTTATCCCCACGGACGACATGGCCTCGGCCTGGCCGCAGATGAGCCGCACGTTGCGACGTGGATGCCGCTCTGCTGCGAATGGCTGCGCTCGATGGGTTGGTGAGCAGCGCACTTTGCCTTGACCCAACTCTCGAAAATTCGTATCCTAAAAAAGCGCGCGGGAGTAGCTCAATGGTAGAGCTCCAGTCTTCCAAACTGGCGACGCGAGTTCGATCCTCGTCTCCCGCTTCAAAAACCCCACTCTCGTCGTTCCTCTTTCTCCACTCTCGATTGCTTTGACGCTTGGCTCTACCAGTTTTAACTGCGTTGCGGCCTTCACCAGCCACGCCGGTTATGGCGTGGCCTGTACGGGGCTTTTACCTCAGCCCGCTCATTCACCCGCAAGTCACCAAACCACGATTGCTCCCACTAACGAGCCTGCCCCCGGCACAACAATGCCGAGGGCAGGCAGTACTCGAAGCGGCTCGCTCAACCGCCGCTCACGCTGGCGGTATCGTCGTTGAGGATGGTGCCGGTCGCCTGCGCGACGGCTATCGTCGCATTGACCGGCGAGGAAAGATCAACCACAAAGGTCTCGTCGGGTTCGACTTCTCGATCACCGATCACGGCCACGCGAATGGTGCGTGTCGTGGAGCCGCCCGGCAGGAAGGTCAGCACCGAGGACGAGATGGCGAAGTCACTGCCCGACAAAGCGGGATTGACGGCGCCCGAAGCGGCGTCGTAGTGAACCGTCACGGTGCGTCCGCTGGGCGCCGACAGGCTGGCGGTGAAGCTGAAGCTCGTGGTGCCGCTGTTGGCTTCGTTGCGCGTCGCGTTGGCCGCCGTGATGGTCAAGGTCGGCGTGGCGTCGTTGTCCGCGATGGTGCCCGTGGCGATTGCCGTGTCGAGCGCGACGTTGGTCGGGTTCGAGAGCGCGACCTCGAAAGTCTCGCTGTCCTCGTCGAGCGCGTCATCGAGCACCGTCACGACAATGGTCTTGACGGTTTCGCCTTTGGCGAAAGTCACGGTGCCGGATTTGACGGTGTAGTCGCCGGTCGCAGTCGCGGAATCAATGCTCACCGTCAGCGGCGGCTGATATTCGTAGGCGCCGACATCGGCGCCATCGGCGCTCGCCAGATCGTTAAGGATCACCGGCAGTCCATCACTCCCGTTATCCGCAGCCGTCAGAACGTAGGTGCCGCCCGCCGCCAGATTAATGGTGTCGGCCTCGTTGTTGACGTTGGCCGTCGTCAGCGCCGTCGGGAATGTTGAAAGTGGCGGCGTGCGCTGTGCCCATGCCCAAACCGAGCAGGGCGAGCAAGCTGTTGAGCGCATAGCGGCGCAGCGGGTGGGAGCGCCGGCCCGTACCGCATGTAGAACAATAGTTACAAATCGAAAAGTTTGTCCGGGGCCACGGGATGTCTGGCAGCCTACACCCATAAAACAAGCCCCCTGCATAGCAATGCCGGGGACAGGCAGTACTCCAGAAGGCTTTAACCGCTGTTCACGCTGCCGTCATCGTTGGTGATGCTGCCCTGAACCTGCGCGACATCCAGCATCGCATTGACGGGCTTCGAGAGCCTGAGCAAAAAGGTCTCATCGGCTTCGGACATCGTGTCGCTGACGCGAATCGTGCGGCTCGTGACGCCGGCGGAGAAAGTCAGCAGGCCCGACGCGGCTGCGTAATCGGTGCCCGCCGTGGCCGGGTTCAGCGTGCTCGCAGCCGTGTCGTATTTGACCGAGACATCTCTGCCGCTGCGACCCACCCAGACCATGAGCAACATCAATATGTCCGGCGCTTTCTCAGATAATACGGACGGCGCTGACTGTGCCACGCGAAGTCCATATT
>Ga0136611_10003146_pt1 | contig 11545 bp, 8 predicted proteins | sample AntDrymUQ2232306_2_FD_106645 | JGI IMG/M metagenome (GOLD analysis project Ga0136611, IMG submission 106645) | Polar desert sand microbial communities from Dry Valleys, Antarctica - metaG UQ223 (23.06) | ecosystem: Environmental > Terrestrial > Soil > Desert | place: Antarctica: Dry Valley... | reverse complement strand
GTGTTCCTGACCACGCATTTGATGGACGAGGCCGAGCGGTTGTGCGACCGCGTCGCCATCATCGAGCACGGACGGATCATCGACGTCGATACCCCGCAGCGGTTGATCGACAAGCACTGCCGGGATCGATCGGTCGTGCTCACGACCGACGATGCGATGGCGGAGCAGCGGTTCCGCGCCCTGGCGCAGGTCATCGATGTCGTCCGCGACGGCAATCAGTTCACGATTCATGGTCGCGGCGAGGGCTTCATCACCGCAGTCATCCAGTGCCTTGCCGAGCACCACCTGCGGGTGGGCGATTTGCGCACCGTGCAGCCGAGCCTCGAGGACGTGTTCCTCACGCTCACCGGCCACTCGATTCGCGACTGAGGGGACCGATTGACACCAGTTGGACACCGACCACCCGGACTTGTCGGACACTCATGATGCGTGGACTCTTTCAACTGACCTGGCTCGAGATCAAGATCTTCGCGCGCGAGCCGCTGGGGGCAATCGGCACGCTGCTGATGCCGGTCGCCGTGTTCCTTCTGGTGGGCCGGGCCATGAATCGCGGCGCCGACACCCCGCGCCCGCCCGGCGGCGCCGAGTTCCTGCAATCCGGATTGCCGGTGATGGCGGCGGTGTTCATGGCGATCAGCGCGGTGATCTCCCTGGTCACGATCATCTCGATCTACCGCGAGGGCGGCATCCTCAAGCGTCTGCGCGCCACGCCGCTGCGGCCGTACACCATCCTCTCCGCGCACGTGCTCGTGAAGCTGTTGTTCACCGCCATGACGCTGACCCTGATGATCCTCGCCGGCCGGCGATTCTATCCCGCCGGGATGAACGCGCCCGTCCTCAGCTTCGCGCTGGCGCTGCTGATCAGCACCCTCTCGATCCTCGCGATCGGCTTCATCATCGCGAGCCTGGTACGCACCGCGCGATTTGCGCAGCCGGTCGCGGCGTTGATTTTCTACCCCATGCTCGCGCTATCCGGCCTGTTCGTGCCGGTCGAAGCGCTGCCAGGCAGTCTCCAGTACGCGGCCAAGCTGCTGCCGATGACCTACATCGTCTCGTTGCTGCGTGGCATCTGGGTCGGGGACTCGTGGTTCATGCACCTCGGTGATCTCGCGGCGCTCGCTATGGCGTGCGCGGTGTGCACGGCGATTTCAGCGAGGGTCTTCCGCTGGGAGTAAGCGGCTGGGCGTGAGGCGGGTACGCATCGTGGACGACGACCGTGATACTGGGGTCAGCGGTGATCATGCCGAACACCCCGCGCAAGACGCTGATTGGGTCGCGATCTTGAAACCGTGGTGCGCGAGTTCGGGTCGATGCCCCCGGAGCGAGTGGTCTACCTGCTCAGGCAGATCTGTCGTTCACTGGCCGAGGCGCACGCGTGTGGCATGCTGCATCGCAACATTAAGCCGGCGAACCCGTTCTTGTGCCGCCTCGGGCTCGAGTTCGACTTCGTCAAGGTGCTCGACGTCGGCGTGGTGCAGACGCGCAGGGTCGATTCGCCGACTGCGGTCACCGAGGCGCTGATCACCGCCCAGCAATTGATCGGCACGCCCGCGTACATGGCGCCGGAGATGATCCTCGGTAAGGACGACGTGGATCGACGCGCGGATGTTTACGCAATTGGCTGCGTGGCGTTCTACCTGTTGACCGGCACGCGCGTGTTCCAGGACGGCACGCAGATGCAGGCGCTGATCGATCACGTCCACGAACCGCCGGTCCCGCCGTCCACGCGTCTCCGCAATCCGTTGCCACGGGAGCTCGATCAATTCGTGCTCGACTGCCTGGAGAAGAAGCCGGACGATCGGCCGCGCCACGCGTCGGCGCTGCTCGAACGGATGGACTGCATCGCCTCTCGCCGGCGCCTCCTCCGATCCACAGGCGTGCGCATGGTGGCAGGCGCGGTTGCCCGAACTGGCGGGGCGGCTCGACGCGCAATAACAGGAATAAATCGGGCCGCTTGCGGCATCTACCAGTGCGATGGTGCATGCCGCCAACCATTCCGGCGCGTCCGGTGTCTAAAGCCGAGGATCAGAACCTGATGTGCCGCCACCCGTTCGCCCCCGTCCTTTGCCTTCTTGCGGTTGCTGCCATGGCGGTTCCGGCGTTTGCGCAGCCGGCCGCGCGCGCCGGCGCGGTCCGCGGCGAGCCGGTCGTGCCCGAGAAGGCCGGTAAGGAGATCCGCGCGTTGTATGTCGGGGACACCCCGCCGCGCCTCGACGGCCGCCTCGATGACGAGATCTGGCGGAACGCCCAGGCGATCGACGACATGGTCCAGAACGATCCCAACAACATGCAGGCGCCGACCGAGCGGACGGTGGTCAAAATCGCCTACGACAACCGCTCGGTCTACGTCGGCGTGATCAACTACATGAAGGATCCTTCGAAGATCACCACCGCGCTTGGCCGCCGCGATACGTTTCCACGCAGCGATTCGATCAAGATCACGTTCGATCCCCGCCACGATCACCTGACCGCCTATACCTTTGACGCCAACCCGCACGGCGTGCAGGGTGACATGACCTGGTTCGACGACAACCGGTCGAGCACCGATTACGACGCGGTCTGGGACGTGCGCACGCAGATCGACAAGGAAGGGTGGACCGCGGAATACCGGATTCCGTTTTCACAGTTGCGCTTCACGATCAAGCCGGGTGAAGCGGTGGTGTGGGGCTTCAACGTCCGCCGCGACATCGTCTACAACGCAGAGATGATCCGGTGGGTCGCGACACCGAGAGGGGCGCAGGGCTTCGTGTCGCGCTTCGGCCACGTGACATTCGCGCAGCCACCGGCGCCACCGCGGCGGTTCGAAGTGCAGCCGTTCGCGCTGGCGCGTCAGGAACACACCACGGCGACCGGGTCCGATCAGGGCCTGTCCGGCGGCCTCGATTTCCGCATGGGACTGGGCACCGCCACCACACTATCGGCGGCGATCAATCCCGACTTCGGCCAGGTGGAACAGGATCCGGCGGTGCTCAACTTGAGCGTCTTTGAAACGTTCTTCCCTGAGAAGCGGACCTTTTTCACTGAAGACAGCCGCGTGCTGGTGCCGAACTATCCGCAGGTGCCGATGTTCTATTCGCGCCGCATCGGCCAGCGGCCCTACCGCTTTGCCATACCGGATGGTGAGACGGTGCTCGAGCGTCCCGATGCGACGACGATCCTGGGCGCGACGAAAGTAACGGGCAAGGCGCACGGCTGGACCTACGGCGGCCTGACCGCGCTGACCGATCGCGAATATGCGTTGGTGCAGACCGCGTCGGGCGAGAAGAGCGAGCGGCTGCTCGAGCCGTACACCTCCTACAACGTCGGCCGGGTCCAGAAGGACTTGTTTTCCGGTTCCTCCAGCATCGGCGGGCTCGGCACGGCGGTAATGCGCGACGGTGACGTCGATGCCTACACCGGATCGATGGACTACTCGCTGCGTTGGGACCGGAACAAGTACACCTGGAACGGCCAGTGGAGCGGCACCCGCAGCGCGTTCAGCGGCGTGATGAAGAACGGTTTCGGCGGAGTCACCAACTTCAACTACAACAGCAAGCACGTCAACCTGTTCTCGCACTACGACTATTTCACCAGCACGTTCAAGAACAGCGACCTCGGGTTCTTTTTCAGCCGCAACAACAAACAGCAGTTCAGCGGCGGCATCAACATCGGTAATCCGGATCCCTGGAAGATCTTTCGCAGCATCAACCTCAACTCGAGCGTCTTCACGCAGTTCAACAACGACCGGTTGAAGCTCGACGAAAGTTATTTCATCGGCACCGACGGGCAGTTCCTCAACTACTGGAACTACTTCATCGGCACCGGCCGGGCGAAGCAGGCGTTTGACGACCTGGACACCCGCGGCGGCCCGCCGATTATCAAGCCGCGCGCGTGGTTTCTCGATTCGTTCGTCGGCACCGACTCGCGCAAGCGCATTCGCCTGAGCGCCGATGCGCATTTCAACGGCAACGCGGAAGGCGGGCATTCCCGCTCCTACAACGTCAGCCTCAATTTCCAGCCGCGGCCGCAGGTGCAGGCGAGCATCAGCACCGGCGTCACCTCGGCGCACGACATTGCGCAATGGATCCGCAACCAGGATGTCACCGGCGATGGCGTCGACGACCACGTCTACGGCACGCTGGAGCGCAACGTGGTCAACATGACCGCGCGCGGCACCTACGCGTTCACCCGCGACATGACCCTCGAGGTCTACCTGCAGCCATTCGTCGCGGTCGGCGGCTATTCGAACATCCGCCGGCTGGCGAAGCCGAAATCGTTCGAGTTCGATCCGGTGCTGCTCACCGACAACCCCGACTTCAACAACAAGTCGCTGCGCAGCAACGTCGTGTTCCGCTGGGAATACCGCCGCGGCAGCACGCTCTACCTGGTCTACAACGTTTCCAACCGTGACACCGCACGCCCCGGCGACTTTTCGGCCTTCCGCGATTTGCGGAGCGGCTTTGGCGCCGCCGGGACGCAGGTGCTAATGGTCAAACTTAACTACTGGCTCGGCCTGTAGCGAGCGCCCGGCCCTCAGCTCACTCAGCACTCGTTGCTCCGTCTGAATCGCCGCCATGGTCTCGAAGTACGGGCCGATGCGGTGGCCTTCGTTCTCGAACAACTCCCGCATGCTCGGCGCATCGTCGGCCGAGGAGTCCGCCACTTCGCAGGCGTGCTTCAGCTCGTGGCCGAGGATGGCGCTGCGCGCGCGCAGGCCGAGATCGGAGCCCAGCGTGATGCGGAGGTAACGGTACCCGCCGCGGCTGGTCACAAATCGCGTCATCCCGCCGATGCCGCCGGGCATCTTCGGCGTAGTGACGATGTGCACGATGACATTGGACGTCTCCAGCCGCTCGACCAGCGCGCGGACGACGGCGGAGCCTTCAAGGGCGAGGGCAAACGTTTCCGCGGCGATCGGATCGAGCGGCCGAGGCGTGAGCTTGCCTTGTGCGGCGGCGAGGGACGTAACCATCAACAACGACAGGACGACAGACAAATAGCGCATGAGAGCCACTCCATCAAACAGGTGATACACGCGTATCTCCGCGGCGCGACGGCGCCGTGAAAATCGCTCAGTTAAAGAAAAGAAAAAGGGAAAGCAGCGAGCTACTGCTGTCGAATCTGACAGCTACGCTGGAGGCGGGTAATGCGCTGGCGGGTCGAGTCTGCGTGAAGGGTCGAGTGTGTGTGTGGCGACAAACCTTTGCTGTCCACCGTAGCGCCTGGCGCGGAGGAGCAAGGTTTGTCGATCGTAGGCGGCGACAAATCTTTCATGCCGCTTATCCTACGTAGTGGATGGATTGGATTCAATAGATGCAGCGGACGCATGGCGCGCGTCTGCGGAATGGACCGAGTAAAGGTGGTCGGGGCGACTGGATTCGAACCAGCGACATTCCGCTCCCAAAGCGGACGCTCTACCAGGCTGAGCCACGCCCCGATCAGGCTTCATTGTATCCCGGCCCGCCCTGCGGTGCGGTCGCTCAGTTGGCGCCCAGGAACAGCTCGTAGGCGGGGTTGGCCTCTTCCCTCTGGAACGAGTAGCCCAGCGCCGTCACGAACGCATCGAACGCCGCGTTGTCCTGCGCCGGGACCTCGAATCCGGCCAGCACCCGCCCGAAATCCGCGCCGTGATTGCGATAGTGAAACAGGCTGATATTCCACCGCCCGCCCAGCCGATCGAGGAAATCCATCAGCGCCCCAGGCCTCTCGGGAAACTCAAATCGGTAAAGCCGCTCGTCCTGCGCGGATGACGACCGCCCGCCGACCATGTAGCGAATGTGCAGCTTCGCGACCTCATCGCCGGTCAGATCGACCGCGGGATACCCCGCCGACCGCAGCACCTCGCCGATCTGCTCACGATGCTCCCGCGACTCGGTCGCGACGCCGACGAAGATGTGCGCCTGGCTGCGATCGCTCAAGCGGTAGTTGAATTCGGTGACGACGCGGCGGCCGAGCAGCGCGCAGAATGCGCGGAACGCGCCGGGCCGTTCCGGGATGGTGACGCCGAACAGCGCCTCGCGCGATTCGCCGAGCTCGGCGCGCTCGGCCACGAACCGCAGCCGGTCAAAATTCATGTTGGCGCCGCTCAACACCGCGATTAATTGCTGGTTGGTGGCGCCGGTGCGCGCCACCCAGGCGCGCAGCCCCGCCACCGCGAGCGCGCCGGCCGGCTCCATCAAGGAGCGGGTGTCGTCGAACACGTCCTTGATCGCCGCGCAGATCTCGTCGTTCGAGACCCGGACGATGTCATCGACCAGCGCCTGCACGATCGGAAAGGTCAGCGCGCCGACTTCGCGGACCGCGACGCCATCGGCAAAGATGCCGACCCGATCGAGTGTGACGCGACGGCCGGCTTCAACCGATCGATACATTGCATCGGCTTCGAACGGTTCGACGCCGATCACCTTGATCCCCGGCTTGACCGCCTTCACGTAGCTGGCGATGCCCGCAATCAGCCCGCCGCCGCCGATCGGCACGAATACCGCGCAGTTATCGCTGTTGCAGTGGCCGAGGATCTCGGCACCGACGGTGCCCTGCCCGGCAATCACCAGTTCATCGTCAAATGCATGAATCGGGACGCGTCCGCTCTCGGCCGCAATCGTGGACGCGCGTGCCGCTGCATCGTTGTAGCTGTCACCGGCAAGCTCGACGTCCGCGCCCAGTTCGCGCACCGCATCCACCTTGATCGCCGGCGTCGTCCGTGGCATCACGATCACCGCGCTGATGCCCAGATGGCGCGCCGAGTAGGCGACGCCTTGTGCGTGGTTGCCGGCGCTGGCCGCGATCACTCCTCGGGCGCGTTCGGCCGTGGAAAGGTGCGCCATCCGGTTGTAGGCGCCGCGCAGCTTGTAGGTGAAGATCGGCTGCAGATCCTCGCGCTTCAGCAGCACCTGGTTCCCGGTGCGTAGCGACAATCGGCGGGCGGGCTCGAGCGGCGTCGTCCTGGCGACGTCGTAGACGCGGCTCGCGAGGATCAGCCGCACCATGGCGTCCTGCGTCATCGGCGGCGCGTCACAGTGCGATCGAAGGCGCCGGCCTCGAAGAGCAGCGATGTGGACGGATCCAGCGTGACCGATATGGGTTCGCCAGCAACTGCAAAACTCATCGTCGCCTGCCGGCCGGTGATCGCGATCTGGCTGATTGCCGGAAGCGCGCCGGCGGCAGTGACGATCCCAACATCAACGTTGATGCGATAAGGCTCGCTGGCCTGTGTTTGTGCCAGGGTGATCTCGACGTGTTTCATGGCGGGATCGTAGCGCCACGTGCCTGCGAGCTTTGGTACACCGGGACGAGTCAGCCACTGCGTGAAAAACCATTCGAGTGGTTTGCCCGAGACCTGTTCGAACACCGCTCGCAGATCGGCGGTCGACGCGCTGCCATCTCGATAGCGCCGGTAGTACTCGCGAATCGCCGCCCGGAAATGCGCGGCGCCGACTTCAGTCCTGAGCATGTGCAGCACCCATCCACCCTTCTGGTAGACGAGGTTGTTCAGCACCTTGCCCATGTCCGAGAGATTGCGATGCACGACCGGGGCGTCTGGAAGTGTTTGCTCGAGCTGCAGCGCCTGTGTCCGGCTGTGCTTCAGTCCGTCGACAAATGCGTCGCGCCCCTCGTCATGCTCGGTGAACAACAGCGCAAAGTAGGTGGCAAAGCCTTCGCTCAACCACACATCATCCCAGTCGCGCTCGGTCACCGAATCGCCAAACCACTTATGCGCGATCTCGTGCACCACCGGTCCGCGGCCGGTGCTCACACCTTTCTCACCGTAGAAAATCGCGCTCGCGTATTCGGTGCCGCCACTGAAGCCGGTCGCCTGGACGTTGGCGAGCTTCTCGTACGGGTAGGGCCCGATCTGCGACGAGAAAAACAGCAGCGCGCGCCGCGACTGATCTTCGAACAACTGCCGGCCGGCGTCGCGATCCTGCGGAAACACCCATGTCTGGATCGGGATGCCGGCCACGATGCCGGCGAGGTGCGACGAGAATCGCGCGACCGCCATGGTGTGCAGCCACGAGGCAATTGGCACCGATTGCTTCCAGTGCGTTCGCCGCTGGTTGCCCGGCAGATCGAGCTCTTCGATCAACAGTCCGTTGGCGACGACCTGATAGTGGCTCGGCGCCGTGACGACGAATTCGCCGGTCGCCTTGTCGTACGGATGATCGATCATCGGCAGCCAGTTGCGAACCAGGTTCGGCCAGTTCTCGCCGAAGAACGTGCGCTCGCCGTGCATGTTGTTACCGGTGCGCAGTCCGACATCTGGAATGCCGCGATAGCGAACCGTGATCGCCATGTCCTGGCCCGCACTCGATTGCGGCGCCAGCACCAGCCGCAGCCGGTGGTCGGCATGCGTGAACACGATGTTGTCGGCCGCGGGCCCGGGCGTGTCGATCAGCCCGCCCGTGCGGACCGATTGCACCGTCATGCCCCTTACCGGTCGCACGCGACGCGAGATCCAGTGTCATGTTGGCGACGCCGTCGCGGAGATACCGGACCGTGATCGTGCTCTCGCCGGCGATCTCGTTCGATGCGTCGTCAGTCCCAACCGGAAGACGTAATGAAGGCCGTCCACGCCCGGCTGACGCGGAGACGTATCAGCGGCCAGCGTGGTGCCGGAGAGGAGCAGTGGAAGTACCGACGCCGCGATTCTGCGCATGGCCGATGATTATTGCTCAATCGAGTCGGCGGCAGCCGAGAAACGCGGTCGGTTGCAACGGTCTTGTGGGTGTCGATGCCGGCCACAAACCCCGCCAAACCCCGGCTGCTTGATCAGGTGCGCAGCGCCATCGCTGCCGCAGGTGCCGAGGGCGATGGTGCCGACTCGCGTCCCTGTCGTCCTGAGTCAGCAGGACGTGCGGCTGGTGCTCGAGGGACTGGCAGGCGTGCCCCGCCTGGTCATGACACTTCTGTGTGGTTCGGGTCTGGGGTCGCCGTCAAGTGAGTCAGCACATCGTGGCTCGCATCGAAAAGCGGCTAGGCGAAGAACGAGCAAGGTGACCTGACGCAGGCCCAGGCCCGAACACTGGGTCAGTTGGTTAGAAGAGCGCAGACCTTCTTTGTCCGGTCGCACCGTGATCGCGGTCTCGCCTGAGGCGAAACACGTCGTGCAGCGCGTCGATGCCGGTCACCTGCCGTCACGCTGCGTCACCGAGGCCTAGCGATGCCAGCCGATCGTGACGCGGAGGGAGGTTGGCGCCGTGGCGGTCGCGGCGCGGATCATCAGGAATGTTATGGCGTCCGGCGACACGTCATAATTGGCCAGAGTCACGGTGCTCGGCACCGAGTTGCCTTCGAACAGCGTCGTCGGGATGCCGGCCTGCGTGATGCCGCCGCTGACATCGACGTGCATCAGGCGGTTGCCGCTGCGATAAAACAGCTCCCGTCCGTCGCGGGACCACACCGGCTCGGTGCCGCCGTCCGTTGAAATCTGACGCTTGCCGACCGCGCCGGCCCGGTCCACCACCACCACCTCGGGACGGCCGGACTCGTCGGTGACGTAGGCAATGTGCCGTCCGTCGGGGGCAAAGACCGGACAGTATTCGTTGAAGCGCGTGCAGACGAACGGCTGCGGGCGCCCGGCGTGCCGCTCGAGCAGCCACAGATCTGCGCCGGTGTCAGGGTGATACTCCGCGAAGACCAGCTCCTGGCCGTCGGGCGACCACGCGCCGGCGACCTTGTCGAATTCGCTCGACACCAGCAATTCAGGCGGCAGCGAGCGATCCGGCTGCAGCACGTACAGGTCGGCGGGGCCGCCGTTACTGGAGCTGAAGGTGATTGCGTCGCCGGGCCCGTAGATTCCCGCGAAATTCTCGCCGTCAAAGGTCAAGCGGCCAAGCGTGCCCCTGCTGAAGTCGTACGACCAGAGGTCGGAGCTGTGATTGCGCATACTGAGGATGGCCGCTCCACCGTCACGAGACCAGCGCGGCTCTTCGAGCATCTCGCCAGTGAGGTGGCCCGCCGTTTCCGCACCATTGCGGTCGACGAGCACAAGCTCACGCTTGAGGGTCTGCGTCTCGCCGGCGATATGAAACAGCAGGCCATCCCGCGAGCACGAAAAATGCGCCGCGCCGGTTGCGCTCGCCGCGACGCCGTGCGCGACGATTCGCGGCAGGCCACCGAGGCGCGCGACGGCGGCATCGAACGGCGCGGCCAACAACGACCCGCCGCGCGCCCAGATCAATTGCCGATCCGGCAGGACCCGTCCGTCGGTCGCGTGTTGCAGGACCAGGCGCCGCTCGCCGGTCAGGCGGGCGAGGGCCAGCGACGCTTCGTCAAACGAGGTCGCGCCACTATGGCCGATCGTGAAGATGACGCCGTCGCCGTCAGGCAGAGCATGCGGCCAGCGGTGAGTGCGTTCGCCGCCATCAAAATCGAGAACCGTGAGCGGCTGGGGCGCGCCGCCGTCCGCGGCCACACGCCAGAGGCCGGTCGCCGGTCCTGGCGCGAAGATGATTTCATCGCGCGCCGTCCACGTTGCGCCGCGCACCTCTGCAACCTCGCAGACGGCGAATGGCTTTCCGCCCTCGGTCGGGACCTTCCAGAGCCGGCGCCGGGACTCGAAGCCGAGCCAGCGTCCGTCCGGAGAAAAGAATGGATTCGCCGCGCCTTCACTACCGGGAACCGGGTTCGAATGGAAGGCGTTCAGCCGCCGAAGGCAGAGACGAGTCGTGCCGCCGTCCGCGACGACGAAGACCACCATGGACCCATCGGGCGACGCCGCGACCGTGGGCGTGGATCGCATCGCCAATGGGGTCTCGGCGGGTATCGCGATCTCGAGCCGTAGCGGCGTGCCGGCCGAGGGCGGCTCAGGTCCGGTCGTTGACGTCCGCCCAAGAGCCGGCGGCCGGCCGATCACCGGCGCCACGAATCGATATCCGCACCGCGGGACAGTTGCGATGTACGGTTCCTTCTCCGTCGTGCCGAGTAGCTTTCTGATGGTGAAAATCTGCTGGCTGAGGTTCGCTTCTTCGACCACCGTATCCGGCCACACCGTGCGCAGGAGGTGATCTTTCCCAACGGTCTGCCCGGCCTGCTCGAGCAGCGCCATCAGCACATCGAATGTCCGGGCGGTAATCGGCAGCGGCTGGTCGCCGCGCTTCAGCACGCGCCGGGTGGGATCAACTGAGAACGGGCCGAAGGCATACATATTTGATGAATATTGAGCGTTTTTCATCGCCAAGTTAAGGACTTCACGACCGGATGCGGAGAAGATGCGCTTTCACGAAATTTTACAGGAGGTTGACGAATGGCAGTCTACATGGTCGAACGGAATCTCACGGGCATTACCATGCCGCAGCTCGCTGGCGCGCAACAGGCGGCGATCACCACGGCGCGGCGGTTCACCGCGGACGGCACGCCGGTCCGCTACATCCGCAGCACCTTCGTGCCAGGCGAATCGCGATGCATGTGCCTGTTCGACGCGTCGAGCGCCGACGATGTGAAGAAAGTGAATGAAGCCGCCGAACTGCCGTTCGTGCGCATCGTCGAAGCGCTCGACCTTACCCCGACGTCGTAGCGCCCTTCGACGGGCCGTGGCCGCTTCCGGGCGGTTACGGCCCGCTCTCGTGCG
>Ga0136611_10003145_pt1 | contig 11547 bp, 8 predicted proteins | sample AntDrymUQ2232306_2_FD_106645 | JGI IMG/M metagenome (GOLD analysis project Ga0136611, IMG submission 106645) | Polar desert sand microbial communities from Dry Valleys, Antarctica - metaG UQ223 (23.06) | ecosystem: Environmental > Terrestrial > Soil > Desert | place: Antarctica: Dry Valley... | reverse complement strand
GTTCTCTACGAGCTGCATGTCAAAGGTTTCACCAAACTGCACCCTGAGGTACCGGAAGAATTACGTGGCACGTACGCCGGCCTCGTTTCTCCACCTGCTCTGGGCTATCTCAAGCGCCTCGGTGTGACTGCAGTCGAGCTTCTTCCCGTGCATCACTTCATCCACGACTCGTTCCTTGACGAGATGGGCCTGCGTAACTACTGGGGTTACAACTCCATTGGATACCTGGCGCCGCACAACGACTACTGCTCATCCGGTGATCGTGGACAGCAGGTGCAGGAGTTCAAGGCAATGGTGAAGGAGTTTCACCGCAACGACATCGAAGTGATACTCGATGTCGTTTACAACCACACCGCTGAAGGCAACCACTTGGGCCCGTTGCTTTCCTTCCGAGGCATTGACAACCCGTCCTACTATCGCGTGTTGCCCGATAACCAGCGCTACTACATGGACTACACCGGCACGGGCAACAGCCTCAACATGCGCAGCCCCCATGTCTTGCAGATGATCCTCGACAGTCTTCGCTACTGGGTTACGGAAATGCACGTCGACGGCTTTCGTTTTGATCTTGCCTCGGCGCTGGCCCGCGAGTTGCATGACGTCGACCGGCTCTCGGCGTTCTTCGACCTCATTCAACAGGACCCCGTTGTCAACCAGGTGAAGCTGATCGCCGAGCCCTGGGACGTCGGCGAAGGTGGTTACCAGGTGGGCAACTTCCCTCCGTTGTGGTCGGAATGGAACGGCAAGTACCGGGATTGCGTTCGCGACTTTTGGCGGGGCGAGGACCGCACCCTGGCCGAGTTCGCATTCCGCTTTACCGGGTCATCCGACCTCTACGAGCGCACCGGCCGTCGCCCCTCGGCGTCGATCAACTTCATCACTGCCCACGATGGTTTTACGCTCGCCGACCTCGTCTCCTACAACGAGAAGCACAACGAGGCCAACGGCCAAAACAACAGCGACGGAGAGTCGTACAACCGGTCGTGGAACCACGGCGAGGAGGGGCCGTCCCGCGATCCTGCCATCGTGACGCTGAGGCTCCGCCAGCAACGTAATTACATGGCAACTTTATTGCTGAGTCAGGGCATCCCAATGGTTGTCGCCGGCGACGAGGTGAGTCGCAGTCAAGGGGGCAATAACAACGGTTACGCGCAGGACAACGAGGTTTCCTGGCTGGACTGGCGACTGGTGAACGAGAACCAGTTGATGTTCCGGTTTGTAAGCGGCCTCATCCGCCTGCGTCGCGAGCACCCGGTGCTGCGCCGCCGTTTCTTTTTCCAGGGTCGACCAATATTTGGCGAAACGGCAAGCGATATTGCGTGGTTCACTCCTGAAGCAGCAACCATGATCCACACCGACTGGAACAAGGACTTCGCCAAGTCCATCACGGTGTTCCTCAACGGCGACGAGATCGATGCACTCGACCAGCGCGGCAATCGCATCACCGATGACAGCTTCCTGGTGCTCTTCAATGCGCATCACGAGAAGCTTGAATTCACGATCCCGTCGCTTGGCCACTACGCCGAATGGCACGTGGTCTTCGACACTGCGGTCGGGGAGTTCGATCGCCGTCATGACGCAGCAACCACTCTGAAGGCCGGTGACCGCGTGACCCTGTTGGACCGGTCGCTCGTTCTGCTGCGTAGGCCTCGCTCCGCCGGCGATTGACCGAGGAACAGGGGTCACCGGTACGATCGCCTGCTCTTGTTGCGACGTACCGGCTCCAGTTGCGTTCCGAGTTCGACTTCGATGACGTAGCCCGTCTTACCGACTATCTGACCGAGTTGGGAGTCAGCCATGTCTACACGTCGCCCTATCTCCAGGCGACGCCGGGCAGCACGCACGGCTACGACATCGTCGACCACTCCCACCCCAACGATGAGTTAGGTGGTGAGGCAGGACGAAAACGAATGACTCTGGCCCTAATCGACGCCGGCTTGGGTCAGCTGGTTGACATTGTGCCCAATCACATGGCCGTCGGGAGCGCGCAGAATCGATTGTGGTGGGATGTTCTGACCCACGGGCAGCGGAGCAAGTGCGCCGCATTCTTTGACATCGATTGGAATGTCGACGACGCAAGGCGAGGTCGGGTGGTGCTCCCCGTCCTTGGTGATACGCAAGAGGTGGCCATCTCTCAGGGGGACATCAAGGTGGCGCTGAAGGACGGCGTGGCCGTGATTCAGTATTTGGAACGCTGCTTTCCTCTGTCCGAGAAGTCGCTTGGCAATCTTGACCTGACGTCCGTCAACAGTGACGCCGACCGTCTTGTCGAACTGTTGGACATGCAGCACTACCGGCTCGAACCGTGGAAGGGAGGTGGCGCTCGCGTCAATTACCGGCGGTTCTTCGACGTAAACGAATTGGCGGCGCTGCGAGTGGAGGAAGACACTGTCTTCGCTCGCACTCACGAGCAACTGTTGTCCTGGTTGGACGAAGGTGTTGTTGACGGCGTGCGCATCGACCACATAGATGGGTTGCGCGACCCCGAGGCCTACCTTCATCGCCTGCGAGGCAAGGTGGGAACGTCGAAGCGATTGTTGGTCGAGAAGATTCTCGAAGCTGAAGAAAGCATTCCTGACTCCTGGCCAGTTGAGGGCACGACCGGCTACGACGGGGCCCGGGTAATAGACGGTCTGTTCATCGACGCCACGAACGCAATTGCATTTCGCGAACTCACCGAATCGTTCACCGGGTCTCGGTTAAAATGGAAGGAAGTAGTCGAGCAGTCCAAGCAACTTGTGGTCGAGGAGATCTTGAGCAGCGACGTTGCCCGACTTACCGAATGCTTTGTCGCTGTTTGCAAAGCCGAGGGCCGTGATGTCCCTCGCACCGAGCTCCGACGGGCCATTGAGGCCCTTCTCATGGCTTTCCCGGTCTACCGGACATACGTGACGCCTTCGAAGGCCGACCAAGACGCACGGGATCGCTCGATCATCTTGGGTGCCGTGAGCGCGGCAGAAGTCAGCAATGGCGCCGTCGACCCGTCATTGCTCCGGTTTCTGGGCGAGGTTCTGCTCCTTGATATCCGGGGCGCCGAATGCGAGGAACTGGCGGCTCGATTTCAACAGCTGTCGGGACCGGTAATGGCCAAAGGCGTGGAGGACACGGCCTTCTATCGCTACAACACATTCGTGGCGCTCAATGAGGTGGGCGGTGACCCCGGTCGGTTCGGCGTCGGCCCGGAAGAGTTTCATCGATGGTGTGGTGCCGTGCAGCGCCATGCCCCCGAGACGATGTTGGCGTCGACGACCCATGACACCAAGCGCAGCGAGGATGTGCGTCACCGGCTGGCCTTGCTTTCGGAGATCCCAGCGCAGTGGTCGGAGACAGTGACCCAGTGGTCGGCAATGGCGCAGCGTTATCGCACCGCTGACGACGGTCGCGGTGGGACGTGGCCGGATCCGAACGATGAGTACTTGTTCTATCAAACGCTCGTAGGCGCGTACCCGCTGAGCATCGAGCGCGCCACTGCGTACATGGTCAAAGCAACCAAGGAGGCAAAGACGAACACGTCGTGGGCCGACGCCAACTTGGGCCACGACATGAGCCTGGCCGAGTTCGTGGGCGGTGTGCTATCCGATCGTGCGTATTGCGAGAACGTAGAGCGGTTTGTTGATCCCCTAGTTGAACCCGGCCGAGTCAACTCGCTGGCCGCCACGTTGCTCAAGCTGACCTGCCCCGGGGTTCCCGACATCTATCAGGGGACCGAGAGATGGACGCTCAGCTTGGTTGACCCCGACAATCGCCGGCTGGTCGATTATGGCGTGCGTCGGAGAATGCTCAAGTCTTTGAAAGCTATGTCGGTCGACGCAATCGTTGCCGGATCCGATGAGGGCTACACGAAATGTCACGTGATCCACGAGGCGCTGAAGCTACGGTCACGCCGACCGCACGCTTTCGATCGTCGCGGGGATTACGAGCCGATGAGCGCCACGGGGGCTGCGGGCGCCCATGTTGTGGCGTTCTGTCGCAGTGACGAAGCCATCACGATTGTGCCTCGTCTCGTGCTCGGCCTCAGCCGCAAGGGTGGTTGGCGCAATACATCCGTTCCCCTACCCAATGGCTCCTGGCGCAACGTCTTTACCGGTGACGTCGCAAATGGTGGGTCGGTGTTGGTAGGCCATCTGCTGCGCGAGTTCCCGGTTGCCTTGCTCGAACGGACTGCGTGACGGAAACCCAAGTGCCCACCTGGGTGAGCTGTGTCGCCTAGCCGATCTCGTCGCCGCCAAGACCTGACGGTGAAAAATTCAGATTGTGCATCGTACGGCCGACCTCAACCAGGGCCAGCTCAATGGTGGCGGCTCGGTGGGCGGCGGACTCCATCCCTATGGCTTCGGGCACGTTTTCGTCTGTGTCATCAAGTTCTCGCGTTGCGAGTCCTCTGATCGAGCTCTGCTCGAGATGCAGTTCGAAAGTGATCTCCTCAGGGTCCTGCGATTGAATTGCGTCGGCGAGAGCGGGGCCTAGTACCGGCTCTTGCGGCTCGATTCCAAGTCTGTTGATCTCCGGCTGTAGCCCCGCCCTGAGGCGCCTCACGGTGTTCACGGCCGCCCGAAGGGTCACGTTGGTCGGCTCGGTTCCGTAGTCACTGATAGCTGTCATCACACGTTCGAACTCCTGGGGGAGAGTCTTGAACGTGACCGGTGCCGGCTCCTTGACCGCCGAACGTTCCGGCCTGCCTGGGTCGCGAGAACTCCGGGACTCGTCATGCGCTGTTTCTGTCAATCGATCCACTGACTACTTCCTTCAAGTCGTTTCTCATGTGTACCAGGCCGAACCAACCCGATGAAACTCAGCGGTGGCGAACGAGGAGCTGCGGCGCCTAACCAATCTCCGCAGAGATGCCGGCATTCGACGGCGCAAGATCCAGGTTGTGCACGGTACGGCCGACTTCAAGTAAAGCCTTCTCAACCGCGCTGACCTGGTGGGCGACAAGCGCCAACACCGATGAGTTGGTTACGTCGCCATTCGCGTCCGCAAGCTGTTGGAACAGAAGGTAGCGGACAGAACTCTGCTCCAGCCGTAGTTCGTCGGCAATCTCCTTAGGGTCTTTCGATTGGATAGCCCGGGCAACGTGAGGGCTGATTGTGGTTTCTCTCGGCTCGATGTCCCGACTCTTGACCTCGTGCTGGAGGGCAGCGCCGAGCCTCCTGGCTGTGTCGGCCGCCGCCTTGAGAGTGACGTTGCTTGGCTTTCTTCCGTACAGGGAAATTGCTCTTGTCAAATTGTCGAAAGGGTCGTAGAGGGCATCGAGGTTGATCGGTACCGGCGAGCCGATTTCTTGGGTGCCGGCGGTGTTTGTCGGCGCACGATCAAGGTTGTGCGAGGTGCGCCAGACTTCGACCAAGGCCATCTCGATCATTCCGGCCTCTTGCGCAACGAACGCTATCGTCGCCGATTCCGTCACGTTTGCATTAGCCCCTCCAAAGAGCCTGAGAGGCGGCAGGGTGCTAAGAAATTTTCCCTGGTTTTGCAGTTGGAGAGCGACGTCGTCATGGTCCTGCGATGCGATTGCCTGGGCGAGAGAGGGTTCAAGCGGAGCCGCCTCAAGCTCGATTCCAAGTCTGTCGACTGCGGGCTGCAGCGCAAACCGGAAGTTTCTCGCTGTCCGCATCGCCGCCTTGAGATTGCGGTCGCTCGGCTCGTATCCGTAGCGATTGACGGCGGTCATGAGACGGCGGAGAGCTTGGGGAAGCGTCTTGAGCGTGATCGTAGCCGGGGGTAGAAATCCGGCGAAATGTGGGGATCCGTTGTGTCTCCCCAGCGGGTTATGCGACTTAGTGCTATCCGACCCGTTCACGACCGCTTGCCCTCCGTTCTGGTTTGGGCTGTTACAGGCTGGCCGAACGGCGGAGAAAGGTCAAAATGACGGCGCTATAGCTGACACAGCGGCCCCATGGTCAAATAGCTTTCGGTGACGGCGCTACGGGACGAACGGCGGTGGCGCGCCGCAACACCACGACAACGAGCAGCGCTGCGCTCGGGAGGGCAAATGCAGACACCACAGCGAAGAGCCCCTCGTTGGACGCTCCCGGGGGGTTTACGTAGGCGAGCAGGAGTGCGGCCGCCGGGGCACAAGCAGCCCAACGCAATCGCTCTGGACCGGACAGAGCAGCCAGGAAGAGAGCAGGCGCGCCGTACCACGGGAGCACATACGGCGACAGTATGGACGGCACCAGTGCCATCACCGCGACGGCAGTCGCAGCGGACCCCCGGCGAAAATGCCGCCAAACGACGTACGCGACGGCAGGCACGCATGCACCGGCCAGTGCCAGCAGCACAGTATCGGAAAGGAAGTGGCTGGGAAGCGACCAGAGCGACGCTCGGCTGGTAACCATGGCTGAATCACGAATGGAGCCGGCAACATGCGTCGGACCGGCGACGATGTACAAGACGGCGGTTAGCGAGGCGCAAACGACTGTTACGCGAACGGCCTTCTTGCGATTTTGGAACCACAACCACCCAAGCAGTGCCGCGACCGGCAGTCCAGCGGTGATCTTGATGGAAACGGCGCTCGCCAGTAGCAACCCGACCACGACGGGTCGCGCCGACCGGGTGGCTAGAAGGGCAAACACCAAGAGCGCAGCCACCAGCAGATCATTGTGCCCTCCGTTGACCATGGCGATCGTCGCCGGATTCAACAACAGCACGACAACAGAGCGGCGGTCTCGTCCTCGTCGATGGATAGCGAAGGCACTCGTCGCCAGCGCCAGCGCGCCCATGGCTTGGAATATGACCCGGGCCAGCGTGGCGCTGCCCTGGGAGACAACAACGACACCGCCCGAAGCCAGCGCGAATCCGGGCCCATAGGGGCTGCGCACGTGGCGCCATCCGGGGGTGGTCTCGTTCAGGAAGGGGTCCGACGGAAACTCTTCAGGACTGTGCAGATAGGGGCTCTCCTCGTGGTTACCCAGGATGCTGCCGAACATGGCGTACATGTAGACGTCACGAGAGTCTCGAGGGGCGAGCACCACGGCAATGGAGAGGAGGGTGGCGCCCAGCACGGCGATATGAGTCAGGCGAACCCGCTCGGCGTTGTGGAGGACGAAGGCAAAGCTGGTCAAGGCGCCAAGCAACAGAACCAGGCTCACCAACGGACCGACCGATCGTCCCGATAAGAGCCATAGTGCGGTTATCCCGGCGCTGACGTATGTGACCAGGACGGATTGGCGGGCACCCACGACCTCGTCTTAGTCCACCCCGGCGACGGTGTGATGCGATCGCGTATTGGGTATGTCCAACTCATGAAAAAACAGGATTCCGGCAGCTCGGGCTCTGCAGAACAGGATTCTGTCGGGGACGGCGAGGACGGGGGATATATCCCTCCCGACGAGCCGATGGGTGTTCAATCTTTCGGGACTACCGTCGCCGAACAGCGGGCGGGTGAGAGCTTTGACCAACGCAGTCGCCATACGACCAACGAGTTCGACGAGGCCGATCTGGCCGAACCGATCGAAGAGGTAGGTCAGCTCGTGGCGCCGGGCGATGAGGACGTCGATGCCTCCGATACCGAAGCCGCAGTAATTGCGTGGGAGCAGGGAGCGGGCGACGAACTTTCCGCCGAAGAGGCAGCAATGCACACAACCGAGAGCCCTTAGTAGAGAGTGTCAACGAACGAACGGGTGATGGATGTTGCGCCTAGTCAGGTGTGGCAAGTCATCAGTGATCCATATGCGTACGCGCAATGGGTCGTGGGCGCCAAGGAGATTCGCGCCTTTGAGGGAGAATGGCCGGCAAGAGGGGCACTGCTGCATCACACGGTGGGAACCGCGATCGCCAATATGAAGGACAACACCGAGGTGTTGGACGTCGACCCTATGCGGAGGATAAAGCTGCGGGGGCGAGTGCGCCCCCTGGGTTTGGCCGACATAACGTTTTTGATCACTGAGGTCGACGGCCGCACGTCGGTGACCGTCGAGGAAACGGTATCGGGGGGGCCGGCCAAGCGAATTCCGAAACCCGTGCTGGATGCCATGCTGAAATTGCGCAACGCTGAAACCCTTCGACGACTCGAGAATCTGGCCGCTCGCCGACCACGACAAAGCTAGGCCAACGGCACCGTCCGGTACATCGAGCTGGTAGGCAAGCAAGATGGTTACGGCAAACACGCCGAACAAGCCCGGACAGATGGAGGATTCGAGATGACCCAGCCGCTGTTGACTCGCTTTGAAATGCCTGACCCCGGACCAATTCCCGGGCCAGGCCCAATGCCTGCGGACCCGCCGGGGTCACCCGTGCCGACTCCCTCGCCGGCCGAACCGATCCCGTCCATCTTCAAGACGACGGCCTGATCCAACTTCGAGCCGATGGCGGTGTACGCTCAGCGTGACCGTCTGGCGCATCCGTGTTCAGATGCAGCGAATCGAGCGTGCCGTGATTGACAGGTCAGCGCCTCCCAGGCGGCCGAACAAACAGCGACTCCAGAGCGTGATCACTCGACCGTCTTGCGCGAAATGAACCCGACGCAACGTTGGGCCGACGTCGCCCAGCTGGCGGCTGAACTGCCACCTTTGCAGGGCGAGTAGCCCGGAACAGTAACCGGTGCGCCAAATTCTCGTCATCGATGGCGACTCTTCGATGCGACGACTCGCTCGATTGAGTCTGGAAATTGATGGCGCCTTCGTCCTCGAGGCCGGTTCCCTCGCCCAGGCGCGCCACCAGGCGTTCGCCAAGGGATTCTCCGCTGATGGTTTTGACGGAATAGTTATCGACCGTCAACTGCCCGACGGCGACGGGTTGGATCTTGTCGCCGAGATGCGGGCGCATTGGCCGGAGGCGCGGGTCGTGGTCCTGGCCAACGAGGCCGAGGCCGACGTCCCCTCCAGCCTGGCAAGCGTGCCCAAGGGGGACATTCCCCTCCTGATCGCCGCCCTGGCACTCCCCATTGACGTCCGGGCGCCGCGCACACTCGCTGTTGTGGAGTTACTCCGCAACGAACACGAGGCCCTGGCCGGGGACTGGCGAGAGCTGTGCCGGTGGGATCCCATGCTTCCGCCTGACAACCAGCCACCCATTGCGTCTGCATTCGTGGCCGCTGTCGTGTCTGCGCTCAGCCGGCCTCAACCGTTGGGTTGGGGCGCGGATCCAGAAGTCGAGAAAGTCGCTGAAGTGTTCTCCGCCGCTGTTGGCACTCTCGATCTGGCCATTGGTCAGTTGGTGTGTCTACGTGAGGCGTTGCGGCGACGGATTGCCGGGCGGCTTCCAGCCCATGAACTTGTGGAGACAGCTGATCGGCTGCAGATGATTATCGACCGAGCCATCGGGGTGGCGGCGGCGCGGTCGACCGAACGTCTTCAGCAGCAGGCGTTTGTTGATTCCCTCACCGGCCTGTTGAACCGGCGCGCCTTGGAACGCGACCTTCGACGGGAGGCGGGCCGCGCTGCACGGCATCACCGTCGCTTCAGCCTCATGGTCATCGACCTTGATGGGCTCAAGCGCGTCAACGACACCGAGGGTCATGCCGCCGGTGACGCGTATCTCAAATTGCTGGCTCAAGCGTTACGCAATGCCCTGCGCATTGGCGATACGGCGTACCGCATTGGTGGTGATGAGTTCGTTGTGTTGCTTCCGGAAACCGACGAGGGCCGTGCCCGCGCCGTTGCCCAACGTGTTCTGGCCGAGGGAGGGCCCAACTTCTCGTGGGGAAGCGTTACGTACCCTGACGACGGCAACAACGTGGACCAGCTCATAGACCTCGCCGACAAACGACTATTCGACCAGCGCAGAGTCCGTCGCGGAGGAAACGCAGACCGTCAGGAATGATCTTGGGCACAGAAGCGATGAGGTCTCGTGAGCCCTCGTGCTGTTTACGAGTGGGCGATACAGGATTCGAACCTGTGACCTTCACCGTGTCATGGTGCTGCGCTACCAGGCTGCGCCAATCGCCCTCAGGGGTGCCACAAGGTATCACCGCGCTGCTGTGACTGAAGTCAGGGGACCAGTTGTTCGCCGTCCTTTGACTTTTTATCGGAAGCCCAGCCAACAGCTCGGAGGAAGTGCCGCCGTTTCCAGCCGTTGATGGCTGCCTGGGCGGCGTTGGCCCCGCACGCTCCATGGACTCCACCGCCCGGGTGGGCGGAGGCAGATGCCAGGTAAAGAGACCGCACCGGAGTGGAAGGGCGTCCGTTGCCAGGGATGGGTCGGAACACCAGTTGCTGGTGTAGCTCCGCCGTCCCACCCCCGAGAGCGCCCAAATGCAAATTGCTGTTCTCCTGTTCGAGTGAGGACGGGCTCAGAATGTGGCGACCTCGGATCAAATCTCGAAAGCCAGGGGCCAGAGCTTCGACCCGATCCTCCATGCGCTCGGCGAACGCCTGCGTCTCGGTTTCATCCCACGATCCCGTAAGCGAACCGCCATTGTCTCCCACTGGCTCGAGCGGCACGTGGGTGTAGGCCCAGGCCGTCTCCTTCGCCTCGGGGGCGCGGGTTGGATCGGTCATCGAGTGCTGGCCGAAGAGAAGGAACGGCTGGCGAGGTATCAGCCCTCGCGCCAGTTCGGAGGCGGTAACAGATAGCTCATCGACGCTTTCGGCGATGTGCACGGTGCCGGAGCGGCGAGCGTCAGCGGATGTCCAGGGCACCGGCCCGTCCAGCGTCCAGTCGAGTTTGATTGTGGCGTTGTCCCACTGAAATCGCTTGACGTCGCGCATCACCGAAACCGGAACCTCGTTCGGTGGTATCAGCTTTGTGTAGAGAGAAATAGCGTCGACATCAGCGAGCACAGCGCGACGAGCCGCAACGAACCGGCTACTCGTTCTAACTCCCGTGGCTCGTCCACCTCGCACCACAATCTGGTCGACCCGCTCGTTGCAGAACACCTTCCCGCCCTTTGCCTCCAGCCGCTTGACCATTGCACCGCTGAAGTTGGACGACCCGCCCTCAGGCACCGGGAACCCAACGGACTGCCCAAGGGCTCCCAGCAGCCATCCGAAGAAACCGCTCAATGTCGACTCGGGAAGTAGATCCGAGTGCAGCGCCAGGCCGGCAAGCAGACGGCGCCCGGCATCGGCTGAGAACTGTTCGTCGCCGAGTCGTCGGACCGGCAACAGCAGAAAACGGGCGAGGCGAACAAGCTCTTTTGGCGGCATCGATCGCGCTAGCTTCGGCCCGGCCCTGACCGGGGGAAAGGGGTTGAAGACCCCGGCGAGAAGGTTGTCGCCCTGGGCATCCCAAAGTTTCTGCATCCTGCGCCAGGCGTCGCCGTCGCCGGCTCCGTGGGCATCAAGGGCGGCGGCAGTTTCGTCGATGTCTGTGGAGAGAATCGGGCACGTCCCGTCCAGAGATGGATGAGCGAGGACAAGCGGAGCGCGCTTCCAGCGCAAGCCGTATTCGCCCAAACCCAGAGCGGATATGACAGGCGACCGGGCTCCCAAGGGATAGAACGCGCTGCAGTGATCATTCACGAACCCCGGCTCGATCAGCTCACTGGAGCGAACAGCGCCACCCGGAGCGGGAGCAGCCTCCAACACCACGACGTCCCAGCCTTCATCGACAAGCTGGTTGGCGGCTACCAGACCGTTCGGTCCTGCCCCGATGATGATTGCGTCG
>Ga0136611_10003144_pt1 | contig 11548 bp, 10 predicted proteins | sample AntDrymUQ2232306_2_FD_106645 | JGI IMG/M metagenome (GOLD analysis project Ga0136611, IMG submission 106645) | Polar desert sand microbial communities from Dry Valleys, Antarctica - metaG UQ223 (23.06) | ecosystem: Environmental > Terrestrial > Soil > Desert | place: Antarctica: Dry Valley... | reverse complement strand
TGATCGTCGACACGATCGGCAAGGACATCAGCGGCGACGGCGCCGACCCGAACGTGATCAACCGCGACGTGGCGGGGGTGATCGACTTCACCGAGGCGGTGCCGAGGATCCAGCGCTACATCGTGCGCGATCTCACCGAGGACACCGATGGCAACGCCACTGGGATCGGGATGTTCGACTTCACGCTCCGGCGGGTGGTCGACAAGCTGGATCCGATTCCCACCTACATGAACATGATTACCGCCAAGTCGCCGTCCGGGGCGCGTGTGCCGATCACGGTCGAGACCGATCGCCAGGCGCTGCACCTGGCGATCGAGTCCGCGCTCCGGGTCGAGGAGGGCCGGGCCGGTATCCTGCGCATCGCCTCGACCAAGACGCTCGATCACTTCCTGGCCTCCGAGCCGCTCGTCGATGAACTCTTGACGATTGACAGCGTGGAGCAGGTGAGCGGCCTCGAACCGATCTCGTTCGACGCGGATGGCATGTTCACCGTTGCGCCGTAGTCGCCACGTCATGTCGAGTGTAGTTGGCACATCTCGGGCCGTTCCGAATGGGCGTCAATTGCTTTATAAAGGCGTGTTACCGGCATTGCGCCGCGAGAGCAATACGAGATAGCGGTGAGTAAGTGGAGGGGAACGAGGCGCGCTGCCACGCCACGCCACCGGTGCGCCCCACCTCTGACCGGAAGCACTTGCCCATGGCTCTCCCCATGCCCACGATCCGGGCGAACGCCGCTACTGTCGAGGACGAACGGACAGAACAAGCTCCCGGTCGATAACGCCGGTCCGTTGGCGTCAGTCAAGGGAAGTACTCAGTTCCCTGATACGGAGAACGAGTACTTCCCCCGATGCGGATTGGCGGTTCCGGGCGCACTCTGGGCTGAAGGGCGCTGCCGGGGAGCAGCGCCCCCGTATCCGGGTTCCCAGGCCCGTGCCTCCCCATTGAGAAAGGGGCGCTGTCATGCGTCGTATCAGCCTCTTATTAATTTCGGCCGTCGTCCTGGTTGGCACTTTCCTGATCGGCAGTGGCAACTTTGCCACGGCTCAGGAGACTGACCTCTCCGATCATCTCCTGGTCGGCACGTGGATCCTCGAGTATCAGTCGGAAAATCCGGATGATCCCGTTTATCGCGAAATGGCAACAAACTTTTCTGACGGCACCTCGATCGTGAGCACCCCGGATGGAAGCAACGGCCAGGGCGTATGGGAGTCAACGGGCGAGACCAGTGCCATCATGACGATGTCGGTGGTATTCGAGGACGGCACCCGGCTGCTGGCACACGTGAGTATCGAGATTGCCCCAGACGGGGAGTCGTATACGGCGGTGATCACGAATGAGTTTTTCGATCCGTCGGGCGCAGGCAGCGGGGAAATCGGCCCTGGCATGGCTCACGCCACGCGGATTCAGGTGCAAGCACCAGGCACCCCGATCGCCTCGTTCGAGGAGTACTTTGGCGCATCTGAAGCAACCCCGGAAGCGACACCTGCATCCTAAACGGGCGCATCTCATCAACACCACAACACCACTGGCTCGGCACACTCGCCGGGCCGGTGCGGTCTCGGCCTCGTGAGCGATGTGTCGTCGGTCGGCGGTCGATCAGGCAAGGCCGTGCCTGACGGCGTAGGTGGCAGCGGCGGTGCGGGATTCGACACCAAGCTTGGAGAGAATGTGCATGACGTGATTCTCAACGGTGCGCTCGCTCAACGAGAGCGTGTCCCCAATCACCCGGTTGGAGCGACCCTCCACGAGCAGGTGCAAGACCTCGAGCTCACGTGGCGAGAGACCATGGGTCACGTCCGGTTCCGGGATTGATGCGGCTGGGGGGTCGGCGAACGTGGCGACAAGGGAATCAACCTCGGCAAGCACGTCCTCCTCGGACAGTTGCCTGCCGGCTTCCCATGCCGCTTCGAATGCCAATTCGCCGAGTGCGGCTCGGGTTGTTGCCACCGTCTGCTCGTAAACCGGAACCTCGAGAACATCCCGCGGACAGTGATCTTTCTCGCGCATCGCCGCCGCCGCGCCAAGGAGAAATGCGGCCCGATCGGGCTGGCGTGTTACGACGACTCCGGCGAACCCTTCGAGTGCACGAGCCACACCACCCAGCCCCAAGGTGTTGGCAAAGCCGCTGCAGGCCTCCCGGAAGTGTAGCGCTGCCCCCTCATACCTCCGTCGGGCCAGCATCACCTGGCCGAGGTACATGTGACCAAACGCGACTCCTGTTGTTCCAGACCCTGATTTGTGGATGGCGAGTGCCACTTCGAACAACTCCTGGGCCGCCGCCAGGTCACCCATCGCCATCATGGTCTGGCCCAGACTGGCGGTCGCGGTCGCCATGTGGATTGGTTGACTGGTCACCGCAAGCGCCCGTTCCTCCTCGAAAATCTGCCGCGACCGTTCCAGGTCGTTCTGTTTCAAGGCAACAAGGCCGAGAATCCCCAGACATACGATCAGCAGCTTCGCATCCGTCTCCTCCCGCGCACCTGCCACGGCATCCGTCAGGCAGGCTTCGGCCACCGCCAGTTCACCGTGATCCATCGCCAGCCAGCCGGCGGCTAGCTGGAGCCGCGCGCGGTACCGGGAAGGTGCATGGGGCGCGGCATTTCGCGCGCGCTCAACCCAGTCCCGCCCCTCATACACTGAGGCGTACATGACCCAGTAGTCGACCAGTGCACCGGCCAGCTGGACCGCGTCGTTTGGCTCATGTTCCAGGGTCCAGCCGAGGGCCACGCGGATGTTGCCGGTTTCCGGTCGCAAACGCTGCATCGCAGCATCGGTAAGCGGCCCGGCGGGAAGATCCCAGGCCCGCTCCGCGAGCGTCACGACGTATTGTGCGTGCGCCCGCTGGATTTCTGGCTCCACCCCGCTGGCGGCCAATTGCTCCACCGCAAACTCCCTGATCGTCTCGAGCATCGTGAAACGAGGCTCGTCGCCAAATCCTGAAATTGGTTTGACGAGGCTGGCCGCCACCAGCGTGCTGATCCCTTCGAACGCGTCGGCGCCCAGGTCCATGATGGACTGCGCCGCTTCCAGGGTGAAGCCGCCGACGAAGACCCCGAGTCGCCGAAAGAGCATCTGGTCGGAGGTGGTGAGCAGGTCGTGGCTCCAGGCGATTGCCTGGCGCATGTCGCGTTGCCGGGGCGGCGCATCTCGTGGGCCTCCGCGCAAAAGATCGAGGGACTGCTCGAGCCGGGTCAGCAGGGCGTGCGGTGAAAGCACGTTGATCCGGGCGGCGGCCAACTCGATTGCGAGCGGCAGACGGTCAAGCCGCTCGCAGACCGCATCAATGACTGGTTCCATCTCCGGCGTGACCGCAAACGCCGGTAATGAGGCCTGGGCACGGGCCGCAAAGAGCACCCGCGCCGGTTCGGGGCTTAAGGCGTCGAGTGGGAATCCATACTCGCCCGAGATGCCCGGCCTGGTACGGCTCGTACATAGCACGGTCAGGTTCGGGCAGTAGGTCAGCAAATCCGCCACCAGGTCCGCGGCCGATTCCAGGAGGTGCTCCAGATTATCGAGCACCAGCAGCAGGTGTTTTTCCCGCAGGAAGGCCCGCAGTCGCACAAGCGCGGGCTGACTTGGATTGTCCGCAATGCCAAGGACCTTGGCGAGCGTCGGGACGACCAGTTCGGCATCGCGTACCGGCGCCAGGGAAATGAAGACGACCCCATCGGTGAACTGATCGCGACACTGTTCGCCGGCCCGCAACGCGAGACGGGTCTTGCCGATGCCGCCCGGACCGGTGATCGTTAGGAGGCGAAGATCCGGACGGGAGAGCAGATCGGCCACGACCGCGATTTCGCGATCGCGGCCGATGAACGATGTCAGGGGCACTGGCAGCGTCGAGGTGTCGGATGGGGAGGGCATGCCGGACATCGTCCGCTCCTGGCAATTGACCTGTAGAACGGTTCGAGCCCATCATGCGCCTCGAATGCCTTCAGGTCAATTAGCCGGTTCGCGATCGGTACCGGGCGATGTGTCTCGCCGCCAGGTTCAGGGAGGCGTGCGACGCGCTGCCTGGACCTGGCTCGGGCGTCCCATGGGGGCAGTCGTCTCAGACCTGAAAGCCTCGATTTTCCGGGGCATGCGCTTGCGGGACGGCTTCGTCCTGGTTCGCGATCTGAACGAGGGCGAAGACGACGACGGCCAGGGCCTGGGCGAGGATGAATGCGACGCCGAGTGCGTTTGGATCGACCCAGCCGGTGAACGAGAGCAGGATGCTCGCCGCCACCCAGCCGAGATTGACGGCAATCACGAAGCGCACGGTCCACCGGTTCATGGTCTGGCGCGTGGCGACGATCGCCAGCAGGGCAAACCACGGCAGGAGGACCATCCCCACGCCACGCAGAAAGGCGGCCGGCAGGTCCAGGACGCCATCGAGGATACCCGCGCCGGCGATGAGCAGGAGTGCCATCGCGCCGCTGATGATGCCATCGATGAGGAGGATGGAACGAAGGCTGAGCTGGTTGAACATGGTCGTGCTCCTTTTGTGACTGGAATCAGGACTGATTGAACGTGCCCACGATCGACTGCACGAGACCGTCGGTGCCAGGTTCGTAGACGTCCTCACCGGTCATCTGGACCTCGCCGGTTGGAGACAGCAACCGCCAGCCGAAGCGGCGGGTGGCCTCGTTGTGCGGGTTCTCCCCGGCCAAATCGAAGGTGTGACCGGGATACGCCTCCTGGAACCCGGCGACCATGCCGTCGGTGCCGTCGGTGCCGTCGCGGTCGGTTCCGGCCAGGACCGGATCCGCGTAGCTGGCATGTTCCGCCCAGGTGGAATCGATCAGGCTGCGCCGGGCGGCCGGGTCGGTTTCGTTCCAGATCGCGATGTAGCGATCGATCAGGGTGGTGATGCCGGAGATGGCTGAATGGCTGGTCATGGAAGCCTCCCTCAGGGGCGATTGCGGAGTGATTGGCACCGTGCCGGTTCCGCGTCTGGTCTCTACTGTGCCGCAGGCAGGTCATCGTTCCAATTACCTCGGAGGTAGGTGATTGTCTGGACAGGATTGGTACGATGAACACATGAGCACGATGGAACGCACCGTCGGCGATGTATTGCGCGACTGGCGGCAACGGCGGCATTTCAGCCAGCTCGACCTGGCGAACGAAGCGGGGGTTTCGTCCCGGCACCTGAGTTTCCTGGAAACCGGGCGCTCGCGGCCGAGCCGGGAAATCCTGCTGCGACTGGCCGATCACCTGGATGTGCCGCTGCGGGAGCGGAACGCCCTGCTCCTGGCGGGCGGATTCGCGCCGGTCTTCCCCGAGCGGCGCCTGGAGGATCCGGCGCTCGCCCTGGCCCGGGAGGCGGTCGATCTCATCCTCACCGGACACAAGCCATACCCCGCGCTGGCGATCGATCGCCACTGGACGCTGCTGGCGGCCAATCGCTCGATTTCCCTGCTGCTGGCGGGTGTCGCCGATCACCTCCTGCGGCCGCCGGTGAACGTGATGCGGCTCTGCTTCCATCCGGAGGGCATCGCCCCCCGGATCGTCAACGGGCCGACGTTGCGCTCGCATCTCGTCGTACGGCTGCACCATGAAATCGGGATCAGCGGCGATCCGGTGTTGCGCGAGCTGCTCACCGAAATCGTCGGCTACCCGCTGGCGGACGAGGCATTGGGAACCGATCGTGCCGTTCCCGAGGTGGCCGTGCCGTTCGTGCTCCAGTCCGACGCCGGCGTGCTGAGCTTCATCAGCACCACCACGGTCTTCGGCACCGCGACCGACGTGACGCTGAACGAGCTGGCGATCGAGAGTTTCTTTCCCGCCAATGCGGAAACCCGCGATGCGCTGCGCCGGCTGGAAGAGGCTGGTTGACGAAAACCCCGTCGCTGGGACGGCGCTGACCGGCCCGGGATGCGGGTACGGGTGAGGCAGTATTGACCGATACGGTCGGCTTGCCTCGATGCGAACGAAACCATCGTCCCCGGGGAGACGTTGGAGGGGGCGACGTCGTTGCCGACCAGGCGAGGATCGCCGACGCGCGCTGGTGACCGAACTGTGGCTGGCTCCAGCGGGTGACGCACGCGCAACGATGATCAGGAGGATACCCTGATGGGTCCCAACATGATTGGTTTGACGCACCCACGGCTTGTCATGGCCGGGTTGCTGACGTTGATCGGGTTTGGCGGGCTGTTCAGCACCGCCACGGCCCAGGATGAGGCGGAGGTGGAGGGTACGACCCTCACGGCCTACATCAATCTCTGTCTCGATGCGGGGTGCACCGAGCTTGCGGAAGCGATTGAGCCGGCGGATGGGGTTGGGCTCGAAATCAGTGATCCGTCCACCGGTGACATCCTCGGCGCCTGCGTCACAGGCGACCTCGATGCGGGCGCCTGTGCGATCGAGGTTCCGCTGGTTGAATCGGTCTCGGTCCTGATCGACGAAGCCACTGTTCCCGAAGGCTACGTGACGGATGGCAATCCGACCGAAGTTCCGCTCGACCTGGAATCGGGCGACGCGCCGGTCGTGTCCTTGCTGCTGTACCCGGCCGATGGTTTCCCCCAAGCCGAGGCGCCGGTTGAGGACCTGGCGTCCCCGGAAGCCGATTCCGGCGACGATAGCGCGAACGACACCGAGGTCGCTGGGGATGATGCGGCGGTGGCGGCCCTGCCGGACACCGGCAGCGGCTCGGGTGACGACTCGACGGCGATCGTGCTGACCGCCTCGGCCCTGGCCGCGGCGACGCTTGGCCTGGCCGCCATCGGCGTCCGCCGCGTGGTCGGCCGCAACGAGACGTAGTCGCCCCAACCAATCCCCACCTCGTGGAGAACGGCCGGCATGGTTCCCTCACCATGCCGGCCGCTCGCGTTCCTCTGGCGACCCGTTGTCCGGACCGGCCGCCTGCCCCACAATGACCAGGCTGAACCGCTTGCCCCAAACCCGTGGAGCCTTCCGTGACCAACGAACGTGCCGTCGACCTTTTGTGTGACCTGATCGCCCTGCCCAGCGTGAATCCGGTGTATGACGCCACCAGCGGCGGCGAGGGGGGGATGGCGGCGTACGTGGAAGCGTGGGCGACTGGCCTGGGATTAATCGTGAGCCGCCAGAACGTCTTCCCGGGCCGTGACAACATCCACATCCGCCGGCCGGGACCGGTGGGCGCACCGATCCTGCTCTTCGAGGCGCACATGGACACGGTTGGCGTCGACGGAATGGCGGCGCCTTTCGCGCCCGAGGTACGGGAGGACCGGGTCTACGGCCGTGGCGCCTGCGACACCAAGGGTTCGCTGGCGTCGATGATGACCGCGCTCGAAGGGATCGTCAGGGATGCGCCGGACATTGCCTGCACGGTCGATCTGCTGGCGGCGGTCGATGAGGAGACGAGCGGCAAGGGGGCGATCGCGTTCGTCCAGCGGAACCCGCCCGCCAGCGCGGCGATCATTGGCGAGCCGACCGATTGCCGGATCGTCAATCGCCACAACGGCTGCGTGCGTGGCGAAATCGAGGTCATCGGCTGCTCGGCGCACACCTCGGTCGCCGCCGAAGGCGTCAACGCCATCGACGGCATGGCGGATGTGGTCGTTGCGCTTCGGGCGGTCAACCACCAACTGCGCAACCGTGCCGGTGGACCGGCCGCCAACGGCTCGCTCACGGTCAGCCTGATTTCCGGCGGCACCGGCATCAACGTTGTGCCCGAACGGTGCGTGGTGAGCTACGACCGGCGGATCGTGCCTGGCCAGACCTCGCGGGATGCGCTGGACGAGATCGATTCCGCGCTCGATGTCGTTCGCGGATCACGGCCCGACCTCCGGATCGAGCGGCACGCGCCGTGGCTGGAGGGCGATACGCTCTCGACACCGCCGCGGAGCGATTTCGTGCGCACCGCCAGCGCGGCGTGCGCGGCGCTCGGGATCGATGGCGAACCGGAGTGGGTTCCGTATGGTTCCGACGCCAGCAAGTTCCAGGAGGGTGGCGTCCCGTCCATTGTGTTCGGGCCGGGCTCGATCGCGAACGCCCACGCGATCGACGAGTTTGTGCCGGTCGCTGATCTCGTCACCGCCGCCGCCTTCTACTGCGAGGTGGCGCTTCGGTTCGGGCGATCCGCATGACGTACACGCGCCTCTACACAGGCGATGATGGCGACTCGCGCTGGGAAGATGTCGACCTGCCCTTCGCGCTGACGGACTTCGCGCCACCGGCGCCGCCGCTGGCGGTTTCCGACGCGCAAGGCGCGACCGGGCTCATGTTCGTCACCTTCCCGGCCGGCTGGCGCGGCGACTGGCACCCTGCCCCGCGCCGGCAGTTCCAGTTCTTCCTCGCCGGAACCATCGCGGCCGAAAGCGGTGATGGCGAAATGCGCGAGTTTGGGCCGGGCGATGCGGTGCTGGTCGAGGACACCACGGGCAGGGGTCACCGGAGCTGGGTTGCCGGCGAGGCCGACGCGGTCATGGCGGTCGTCCGGCTACCGGAGTAACTCCTTCGTGGGTGGCGACAGGCGGGAATGTCCCTGCTACCATGCGGCTCTCCAGATGTCGCCGGGTGGACTGGCCAACCTGGCGGCGGCACGCCGGATGGTCAGCGAGGGACATCGCATTCATGTACCAGGATCTTCATGTTTTCGATTGGCACGCGCACTTCCCGATCAAGGGCGATCTCACCCAGGGGGGAGACAACCGGACCCGGCAAACGGGCCGGATCGACAGCCCGGCGGCGGTCGAGCGCCAGAAGCTGCGGGATGCCCAGCTCGCGAAAACCCGGCACCAGTGGCGGCTGGCCTTCGACTTTCCCGAACCGGAAACGGAACCGCGATCCAGCGAGGAGCAGGCCGAACGCTGGGCGGCCGAGCTCGACACCTACGGGATTGAGAAGATCGGGTTCGTGACCGGGCGCGACAACGACGAACTGTCCCGCGTGGTCGCGATGTATCCGGACAGGTTCGTGGGGTTCGCCCACCACGACATCACCCGCCCCGACGCCGCTGAAGAACTGGAGCGGGCGGTGACGCAGCTCGGGCTCAAGGGTCTCAAGCTGCTGGCCCCGACGGTCGATATCCTGATCAACGACCGCTCGCTCTACCCGGTTTGGGAAACCTGCGAACGGCTCGGTATCCCGGTGTTGAGCCATTTCGGCATGCTCGGCGCGGCGGGCGGCGTCTCCTACCATCCGAACATGTCGCCGAAGGTGCTGGAGCCGGTGGCGCGGGATTTCCCGACTGTCGATTTCGTGATCCCGCATTTCGGGATCCAGCACGTCACCGACCTGCTGTTCCTCTGCTGGTCCTGCCCGAACATCTCGGTGGATTCGTCGGGTTCGAACCAGTGGGTGCGCTGGATGCCGTACAAGCTGACGCTGGACGATCTCTTCCAGCGCTTCTACGAAACGATCGGGCCGGAGCGGATCCTGTTCGGCAGCGATTCGAGCTGGTTCCCGCGCGGGTTCGCCAATCGCTACCTGCAGGACCAGTTGCGGATCTGCCGGTTCATGGGCATGAGCCATGACGAGCTGCAGCTGATCTTCGGGGGCAACGCGGCCCGTATCCTCAACGTCCCGTTCGCCGGTTCCTAGCTGGCCGAATCTGCAAGCCGTTGAGATGCACGCGGGCTCAGCCTTTTCGGGGACACGACGATGCGTTTACAAGTTATGCTTGCGCCATTGGCAAGATAGTCCAGGTCCAACCAGTCGAGCGTCTTGGAGTCATCAACCATGGCAGCTATTGAAGGCCCTCTTGTCCTTGATGCGAAGCGGCTTCACGAGTTCTTTGGATTGAGACTCGATCGCTGGGCTTCGGTGATCGGTCTAGAGATCGATCATGTGAAGTTCGGAATGGGACAGATTCAAAGCATTAGCGAGGGTGACTCCAACGGGTTGAGGGTAAGCATTGCCTTTCCAGTTGGAAGCAAGCGGCTGAGTAGCTCAAACCTCGGCAAAAACTCGCTGCTTGTCGTCCGGCTTGGTGAATGCATAGACTCGCAGATTCAAGCCCAATTGATGACGCGCGATGAGATAAAGAAACTCAAACTGCGCTTGGCGGAGGAAGAGCGTCAGCGTGCGGAGGAGAAGCGTACAGCCGATCTAGAGTTCGCAGAACTTCGAATAAGAGAGCAACAAGAAGAACAGACCCGGTTAGAGCAACTCAATAGGCTCGCCGCGCGAGTTTATTCGTCGTCGAGTGCGGTGAACCTTGATGTGGATTCGCAATTGCGCTTGATATTGGAGAAGGTGGATAAGGGAGTTGAGCTGCAAAAGAATGAAGTTCGATATCTGAAGGAAAAGCATGATTTTGGACCTCTCGCGTTTGAAGCGGAAACGCTGTAACGGCGCACTGGTAACGCCAAATTGGGCCTTCGGGCCTTCGGGCATGCGGGCTTTGGAGAACAGCTCGTCATCCAGAACGTACATTGGACATTTCTTGGGAACTGCTTTACTCCAAGAACTCGGCCAATGAAGACGATGGCATACGAGCGTCGGCGTGAACTACTCGTGGGGGAGCCTTTCGAGATCTATTCGAGTTCGCTGAAGCCGAAGCATGTGCAATTAATGCGATCCACCTTGAAGTCTCTTTCTACCCCCACAGACTCCTGGGTGCCATCTATTGGATGTGTGATGAGTACCAACTCGGGCTGAGCCACTTTGATCTGGCATGCGAATTGGATTGCGGTTGCTTCGATTCCAAGTCAATAATCGACTCAGAACTCAAGGAGATAAAGAAATACGATGCTGAAGCTGCAAGTCGAGCGGCACAATGGTTTTGGAATTTAGACAAGGAAAGGCATGGGTGGGTAAAGGAGCACATCTAGCTCCTTCCAATGGCACGCAGGCGCTCCCGAGTGTTCGTGAACGCCGCTCGCCCTCCAACGTACCGTTTGCTGCTCCAGTCTTGGGTGGGGTCGCGTATCCAGCAGGACTAGGGTGACTCCGTCCGGTCCTGCCGCTGAGACCCGACCATTCAGCACGAGACCGGAGCGGCTTTCGGCACAGTGATTTCTCGACTACCACTGCATCGTGGGCGGAGATAAGCTCCGCAGCCCTACTAGGTGACCCGGGTGTAGGCCGCCAGATACAACTGGCGGTTCTATTGACATTCCGGTGGATTGCGGGGTAGGTTGCAGCCATCGTCGATATTCCGGGCCACGTCAGGGCCAAGAGAAGGGGACAGGGCCGCCATGGGTACATTCGATCGTTACGCACTCAATCGCCGCAAACTGCTGAAGTACGGCGGAGCCGCATCTGGGCTGGCTGCCGCCAGCCGTTTCGGTCTGGCTGGGGCGCAGGACGCCTCGCCCGCCGCGTCCGCACCATCGGCCGCCTCGCAACTTGAAGTCAGTGGCCCGATCGAGATCGAGTACTGGCAGTACGAGTTGGAGTCGAAGACGACACTCGTCGAAGAGTTGATCCCGGAGTTCGAGGCCGCCAACCCCGGCATCACGATCGACCACGTCAATTTCCCGTACGATGATTTCCGGCAACAGGTCGCGGCCGCCGCCCAGGCCGGCGAGGGGCCGGACGTGCTCAATGTCTACTACGGCTGGATCCCCGCCTACGTGCAGCAGCAGTTGCTGGTGCCGTTCCCGGAAGACATTTTTCCCTACGACATGATCGAATCCGA
>Ga0136611_10003143_pt1 | contig 11548 bp, 9 predicted proteins | sample AntDrymUQ2232306_2_FD_106645 | JGI IMG/M metagenome (GOLD analysis project Ga0136611, IMG submission 106645) | Polar desert sand microbial communities from Dry Valleys, Antarctica - metaG UQ223 (23.06) | ecosystem: Environmental > Terrestrial > Soil > Desert | place: Antarctica: Dry Valley... | reverse complement strand
CTTGCCGTCGAGCTTCTCTTCCCCGAGCTCCGCGTGCCCGATCAGATCCCACGGACCCGCGGCGATGAAACCGAGCGCGGTGATGCCATCCTCGGTATTCGGAAAAAGCGCGTCCCCGGCAATCTGCTCTTGCACGAAACGGCCGTAAGGTTTGTCGGAGTTCAGCGCGCGGATGACGTAATCGCGATACGGCCACGCATTGGGCCGGAGCTGATCCTTATCGTAACCATGCGTGTCGCCGTAGTGCGCGACGTCGAGCCAATGGCGCGCCCAGCGTTCGCCGTAACGCGGCGAGGCGAGGAGCCGATCCACAAGGTTTTCGTAAGCCGCCGGATCCTTATCCCCGACGAACGCATCCACTTCTTCCGGCGAGGGAGGGAGCCCGGTTAGATCAAAATAGAGCCGACGGATTAACGTCCGCCGTTCAGCTTCCGGTGACGGCGTCAGCTTCATCGCGGCGAGCTTTGCCCGGATGAAGGCATCGATCGCGTGCGAAGCGGCGACTTTTTCAGGCACCGCCGGTCGCTCCAGCGGCTTGAGCGACCACCAATCGAGGGGATCCTTCTTCGCCACACTCGCGCTCTCCGGCCAGACCGCGCCTTGATCGATCCACGCGCGCAGCAGCCCGATTTGTTCCGGCGTGAGTGGGTCACCTTTGCTGGGCATCTTCATGTCGGGATCGAGCCCGGCCACGAAATGAATCAGCGGACTCTCGGCGCTCTTCCCCGGATGAATATTCGGCGCGTGCTCATCCCCGCCGGTCAGGGCGACGGTCTTGTCATCCAGGCGGTAACCCCCCTTTTGCTTCTCCGCGCCGTGACATTTCGCGCAATGCGCGTCGAAGATCGGTTGGATATCCTTCGCGAACTCGACTGCGCGCGCCGCCGGTGGCGGGAGCTTCGTGAGATCAGGCGCCGCGGCAGCAGCGGCGGCCAATGCCGCGAAGGGGAGAAGAAACTTCATGCGGCAACCTAACCGCGTGAACGCCGCAACGCTAATCGCGCAAACGCGGGATGCGGCTCAACTCGGCGCGGCTGACGGGCTCCCGTTCCTTCACGTGAAGACGTGATGGCGTTAAAGGGCTCTGCCCATAGGCTCCCGACCGGACAGCCGCTCGCATTCAGCGGGCGGGTCCGCCGACGCATGACCAATCCCATCCAGCAGTGGCAAGGTGTCTTTCCAGCCATCACCACCCAAATGCACGAAGATGGCTCGCTCAACCTCGACGCGACTGCCAGCCACGCGGAGAGGCTGCTCGCGTCGGGCGTGTCGGGCCTCGTCTTCCTCGGTTCACTGGGGGAAAATCAAACGCTCTCCGCCGAAGAGAAGCGGCTCGTCCTTGCGGAGATGGTGAAGCTCGTAAATGGGCGCGTGCCGCTTCTGAGCGGCGTCGCCGAGACGAGCACGCGAGAGGCGGTGCGCTATGTCCGCGAAGGCGAAGCGCTCGGTGCCGCCGGGTTCATGGTGATGCCAGCCATGCTTTACCGAGGCAGCCCGGAGGAAACGTTCACGCATTTTGCGGCGGTGGCGCGTGCGACCGGAGTTGGCGTGATGATCTACAACAACCCGCTCAGTTACGCGAACGACGTGACGCCCGCGATGTTCGCGCAACTCGCCGACATTCCCAACATCGTCGCCCTCAAGGAAAGCTCCGGCGACACCCGCCGCATCACTGATTTGCGCAATCTCCTGGGCGATCGATTCGCGATCTTTACCGGCGTTGACGACCTCCTCCTCGAAAGCGCGATTCTCGGGATCGATGGATGGGTAGCCGGCACCGGCATCGCGTTTCCGCAAGAAAATCAGGCGTTGTGGGACTTAACCCGCGGCGGGAGGTGGGAGGAGGCGCTCTCGATGTATCGCTGGTTCGCTCCCCTGCTGCATCTCGATGTCGGGCCGAAATTCGTGCAGTGCATCAAGCTGGCGGTGCAGGAATGCGGTCTCGGCCGTGAATGGGTGCGTGCCCCGCGGCTGCCGCTCACCGGCAGCGAGCGTGAGCAGGTGTTGAAGGTCATCCACGACGGCATTTCCGCGCGCCCGGCGCTCGCTGGAAAGCTGGAGTGCCGGACTGATCATAGCCCATCTCTGGAGGCGCGAGGCTAAGTGCGCTCGCTTTGCTCTTTCGCGGCCGGAGCGGTGGGACTTCTCGTCGGGAGCCTCCTGCCGTCGGCCGCCGGTCCGCTGGAGGACGCCGCAACGGTTGGCGAGCATCCAGTGATGAAGCTGGAGCTGCTAAACCTCGGGCCGATCGGCGCGCGCGGGTTGATGGAACAGGAGACGCGCTATCCCCTCGCCGGTTATTTCATCGGCACCACGATTGAAGTCCGTCACATCTTCCCCGATGGACCGGCGGCGGGCCTGCTGCGCATCGGCGACGTGATTACCGGCGTCAATGGGCGGCCGTTTGGCTCGGAGAAATTTCGCCCGACCGTCCCCGACTATCATCAGAAGCAGAACTTGAAGATCATGGCGGAGGGTAAGTTCGAGGTGCAGGCGTATCGCGAACTTGGCCATGCCATCGATACGGCGGAAGGCGATGCGCAGCTTGCAGGAAAGCTGACGCTGAGCGTCCTCCGTGAGAGTCAGCCGATGGAAGTCATCGTTCCCCTGAAGACGCTCGGAACCCATCCAGCGACCTACCCATTCGGCGACGAGAAGTCCGCGCGGATCGTCGCCGATGCCTGCCGCTTCCTTGCGGAACATCAGAGCGCGGATGGACGCTGGTTGGGGCATGCAGAGCCGACCGGCCCGGCGATGATCACCGCAGTGGCCGGCCTCGCGCTGCTCGCGAGCGGTGATGAGCAATATCTTCCGAACGTGCAGAAAGCGGTAAACGGAATGCTGGACAAACTCTTCAGCACCTACGCCGGGACACCTCTCTACAAGCTGGGCCTGCAAAACTGGCACCTCGCCTTCGCGTGTATTTTCGCCAGCGAATACCACCTGCGCACCGGAGACAAAGCGGTGCTGCCGCGCCTCCAGGTGCTCAGCGACTACATCCTCGAATTGCAGCTGGTCACCGCGGACCACGGGCTCGGCGGCTGGGGACACGGACGCAATCCGGAGAACCCGGGGCCGCACCCGAAGGTGAGCTATCGCGAGCTCAATATCTGCGGGGCGCAGAACCTCGTTGCGCTCGCGCTCATGGGAAAGGTCGGCATCACCATCCCGGAGAAGAATCTCGCTGCCGCTCGTCGATACATCGAGCTCACCGCAGGCGAAACCGGGGCCGTTGACTACAGCCATTGGGCGCTCAGCGCGGGCCGGGGAAGTTCGCCTGGCGCGACCGGTGCGGGGCTGGTCGGCTGGGCGGTGCTCGACCAAGCGGGGCCCTCGCGCACCGCGATGGCGCGCTGGCTCAGCGCGCATTTTTTGAATGCGCCGCATAACCACGGCTCGGTGCTCATCGGAATGCTCTGGACCTCCCTCGGGCTCGCCGCCAGCGACGCAGCGGGTTTTCGCGCGGAGATGGATGAGTTCCGTTGGTATTTCACGCTCGCCCGGATGCACGACGGGAGCTTCACCTGCCTTCCCGGAAACGAAGCGAATGTCGGCAAAGCGAGCGCCGACCGGACGCTCGGCCGGTATTGGTGCACTGCCGTGGACGCGCTGATCCTCTCGACGCCTCGGCGCAATCTTTGCATTACCGGGAAAGTCATTCCCCATCCGTAGTGAAGATCACCCGCATCCTCGCATATCGCGTCGAACTCCCGCTCCGCGAGACGACTTACAAATGGTCCGGTGGAAAATCCGTGACCGTTTTCGATAGCACGATCGTCCGCGTCGAAACCGATGCGGGCGTGACGGGATATGGCGAAGTTTGCCCGCTCGGCCCGGTGTATTTGCCGGCGTATGCGGAGGGCGTTCGGGCGGGCTTGCGCGAACTCGGCCCGCATCTGCTCGGCGAGGATCCGCGGCAACTCGCCCGCCTCAATCGCACGATGGACGCGGCCTTAAAGGGACACCCCTACGTCAAGAGCGGAGTGGACATCGCTTGCTGGGACATCCTCGGCCAGGCTGCGGGCATGCCGGTGTGCGAACTGCTCGGCGGCCGTTACGGCGAGGACTTTCACCTTTACCGCGCGATCTCACAGGAAGACCCACAGACCATGGCGGCGCGCGTCGCGGGTTACCGGGCGGAGGGCTACAAACGCTTCCAGCTCAAGGTCGGCGGCGACCCGGACGAAGACATCGAGCGAATCCGCGCGGTGGCGGCCCAGTGCCACCCCGGCGAGCGGCTGGTCGCCGATGCGAACACCGGCTGGACTCAGCATGAAGCAATGCGCGTGGTGCGCGCTGTCCGGGAACTCGATGTCTATATCGAGCAACCGTGCCTTACTTACGAGGAGTGCCTCGCGGTCCGACGGCAGTGCGATCACCCGTTCGTCCTCGACGAGAATGTGGATGGCCTGGAGATGCTTCTGCGCGCGCGAGCCGACCTCGCAATGGATGTGGTGAACTTGAAGATCAGCAAATTCGGGGGGCTGACGAAGATTCGGCAAGCGCGCGATCTTTGCGTGAGCATGGGGATCGCGATGACGCTGGAAGACACCTGGGGCGGCGACATCGCGACGGCGGCGATTGCGCACCTCGCGCACAGCACGCCGACGGAGTTTCTTTTCACCAGCACGGACTTCAACAGCTACGTGACCGTCTCGACCGCGGACGGCGCGCCGCAGCGCGTGAACGGCCGCATGGCGGCCTCCCGTGCGCCCGGCCTCGGGATTGCACCGAAGATGGACGTGCTCGGGGAGCCCGTGGTGAATATCGGTTAATCCGTCCCCGTTTATGAAATCGCTTGCCGCCTTCCTGCTCGCGCTCATTCCGTTGGCCACGCATCGAGCCGAGGACAAGCCCGCAAACCCCAACGTTCCCCTCCCCGTCGCACATCAGACGCGCACGATGGAAGGCTGGAAGGTGCGCGTAGACGAACGGCTGCTCTCGGGCCCAGAGGCCGCCATCGGCGAGCGCGCGCTGAAGTTGCTCGATGCGCGGCTCATGGAAATCGCGCTCGTCCTTTCCGGGGAGCCGCTGGTCAAGTTGCGCGAAATCCCGATCCAGCTCGACCTCACGCACGGCTCGTTGCGCCCGGCGCAATACCATCCGAGTGCTGGCTGGCTGAAAGGAAACGGCTACAGCGAAAATCTCGCAAAGTGCGTCCATATTCCTGACGCGGCGCACTTCCTCTCGCCTTACGAAAACCATCGGATGCCGTTCGTGATGCTCCACGAACTCGCGCATGGCTATCACGACCGCGTGCTCGGTTTCGAGGAAGCGCGGATTGCGCGTGCTTGGGAAAAATGGCGCCAGAACGAGGCGCACAAACTTGTGCTGATGGACAACGGGGTGAAGCGCGAGCACTACGGCCGGACCAACGCGAAGGAGTTCTTCGCGGAGATGACGGAGTCCTACCTCGGACAAAACGACTTCTTTCCGTTCAACGCGGGGGAGTTGGGAGAAACAGAGCCCGAGGTTTTCAAGCTGATGGCGGAGATCTGGGGCCCGTTGCCGGCAAAGTAGCGTCGCGTCCGGTCTTCCCTAAACGAGCCGCTCGCGCAGCGCCTTGGCGACCGCACCGGTGCGAGTGTTCACGTGCAGCTTGCCGTAGATATTGCGCAGATGAGTGTCCACCGTGTGAACGCTTAGGCTGAGCCGATCGGCGATCTCTTTCTTGATGAAGCCGCCGGTCAGGTGCTGGAGGATTTCGCGTTCCCGATCGGTCAAGTGGTAGTCGTTCTTGCGCGGCGCGATCTTGCTGAAGATATCGAGCACGCGACGGGCGATGCGGCCATTCATCGGCGCACCGCCCGCGAGCACGTCGTGGATCGCGCGGATCAGCTCCTCTGGCGGAGTCGTCTTCAAGAGGTAACCGGCCGCGCCTTCGCAAATCGCCGCGACGATTTTATCCTCGTCTTCGAAGACCGTGAGGATGAGGACCGCCGCCTCGGGCGCGAGCGCGCGCAGCTTCGGGATGCCTTCAATGCCGCTCATCCCGGGCAGGCCCACGTCGAGGAGGATCACGCGCGGCTTTGGCAGCGTGGCGAGCGCGGCGAGCGCGTCCTCGCAGCGGCCAAATTCGCCAGTGCAGCGGAATCCCGGGACTGCCTCGAGCGTCCGTGCGATACTGCGGCGGAAGGAAGCGTTATCCTCGATGAGCCAGACTTCGAGCGGTGCTTCGGACGGGGTCTTCATCAAAGGCGTGCGTGCACTTCGAGCCGGGTGCCGCGCGAAGGTTCACTGGTGATCGCCAGCGCTCCGCCGACCGCGGCGGCCCGCTGGCGCATCGATTCCAGCCCGAGGCCGCTGCCCGGCACCGCGGGATCGAAGCCCGCCCCGTCGTCGCTGATCAGGAGCGCGAATTCGCGACCGGTCTGGCGGACAACAATCGTCACGTGTCGGGCCTCAGCATGTTTGCGGACGTTATTCAGCGCCTCTTTGAAAAGGAGGAGCGACTGCCGCTCGAACTCGAGCGTGAACGGTCCCGTCACCCCTTCCGCTTCGAAGGTCCACTCGGTGCCGGCGAGCAAGCCGGCGGCAATCTCCCGCATCCGCGTCATGAGGTCAGCCGCAGAGCGCGGCCCGGGTTTCATCAGCCAAACGATGTCTCGCATCGAGTCGGCAGTCTCCTGCGCGATCCGATGGATCTCCGCGAGATCCGTGTGATTGCCGGCGCCATTGCGATCGCGAGCGAGCCCACTGAGCAGCGTGATGCTCCCGAGATTGCTGCCGATCTCGTCGTGAAGATCGCCGGCGATCCGTTGCCGGAGCCGGCGCAACTCGCGCTGCCTTGAGCGACGCAGCGACCAAAGCCATGCGCCGACCCCCGCAGCGATGGCGAGCAAGCCCGTCACAGCCCATGAGCCGAGCGCGCGCAACCCTGCGGCCGCCATCGGCACGCGCGTGCGCTCCATCTCCGCGATTTCCACGAGCAGCTCCCGTCGGCGTGAAAGCCCGCGCAGCCACTCCGCCCAATCGACCAGCGCGCCCTGGCTGGTGAATCCATCGTTCAGGAAGCCCGTGCTCCAGGTGGCAATTTCCGTGCTGTCGAGCGCCTCCACGGCCGCGTGCGCGGCAACATTCATCCCCCCGGAATGGACCTGCATCTCCGCGAGCGCGAAGACGTAATCCTGATAGCGCCGCCAGAGCCGAGTCCCAGTGACGCGGACGTATCGAGCGGCGACGCCTTGTGCCGGCACGCAGACGGGGCTGGCACCGGGATTAGTGAAATCGGCTGAGGTGAAGTCGCCGAGCACCACCGGTTCGCTGAGCGCCGAGTCGGCACCCGCTTCGACTCTGAAACGCACGGGGAATCCGAACCCGCTCCGGGCGGGAAAATCGATGGGCGCGGCGGCGAAGAGGCGCACCTCATCGATCGGCACTTCGCGGCCAAAATCGATCTGCACCCACTTTGCCTCGTCATCACGCTCAGCGATCGCCGAATGATAGCCGTTGCCCGGCGGGTGGCGGGCGCGCACCGGAGCGCCGAGGACGCTCTGGCCATCCGTCGCGTTGTTGTCCTCCCACGCCGGGCTGTTCGTGTAGCCAGCGCTCGATGTCACCGGTGCGAGCGCGGCAAGGTTGCGCTGGCCGTGGAAGACCAGCAACTCGCCAAGCGCGAAAAGCGAGGAATCCGCGCGGGAGAAAAGCTGGGTGGCGGTGACCCGCACGAAGCGCGCCCGCGCGTCGCGGCTTTCGACGAAGACGGGGAGCTGACCCGGATTCGGGAAGTCCGCGGCCGTGAAATCGGCAAGCACTGCGGGCATCGCGAACTCCGGTTCATCCGCGGCCTCGACGCGGAAACGCACGGGGAAGCCGTAGCCGGGTCCGGGATGGGAGCCGTAAACCACATTCACCGGCACAAGCACCACTGCGTCGAATTCCTCAACCGCACCGAGATCGACCTGCACGTGCCGAATCGCCAGCCCGGACGGCGGTCCATACCCGCTGTGCCACCCGATCCGGTCCGAGCTTTCGTCGCCAGGCGCGGGAGGCAGCTGTGCCAGCTCCGCGCGGCGCGTTGCGAGTTGCGCGTCGTGCGTGCGCAAAGCCCCGGACCCGAATCGCGCAAGCTGATCCGCCCAACTCACATCCGCGCCCGCCGGAACCGCGAGAAACACGGAGGCCCCAAGCCCTCGGATGAGATTTCGAGTAAATGGAGCGCAGCAGGATCGCACGGCAGACGAGCTTCTCCCCACGCTATCCCGGCGGAACAGCCGACGACCAGATGAAGTCATTCCATCCCGCGAATGCGTGATTGGAGCCCTCGAGCATGGCGCCCTCGCGCGGCCGTGGGCTCAAACCTTCTGGCGAGCCGCTGCGGGCGCTCGAGGCGCAAGCTGAACCGCGAAGTTAAATCGAATTTCCTACGATCTTTGGACTTGTGCCGTTCCGCGCGGCCAGCTATCCAGCAGATCACTGCAGTCCTTATCCAACAACCCTCGACATCAGCTCTCATGAAAAAATCGCTCGTTCTCTCCACCGCGACACTGTTCGCGTTCACCGCCTCCGAATCACTGGCTGACTATGCGTCAACCATCCTCTCCGATAACCCAGTCGCCTACTATCGACTGAACGAAGCGGCAGCTTCGCCGACCGCTTCCGATCTTGCCACGCCGCTAGGGGCAAATGATGGCGCACTCGAAGGCGGAACAGTTACGCTCGGCATCGCAGGATTGATCAACGAGGCAGGCAACACTGCCGGCAACTTTGGGCCTGGCAACGGGCGGTTCATTACGGCAGCGTTCGACAAAATTGGCACCGGCTTCAGCGTCGAGTTCTGGATCAACATTAGCGCGATGCCCACAAGCTGCTGCAGTCCGCTCGTGAGCGACGGCGACGGCGCGGACGGCGACGGATTCTTCTTGATGAACTATCTAATCGGCCCCGGACAGGGCACGATCGGCGATATCCGCCCCCACTACAGCCGAGTCAACAATCCGCTCTCCAGCAACCCCGGGGATAGCAACCAGGCGCTGGCGATTGGACAGACTTACCACGTCGTCACCACCTGGGATGGAAGCCCGGCTTCCCCTGCGACAAACAACGCCCAAATCTACATCAACGGCGTGCTCGACAGATCGTTGACGACGACGAAGAACTTCGATCCAGCCAACGAGAACAACCTCCTGTTCCTCGGCCGTGACAACCGCACCGGCTACGGCGGTGCAGCGTTTGTCCTCGATGAAGTGGCCCTTTATGATTTCGCGCTGACCGCAACTGACGCGTCGGAGCATTACCAGGCTGGTCTCGTGCCCGAGCCGTCCAGCATCGCGCTCCTCGCTGCTGCCGCAGGCTCGACACTGCTTGCCCGCCGTCGTCGCCGCTAGCGGGCTACTTCAAGAAAGGTAAACGTTCTTGTGAAACGCCCCGCTCCAACGCGGGGCGTTTCCATTTCCAGAGGCTCTCAACGCCAGAAGCTGTCGTCGGGCACCGGGCGAAGCCATGCATTCTCATGAAACATTGGCGGGAGCCTGGAACGTGTGAGCCGTTAAACCCGACGCTTCCGGCTCACCGATGAGGAATTGCTGCCCAACATATTGCCGCTGCGTGCCAGTTCTCCCGCGGAGAATGCGCCAATCCTCAGCGCTGTAGCGGCAGCGGAGTTCACGGCGTCGACAATCTGCCACGCACCGAACCTCCAGGATCTCTCCGATCTGGGGAAAGCGAACTCGCAGAGCACCGACCTCAGTGACTTCTCGGGAGTTGCCACACCTCGGCACGGCAGCAATAGTGCGCGCCCTTCCGCAAATTTCGGGCCTTTACACACAACCTCAACTCTCCACTTCGCCAATGGCCGCCGCTAACGATCTCCGCAAAGGAATGTGCATCCGCTACAATGGAAACCCCGCGATCGTGCTCGAAGTGCAGCACCGAACGCCGGGGAACCTCCGCGCCTTCGTGCAGGCGATCATTCGTTACATCGGGACGGGGAAGAGCGCCGACGTGCGCTTTGGCTCGACCGACAAGGTCGAGACGGTGGATGTCGAGCGCAAGGAACTCGAGTTTTCCTACAAAGACGGGAGCGGTTTCCACTTCATGGACCCGGAGAGCTACGAGACGGTGACCTTCGACGAGGCTTTCGTGGGTGATGCCAAGAAATATCTGGTGGAGAATCTGAAGTGCGAAGTCCTCTATGTGCAGAGCAAGGCGGCAACGATCCAGGTCCCGGCGTCGGTGCTCCTGAAAGTCGTGGAAAGCGCTGACGGCGTGAAGGGCGATAGCGCGAACAATGTGCAGAAGCCAGCGGTCCTCGAGACGGGTTTGAGCATCACGGTGCCGCTCTTCATCAAGGAAGGCGAGCTGGTGAAAGTCTCAACCGAGAACGGCCAGTATATGGGCCGCGCGTAAGCAGGCTCTCTTCGCTTTGCGGCATCTTCATCCGGGTTTTCCGAGCGGAACGGGAACCCACACCGGCCCGGGATTTCGCTGCTCATGACGGCGTGGATCAATCGTGCGGAAACGAAGTTCGGCCACCTCGCCGTTCCGGGGCTCCTCCGCTATGTCGCCGCTCTAAACTCGTTGAGCTTCATTCTATGGAAGCTCAACCCACGCTACTTCGAGTTTCTCACGCTGGATCGCGACTCGATTCTCAGCGGGGAAGTTTGGCGGCTGATCACCTTCATTTTCATCCCTGGAGTCGGCGGATTGCTCCCGGATTGGATCGGCATGGCGTTCTACGTCATTTATCTCATCTGGATTGGCGATGGCCTCGAAGAAGCGTGGGGCGCCTTCCGCACGACGCTCTACTATGTGATGGGGATCGCCGGGACGGCTGTTGCTGCCTTCATTGCGGACGAAAATCCGTCCGGGTTCATTCTCAATTCCTCTCTCCTCTTCGCGTTCGCCCGCTTTTACCCCGATACGATCATCCGCATCTATTTCATCCTCCCGGTGAAAGTGAAGTGGCTGGCGTGGATCGAGGGCGCGATCCTTCTTCTCCTCTTCACCTTTGGAAGTTGGGGCGCCCGCGCCGCGATCGTCGTCGCGCTGGGAAACTACCTTCTCTTCTTCGGCCGTGAACTTGTCGGGGAGGCGCGTCATCACCGGGAAGTCACGCAGCGGCGCGCTAAGTTCGTCGCCGACACGCGCGACGGGGCACCCGAAACGATGCACCGCTGCAGTGTGTGTGGCGCCACTGAGGTGAGCGCCACCGACACCGAGTTCCGCGTCGCGGCAGACGGGGAGGAGTATTGCGTTCCGCACCTGCCGAAGACGGCGTGAGGTGACGCTGGGCGCCGTCCGCGCCGCTTCCCCCTCAGGATGAGGCGAGCGCCTCAAAGGAGCGGAGTGCTTCCAGCTTCTTCAACGCGGCGCCGCTCGCGAGTTGCGCGCGAGCGAGGTCGAGGCCGGCAGCGAGATCAGCGGCAAGGCCCGTGATCACGAACCCCGCGGCCGCATTCAGCAGAACGATGTCGCGCTTCGGTCCGCGTTCGGTGCCGTTCAGGATCGCCGTCAGGATGCCGGCATTCGTCTGGCGATCGCCGCCGACGAGCTCCGGCAACCGGCAAAGTTCCAACCCGAGCGCTTCGGGATCGACGTGCTGCTCCCG
>Ga0136611_10003142_pt1 | contig 11549 bp, 11 predicted proteins | sample AntDrymUQ2232306_2_FD_106645 | JGI IMG/M metagenome (GOLD analysis project Ga0136611, IMG submission 106645) | Polar desert sand microbial communities from Dry Valleys, Antarctica - metaG UQ223 (23.06) | ecosystem: Environmental > Terrestrial > Soil > Desert | place: Antarctica: Dry Valley... | reverse complement strand
CACTTGGGCCGGGCGCCATCACGCCGCGCGGATGAACGCGTGGTACCGGTCGGAGTGCCCGCGCCAGTCGAATGTTCGACAGATCCCGCGCAGCAGCTTGTCCGCGACTGCCCTCGAGGGCAGGGCGAGGCCTTCTCGTAGGACCTAACCCTGCGCATGGTCAGAAGCCAGCTGCGCCAGAGGTCCTTCGCCGTCGGCTCCATGACGATGTCCGTGCGGGCGGCACCCACCGACTGGGCAACACGGGCGAGCGCGAGCGGCGGTATTAGCGTGACGTGGACGACCTGGAAGAAGAGGCTGCGCCTGCGGGCTAGTGTGCACGTCGGACCGTCCGGGTTCGGCGTGATGACATGCAGTGTCCCCCCGGGAGCGAGCGCTGCGACCAGCCGGCCGAGCTGCACACGAGGCTGGTACAGGTGCTCGACGACGTGGCTGAGCCGAATCACGGCGAACTGCTGGTCCTGCAGCCAGGGCCAGAACGTGTCGTCGACGAGGCGCACCTCGTGGTCCACGTGCCCGCGGTCCACTGATCCCCGCATCCTTGAAGTCCACAGCGACCGTGGTCCAGCCGGCTGCCGAGCCGCGTCGACGAACGTTGGCGACCCGCAGCCGAAGTCCAGCACCCGATCACCCTCCGCCGGGGCGCCGTACGTCCTGGCGAGCGCTGCGCGCAGCTGGCCGGCCGGTCCGGCGCCACCGACTACCGCCAGGTTCGTCGACGCCGTTGTGTTGACGTAGGGGCCATAGTCTTGGCCGTAGAGTTCGCCGATGCTGGCTTCGCGTCTCAGGCGATCATCGCAACGTCTCGGCGAGGACCTCGTGGGGAGTCTGCCATCCGAGGATGCGTCTTGGCCTGTTGTTGATCTCCTCGGCGATGGCGTTCAGGTCTGCTGCTGTGTGTAGTGGCAGGTCGCTTCCCTTGGGCAGGTATTGGCGCACCAGGCCGTTACTGTTTTCCTTCAGGCCGCGTTGCCAGGGTGCGTAGGCGTCGCAGAAGAACACCGGCATCTGTGTTGCGGCGGTGAAGCTCAGGTGCCGGGTCATCTCGATGCCGCGGTCCCAGGTGACCGACCGGCGCAGACTCGGTGGCAACTGGTGGACCGCGGCGGTGAGTGCGGCGATGACGCTGTCGGTGTCGGTGCCGGCGCCGTTGGGCAGGTGCAGGATGACCAGGTAGCGGCCGGCCCGTTCGACCAGAGTGCCGATGTGTGACCCGCCGCGCTTGCCGACGACCAGGTCGCCCTCCCAGTGTCCGAACACGAGGCGGGCCTCGACCTCGGGGGGCCGGGACTGGATCGGGGTCATGTCTTTGATCCTGGGCGCCCGAGGAAGACCCGTCGCCGAGGCCGGCGACGGACCCGTCGCGTTCGCAGGTGCACCGTCAGCTGACCGGGCAGACCGCCCTGGGTCTGCTGCAAGTTCGGTTGACATCTCTTACGAGGGACGAGGTCCCTCGGGAAGGATGTCGTTATGCCGAAGAAGTTCCCCCCGGAGTTCAAGCGGGACGTGGTCACGGTCGCTCGTCGCGGTGACCTGAGCGTCCCCGAGGTTGCGGTCGACTTCGGTGTCTCGGAGGAGTCGGTGCGGCGTTGGGTGCGCCAGGCCGCCATCGACGACGGCATCAAGGACGGCCAGACAAGTACCGAGCAGTCCGAGCTGGTGCAGCTGCGCAGGGACAAGCGCAGGTTGGAGATGGAGAACGAGATCCTGCGTCGGGCCGCGGCCTACTTCGCCGTGAGCTCGCTCCCAAAATGAGCTTCCCGCTGGTCCGTGATCTGGCCGCCGAGGGTTTCCCGGTGCGGTTGACCTGCGGGGTGCTCGGCTTCTCGGCCCAGGCGTACTACGCGTGGCTGGCGATCCCGGTCAGGAAGCGGGAGCTCGAGGATGCCTACCTGACGAACGCCCTGCTCGACGCTCATGGCGAGGATCCGGCGTTCGGCTACCGGTTCCTCGCTGACGAGCTCGAGCGGGCCGGCCTCAGCGTCGGGGAGAGGCGGGTCTGGCGGCTGTGCTCGCAGCAGAAGATCTGGTCGACCACGGTGCGCAAGGGCCGCCGCGGCAGCGGGAAGAAGGCTGGTCCCGCGGTCCATGACGACCACGTCCAGCGCAGCTTCACCGCGACCGACCCCAACCGAGTGTGGGTCACCGACATCACCGAGCACCCCACCGGCGAGGGGAAGCTCTACTGCTGCGCGATCAAGGACCTGTTCTCCAACCGGATCGTCGGCTACGCCATCGGCGACCGGATGACAGCCGACCTCGCCGTCGCCGCACTGCGCGCTGCGATCGCGCGCCGCCAACCCGACGGTGTCGTGATCGTTCACGCCGATCGCGGGTCTCAGTTTCGAGCCCGGTCCTTCCAGGCCGTTCTCCTCGCCGCTGGCCTGAAGGGCTCGATGGGTCGTGTCGCCTCCGCCGGCGACAACGCTGCCATGGAGTCGTTCTGGTCGCTGCTGCAGAAGAACGTCCTGAACCAGCAGAAGTGGCGCACCCGGGAGGAGCTTCGCTACGCGATCGTGCTCTGGATCGAGCACACCTACAACCGCCGCCAGGCGCCAGCGCGGGCTCGGCAAGCTCACCCCCGTCGAGTTCCGGCTACCCTTCGCACCTCACGCAGCCATGACGGCGGCATGATCAGTCACAACCGTCAACTGAACTTGCAGCAAACCCCTTGGCCTGCACGAACAGCGAGGTGTAGATGGTCTCGTGCGACACCCGCATCGACGGGTCGTCGGGGAAGTCGGTCTTGCGTCGTCGAGATATCTGTTCCGGGGACCAACCCTGCTTCAACCCGCGCTCCACCACCTCCCGCAGCGGCGGGTGCAGAGCGAGCTTGGGTGGGCGTGGTCGCCGGGTCCGGGCCTGCGCCATCCGGTCCGCGCGGACCGCCCCGTAGCCCGATGGCGTCGTGTTACGTGCGATCTCGCGGGACACAGTCGACGTCGACCGGTGCAAGCCGTCGGCGATCGCGATCAGGGTCAGCCCTCGGGCCAGACCCCTCGAGATCTCCTCGCGCTCAGCCAACGACCGCCTCAACGGCGGCCTCGGCCGGGTCACCCGCGGCCTCACCCCGCCTGACTCGTGCAGCCAGTAGTGACCGGCCGTCCGGGACACCCCAGCCGCGGCAGCGGCTTCGCGCAGCGTCGCGCCGGGAGCACGCGCCTGCCAGAACCGACCTCGAACCTCTGCTGACTTCGGTCGCCGACCCATGAGCCCTCCCAAGATCATCGGGGAGATCAGCATCGCCGACCATTGCGTTCACCGTCTGAAACCGCCGCCGGAAGGGGTCAATTTTCAGCCGCCGTTGACACTCTGGGAGGCGCGAATCAATGCGGGCCTCAGCCGAGCAAGACTCGCGGCCCGGACGCAGGTAGCCGAGGAGACCGTCTGGCGCATCGAGACCGGCAGGCGGCGTACCCGGCGTTCGACGTTGCTTCGAGCGGCAGAGGCCATGGCTCTGCCACAGCACACGCTGGACCGTTGGGTGGCCGCCACTGGCCCAGCGCTCGCCCCGGAGTCGACTTGGGCTGACCGACTCGACAGACGCCGCGCACACCGCGCACGTAGGAAGGAAAGTTGATGCCCCGATCCGGCGGTGGAGGCACTCGACGAGGGACGCCTGGGACCAACTACGGCAAAGGTCAGAGCTGCGGGAAACCGTCCCCAGCCAGTTTCAGCGGGGGGAAGTACGGGACCAGGGGGCGCAGGAGAACGACCAGCGTGCCCTTCCCTCGGAGGCGCACCTCCGGCACCCGTAGCGGCACCCGCCCGGTCGCGGAGACGCCCCCGCCGGGTGGGTCTCGGGTTTCTGGTCAACCTGACCGCGCGCCCGGACGAGCCGATCTGTAGGCGAGACTTCAGGGCCTCCATTTCCTTGATCACCGGTCCGGCTGCCCGCCGACAGTCCCGCTCGGCCTTTGCCGCCTCGGCTGACCGCAGTGGGTGCTCAGCAATGGAGCACCAACTCTCGGCGAAGACTTCACCATGAGCCGGCGCATCTCAGAGGCCGACCTTGGTGACCGCGTACACCGCCTCCACGTGGGTGTACTGGTCACCCGCCCACGACTCCAGCTGCCGGATCAGCCCGGAGCGGGAAAACGACGTGTAGTCGAGGTAGCCCTTCGCCGCCCTGACCGCCTGCACCTTCCAGTTCACCGTGATGTGGTTGACCGTGAACACCGCGTTAGGCTGGCGACGCTCGCGGCGCCGCCCCCGAGCCGACAGTCCGTTCCTAAGTTCCGGGAGACCTCCTCGATCATGGTCAAGAAAGCGCTCGTCACGGGAATCACCGGTCAGGACGGGTCCTACCTCGCCGAGCTGCTGCTGGAGAAGGGTTACGAGGTCCACGGGATCATTCGTCGGGCGTCCACGTTCAACACCGACCGGATCGACCACATCTACCAGGACCCGCACGAGCCGGACCCCCGCTTGGTCCTGCATCACGGTGACCTATCCGACGGCGTCATGCTGGTCAACCTCCTGCGTGACGTCGAGCCCGCCGAGGTCTACCACCTCGGGGCGCAAAGCCATGTCAAGGTGTCCTTCGAGATGCCGGAGTACACCGGGAACGTCACCGGTGTTGGCACGGTCCGGCTCCTGGAGGCCATCCGCGCGTCCGGAGTCGACACGCGGTTCTACCAGGCCAGCTCGTCGGAGATGTTCGGCTCGTCGCCACCCCCGCAGAACGAGAGCACCCCGTTCCATCCGCGGAGCCCCTACGGCTGCGCCAAGGTCTATGCCTACTGGGCGACGGTGAACTACCGCGAGGCCTACGGACTGCATGCCAGCAACGGCATCCTGTTCAACCACGAGAGCCCCAGACGGGGCGAGACCTTCGTCACGCGCAAGATCACCCGAGCGGTGGCGCGCATTGCGGCTGGACTCCAAGATGCCCTGCACCTAGGCAACATGGACGCCGTGCGCGACTGGGGCTACGCCAAGGAGTACGTCGAGGCGCAGTGGCGCATGCTTCAGCAGGAACAACCCGACGACTACGTCGTGGCGACCGGCCGGGCCGCGAGCGTGCGCGAGTTCTGCGAGGTGTCGTTCGCGCGGGCCGGGCTCGACTGGGAGAAGTTCGTCCGCGTCGACAAACGGTACGAGCGTCCGTCAGAGGTCGATGCTCTTGTCGGGGACGCGTCCAAGGCAGAACGCCAGCTGGGATGGGTCTCCGAGACAGACTGGCGGGCTCTGGCCGAGCTGATGGTGGATGCGGACCGCCGGGTGCTTGACGACGAACTGTCCGGCCGGCTCGTCCGCATCGACCGGTGATTCGTCGTCGGGCCCTGGTCACAGGTGCCGCCGGTCAAGACGGTTCGTTTCTCACCGAGCTCCTGTTGGCCAAGGACTACGAGGTCTTGTGTCTGGTGCGCGAAGGCTCCACAGCGGCCAACGCCGTCACTGCGCTCGACCATCCACAGCTTCGCGTCGTTGCAGGAGACCTCTGCGATCGTCCTTCGCTGGTCCAGGCCGTTGAACAAGCGAACCCTGACGAGGTCTACAACCTGGCAGCGATGTCGGCAGTTGACTCATCATGGCAGACGGCTGAGTCAACTTCAGACGTCAATGCGATGGGCGTAGTCCGACTTCTCGAAGTCCTCCGGGAGGTGAGGTCGCTGTCTGCCGTCCAGTTCTACCAGGCCTCCACATCGGAGATCTTCGGACGCGCCACTGATTCTCCGCAGTCCGAGTCGACCCAACTGCGGCCGCGTTCCCCCTACGGCGTGGCGAAGGCCTTCGCGCATCAGATGGTTGAGGATTATCGAAACCGCCACGGTCTGTTCGGCTGCTGCGGTATTCTGTACAACCACGAGAGTGAACGCCGGCCAACATCTTTCGTTGTCCGCAAGGTCACGAACGCCGCGGCGAGGATCTCACTCGGGCTGCAGAGCTCGGTGGAGCTTGGGAACCTCGAAGCGCAACGCGACTGGGGCTTCGCCGGCGATTATGTCGAAGCCATGTGGCGCATGCTTCAGGCTCCGGCGCCGGCTGACTATGTGGTCGCCACGGGCACCCCGCGAAGCGTCGCTGATCTCCTTGACGTGGCGTTCGCTTGCGTCGGGATAGAGGACTGGTCGCCGCATGTCGTGGTCAACCAGGCCTTCGTGCGCCCAACTGAAGCGGTGACGCTGACCGGAGACTCCACAAAGGCGCGGACGGAGCTGGACTGGGCTCCATCCATGACTTTTGACCAGATGATTTCCCGCATGGTGCGTTTCGATCTCGAGTTGGAATCCGGTCTCGTGGAGGCTGACCGAGCGTCGCAACGCCGCTGAAGGCCTCAGTGGTCCAACGCTCGGGTGACATACCCGGCATACCTCGGCCAGTCCAGGTGTTCGACCGATTCGCGCACGGAGTTCGTCTTCGCCAGTGCTCGGCGAACGAGATTCACGATGGTCGCGGTGGGCGCCTCGACGTCGCAGAGCAAACCGTTGACGCCCTGCGTCAAAAGATCGGGTGCGAAGCCAGTTCTGGTGCAGACGGGGAAAACGTTGCTCATCATCGCTTCGATGAGTGGGATCGGACCTCCCTCCAGGCTCGAGAGAGAAACGAAGACGTCCATCAGAGCGTAGTGCGACGGGTAGTCCGAGTAGGGGGCTTCAACGATCTCAAGATTGCGTAAGGACGCCAGCTCGCCGGTCACCGGTGACTCGCGCCAGCCTCGACCCAGCAGGAGGAACGGGGTCTCTGGCATGGCACGGACGAGTGCCACCATGCGCTCGGGAGATTTGCGAGCGTAGTAAGCGCTGACAAATCCCACAGCACCCCGGCCGCGTTCGTGTGGCCTGAACATGAATGGGTCCGCTGCACCGAGCACTGTCGATACCCGGTCCGTTGGGACCCCTAGGGAGATCAACTTCCGCGAGTGAGTGCTGGCCATACTCAACACGCGGGTGCAGGAGGACAGAGATGACGTCAGCCGCCGCTGTGACCACCAGCTAGTGGGGGGATGGGTAAAGTACACCAACGTCTTCGCGTACTGCGGCAGGCGCCCTTCGTTCACTGCCTGGGCGTACAAGGAGTAGTGAGAGAAGAAATACACCCTCGCCGGTGGGAGCGTGTTCAACCCGTAGTGGTAGGCGACCTTGCCTGCCACATGCCGGCCGGTGTCGCGGCATATTCCTTCCAGGATCCAACCGCGGTTGGCTTCCGCGATGACGAAGACGACATCGTGCACGGGCTCGGCCGCGCCGGGGGCTGGGGCACGCCGGCTCCGGAGCAGCCGGGGCGGCCTGCTGGTCACAACGACTGCTCCGTTCGGTCGGCAGTATGTGGACCCTGCTCTGCAGGGCGAGCGCCGTGTCGACCTGCCGGCGAGCGCAGGTAGAGGATCATCATCAGGCTGCCGATTGCCACAGCCGCCGAGCGCGCCCATGCCACTCCCGAGGCGCCGAATGTATCCGCCATAGGAACCATCACGACGACCAGCACAATTGCGGGCACGCTTGTCATGAAGAGCAGCGCACCGAGCTTGTCCCGCGCCAGGAAGACCGGCCGGACGTGCAGCGTTGCAAACGACACGGCAACTCCCACGACAAGCGCGATGGCGGGCCCGGTGGCCCGCTGGAAGTCACGACCTGCAAGCAGAACGATCGTCGGACCGACGAGTGGGATGGCGCACAATGCGGCAACCGTCAACGGCAGGCAGACGAGCAGCCTTGTCCGTCGCGTCGCAGCATCCGCCTCGGCGTACTTGCCCATCGATTCCGCACGAGACAGTTTCGGGTACAGGATCGCCTGCACTGGGCCACCAACCTTGCCAGCCGGCGACGTGAGAGACCTCGCCAATCGGTAGTAGCCGGCCTCACGAGGCCCAGCCAGCAGACCCACCATCAGCGTATCGACTTGCTTCGTGGCAGTACTGAGCAGTGTGGACAGATCAGTCAACACCACGAAGTGAAGCATCTGTCGTCGTCGTCCCTTGAGAGGCGCGAAGCTGCTGGACATCAGCGCCCGGCCGAGCCGCTTGCGCGTTGCACGTAGCGCCAACGCAACGAACGTCGATGACTCGACCACAGCGAGGATCGTGATCGCCAAGACGATTGTGATAAGCCCGCTACCCGTGAGGGCGACCGCGCAGACCGTGATCGTCCGCACAACGGCGATGATGATCTGCGCCCGGCTGATCAGGGTGAACTCTGCGAACACCCCCAGCAGGGCCCGGCTCGTCGCCACGGGAATCGCCATCGCCACACTCGCGGACACGACAACGATCACAGCCTCCCGACCTTCGAGATGCAGCAGACCTGCGGCTGTCTTTGAAGCCAGCGCGGTCAGCAGAAGGCCCAGAGTGCAACAGACGGCGTCGAGGCTGAATGCGAGCCGAACGACTGACCGGCTGCGATCGGTCTCACCAGAGGCGAAGAACTCGGACAGGTAGCGCACAACCGAGTCGCTGCTGCGAGGATCCAAGACGAGAAACAAGACTGTAGAGAAGGCGAGGGCGATCGCATAAGAGCCGTACTCCCGCGGGCCAAGCGCTCGCGCTACGACGAGTCCCTGGACGACTATGAGCAGGAGTTCGATGCCCTCCCCCGAGAGAAGCTGTCGAAGGTGCGCGGCCGAGGAGCGAGAGTTCACCGCGCGACCTCCAGGAGTTCGCCGAGTCTTGCTTCGTGCTGTCCGAGGTGGCCGGGGATCGACGCCGGCATCACACCTCGTCTGCGGACAGCAACTGCATCCCCTGCAGTTGGCGGAACTGCATGGTCCAGTCCCCCCTGAAGCGCTGACGCTGAGCGAAGTTCTCCGCAAACTCGAGCCGGCGCAGACCCTCGATCTCGATTGATACGGCCTCCGGGTCCACGAAGAAGGCGTTTACGCCATTGGTCTCGACTGTCACGAACGCATAACCGTGCTGCTCCAGGAGGTAGCGCCACGAAGCGATGGACGAGCCGTAGTACAACTGGCTGGGATGAGCAGTCTGGTAGACGAAGCCGCGGGTATACGGAATGGTGAGCGCCCGGTCGGGGCCGAAGGCGGAGTTGTACTCAACGCAGAGGACCTTGGGGCGGAGACCCGCCTCGAGCAGGGCTTTGACGACGTGGTAGTCATTGCCGTCTATGTCGAGCGAGAGAAAGTCCGGCGCAGGCTCAAGGCAGCCCACCATCAAGTCGCCTGCGCTCGACGGCTCTACCATCATATTGAGGAACTCGACGCCCCAGTTGTGTGGTTGCAGCTGACGTCGCGCTTTGGCTGAGAGCCGCGAGTCACCTTCGACCATAACGCCGCAGAACTTCTTCACGTAAGCCAGGTAGGAGACGTTGTTCTCTAGACCGTCGGACGCGCCGACTTCGATAAAGTAGCGGTTCGGGTTCTTTACTCTTTCAAGGAGCACTTCGATGACACCATCTTCGCCGTTCTGGCTGAAGGCGGAGAACTCCCAGCTGCGGGTGTCTTGCTGGTCGAGGCGTCTCCCTGCGCGGGCCAGTTGCCCTTTCGAGAAACCGGCGCTCATGCGGGTGACGTAGCGGATCTCCTCAGTTCCGGACGCCACTGATCGCTGGACCACGCTTCTCGCTCTGGACTTGGCGGCGTGTAGCAAGTTCATGAGTGCGAATGCCTCTTCGGGTTGCGGTCGGACAGGTGCGGATCACGGCAGCAATAGCAGATCCGTATGGCTTCGCGGCAAGACGAGAGCAGCGGCCACCCGCTCGATGTCCGAGGCCGCGTAAGTCACGTCCGCGCCGGTGTCGATGGACCGCTTGATGTCGATCACCCGCGAGAACATCTTGGCGACATGCTCATGAAACAGTTCTAGCCCATTGGAACGCCGCAGGCCATAAGGCCAGTACTCCATGACGAACGGAATCCCGGACATCCTGTCAGCGCCGGCCAGGACCTGCCCCTCGTGGCCCTGTGTGTCGACCCAGACGAGCCCGACGTCCTCGCAGTCGACCTTCGCGTCTTCCAATGCGCGGGTCAACGGCATCGCAGGGACGTTGATAATTGCGCGCTGTCCCTCCCGCATGTATTCCACGCCGAGGGGTGAGCCAGGCACCCGCACGCGGTGGTCGCCGTAATTGGACTCGGAGAGCTCAAACTGCACGAGTTGTTCGGTGTCGCTCACTGCGACGGCGATGCACGTCACATGATCTTCTACATCGTTCAGGGCGACGTTACAGCGAAGCAATCGATGGTTGAGTGGCTCTGGCTCGAACGCCACCGCATGCGCGGCTCCGTACTTCGTCACCATGGGAATGGCGACGGTACCTATGTTGGCGCCGATGTCGAGGACAATCCGGTCTCGCTGACACTGCCCGAGCCGGGCGACGACCCAATCAGACTTGTGCTCGTCGAAGCCGTGGTTGCGATAGGTAGACCAACCGATCTCTCGATCCCGGGTGCTGAACAGGTAGACCGGGTGGCCTTCACTAGCAGCTATGGGTGTGAGCGCGGACAGAAGGCCTGGCCGCAGTCTCCCGTCCAAGGCGTCGGAGCCCCGAAGACCGCGGGAGATCGCGGCGATCATCTTGTCCTGGGCCGCGGTTCGCGCGCGCCGTTTTGCTGTCCAGAGGCCGCTTCTTAGACCCCTGCCACAAATCTGAATCATGTCCTCACCCTACGGCGTCATGACGGCACGGCCGCGCACAAGGAAGACCTGCTGCGCGTGGTGTCCGGCCGCCGCAGGCCGGGGGGCAGCGGAACACGCGCGAGAACAGGGAACCATTTTCGACTGTGCCGACCCAGACGCGTGACTCTGCGCCAGCATCTCGCTTGCATGGTGACCCGTTGAGCATATGCATTTGTCCAGGCGGCCGTCCGCTGCGCTGACTCAGCGAACGCCACGCTCGTCGGGCGAACTACGCAGCAGCGAGCCAAGCGACATAACCTGGGCGGGTGCTGAGCGCGGTCACCTTCGACTACTGGAGAACCCTCCTGTGGGAGCCCCCCGGTGAGCTCGAGCGGGTGCGCGTCGAGCACTGGGTCGGCCTGCTCGTCGAGGCAGGTCACCCGGTCGATGCCGAGCAGGTGTCCGAGGCCCACGGCATCGCCTTCGCCCACGCGAGTCGGTCGTGGCGAGAGGGTCGGCAGTACCGCGTCGAACACGCCACCGTGGATATGCTCGGGCACCTGCGGCTGGAGGTAGGCGCCGCTGTTCAGGACGCCTTGACGCACGCATTCTCGGCGGCGGGACTCAGGACGCCGTTGGAGCTCGCCCCTCGGGTAGAGATTGCCCTGAGCTCGCTCCGCGACCGGGGTCTGCGCCTAGGCATCGTCTGCGACGTCGGCTTGACGCCGTCACCCGTCCTCCGGGACCACCTGGCCAGGCGCGGGTTGCTCGGGCTGTTCGATCACTGGACGTTCAGTGACGAGGTCGGCTACTACAAGCCGGCTGCCGAGCCCTTTGCCCATGCGTGCGCCGGCCTCGGCGTGGAACCAGCTCAGGTTGCGCATGTCGGCGACCAGCGCCGGACGGACATCGTCGGCGCCCTTGCCGCCGGCGTGCTGGCCGTGCGATACAGCGGGGTCTTCGACGACCGTGACGAACTTCTGCCCGGGGGGGACGTGGTCGTGTCAGATCATGGCGAGCTTTTGATGGCACTGGGCAT
>Ga0136611_10003141_pt1 | contig 11553 bp, 7 predicted proteins | sample AntDrymUQ2232306_2_FD_106645 | JGI IMG/M metagenome (GOLD analysis project Ga0136611, IMG submission 106645) | Polar desert sand microbial communities from Dry Valleys, Antarctica - metaG UQ223 (23.06) | ecosystem: Environmental > Terrestrial > Soil > Desert | place: Antarctica: Dry Valley... | reverse complement strand
TTTGCCTGATGGCCGCAACGCTGATCTACACGCTGGCGCGCCGTTAAAAGTACGCCTGAATAACGGCGTACTTTTTCAAGTTGCTACCCATCGCCCGGCGAATAAAACGCTTGGTGTGAATTAGCCCAGCGATTGAAATTCACAACAAGCGTTAAATTCGCGGCTCCAACGCCATCCTGCCCGCAAGCGGGCGCCCGCTTGCGGGCAGGATGGCGTGGTAGGCGCGGTTTTAACCGCCGTCGAGTCAAGATAGCAGCTTGGATTATTTCCCCAAAGGATTCTCTTTAAGCATGGAAACCAAAACATTGCCCAAACGCGGCCAGGTGCCGCTCGAATTGACGTGGGATTTAAGCGTCGTTTACGCCGCCGAAGCCGATTGGGAAAGCGATTTCGCGCGCGTCGAAGAATCGATTCCCGATTTCGACGCGTGGAAAAACCGCCTTGCCGAATCGCCGCAAAATCTTTTGCAATGCCTGCAAAAGCAAGATGAAATCGGCGTAATTTTCTCGCAACTTTATTCTTATGCGAGCTTGAAAAGGAGCGAAGACAACGCGCAAGCCGAAGCGCAAGGCCGCGTCGAGCGCGTCAAGATGCAAGGCACCAGACTGGGCGCGGCGACCGCGTGGATCGAGCCGGAAATCCTGGCGATGCCGCCGCAAACATTGCGCGACTTTCAAGCGCAAGAACGCGAACTGGGGCTTTATTCCTATTATTTTCAAACATTGGAGCGCCGTCGCGCGCACGTTCGCAGCGCCGAAGTCGAAGACGTTCTGGCGCTGGCGCGCGAAGCGACAAGCGGCACCAGCACGGTTTACAAACTGTTCAACGATGCCGACTTGAAGTTTCCCGATGTCGAAGACGAAAACGGCGCCAGCGTCGAACTCACGCACGGGCGCTACATTCGCTTTTTGGAAAACCAAAATCGCAATGTGCGCGAGCGCGCGTTTCGCACCGTTCACGGCGAATATTCCCGATGGCGCAACACGCTCGCAGCAAGTTTGTCGGGCGCGGTGAAAAGCGATGTTTTCTCCGCCCGTGCGCGCAAATACGACAACGCGCTGCACGCCGCGCTTTCGCCCGACGACATTCCGACGGACGTTTATCGCAACCTGGTTTCCGCCGTGCGCGAACGCCTGCCGGTTCTGCATCGCTATTTGCGCTTGCGCAAAAAACTGTTGAAGTTGGACGACTTGCAGATGTGGGATTTGTATGTCCCGATGGTCGCCGAAGTCGAAAAAGAAATGCCGTACGACGAAGCGCAGCAAGCGGTTCTGCAAGCCTCGCAGCCGCTTGGCGAAAAGTACGCCCGAATCTTGGAGCAAAGCTTCGATTCGCGCTGGATTGACGTTTTGGAAAACGAAGGCAAAAGTTCGGGCGCGTTTTCCGATGGCGCTTATACAACGCCGCCGTACATTCTGATGAACTGGCAGGACAATTTGTCCAACGCCTTTACTCTCGCGCACGAATTGGGGCATTCGATTCACTCGTATTTCACGCGCGAAACGCAACCGTACGTGTATTCTCATTACACGATTTTCGTCGCCGAAGTTGCGTCCACATTGAACGAAGCACTTCTTACACACCACTTGCAAAAGCAAGCTGAAGCCGCCGGCGACCGCGCGTTGCAATTGTATTTGCTTAATTCCTACGCCGAGCGTTTTCGCACCACGCTTTATCGCCAGACCATGTTCGCCGAGTTTGAATTAAAAATTCACGAGCTTGTCGAAAGCGGCGAAGCCCTCACGGCTGACGGCATGAGCGAAATTTACCTGCAATTTAACAAGGACTTTTACGGCGCCGAAGTCAACGTGGACGATTGCGTCGCCATCGAATGGGCGCGCATCCCGCATTTTTATTACGGGTTTTACGTTTACCAATACGCGACGGGCATTTCGGCGGCGGCGGCACTGTCAAAGCAAATCCTGGAAGAAGGCGAGCCGGCAGTCGAGCGTTATCTCAACTTCCTGCGCGGTGGCGGCAGCGATACTTCGATCAACCTGCTGCGCGGCGCCGGCGTCGATATGGCGACCAGCGCGCCGGTGCATCAGGCGCTCGATGTCTTCGACGAAATCATCGCCAAAATGGAAGCGTTGGCGGAATAGTTTTCATGCAAACAAAAAAGTACGCCCGAAGATGGGCGTACTTTTTTCATGTGTGAATGTGCGGCCATTTCCGCATTGTGCTCCATTTTCCCTGTTGTGCATTTTGCTTCGCGTTTTGGCGCGCCGCTGCTACGCGTCTCGGCCTATCTTGCAAATATGCGCGAGTCGAACGTAACGAAACCAAATCGCCGCGCGATGCATAACCAAGCGCCCAACCGTTGCGTTGCAACATTTCGATTTTCTGCCACTGCTTCCGTTTCGCACGCGGCGGAGTTCTAAATTTGCGTCCCATTGGCTGCATCGGGCGCGCGCAGTGCGGACATAAAACCGATTGCACGACTGCCAGCATTTTCTCTTGCGTGCGCACGAAAGTCGGTACTCGCTTCACCGATTTGCGGCACGAAAAACACGCAAAATGATAAAGATATTCCGGCTGCATTGAATTCCCTTGACAAAAGTACGCCTGAATTCGGGCGTACTTTTTTATTTGCGTTCGAGCCACGCGTGGCGCGCTTTAAATTTTTCGGCCTGTTCGGGATTGACCATGTGAACAAAAGACAAATAGCCTTGCGCGTAAGACAAAGCATCTTGGCCGAGTTTCTCGGTCATCGCTTCGCGTCCCAGTTTTTCATAGGAATGCAAAAACGCGCGGAAGCGGCGTGCATCTTCGCGCGAAAGGCGCGGCGCGAGGTTTTCGCCGTCGTTGATGACGATTCCGGTCACGGTTTGGCGATTGCGGCGGCGCATGATCGCGGTTTTTTCGTCGTTGACGACGAATTTTTCATCAGCCAAAATCTTCGTCGCCAGATCGCGCATCGAAACCGCATTGGCTTTGGCATCGCGCGAGGAAAAAATCAAATCGTCGGCATAGCGCGTGTATGCGAAACCCAGCTTGCGCGCCGCACCGTCCAAACGCTTATCCAGAAATTCGCACAAAATGTTGGTCAGCGCCGGGCTGGTCGGCGCGCCTTGCGGCAAAAAGCGATCAGCGAGCGCGACGAAATGTTTTTGCCCGTCCAGCGTCAATTCGACGCGCGGCGCTTCCGTACAAATCAGCGCGAAAATCGTGGCGACGCCTTCGTTGTAACCCAATCTTTCCAGCGCGCGTTTGACGCGGCGAAAACCGATGGACGGAAAAAAGTCTTTCAAATCCAGGCGCAGCACGATTGCGCTTCCCACATGCCGATGCGCGTTGTGCGCGATGCTCGTTCGCGGGCGAAATGCCATCGCCGATTGGTGAACCGGAACCGGCCCCAGGACATTTTGCAGCAGCCAGTCTTGCGCGGCGCGCAGTTTTTCTTTAGGCGCAGAAATCGTGCGACGCCCGCCGCTTTTCTTGGGAATCGTCCAGTGGTTGTAATGGTCAATTGATGAGGCGCGACGATGATAAGTCAGCCACGCGAGTTGGCCGGTCGAGATTTCCAGCGACGCCGCGACTTGCTGCGCCGAATGCAAAACCGGCAAGCCGAGCGAAGTCAGTTTCTCATCGTCGCCGCCTTCATATTTCAAACCTTGCGAAACGTCGCGGCCCAGATGCGGCAAAGTTTGGGCGCGCCATTGCCTGTCGCGCTCGGCTTTTTCCAACGCCTGCGCGGCGCGCAAAATCTTGCGTTCGGCGCGCGCCAGTCGCACGCGCTCGATGCGCTTGCGGCGCACTTCGGCCAAAAGCGCGGGCACGTTTCCGGCGGCGGCGATTTCTTTTTCGAGTTCGGTTTTGCACTTGCGCAGCGGCGTCATTTGCTCGCGCAAGCCGGCCAGTTCGGCGTGCGTTTGCTCGTGCGTGCGCGCCGTCGCTTCGTCAGGCGGCCAAAATCCGAGCCGCTGCATTTCGGCGAGTTCAAACGCCTGCTTGCCTTGCTCTTTCAGCAGTTGGCGCCAATTAGCCCCATTTTCAGGCGTACTTTTTTCGTCGCTCATGATGCTTTGATTTGCGGCTCGGCGCGGCCTTCCAGAATCGCCTGAAATTCGACTTCGCTCAACACCGGTACGCCCAAGCTTTTCGCTTTTTCCAGCTTCGATCCGGCGCGCTCGCCCGCGACCAGAAAACTGGTGTTTTTAGAAACGCTGCCCGCACTTTTGCCGCCGCCCTGCTCGATCAAAAGTTCGGCTTGCTCGCGCGTGAACAACGTCAGCGCGCCGGTGAAAACCCAGGTTTGATCGGCAAAGCGCGCGCGCGAAGGCTGCGCGGCAACCTGGCGCGCGGCGGCGGCGCTGGCCGCGAGAATGTGCGCGCACGGGCCTTTGCGCAATTTGTCCCGGCGAAACTCGGCGCAGGTGCACTGCGCGAAACTCGCGCGCCCGTCGGCGTCCAGCCCGATTGTCGGATCAAAAAGTCCGCCGCTGGTTCGCACGCGCGCCTGGAAAAGCCGCGCGCCTTTGTCCGCGAATCGCTGCAAAAACTCGCCGAGATGATCCGAGCGCGTAATTTCGCGGCACGAAACCGCGCCGTCGCTCAACAACTTTTTGGCGCTTGCCAAACGCTTGTCTTCCTCGCCCGGCGGCGCCGCAAACGCCAGCAACTGCCGCCAGCGATAAGCGCCGCTTTGCCCATCGCCCGCTTGCGCGTCGAACATCGCGCGTCCCTGACGGCACAAGGCTTGAAGCGCGCCGGTCGCGGCTTCGCGGCTCAGGTCGCTGCGATCCGAAAGTTCTTGCGGCGTGATTTTCAAGGCTTGCTGCAACTGCGACGCGGCGAGTTCGATGTCGCCGGGGGAAACTTCTTTTGTCGAAGCCAGCAAATCGAAACGCGCGGCGCTCGACCAATCGTTTTCCGTCCAGCCCGACAAGCCCAAATCGAAGCGATGGCCGTTTTGCCCGACAGTCCAATAGGACGGCATTCCGGTTCCGAGCAAGCGCACGGTCACGTCATCGGCGTGCGGCAGCATTTCTTCCAGCACGAACAAGCGCCGCCGTCCCCAGATGCGAATTTCCTGCGCTTCGCCCTGATGAACGTGCTGCGCTTCCGCTATTTCGACGTTCCACGGATCGATCACAATTTTCGGTTTTTGGCCCGGCGCGAGCACGAAACGCAGCGAGCGCGGCCCGCGATCTTCGCGTCTCTGGCGCAGTGCCAGCAAAACCTCGGCAACCGTCGCGGCGCTGAGTTTCACTTGCGTCGAAGGCAAACTCGCCGCCGATTGGACTTGCAAAAACCCGCGCACCCAGCTTGGCGGCAAGTCAATTTTCTTTTCCAATTGCGCGCCCGCCGTCGTTTCCAAACTCACGCCTTCGCTGCCAACGCCCAGAAACGCAGGGCGATAATCGCGCACGCGGCGCACTTCGTCCGCCAGGCGCTTTGAAAAATCGACGTTGGTCGTGCCGAAAATCGTCTCGCCCATCGTTTCCAATTTGTCCATCGGCACCGTGACGCGGCCATAGCTCGACTCGTCGCGCGAAAAAACTTCAAAAATCACCGCGTCGGGATGCACGCTGACGACCGGATCCAAAATCATCCACAACGCTTTGTTGTTCGTGTAAAGCCATTTCCAATATTCGGTTTTCGCTTTCCACAGGCCGCCGTTATTCAGCATTTGCATCAATTCGCGCTCGCGATTTTGCAGCGGCGCGATTTGGTCGCGCACCTGCGCCAGTTGCTTTTGCTTTTCCGGCAGGGCGCGCATTTTCTCGCCCATTTCGGCATCGAGTTCTTCGAGATAGCGCGCCTCGACCCAGGCTTGATACGCCGTGTGATCCTTGGCCTCAAAGCGCGCATCGCCGCTCACGACTTCATACAATGCCAGCATCGCGCGCGCATACGCGCCGCTGTCGCGCACCAATGCCTGCAACGCCACGCGCGGGCGGCTGCTTTCGGTTGATAAATCGAAGCCCAGCCCATCGGGCCGCAAACTCGTCTCGCTGGGCCGCGCGTAATTTTGCGTGATCTGCATAAACACCTCGAAAAGTACGCCGTTATTCGGGCGTACTTTTGGCATTGCACCCGGCGCTCCGCGCCACCCTCTCCCAATTCTGGGAGAGGGGCAAACTCTTACTTCGATAACCGTTTAGACGTGCATCGAAAAAATAGTCAATTCTCCCCTCTCCCAGAATTGGGAGAGGGGCCGGGGGTGAGGGCCTTCACCGCCACGCCCTCGATTTTCTCGCCGGCCATTGCCAGGCGCGCCAGTTGTTGCAGCGCCCATTCCCTGTCGCGCGGCGTGCGACTGCGCGCAGCTTCGAGCAACGCGGCGACGTTCGCACTTTCGTTTGGCGAAGATTCCAATCGTTCTTTTACCGATTCCTTGGCGCGACGGCTGCGACCGCGCGTGCGCAAAACCGCTGCGTCGAAATCCGGTTGCGCGCCTGCGCCGCTGTCCAAAAGTTTTTGCCCGACCCAGGCCTGCATTTGCGGATCGGGGTTTTGCCCCAGCCGCGCCAACAAATCCGCATCGAGCAGGTTGTGTGATCCGACAAAACTTCGCCCATAATTGCGCACCGCGCGCTGCGGGCTGTCACACAAAGCCAGCGCGTAATCGCGGTGATTTTCGGGCGAAGCGTTTTGGAACCATTCGCGCCCGACTTCAAACGGCTGCGGCAAGCCGGCTTCCATCAGGCGCAACGCGAGCGGCAAATCCAAGCCGAGTTTGCGCGCGCGATTGAGGCCGCGCTCACGCACAGACGGCAGCGCATGCGTCGCCGCCGCGATTAGCGCCGGGTCGTTGCGCTCAAGAGATTCTTCGTTAGCGTAAAGCCACAACAGCAAAAGCGGCTCGTGCTCGATGTCGCCGCGCGCCAGAAAATCGGCGAACGTCGCGGATGACAGCGCCGCCAGAGCGCGGCGAAAAACCGGATCGTCGGTGATGCGCGCGCCCAACTCAGTTTCTTCGCGCAACGCATCGAAAACGCCGCGCCAGAAATCGTTGCGCCACGCCGCGTCTTCCAACAGCCCCACGACAATTGGCTGCACGCGCGCCCATTGTTCCGAATTTGCACCCGTAATCAGGCGTACTTTTTCCTGTCCCGCAACGCTTTCCAGCAGCGCCTGAAAAAATCCAGCGGAAGAATTCCACGCGCGATTTGGGTCGGCGCGCAGCCACTCCGCGATTTCTTCGGCGGGAATCTGCGCGCGGCGAAAAAGCCCTGTGCGCGCTTCGTCGGCGAGGGCGTCGGAAAAATCAAACGGGGATGCGAAAATTCTTTGCCAGACTTGGAGTAACGGCCCGCGCTTCACTGCACTGGCCGCTAAAAACCGCCACTTGGGTGCATCGGAGTAGGCTGGTTCGCCTGAATAGTTGGTATGCCAGTATCCAAAGGCCTTCAGTATTTGAACCTCCGATGGATTCCAACTGCGCGCTTCGTCCAGATATTTTTCTAAAACATGAGTACATACTTCAGGACGAAATTGCTCCAGCAGAACAAACAACATTCCAGCAATTCCATGGCGCTCCAAGGAGAAATAGCCCACCAGTGCGTCCAGAAAATCCGGCGATAAATAGGGCGCGACGTAGCTTGCGACTTGCTCGAAATTGCCGTAGCGCGGCAGAGATTTGCGAAATTCTTCGGGCGAAAGGTTCGCGCGTTGGAAAAGAGCGAGCGCGTTCGGATCGTTCCACGCCGCACCTTCGCTGAGATTGTGGTGGTAATAATCGGAGATCAAGGCTTTCCACAATTCGACAAGGGCTTTGCGCGTGATGCCCGTCGCGGCCAGATAACGCCACGCGACGCGGCTTTGCGCTTCGCTATTGGAAACCAGCTCCAACGCTTGTTTGGCTGTCGGTTGCGCTCCTTGCGCGCGGCTGCAAAACGCGGCCAGGGCGCGTTCGCGCAAACTTTCCGGCAGGCGCGTCAGGTCGTCGAGCCGCGCGATTTCGCCGCGCGAGCCGCTTTGCGCGACCGTTTTCAAAACTTTTTCGGAAACGCTCTGATTCAATTCGAGCAAAAATTGCAGATGGCGAAAAACCGCGTCAGTGGGAACCGTGTCGGCGAACCCATCGAACAAAAGCAGCGCAGCGGTGCGCTTGCGTCGCGCCGATTTGTCGTCCAGCGTTTGTCCCAATCGCGCCGCGAAACTTTGTCGCCATTGCGCGTCGTGCGAAGTCTGGCGGAGCGCATCGGCGAACGCGCCGCGCGCGCGAAAACCCGCGACCAGATAAGCCGCCGCCGTCGTTTCGCCTGAAAGCGCAACGCCGCGACCTAAAAGTTCGGCCAGGCCGCGCGTCGCCAGAATTTGCAAAAGCGGCAAGCCGCTATTTAAAAATCGTTCGAGTTGCAAAAGCGAAAGTTCGGGCAATTCCTGCGAATTGGCGCGCAAGATTTTCATCGCCATTTCGCAGGCGCGCGGCGCAACATTTTCGTCCACAAACAATTCGCTCACCAAATCGAGATGCGCGTCCCAGATTTGCGGCGCGCGTTCTTCGCGCGTGTATCGCACGAATTTCGGCGCGACGATTTCATAAGGCCCAAGCCCGCCGCGCGGCTGCGCCCAGCGCGCGCTGTTGGCGTAAAGCACGTCCATCGCGACCCAGCTTGTCGCGGCATCACCGCCCGATTTTTCGCGGAACATTTGCGCGGCCAGATTCGCATAAAGTTCGGGGCGCTGAAACGAAAGTTTGCGCAGCAGGCGGCGCGCGCGGCGTTTCATGTAGCGCAGCGTCGCGGGGCGCGGCGATTGATTCGCAAAATGCGGAAACGCGGGATCGGACAAATCCAGTTCGTAAGTCGCGTGGTCGCTCTGCACCGTTAAAACCGCGCCTTTCAAATTCGTATCGCGCAGCGTGCCGATGTAGCTGCCCGCGTTAAATTCCCACGCCAGTTGCGTTGCGTTTTGCGGCGTTTTCGTTTCTTCGCTCGCGGTTTCAGCGGCGCCCAGAGCGCGGCGCAGGTTTTCAAAAGTACGTCTGAAAACGGGCGTACTTTGCGCGTCGGATTGGCGAATTAGCATCCAGCCGCCGCTGTCGTACGATTCTCCCTTGCGCGGCGCGATTGTCCACGTTGCGCCGCCGCCTGTCGCGCGCTTGATATTTTTTTGCGCCCAACGATCTGTTGCCAGCGCCGGAACGCTTTCCATCGGCTCAAGGCGCGCAAAAGCGCCGCTTGCGGCCTGCGGCATCGGCGCATCATCCACGCGCGCCAGCAAAATCGCCAGAAGTTCGGTGTCCACTTCGCCGCCGGAAAACGCGGGCGCTTCGGCGTCTTTATAAAGTTTTTTAAAGTGTTGCCACGGCCCGTAAACAAGGGGCGTGGTGCGCGCGAATTGGCAAAGCGCGATTCGTTCGGCTTCGCTTTGCGGAGGAAAAGAAAAGGTCGAAGCCATGACAATTGAAAGAAATTGCGCGCTCGAAGAATCGCCGCCGTCGCTTAACAACCGGGACGGGCGCCGGTTACTGTAACCCGGCTACGCGCAGTAGTCGCTTCTGCTGGATATTTCCATGGGAAACACTCAGTATTGAGGAGAAGCGACTACTGCGCGTAGCCGGGTGAATTAGCACCGGCGTCCCGTGAAGGGAACGCAGTGAATGCGAGCGATGCGTCGGCCACGGCGAAACACCGCGGACAAATTGCCGGCGACAACGATTCTTCAAGACGCGCAATTGACACAATTTTAACCGAAAATCGCGGCTTATGCAAACGCAAAAGTACGCCCGAATATGGGCGTACTTTTTGGATTGAACTTTTTTAGCTACGTCACAGATCGCCTTCCTGCAACACGCGCCCCAAGCCACTTTCTTCCAGATACCAATAAGTGAAATGCTTGGAAAGCCAACTAGCGGCTTTTTCTTCGGCCAGCGGGCGATGGCGCGACGTGTAAATTACCGGAATGTTGAACTTGGCTTCAACCGCGTCAAGCGAACCTGAAACCGCATTGGGATGTGCCGATGTATACAATTCCTGGCCGTATGTAGATTTTATGTCTTCGTAACTTGCCTCAATTAATAAAGCCCGCCAGCGATATTGTGTCAGTCTTTCGCACGAACTAAAAAACGTGTTTCGATTCTGCATCAAAGTTGTAATGAGGTCCGTGAGGCTTTTACGCTCCAGCGCCAGCAAATTTTCCATGCCCTGAACGCTATAGTCGCCAGCATCGAGCTTGTGCCATATCACTTTATCTATCCAATTAGGATGATTGGTGAAGGCGAACGGCAACTGCTCGCGCGTGTCCACTAGAACAGCTGGCTTGGGAATGTCTCGCGTGATGCTGTGCCCGTCGCGCTTGACAAGTAGGCGACCTGCGGGAGGAATTACAATGCCCATAGTTTGCTATCCCCGTTGAATAATATTTATGGACTCAATGCTTTGCCCGAAGCGAGCGAAAAGGTAACGAACGAAGTCGCCGATTATTATGTCAGGTGTTTCAGAACCTTTGGTCGTAACACGACCCATAAGGATTCTGACTGACGCATCCCATTCGACATTTATTGCGCCAGGCGCGCCCGAGGGGGAACTTTTTAATTTCGTCCAGCCATCGCTTCGGCCAACCTTTTTTGTACTGTCGACTTTCAAGCCGAAATTCGGCAAGTCCGTGTCTTTGTTCATGAAAGCCCTGGGAGACTTCGTTCCGTCTATCATCACGACTTGAATCAAAATTTGCATTTTTCCTCTCCGGTCTAAGCGGACACTGCGATTTGCTATTTTCTTAAATTCGTCCGGCTCGTCATCGGGGTCATCGTCGTCTTTCTCGAAAGGGTCATAGTCGGCATCGCCCTCGAAAATATCCATATCAGCAGGATTGGGCGCAATAGGAGTGTAAGTGCCCGAATTGTAAAAGGCATTCAACACCCTTGATACGTCTTCCATTGTTTCAATCATCGTGTCACCCTCCACTTTTGACCTTGCACTGTACGGAAACCTTGATTCCTCTGCTCACCTTGTCTCTTGCACATGTCAAATTATACGGTAACTTTCCCATAGTAGAGAGCGGCAGGGGTGATACAGGACTCAGGCTTCGGAATACAAGCTAACCCAATACTTTCAATTAATGATTTCCCGCCGCCTGCAATTTCGCAAAAACAAAAAGTACGCCTTTATTCAGGCGTAGTTTCCTATTTACATCGGCACGCCGCGACGCATGAACGCGGCGTCTTTGCCGGCCTGCGCGGCATTTGAATAAGCTTTGCCGACTTCGATGCAGCCGCGCGAAGTGGGCAGAATTTTCGAGGGATTGAAGCTGTTGCGCGGATTGAAAACCGCGCGCAAATCGTGCATCGCCGCAAGCGTTTCGGGCGAAAACGAGTATTCCATCAGGTTGATTTTTTCGATGCCGATGCCGTGCTCGCCAGTCGCGCTGCCGCCGCGATCTATGCAGCGGCGCAGCATTTCTTCGCCGGCTTCCAAAACGCGCGGGAGCTGATCCGGCTCGCGCTCATCGAACAAAATGCACGGATGCAAATTGCCGTCGCCGGCGTGAAACACGTTCGCGACTTTGACATCGAAGCGCGCCGCAATTTCTTTGATTTCTTTTAGGATCGCCGCGATCTGGCTGCGCGGCACGACGCCGTCTTGCGTCACGTAACTACGC
>Ga0136611_10003140_pt1 | contig 11554 bp, 7 predicted proteins | sample AntDrymUQ2232306_2_FD_106645 | JGI IMG/M metagenome (GOLD analysis project Ga0136611, IMG submission 106645) | Polar desert sand microbial communities from Dry Valleys, Antarctica - metaG UQ223 (23.06) | ecosystem: Environmental > Terrestrial > Soil > Desert | place: Antarctica: Dry Valley... | reverse complement strand
CAGGTGTCAGGAGTTGATCTGTGAAGAGGAACCGACTTCTCAATCCTTGTGAAACAGCCCCTGACACCTGACACCTGACACCTTCCCCCGTGCTACCCTGCTTTCGGCAAATGATCTCGGGGCCGGGGGTGGAGGGGTGCGATGGTGAATCTGGGTCGTGCGACGCGTCGCGAGGCGCGTGTGGACGCGCCTGCCGTCGAGCCGATCGTCACCCCGGCGCTCGAAGAGGGCGGGATGCTGCACTCGTTGCAGACCTACCGCCCGTTCCGGCTGCTCTTCACCGGCACACTGGCGACCAACTCGGCTTTCTGGATGTATCAGATCGCTGTCGGCTGGCTCGCGCTGGAACAGACCAACTCGCCCTTCTTCGTCGGATTGACCGGGTTTGCTGGTGGCATCCCGCTGCTCTTCCTTGCCTTACCGGCCGGTGTCATCATCGACCGCTTCGACCGGCGCACGGTGCTGATGGCCGCGCAGGTCGGTGTCATGGCAATCGCGGGGCTATTCGCGCTCCTGGTCGGAACCGGCCTGATCGAGCGTTGGTCGATCCTGCTGCTGGCGTTTCTATACGGGGTGGCCATGTCGTTCGTCTTTCCAACGCGCAACGCGATCGTTCCCGACCTCGTGGACCGGCAGCATCTCGCGAATGCCGTCGCGTTGAACGCTGCGGGCCAGAACGCCACTCGTGTCGTCGGCCCATCACTAGCCGGGCTGCTGATCGCGCTGATCGGCATTGCTGGTGCCTTCGCCGTCGCGGCTGCCATGCAGATTCTGGCGCTCTACTGGACCGCGCAGTTGCCGGCCAGCGTGTCCGCCAAATCGGCGCGTGGCGGGACACTCTGGACGAGCCTGACGCTTGGGCTGCGGGTGGTTGCCAAGGATCCGTTCCTGATGGGGCTGATCCTGCTGGCGACGGCGACAACCGTCCTGATCATGCCGTACATCAATCTGATGCCGGTCTTCGCGCGCGACGAGCTTGGTCTCGGATCGACTGGCCTGGGTGTCCTGATGGCCAGCAGCGGACTTGGGTCAGTTACCGGCGCGCTGTCTGTCGCCCGCTACCGCAAGCTCGCGACCTGGCCGGGCATCCAGATCATCACCGCTGTTGGATTCGCTGTGACGGTGCTGCTCTTCGCGATCGCACCGTCGATGCTGCTGGCGACGCTGCTCTTGTTTGCTGCCGGCCTGATGAGCGCCTCGTACATGGCGATCAACCAAACGGTGCTACAACTCAAGGTCGACGACGACGTGCGCGGCCGCGTCCTCTCCATCTACCTGCTGACCTGGGGCATGCTACCGCTCGGACAACTCCCGCTCGGCGCGCTGGCCGATCGGTTCGGCGCGCCGTCCGCGACGGCGATCGCCTGCGCCATCGCGCTCGGCTGCATCGCTCTGATGGCGCTGCGCTTCCCGTCGCTCCGGAAGTGACCGCTGGACAGGCTGTCCCTTCGATACATCTGCAGCGAACGCTGGGACATCCGGGTGCTGCATCCAGACGACGACACTGCGGCGTACATTGAGTCAGTGACTCAATAATGATAACTGGATTGTTCGTGCAGGGGCCATCTCAGACGCCAAAATCGCAGGGCGATTTCAAAGTTGCGGTCCATCGTTGAGAATCCCTTCTGCGTGCAACGGAAGGGAGCCAAACGATGGACCACGAGGAGTATACGACGCTGGTAGCGGCGCTCCGCTCGGTGCCGGATCCACGCAAGGCGCGTGGACAACGCTATCCATGGGCGATGCTGCTGACGCTGATTGCTGCCGCGCTGGCGAGCGGTCAGCCGCATGGGCGGGCGATCGGCCAATGGGTGCATGAACACGCGGATGCGCTTGGCGATGTGCTGGCAGGCGCGCCGGGACGGATCCCCAGCGAAGCGACGTTGCGCCGCGCGCTGCAAGCGGTCGATGTCGTGGCCCTTGATGCGGGGATCGCGGCGCTGTGGCCGGCGACGAACCAGCCAGTCACGGCGGAGTCAGCGGGGACCCTCGTGGGGGTCGCCATTGATGGCAAGGCCGTCCGTGGGGTGCGGGCACATGGCCGGGTCATCCATCTCGTTAGTGTCGTGCGCCATGATGGCCGGGTGCTGGCCCAGGCAGCCGTGGCCGACAAGACCAACGAGATCACCGCTGCACCGCGTCTCCTGGCAGATCAGCCGCTCCAGGATCGGGTCGTCACGATGGATGCGCTCTTGACGCAACGCGCGCTGGCACGCCAGATCAGGCAGCAGGGAGGCCACTATCTGATGGCCGTCAAGGACAACCAGCCAACGCTACTGGACGCCATCCGCACCCTGTTTACGGTGCCACCGTGGCTGCCGCATGAGCGCGAAGCGGAGGTCTGGCAGACACAGACGGTTGACAAAGGCCATGGCCGCGTGGAGACGCGCACGCTCCTGGCCAGCACCACGCTCAACGGCTATCTGCGCTGGCCAGCGCTCGGCCAAGTGCTGCAGCGTACCTGCCGACGGGTGCACCTGGCGACCGGCGAGGTCACGGAGGACACCAGCTATGCAATCACCAGCCTCACGCCGCAGCAGGCGTCACCAACTGTCCTGGAGCGCGTTTGGCGTGGCCATTGGACGATTGAGAATCGGGTCCACTACGTGCGCGATGTCGCCGTTGGTGAAGATGCCACGCGCGCCTGGGTCGGCAACACGGCCCATGCCTTGGCCAGCCTCCGCAACGCCCTGCTGATGCTCCTGCGCGCCGCAGGCTGGCACCGCATCCCTGACGCGCTCCGTCACTACGGGGCACGCGTCGAACGTGCACTCACGTTGATCGGAGCCAGACCTGCCTGACTTTGCAATCGCCCTGCCAAAATCGTCACCGGTGCTTGCGCCGGGCGTGATTTCTGGTATGGTTCGCGGGGTTTCACGAACAAACTGATTGTCCTGACTGAGTCAGCATGACTGAGTGGTCCTCGAAAACTGTCCGACCTGCCGCATGCGCTGGGGGAATGCGCTAACGCGGGATTGTCGCCTTCCGAGGCCGGAGACGCGCCGCACGGGTATCATCGCGCGATGCCAGATGCAGGAGCGTACCCGTCGCCAACCGCGCCAGCGGTCAGTTGTCCGGGAGGCTGGCACATGCCCACGCCTGTGTGACATGCCGAGCCACGTCGAACGTCTGCCGCTCTGGATTGCCACGCGAGCGACGATGTCTCGCGCCGGAATCGGCAGCATAACGGGTGTGAGGATTTCAGAAAGGGAGCTATCTTGACAGAGCGCGAATCGTCGAAGCTTGACCTGCTGCGAGAGCAGATTCTGAACGGTCAATTGAGCCGCCGAACCGTCCTCAAGCGCGCGATGGTCATGGGCCTCAGCGCGCCAGTCATCGCCGGGCTGTTGGCAGCCTGCGGTGGCGATGAAGACGAAACCGCCGACACGCCGGACGCGACCAACACGGCCGGCACGAGCCCGGGCGCCGCGACCGAGCCAGCCCCTGCCGCGACCGAGCCAGCCGACGAGGACGAAGACGAAGACGATGCGACAGCAACGACCGGCACCGGCAGCGCCGCGCCGACCGGGACCAGCGCCACAACCGCTCCCGCGACCGAGGCCGGCGGCGGCGGCCTGCTCAGATTGCTCTGGTGGCAGGCGCCGACGATCCTCAACTCGCACCTGGCGCAGGGCACCAAGGACTACGACGCCGCTGGCCTCTGCAACGAATCGCTCGCGAACGTTTCCGCTGACGGCAGCCTCGTCCCGCGCCTGGCAGCCGCGATCCCGACGTTTGAGGATGGCAGCGTTGCGGCCGACGGCCTGAGTGTGACCTGGACATTGCGCGAAGGCGTCACCTGGCACGACGGCGAACCGTTCACTGCCGAAGATGTTGCCTTCACCTTCACCTACCTGATCGACGAGGCGACAACCTCAACGACCCAGGGTGCCTATCAGGCGGTCGAATCAGTCGAAGTGATCGACGATCTGACGGTCAAGGTCAACTTCACCGAGCCGAACCCGGCCTGGTTTGGTCCATTCGTCGGGCCGCTGGGCATGATCATCCCGGAACACATCATGCAGGACTTTGTCGGCGCCGCCGCCCGCGACGCTCCCTTCAACCTCGCCCCGATCGGCACCGGCCCATTCAAGGTCATGGAGTTCCGCCCTGGCGATGTCGTCGTCTACGCGCGTAACGAGGAGTACTGGGACGCCGGCAAGCCGTTCTTCGACGAGGTTGAGATGAAGGGTGGCGGCGACGCAACATCAGCCGCGCGGGCCGCGCTCGTCTCCGGCGAGGTTGACTTCTCCTGGAACCTGCAGGTTGAAGCCGCTGTCCTCGAGCAGCTTGCCGATGAAGGCGACGGCGTCCTCTTGCCAATTCCCAGCCCCAACGTCGAGCGCATCCTGGTCAACTTTGCCGATCCGAATACGGAAGTCGGCGGAGCGCGCTCCGAACCCACCACACAACACCCCTTCCTGCAATTCAAGGAAGTCCGTGAGGCGCTGACGTACGCGATCGATCGTGACACGATCGCAACCCAGCTGTACGGCCCGACCGGCGAGGCAACCACAAACGTCCTCGTCGCGCCGGACGCCTTTGCGTCGCCAAACACGACGGCGACATTCGACATCGCCCAGGCAGGCGACATGCTCGAGGCCGCCGGCTGGACCGGCTCGCCGCGCGCCAAGGATGGCGTCGAGATGAGCATCCTGTACCAGACATCGACCAACCCGGTTCGCCAGAAGACGCAGGAAATCATCAAGGCCGCATTCGAGGAGATCGGCGTCCCAACCGAGATCAAGGCGATCGACGCGGCCGTCTACTTCTCGTCCGATGCCGGCAACCCGGACACGGCCAGCCACTTCTACGCCGATCTGGAGATGTACACCAACGGCCCGTCCAGTCCGTATCCAATTTCGTACATGACAAGCTGGATATCTGGCGAACCCGCCGTCGACATCTCGCAGCAATCGAACGCCTGGGCCGGTACGAACGAGACGCGCTGGGTCAACGCGGAGTTCAACGAGCTCTACGCGCAAGCGCAGGTGGAACTCGATCCGGCAGTTCAGGCCGAGCTCTTCATCGCAATGAACGACCTGATTGTCAACGAGGTGGTTCACATCCCACTCGTCCACCGGGCCTCGGTCGTCGCCCACCGCGCCGACCTAGTGGGCGTCGAAGGCACCGGCTGGGACTCTAACGCCTGGAACATCCCCAACTGGACGCTATCAGGGTCGTAGACCCGCGACACACGAACCACGTTCGACAGGCCCGGGCTGGTTGCCCGGGCCTGTTGCATGCATCCGGTTTCCCCGGCCCGGACGTACGAACAATCGGGCGCTGTCATTATCTATCGCATGAGGCCCACGGGTTGTTGACGTGACAGCATCTGGTATAGTCTGCACGGTTTATCGATCAATGAAAGGGTGTTCTCTCGTCGGATTGCGACGGACGGGACACTGGTGTCCACGGCTGGCAACGTTGCTACGGCACGTCGGCCTGGCCGGTACTACGGGCGCGAGTGTGGGATTGGTGTCAGCCTCCTCCAGACGCCTCCCGCAACCCACAGGACAACGACGAGCGCGCCAGCGCGTCGCCGGAGTGTCGCCAGGCGATCGTCGAGCCAATTGCGCACGTGATACGTGATCCAGTTGCCGGACAGGGTTTGTTCAGCCGCGAGTCGCGGCGACAGGTCCGGTGTGTGGTGTGAGGAAGCGTGAAAGGGTTCAAATCGAATGCAACAGAATAACTCCAGGATCGACCTCCTGCGAGAGGAGATTCTCAACGGCAAGCTGAATCGCCGTTCCGTCCTCAAGCGCGCGATGGTGATGGGCCTCAGTGCCCCGGTTATCGCTGGACTCCTCGCTGCTTGCGGTGGCGACGACGGCAACGACGCGCCAGACGTGCCAGACGTGCCAGACGCGACCGCGACGACCGGCGGTGGCACTGACGCTACAGCAACGACCGGGACGGCGCCCGAGGCGACGGCAACCACAGCGACGGGTGGGGCTTCTACAGCCAGCCCGACGACTGCTACTACCGCCGCAAGCCCAACCACCGGGAGCAGCCAACCCGCGGCAACGGTGGAACCGGGCCAGGGTCGTGGCGCCGGCGACCAGGTGCGCATCCTGTTCTGGCAGGCTCCAACCATCCTCAACTCGCACTTCTCGCAGGGCGATAAGGACACGAACGCGACCTCACTCGTCCTCGAACCACTGCTCGCAATCGACGGCGAGGCGAATTTCATCCCGATCCTGGCTGCTGAGGTGCCGACGCTTGAGAACGGCGGGGTTGCTGAGGACGGTACGAGCGTGACGTACAAGCTCAGAGAGGGTGTCCTCTGGTCCGACGGTGAGCCATTCACGGCTGCTGACGTGCGCTTCACCTGGGAATACGTCTCGAACACCAAGGCAAGCACGACGACAATCGCCGACTACGACGACATTGAGGATGTCGAAATCATCGACGACCTGACGGTAACGGTGCATTTCAAGGAGCCGGTCGCCGAATGGTTTGCGCCGTTCGTCACCGGCTATGGTGGCCACGTCGTTCCCAAGCACATCCTGCAGGATTTCGTTGGCGCCGAAGCGGTCAACGCGCCGTTCAACCTCAACCCGATCGGCACGGGTGCCTACAAGGTTCAGGAATTCCGACCCGGCGATGTCGTGATCTATGAGATCAACGAGAATTATCGTGACGAGACGCGACCGTACTTCAGCCTGGTTGAGTTCAAGGGCGGTGGCGACGCAACCTCGGCTGCCCGTGCGTCCATCCAGACCGGTGAGACGGACTGGGGCTGGAACCTGCAGGTTGAGAAGGCCGTGCTCGACCAGATTGCTGCCGATGGTGAATCGGGCGAACTGGTCATCACGCCAGGGCAGAGTATCGAGCGAATCCTGGTCAATTTCGCTGATCCGAACACCGAGGTTGGTGGCGCCCGATCTGAGCCGAGCACCCAGCATCCGTTCCTCCAGTTCAAGGAGGTGCGCCAAGCCTTCAACACCTCGTGCGACCGCGACACGATCGCGACTGAGTTGTACGGCCCAGCCGGTCAGGCGACCGCCAACGCCCTCGTGTCCCCACCGGCGTTTACCTCGCCGAACACATCGTTCGTCTTCGACGTGGATGAGGCCATGGCGATACTCGACGAAGCTGGTTGGACTGGGAGCCCGCGTGCCAAAGATGGCGTCGAGTTGCGAGTTGTCTACCAGACGACGATCAACCCAGTGCGGCAGAAAACACAGGAGATCATCAAGCAGTCCTGGGAAGCAATGGGGATCCCAACCGAGCTTAAGTCGATTGATGCCGGTGTCTTCTTCTCGTCTGACGCCGGCAATCCCGACACCGCCGCTCACTTCTATGCCGACTTCGAGATGTTCACAAATGGCCCGGGCAGCCCGTTCCCGCTGGCGTATATGTCAGGCTGGAAGTCCAACGAGCCAGACGTGGACATCCCCCAGCAGGCCAACAACTGGTCGGGGGACAACTACGGGCGCTGGGTGAACGAGGACTACAACGCGCTCTACGAGCAGGCAGCCGTCGAGCTTGACCCGGAGGCACAAGCGGAACTGTTCATCGCGATGAACGATCTGCTGATCGAGGAGGTGGTGGTGATCCCGCTCGTGCACCGCAACGAGGTGACCGGCGTGAGCAGCCGCTTGCGGGGATATACCCGATCCGTCTACGAGCCGAACACCTGGGACGTGTCCAACTGGTACTTCGAGGAGTAACAGACACCTACGATCGGGGTTCCAATCCGAAAAAGCGAAATGGGCCGGCCCAAGTTGTGGGCTGGCCCGTTTCATTGGTGTCGACGACTGACCAGGCGGCGATGCTAACAGGACTGAACGCCGGTGACGACATCCGCATCGTGGCCGGAACGAGATCGCTCAGGCGGCTCATGAGGTCGAACGGGTGCGCATTCTCACGGTCTGCTGGCATCTGGCTGAGGTCGATTTGCAACTCGGCTGCCCCCACCGAATGCACGAACGCGATGTCGTCACGAATCTGATCCAGTGAGCCAGTGAACATCGCGCGCGATTCACCGAGTGGTCCGTTGGTGAGCCGGATCACGGCCCGGACGACGAGCTCTGCGGTGCCAAACTGCCCAACGACCGGCTGAGCGACGCTCTGCAACGCTTCGGCCATCTCCTCGCTGGACAGCACCGCCGACAGTGGAGAACCCCCGCGCAGGAGCATTGCGGACGGTTGAATCGCCGCAGGCGCGAAGGCCGTCAGCACAACCGGCGGATGTGGCTGCTGAACCGGCTCCGTCTTGCACGCCGACCGGGGGATGACGTAGTGACCACCAGTGAAGCCTTTGGCCCTGCAGTCCCAGACGGTGCGCAAGGCACGGACGAATTCGCTCGCGGGCGAGTCGGGGCGTGACAGGCCCGAGCGAACCGTTTCAAACTCGCTCGCCGACCAGCCGAGGCCGAGGCCGACCTGGACGCGCCCATCCGAGAGCACGTCGAGCGCGGCCAGACTCTGTCCAACAGCGATCGGGCTGTAGAACGGGACGTTCGGCAGGCTGATCCCAAGCCGGATCGTGCTGGTATGGACAGCAGCGACCGCCAGTGCCTCAAACGTAGAGGCGATTCCCTTGCGCGACACGATCAGCTCGCCAGTAAACACCGGATGCTGAGCGTGCGCCGCGAGCGGAAATGGTTCGCACTCCGTTACCCACAAGCTATCGTAGCCGAGTGCCTCAGCCTGCTGTGCGACGCGGCTGAGAGAAGCGTAGCTGCTGGATTCTCCGGCATTCATCAGTCCAAGACCCAGGCGCATGGTAGTGTCCTTCCGTAGCAGCCCGGTCGTGAATCTCCGACCGGCATCATCTGATGACGTCCTGCTCAAGTCGCCGGTGGCCTCGTTTCGCCACCGTCGCCATCACAATACGCAGCCAGCAGTGCGGACACACCGCCCTCTGGACCAGAAAGCTAACCTGACCGTGCGCGGGCCGAGCCTGTCCACCTGGACCTGACCGCCTCCTGTCCATCCGGGCCACGAACGATCCACCCACCACCGCCTGTGTCACACGAACGCTGGCATGACCTCGGCCGCAAAGCGCTCCATTGCCTCGACAACAGCGTTGCCGTCAGGGAAGCCAAAGTGACAGATGATCTCGCTGACACCGGCGTCGCGGTAGGCGCCGAGCTTCTCAACCATCTCGTCGCTGCTGCCCGCTTCGAGCGCACGAGCGCCGCTCGCGGAGACAGGACCGCCATACGATGTGCCGAACTGCATCGAGAGCCGTGGCGCGATCACCGGGGCAGCACGCCCTGCATCCTCAGCCGCCTGCTGGACAACCGCGAACTGCGTCGCGATCTCATCGGCTGGCACATTGACCGGATGCCAGGCCGCGCCGGAGCGGCCCGCACGGCGGCGCGCAGCCTCCGACGACCCGCCCACCCAGACGGGCGGGCCACCAGCCGTCAACGGTAGCGGACCGAAAGCCACCTCCGGCAGGTCGTAGAAGCGGCCAGCGAATGGCTGCGCCGGATCGGTCCAGAGATGCCGCCAGACACGCAGCGTCTCGTCCAGGTACTGGCCGCGACGGTGAAAGCGCTCGCCAGCATCCAGCATCCGGAACTCGGCCTCGTTCCAGCCAGCCCCAACGCCAACCACCAGCCGCCCACCCGACAGGTGGTCGAGCGTCGCCAGTTCCTTGGCGAGGACAATGCCGTTGCGCTGCGGCACGACGATGACCGAGATGCCAAGCCGGACTGACTCCGTCTGCGCCGCCAGATACGCCAGCACCATCAGCGGCTCGAAGATCGACGCATACGGCCCGGCCTGCTCCGGCGGCATGATGACATGGTCAGTCGTCCAGGCCGACGTATACCCCAACCGCTCCGCCGCCCGCGCGACCGCGACAAACCCCTCGACCGTTGCCCCCTCGGGATAGGTTGGCAACGAAATACCGAATTCCATGCTGTTGCTCCTTCTGTTGCTGCTCGATGCGTTTCCCATCCCCTATCTCACGTCCCAAAACAATTGCGTCATTCCGCGCATTCCCCATTCGTCTTAACATGAGCTATACTATGCACGACAAGGCGAGACCCTTCGGGGCAGGGTGAGGGGAGCGATCCCCAATTCCCGATCGGCGGTATAGCCCGCGAGCGAGGCGGCACGACAAACGCTTCGCATGACTCGGTGAAACTCCGGGGCCGACGGTATAGTCCGGATGAAAGAAGGCTTGCGGTAGATACAGACCGGTCCTGACCGGCGTGGTGGCAGCGTTGCTGTCCCCGCCCGTGCTGGTGCCGTTCCTGACGCTACTGTTCACCCCGAAGGCAACCGCCTTCGGGCTTTTTGTTGTCCGGAGGTGGCTGCGAGGAATCCGCGCGGGAATAGCCTGCCCCGTGCGACGGTTGCTCGAACCACAGAGGGACATGCGTGTTCGGGAGGACATAGGGGGACTGATGTCGGTGTCCGATGCGATCGACACCAGAAACAGCGGACGGCCAGAGCCGGTCACAACCTCGGTCGGATTGGCCGCGGTAGAAACGGCCAGCAGGCCGCGCCGCCGGGAACGCCGGGCAATGCGGATACTGCCGCCGCTCGTCGTCGGGCTACTGCTGCTCGGACTCTGGCAGCTCGTGACGGCGACCGGTAGCGTCCGCGCATACCTGCTGCCGCTGCCAGCCGATGTCGCGCGGGCGTTCTGGCGCGGAACCGAGAGCGGGCTCTTCTGGCGCTATGGGAGGACGACGCTGCAGGAGAGTCTGGCAGGCTTCGCGCTCGGCGTCGCCGTCGCCGTCCCGCTTGGCTACGGCATCGCCCGCAGCCGGATGCTGGCGCGGGCGATTGAGCCATTCGTTGCCGCCAGCCAGGCATTGCCAGCCATCGCGATCGCGCCACTGCTGGTGCTCTGGATGGGCTACGGACTGCGGACGGTCGCCGTCCTCTGCGCGTTCATCGTCTTCTTTCCGATGGTCGTCAACACCGCCGTCGGCATTCGGACGCTTGACCGCGAGATTCTGGACGCCGCCCGCGTCGATGGCGCTGGCTTCTGGCCGCTGCTGCTGAACTTCGAGTTGCCACTGGCGCTGCCCGTCATCATGGCCGGGTTGCGGACTGCGCTGACGCTCTCGATCACCGGCGCTGTCGTCGGCGAGTTCGTGATCGGCGACCGAGGGCTGGGCGGGCTGCTGACGGTCGCGCGCGGCAACTTCGACACGCCACTGGCCTTCGCGACGATCGCGATGCTGATGCTGCTCGCCTCGATCATGTACGGCATCGCCTGGCTGCTGGAGCAGGCGGTGTCGCGGAGGTTTTAGAGCGCCGCGTAAAACCCCTCCCCAACCGCCACCCAGAGGGTACCCGGACGATTGTCGCCATTTGGACGAATGAGAGGACGTAGTGAACCGATGCGAGTGAAGCGAATTGGAATACTGCTGACAGTGCTGGCGCTGCTACCGTTGGTTGTGGCCTGCGGGGACAACGATGATAGCGGGAGCGGCGATCTGGAAGATGTCACGATCGGGCTGACGTTCGTCCCCAACATCCAGTTCGCGCCGTTCTACGTCGCGATCGAGGAAGGCTACTACGAGGACGCTGGGCTATCGGTGACGCTCAACCACCACGCCGCCGGGTCTGACCAGTT
>Ga0136611_10003139_pt1 | contig 11555 bp, 9 predicted proteins | sample AntDrymUQ2232306_2_FD_106645 | JGI IMG/M metagenome (GOLD analysis project Ga0136611, IMG submission 106645) | Polar desert sand microbial communities from Dry Valleys, Antarctica - metaG UQ223 (23.06) | ecosystem: Environmental > Terrestrial > Soil > Desert | place: Antarctica: Dry Valley... | reverse complement strand
CTTCGCGGAGGATGGAAGGATGCCGAGGAATCGTCGAGCAACCTGGCGCTGGTCGCGCATCGCGACCGACCTGAGGGGTTCTTCAACGCCGGCCAGCTCGGTGATTTCGCATTCGTGAACGCGGATCTCGCGTTCAGCGGAAACTACGCGTTCATCGGCGGCTACAACGGATTCCAGGTCTGGGACGTCTCGAATCCGGCGAATCCCACGCTGCGTTCGACACTCACTTGCCCCGGTGGTCAGGGCGACGTGTCGGTCCACCGCAACCTGCTTTTCGTTTCTGTCGAGGAGACGCGCGGCCGTCTCGACTGCGGATCGCTTGCGATGACCGACACTGTAAGCACCGATCGTTTTCGCGGCGTGCGCATTTTTGACATTAGTGATATCGCGTCACCGCGACAGGTGGCTTCGGTGCAGACCTGCCGCGGTTCCCACACTCACACACTCGTCACCGACCCAAAGGACAGCGCGAACGTTTACGTCTACGTGGCCGGAACGAGCCCGGTTCGACCAGCTGGTGAGCTCGCGGGCTGCTCTGGAGGGGCGCCCGACACCGACACGGCGACAGCGTATTTCCGCATCGAGGTCATTCGCGTTCCGCTCGCCTCTCCGCAGAGCGCTCGCGTTGTGAGCTCACCGCGCATCTTCGCCGACTCGGCTTCCGGCCGGATCGCTGGACTGTGGAAGGGCGGCGACCACGGCGAGAACACGCAGACGACCAAGCTGACGAATCAGTGCCACGACATCACGGTCTACCCCGAGATGGGCATCGCCGCGGGTGCATGCTCCGGCAACGGCATCCTGCTCGACATCAGCAATCCGTCGAATCCGCGGCGCATCGCCGAGGTCACCGATCCGAACTTCGCCTACTGGCATTCGGCGACATTCAGCAACGACGCCCGCACGGTGATCTTCACTGACGAGTGGGGTGGCGGAACTCAGGCGCGCTGCAGAGCCACCGATCGTCGCGAGTGGGGTGCGAACGCGCTGTTCACCCGCACTGGCCGCACACTTCGTCCGGCTGGCTACTACAAGCTGCCTGCGTCGCAGACCGCCGTGGAGAACTGCGTCGCGCACAATGGTTCGCTGATTCCGGTGCCCGGCCGCGACATCATGGTGCAGGCGTGGTATCAGGGTGGCGTGTCGATCTTCGACTTCAGCAATCCCGCGAAGCCAGTCGAGATCGCGTACTTCGATCGTGGCCCGATCAATCCGGCCGAGTTGACGCTGGCCGGCTACTGGTCGGCTTACTGGTACAACGGACACATCTACGGGTCCGAGATCGGACGCGGGCTCGACGTGTTCAAGCTCGTTCCGAGCGAGCATCTGTCGCAGAACGAGATCGATGCGGCGAATCTTGTGCGCAGCGAGGGGTTCAACGCCCAGTTGCAGACCAGGGTCAAGTGGCCGGCAAGCTTCAGCGTTGCGCGCGCCTATGTGGATCAGCTGCGCCGTGGCAACGGCATGACCGCCGCCCGGATTACTCGTGTGTCACGATCCCTGGACCGCGCCGAGAAGCTGAGCGGCGTGCCACGCCGCACTGCGCTCACTCAGTTGGCGGCCGGGCTCCGGCGCGACGCCGGTAATGCGCGCGATGGGGCACGGGTGCGAGCACTGGCCGACGCCGTCCGCGATCTGTCGAGCAGCCGTCGCTGAGTTCTACCGGTGCAGATCGAGCGCGACGGCACTCGCAGTCGCGCTCGATCCACCTGTGGCCTGCCTGACGATCGGGGCCACCACATTACCAAGTAGTTCAATCGCGTGCATCACGCGGTCGTGCGAAACGGTTCCGAGCGCCATCTGCAGCAAAAAGCGCTGCAGGCCGAAAAGTCGGTGCAGCTCGATGATCTTGTCCGCGACCTCCTGGGGATCGCCCACCAGAAGCGCGCCACGCGGACCTCGCGATGCCTCGAATTGCTGGCGAGTAGTCGGCGGCCAGCCGCGCTCGGCGCCGATCCGGGTCATCACCTGCGCATAACCAGGATAGAAGTCATCGGCCGCCTGCCCGGACGTGTCGGCTACGAAGCCGTGTGAGTTGACGCTCAGCGCGAGCCGCGCCGGATCGTGACCAGCTCGTCGCCCGGCATCGCGATACAGCGTCGCCAGTTGCACGAACCGCTCGGGCATTCCGCCGATGATCGCGATCGCGAGCGGAAGTCCCAGCGTGCCCGCACGCACGACCGACTGTGGGGTGCCGCCGACCGCTATCCAGACTGGTAACGGATTCTGCAACGGCCGCGGGTAGACGCCGAGGTCGTTCAATGGCGTCCGGTGCGTCCCGGACCACGTCACGCGTTCGCTGGCCCGAACGCGGAGCAGCAGATCGAGCTTCTCCGAGAACAGCACATCGTATTCGTTCAGATCGTAGCCGAATAACGGAAACGACTCGATGAACGAGCCGCGACCGGCCATGATCTCGGCGCGACCGCCGGAAAGCAGGTCCACGGTCGCGAACTCCTGAAACACGCGCACGGGATCGTCCGAGCTCAGTACCGTGACGGCGCTGGTGAGTCGGATGCGCTTCGTTCGCACCGCCGCCGCTGCGAGCACGATCGCCGGCGTCGACACTGCATAGTCGGGACGGTGATGCTCGCCAACGCCGAACACATCCAGTCCCACCTGATCGGCGAGTTCAATCTCCTCGAGAAGCTCTCGCAATCGCGTGGCCTCGCTTGCGGCGCGCCCCTCGGGTGCTCCCGGGGCAACGTCGGCAAACGTGTACACGCCAATCTCCATGGTCAGCCCCGCTCCGGATTCGCTGGCCGCGCGCCAGCCAGGCGATCGATGATGGCCGCGGCTCGCTCAAGCGTCGCGCGCTCACCCGCTGCGAGCTTCTCGACACGCTCGGCCAGCACGCGCACCCGTCTGGCTCTGCCGGCCGCGAGGGTCCGCCTCCCTCGCGCGGTGGGGGTGATGATCGCGATTCGCCCATCGCTGGGATCCGTCTGCCGACGCACAAGCCCCGCTGCTTCGAGCCCCTGGACCAGGCGCGTCATCGTCGGCGGACGCACGTGCTCGGCGGTCGCCAGTGCGCCGAGCGTCAGCGGACCTGCCCAGACCACAACCGACAGCGCAGACAAGCGCGGCGCGCTCAGTCCGCTGCGATCGTCCTCGCGTCGCAGCCACCGAAGCAGGCGGATCGAGGCCGAGTGCAATCGATCACTGATTTCACCACTGGTTGCCATTTTGTTAGCCATGCTAAATATTAATGACAGACGCATCAGTTCTGGCAGGCTCATCTTCGCCACGGATCCGCCCTCATGACCACAGTCACGGCTTCCACCTCGAGCGAGCCCGGCCTTCGTCGCATCGGCCAGATCGCCGTCGTCGTTCACGACACGGCGCGAGCGGTGCGCTTCTACCGCGACGTGCTCGGCATGCGGCTGCTCTTTGAAGCGCCGCCGAGTCTCGCGTTCTTCGACTGCGGGGGTGTGCGACTGATGCTCAGTCCGCCCGAGGGACCCGACACGGCTGCGATGTCGTCCATCCTGTACTACGAGGTCGCGGACATTCGGGCAGCACACAGCGCGCTCGTAGCCCGCGGCGCCGTGTTCGAGCAGGAGCCGCACGTCGTCGCGCCGCTTGGGCCGAACGATTTGTGGATGGCATTCCTTCGCGACAGCGAGAATAACCTTCTGGGTCTGATGAGCGAAGTGCCTCGCTAGGCGGTGCGGGGTGCGCGCAGCGTTGCGAGTGCCGTCGCCCACTTGAGCAGTTCATCGAGCATTGCATTCGCCGCCTTCACCTGCACCTCCCCCGGATCGAACGCGCCAGTGCTCTTGTCGAGATACTGGGTGAACAGGGGGATGGAGACCGCGGCGGTTATCGGCATGACGCCAAGCGTAGTAAGGACCTGCTTCGTCATCTCCACGCCGCGCGTTCCCGCTGACACGCCACCGTAGCTCACGAAGCCCGCCGCCTTTTTCTCCCACTCGCGAACGAGAAAGGTGAGAGCGTTCAACAGTGAGGGCGGTGTGCTGAAGTTGTACTCCGGGGTCACGATCAGGAACGCGTCGGCACGATCGACGATCGCGCTCCATGCGCGTGTGTGTTCGTGCTCGTACTTGCCCATGCTCGGATGGAGCGGCTCGTCGAACACGGGAAGATTCAGCTCGGCAAGGTCCACCGGCTCGACATTGAACTTTCCATGTGCACGAGCCTGCGCGATCGCCCATTGAGCTACTGCAGGCCCCTGACGACTGGGCCTGGTGCTGGCGGTGATTACCTGAAGCGTGAGCATTGGTCGTCCTGGCGAAGGGTAGGGTGAGTCGGGTGATCGTGATCGGCAGGATCAGTCGATCGGCTTGAGGTTCGCGAGAATCCGGTCGCGCTGCGGCTCGAGAAAGGGAGGCAGGACCACTTTTTCGCCGAGCGTTTCCTCGTTCTCGTCCACCGCGAATCCGGGTCCCTCTGTTGCGATCTCGAACAGGATCCCGCCCGGTTCGCGAAAGTACAGGCTGCGAAACCAGAAGCGATCGACCTCGCCGCTGTTCGAGATCCGCTGATCGGTCAGGCGCGCAGCCCACGCCTCGTAGTCAGCATCGGGGGTGCGCAGCGCAACGTGATGCACCCCGCCAGCGCCCCCCTGAGCGACGGGCAGGTCTGGTTGCTCGGCCACATGAAGCTCCGCGGACGCGCCTCCTGGACCCACTTCGTACACGTGGACCGTGTGACGCGCGTTCTCGGGATGCGGATAGTCCCGCACGGGTCGCATGTTGAGCGTATTGCGCAGCAGCGTATCGGTTGGCGCGAGCGAGGGGACGCTCAACACCACCGGGCCCAGCCCGCGCACCTGATGCTCCGCAGGTACCGGACTGCGGTCCCACGGATGCGCCTCCCCCTCGCCACCATCATCGACGAGCGACAGGCGCTGCCCTTCCCCGTCCTCGAAGTCGAGGGTCGCACGACCATCGGGTTCGGCGATCTCACCGACGACGAGTCGCTGGTCGCGCAGTCGGCCGGCCCACCACTCGAGTGAGTCGCTTCCATTCACCCGGAGCATCGTGCGCGAGATCGAACGGGTTCCGCGACGCTCGCGCTTCGCCGGCCAGTCGAAAAAGGTGAGGTCCGTTCCGGGTGTGCCCTTCGCGTCGGCGTAGAACAGGTGATAGGAGCTCACATCGTCCTGGTTGACCGACCGCTTCACGAGCCGCATGCCGAGCGTCTGCGTATAGAAGCGACAGTTCTCGCGAATCTTCGCCGAGACGGCGGTCACATGATGTAACCCGGTCAGATGCATGTGCTGACAGTAGGTGTTATCACACTCGTTGTCAATGAGCAGGAACGTGTAGCCCGCTCACCGGCTTGCCGCGAGTCCAGCGCCCGGCACCGCACGCCCGACGATGATGCTGATGTTGTCCCGACCACCGCCATCGAGCGCGTCATCGAGAAGCTGCTCGCACACCTGACGCGAGGAGGTCATTGCCGACAGGCGCTCCTGGATGCGCTCGTCGGACACATGCCGCGTCAGGCCGTCGGTGCACAGCAGGTGCACGTTGTGCCAGTCGGCGCGGAGCCGTGTGACCACCGGCTCGGCCGTGTCTCCGCCAATCGCGCTCGACAGCACGTGGGCGAACCGCGAGCTCGCGGCCGCGGTCCGCGTGAACACGCCGGAGTCGACCAGATCCTGGGCAACGGTCTGATCACGCGTGATCTGTGTCAGCGTGCCCTCTCGGTACAGGTAGTATCGCGAGTCGCCCACCTGCAGCAGATAGTACCATGGCCACGCTCCCATCCAGAGTGTGAGGGTGGTCGCCATCGTGCGGCCCTCGGCTTCCGTGCTGGCGCGCTGCCGTACCGCCTCGTGGCACTGCTGCGCCGCAACCTGCAACGCGTCAATGAAACCAGACTCGGCTCCGCTCGCGCGATAAAAGCAGTCGCTTGTGCTCGCCAGGTATTCCGTCGCGACCTGGAGCGTTGTTGCGCTCGCCTGCTCGCCACCCACACCGCCGCCGACGCCGTCGGCAATCATTGCGATGAACGCGATCCGCTGATCCACGAGAGGGAGCTGGGTCGGCGCGAGACTCGTCTGCAAAACTTGCAGGCGCCGATGCACCGTCGCGAGCAGGAAATGATCCTGGTTCTCCGCGCGCACTTTTCCCGTGTGCGACAGGCCATACACATCCAGTTCGTCGTCGCGAGGCGTGCGACCGGAAGACGCGGGCGAGGAGTCGGGAGCAGGTTCGTTCATCGACGGCCTGATGATGGAAGTGCCGCGAATATGAAGGTGTCCAGCAAGGAAGTCACGTCGCCCGACGCCGCTTCACTGACTTCCCGGTCGGCGCGCCGGAGTTGGAAACGTGGCCGGCGGCTTCGGCGCCTCCTTCCCCTGCGCCGCCACCAGCCGAAGCGCCTCCTGCACCGCGCGCTCGAGCTGTGGATCGCGACCGCTCATCGTCAGTCGCGACTCCTGCAGCACCTCGATATCAGGCGCCACACCCACACCTTCCGCGATGAACTTTCCATCGGGACCGAAGACCGCGAGTGCGGGTGAGGTGATCGTGCCTCCGTCCACGAGCGGATAAGGCACCGCTGCATTGACGAGCCCGCCCCACGTCCGGGTGCCGATCAGCGGGCCAACGCCCATCTGGCGGAACACCCACGGGAAGTAATCGCCGCCGGATCCAGCGAGTTCGTTCGTCACGAGCACCTTGGGTCCAAGCAGTCCAGCCGCCGGCAACCGCAGATGCGCCGCGCCCGGGACGTTCGAAGTCACGCCACCGACCGCGCGCCTGCTCATGATCGCCACCATGTAGTCGTCGAGCAGTCCTCCACCATTGAACCGCTCGTCGATCACGGCTCCCTTTCGGTCCTGCTGCGCGAAGTAGTAGCGGTCGAACGCCGCGATTGCCGGCGCGCTCGTGTTCGGCACCCAGACGTACGCGAGCCGTCCACCCGACAGCGAGTCGACGCGCCGACGATTGTCCTCGATCCATGCGCGCTGACGAAGCTGCGCCTCACTGCGTACCGGGACGACCGTGACGTTCCATGCTCCCTCGCCATCAGCGCGCGGCGCGAGGCGAAGCACGGTCTGGCGCTCTGCTGTTCCGTCCAGCGCCTTCCACGGCTCATCGCGCGTTGTCACGGCAGTGCCGTTCACTTCGAGCAGGTAGTCGCCCTCACGCGCCTTGACGCCAGGCGCATCGAGCGGCGCGCGGAGGCCCGGATTCCAGCTCTCGCTCGTGTAGATGCGGCGTATTCGCCACCGGTCACCATCGGCGACGAGGTCAGCGCCGAGCGCCCCGACGCGCGAGCTATCGACCACGGGCAGGTCGCCACCCCGGACGAATGAGTGACCCACCGACAGTTCGCCGCCAAGCATGTCGAGTACGTACGTGAGGTCTTCCCGGTGGCGAATGAACGGAACGAGCGGCGTATATCTCGCGCGCACCGCGTTCCAGTCCGCACCGTGCACGTTCGGCGCATAGAAGAAATCGCGCTCGATTCGCCACGCTTCATCGAATATCTGCTTCCATTCCCTCGCCGGCTCGATCTGTGCCGAAAGTGCGACGCGAAGCGCGCCTTCGCCCGGTTTTGGAGCAGCCTCCGCTCCCCAGACTGCCCACGCCTGGCCCGCCTGCCACATCAGCTTTTTGCCATCACGCGACGCGGTCACACGCGAGACGCCGGTCACGAACACCTCGGTCTTTCGCTTCGCCATGTCCCACTTGTGCAGCGTGGTGCCCGGCTGATTAGCGAACCGCTCGGCGACGAACAAGCTGCCGGCGGGACCGGGCACGAGCTGCGCGTAGTCTCGCACCGGCATCGGCAGGGCAAGAATGCGACGGTCGAACCGGTTGAAATCGATATGTACGGCCACGGCGCGGGACGAGACCGCGTCGCTCGACGGACGGCGCGCACTGTCGGCCGGCGGAGCAACCCGCGGCGTACGAGATGCGCGAGTGGCGATTGAATCCCCCGGCATTACCGGTACAGGCGCACCTGGCGCCGGCGCGCCGGGCGCCGTGCCGATCACGCGCGCCGCCGCCTCCTCATCACTCTCCGGCGTGAACGGCGTTGGCTCGTCCCCGCGCAGCAATGCGACATACACTCCCGACGTTGTCGTGCGCGTGAGGCTGCCAAGATCGGCCCAGCCGCTCTGCAGTCCGAGGTCGGTGCTCGCGAGAAAGTACAGCCACTTGCCGTTTCGGTCCCACACGGGTTGGGTCGCATCTGCAAGAGCATCGGTAATCGCCTGCCGGCGACCGCTCGCCAGTGACCAGATCATCACACGATGAAACTGGTTCGGATACGTCCTGGCATACGCGAGCCAGCGCGAATCCGGTGACCACATGGGCCGCATATCGCCGCGGTCGCTGGGCGCACCACCGGTGTCCGCCGTTACCATTCGACCAGTGGAAACGTTCACGACCCGCAGCCGCGCGCGATCGTCCGTGAACGCGAGCTGCGCTCCATCCGGAGACCAGGCCGGATTCCACGCCATCTTCGCATCCCCGATCGTGATCGCGCGCGACGGGCCATTACCGTCGGCACTCCCGATCATGAGGCGATATCCGTTGCCGTCATCGGAAAACCACGCGATGCGCTGCCCGTCCGGTGCCCAGACGGGTGCACGGTCCGCGGCGCCGGAGGAACGCGTGAGATTGCGCGCGTCGCCCTTGTCCACGGGGACGGTAAAGATCTCCCCTCGTGCCTCGAATAGCGCGCGCTTGCCATTGGGGCCGATGGCCGCCGCCGCTATCGCGCGCGAAACGTCGGTCCAGCGAGTTGCGGCCCACGGAAAATCGCCCTGCACCATGATCGTCAGCCGTCGCGGCTCGCCGCGTTCAGGCTCGTGGGTCCAGAGGTATCCGTCCTGCTCGAAGACTATCACGCTGTCGCGCGCGTCGAGCGTCTTCACGTCCGCATCGCGATAGCGCGTGATCTGCCGCACGGCAGCCGTGCGCACATGGTACGCCCACACATTCGTTGCCCAGTCGCGATCGGACAGGAAGTAGATGGTCTCACCGATCCAGACCGGGTCGATGTCCATAGTCCGCTCGTTAGGCAGCGGCGTCTCTGTTCCGTCGGCGATGTTCGTGATCGTGAGCGCGGTGTTCTGTCCCCCTCGGTAGCTGCGGAACTCCTCGTCCCACCGGTCCACCCGGTCGACGACTATTCGCCGGCCATCTGGCGACACGCTTCCGCGCGTGCCCATGTACGCCGGAAGTTGCTGCGCCGGCCCACCCTGTACCGCGATCATCCACAGCTTTGCGTAAGCAGTGGGCGCGGACACCCGGCCTGACGAGAACAGTACGCGCTGGCCATCGGGCGTCCATCCACGGGCGCGCTCGCCGCTCGGGCTCCAGGTGAGCCGCCGTGCGTCGCCACCGGCCGCCGACATGACGTATACGGCACGTCCTCCAGCGCGATTGGACGTGAACGCGATCCACTGCCCGTCCGGGGATATCTGCGGATCACTCTCGACCGCCGCCGTACTCGTGAGGCGGCGCGCGTCGCCGCCGTCCCGCGCGACCGTCCACAGGTCGCCACCATACGTGAACACGATCTGGATGGGGCCGAGCGAAGGATCGCGCAGCAGCCGCGTGCCTTGCGCACTGGTGACTGATGCCGCGACGGCGAGCAGCGTCACGATAGCCGACGCGCGCGCAGCGAGGTGTGTCAGGGAACGTGAGGGCATGTGGACGTGCCGCGGGACGCAGAGTTGCATTCACCAGGTGACGTGGGACCGGCGAATGTACGGATTGGTCCTCCGTCCCGCAGCACGCCGCATTCGAGTGCCGTTAGCTTGACTTCCGAGGAAATCCGACGCACCGTGGTTTTCGCGAGTGGCCGGGCGTCCCGCCCTTCGCGGCACGGCAGAGTACGGGGGACCGGGAGGGGTGGGGCGTGGTGGAACGAGTGCCAGCGCAAGAACGCTATCTGTCATCGCCGGTCGCAGCATCGAGCGACCCTGTGGAAACTCTCCGTCGCGCTGCACGCGCGGTCGCTGTGGCTCAGGCGCTCGAGGAGAGGGTGATTGCCGCGCAGCACCGCCGGCAGACGGAGCGCGAGTGGACTTCCGGCGAGTTCGTGCGGTACGGCGTATCGACCGAATCGGCGACCACTGATGAACCCGAGATGCAGGCCGACGCACCCGGTGCCGGCGGAACCGCGACTGAAGAAGCGCGCGTCGAGTTGAGGGTCGCAGTGGTCGCGTTTGTGCGGCAACTGCGGGACTCGGGCTCCCCGCCCGAGCGTGCAGTCGTGCAGCTCAAGCTCGTGCTGAGCGAGACCCTGCGTGCAGGGCAGTCGGCCCGTGCGTACCCGCATCTGTTCGACGAGGCCATGCAATGGGGCATCGAGGCGTACTACACACGCGCCTGATCCTGCACAGGCGACACGGTCTGTCTGGACGATGGCGCGAGTCGAGCTCGCGTTAGGCATCGCTGCCGCTGCGCTGATGGCCTTCGTCACCGTGCAGGCGGTCGGCCGGAGTACCGCCCCGCGTTCCTCGACGCCGACGATGCCGGCCGGTGACGCCGGCATCGACAATTCGGCCGGCGCGCCCGGCGTCGATGTTCATGCCGCCACCCTCGGCACCATCAGTACGCTCACCGCACCACGCGTCGATACCGCGCTGGTGCGTCGGCGGCTCCGGCTCGAAGGCGATGGCACGTATATCGGAGAGCTGCTCGCCACACAGGATTCGTTACTCGCACGGTGGCCGGAGCGTGATGAACGCAATCCGCTGCGTGTCTGGGTGCAGCCGCCCCCGACGAGCAACGCGAGCTGGCGGTCGCAATACGCATCGGACGTGGATGCTGCATTCGCGGACTGGCTGCGACCCGGAATACCGCTGCGCATCCGCGAAGTGCGTGACTCCGCCGCAGCGGACATCCATATCCTCTGGATTCAGCGCTTCCCGAACGACATGCGGATCGGGAACACACTCCGGCTCACGGACCAGCATGGGTGGATCGTTGGCGGCACCATCACGGCGGCGCTCGAACAGCCGGACGGCACGCCTCTCGTACCCCAGCTGATACGTCTCACACTCGTGCACGAGGTTGGCCACGTGCTCGGGCTGGGTCACACGCGTGACAGCACCAGTGCGATGGCAGAGCGCGCGTATCGCTCGGCCGAGCTCGGTGCGAGTGACCACCGAACAGCGGCGCTGCTCTATCGCCTGCCGCCGGGCCGGGTACCCTAGCCCGGAAATCACCCCGGAACCAGGGTGATTTCCAGTCCCTGGTCTCTATTCCCTATTCCCTATTCCCTATTCCCCGTGCCGTTCGCCGCCAAATGGCGGTCGAATATCCGTGCGCCTTGGCACGACATGCGCATGAGGTGTTGCAATGACAAAGATCTTTGACGTTGCCATCGTCGGCGGCGGGCCGGCTGGTCTCACCGCAGCTCTCTGGCTCGGTCGATATCTCCATTCCGTGGTCGTCATCGACTCGGGCGATCCGCGCAACTGGGAGACGCGTGGGGTGAACGGATACCTCGGTATCTCGGACGTACGCCCCGCCGATCTGCGTGGCCACGGACGTGATGAGGCGCGGAAGTACGATGTCGAGCTGGTGGATGGTTTCGTCACCAGGGTGCGCAGGGAG
>Ga0136611_10003138_pt1 | contig 11558 bp, 11 predicted proteins | sample AntDrymUQ2232306_2_FD_106645 | JGI IMG/M metagenome (GOLD analysis project Ga0136611, IMG submission 106645) | Polar desert sand microbial communities from Dry Valleys, Antarctica - metaG UQ223 (23.06) | ecosystem: Environmental > Terrestrial > Soil > Desert | place: Antarctica: Dry Valley... | reverse complement strand
TTCCCGAGGTGGTTCCCGCGTTCGCGGACACATCCCGTCGTGGCGGCCACCAGCGCCCGATCGGAGGATTCCCGGCATGACTGACCAACGCCCTGCCACACCACGGACTGCTCCGGCCGCGACCGACACGGTCGTGACCGACTCCGGGATCACGGTCGAGCCGGTCTACCGGGCCGACCCGGCGCGGGCGGCCCACCCGGACCCTGGCCAATATCCCTATACGCGCGGCATCTACCCGACGATGTACCGGGGTCGGCGCTGGACGATGCGCCAGTACGCCGGGTTCGCCTCGGCCGAGGAGAGCAACCGGCGCTATCGGCTGCTGCTCGAACGGGGCCAGACCGGCCTCAGCGTCGCCTTCGACCTGCCGACTCAACTCGGCATGGACTCCGACGACCCCCGCGCCCTGGGGGAGGTCGGCCGGGTCGGCGTCGCGATCAGCACCGTCGACGACATGCGCCGCCTCTTCGCCGGCATCGACCAGGCGGCCGTCACCACTTCGATGACGATCAACGCCCCGGCGGCGATCCTGCTGCTGATGTACCAGATCGTGGCGGAGGAGAAGGGGATCGATCCGGCCCGCCTCGGGGGCACGATCCAGAACGATATCTTGAAGGAGTACGCGGCCCGGGGCACCTACATCTTCCCGCCGCGACCCTCGATGCGCCTGGTGACCGACACGTTCGCCTATTGCGCGCAGCACCTGCCGGCCTGGAATACCATTTCCGTCTCCGGCTACCACATCCGGGAGGCGGGCAGCTCTGCCGCCCAGGAGATCGCCTTCACCCTGGCCAACGGCTTGGCCTACCTTGATGCGGCCCGGGTCGCCGGGCTGGACATCGACGCGGTCGCGCCCCGGATGAGCTTCTTCTTCGGTGTCCACTCGACCTTCTTCGAGGAGATCGCCAAGCTGCGGGCCGCCCGGCGCCTATGGGCCACGCTGGTCCGGGAGCGCTTCGACCCGGTCGACCCCCGCTCCCTGATGCTGCGCTTCCACGCCCAGACCGGCGGCGTCACCCTGACCGCCCAGCAGCCCCTCAACAACGTGGTCCGGGTCGCCTACCAGGCGATGGCGGCCGTCCTCGGCGGCACCCAGAGCTTGCACACCAACGGCTACGACGAGGCCCTGGCGATCCCGACCGAGGAGGCGGCGACGCTGGCCCTTCGGACACAGCAGATCCTGGCCGAGGAGACGGGGGTGGCCGCCTCGGCCGACCCGCTGGCCGGGTCGTACCTGGTCGAGGCCCTGACGGACGAGGTCGGGGCCAAGGCGCTCGAACTGGTCCGGGAGATCGACGCGGGCGGCGGCGCGGTCGAGGCGGTCGAGCGAGGCGAGGTCCAGGCAGCCATCGCCGAGACGGCCTACCGGAAAGCATTGGCCCGGGAGCGAGGGCAGGACCGGATCGTCGGCGTCAACGCCTTCCGGTCCGGGGACGGCACTGCCGAGGCGCCGATGGCCCTCCATCGCCTGGACGCCGGGGCCGTCGAGCGCCAGGTGAGCCGGGTCACCGCTTACCGGGGCAGCCAGGACGCAGCCGAGGTCGATCCGGCGCTGGCGGCGGTGCGCGCGGCCGCGATCGGGGACGCCAACCTGCTCCCCCCGATGCGGGCGGCCCTGGTGGCCGGGGCGACCCTGGGGCAGGTCGTGGCCGTGCTGCGGGACGAGTTCGGCCAGTATCGGCCCGCGTGACGATGGCATCGCGGGCGACGGACGACGTGGGCGAGGCGGGGAGGGGCGAACGGATGAGCGTGGCGGGCCAAGAGACGATCGCGGCGGTGAACGGGGCCGCGTGTGACGATACCGTTCCCCCTCGCGATGTGAGCGAGTCGTCCGCGCCCGCGGCCACCGCCGGGCGCGGCAAGGCGGCCCGGTTCGCGGCGACGCGGGCCGAACTGGAGGCCCAGCACGCGGTGGCTGCCGAGCGCCAGGCCGCCCGGGGCAAGCGAGGCGCCCGCGAGCGCGTCCTGGCCCTGCTCGACCCGGACACGTTTCAGGAACTCGACCCCCTCGTCCGCCACCGCGCGACCGGCCAGGGCATGGAGCGCTCGCGGCCTCTCGGCGACGGGGTGGTCACCGGGTTCGGGGAGATCGACGGCCGGAGGGTGGCCGTCTTCTCGCAGGACTTCACCGTCTTCGGCGGCTCGCTGGGCGAGGCCTACGCCGAGAAGATGGTCAAGCTCATGGATTTGGCCGAGCGGTACGGCTGCCCGGTGGTCGGCATCAACGACTCGGCCGGGGCTCGCATCCAGGAGGGCGTCGAGGGCCTGGCGGGGTATGGTGAGGTCTTCTTCCGCAATGTCCGGGCGTCTGGGGTGATCCCGCAGATCTCGCTGATCGCCGGACCCTGTGCCGGGGGTGCCGTCTACTCCCCGGCGATGACCGACGTGGTGGTGATGGTCGCGGGGACCAGCCAGATGTTCATCACTGGCCCGGACGTGATCAAGACCGTGACGGGGGAGGAGATTTCCCAGGAGGAACTGGGTGGAGCCGACGCGCACCACCGCATCAGCGGTGTCGCCCACCTCGTCGCCGCGGACGAGGACACCGCCCTCGACCAGATCCGCGACATCCTCTCGTTCCTGCCCTCGAACAACCTGGACGACCCTCCCTACGTCGTGCCGGAGGACGATCCCGGTCGGGAGTCGCCCGAACTGGACGACCTGGTGCCGGAGGTCAGCACGCGGCCCTACGACATGCACGACGTGTTGGGGGAGATTCTCGACGACGGCGCCTTCTTCGAGCTGCAGGCCGGGCACGCGGCGAACCTGCTGTCCGGATTCGGCCGCCTCGACGGCCACGTCGTCGGCGTCGTGGCCAACCAGCCGATGGTCCTGGCTGGCACGCTCGATATCGAGGCCAGTACCAAGGGTGCCCGCTTCGTCCGCCTCTGCGACGCCTTCAACATCCCCCTCGTGACCTTCGTCGATGTGCCCGGCTTCCTGCCCGGCATCGAGCAGGAGCACCGGGGCATCATCCGGCACGGCTCCAAACTGCTCTACGCCTACGCCGAGGCGACCGTCCCCAAGCTGACCGTCATCACCCGCAAGGCCTATGGCGGAGCCTACGTGGTGATGTGTTCCAAGCACATCGGGGCCGACCTCAACCTGGCCTGGCCGACGGCCGAGATCGCGGTGATGGGGCCGGAGGCGGCGGTCGGCCTGGTCTTCCGCCGGGAGATCGCGGCGGCCGAGGACCCGGAGGCCCACCGCCGGGACCTGATCGCCGCCTACGAGGAATCGTTCGCCAGCCCCTATCAAGCGGCCACCCGGGGCTACATCGACGACGTGATCCTGCCCAGCACCACCCGGCCGACCCTGATCCGGGCCCTGGCCCTCGCCCGCTCGAAGCGCGTCGCGACCCCGTCCCGCAAGCACGGCAACATCCCGCTGTGATGGTCGACGGCGCGATGGAGGCCGGAGAACCGGCCTGGTGGTTCGAGATCGCGCCCGAACCGACGCCTGACGAGCGAGACGCGGTCATCGCCGCGCTGGTCGTGCTGGGCTTGTCGCCCGTCGAAGAACCCGTATGGGAGAGCCCGGAGCCGTCACGGTGGGCGATGGCCGGGCGCCGGGCGGCGCATGATGGCCTCTCCCCGGCGACCCGTCACGGGTTGCCCAAACGTTTGTAGGGGCGCTGCTTGCCGCGCCCTTCAATGGTACGTACGTACCGCATCGGAACGATCGTCAGGCTGGAGAGCGCGGCATGCAGCGCCCCTACAGGTTGTGGGCAACGTTGATCGGGTCGTCATCGGACGACGATCTCCGTTCCCCGCGTCAAACGTCACCCACGCCGGAATGGAAACTCGCCCGCCCGGGCGAGCCGCAGCAAGTCTGTCTCCGCGGCCAGTATCTGGGCATGGGTGTCTGGATGACTCGTCGCCAGGCCGGATTCGGCCAGTTCGTCGTGGTCGCGGACGACGATGGTGTCGTCGGGGAGGACGATGACATCCAGGTAGAGGTCATGCCAGACCAGGGTCGGCGGGTCGGTCGCCGGGTCCAGCGTCGCCTGGTGGGTGACGTTGGCGTACCAGCCCCGGAGGGTGCCGTCCGGGGCGTGGACGGCGAAAGCGTTGTACCGGGCAACGGGTGAGAAGTACTCGATCATCGTATCCCCGGGCAGGAAGTCCAACCCGTCGAGGTGGACGGGTCGATTGACCCAGCGGGCCTCGACGGCGAGCCAGCCGGCGGGCACCCGTTCGGCCACGACGTGGCCCGGATAACGGGTCACCTCGGAACCGTCCGGCGCCCATTTGACGACGGTCAACGGCTGGCCAGGCGGCAGGGCGGGCCAGGCGGCGACGGTATCGCCGGCATCCGAGGTCGCTGCGGGCGGGGAGGAGACCGGATGCACCCTAGTGGCCGCCCGGCCGGCCGCCGATCATGGCCTGGATCTCCCGGGTCCTGATCGCCAGGACATCCGGCGTCTCGGCCTCGACGTTGAGGCGCAGGAGCGGTTGGGTGTTGGAGGAACGGAGATTGAACCACCAGTCGGGGAAGCCGACGGTCAAACCGTCCAGGTGATCGACCGTGGCGCCCGCGGCCGCAAAGTGGGACTCGACGGTGGCGGCGACGGCGGCCGGATCATCGACCTCGGTATTGATCTCGCCGGAGCGGACCCGGGTGTCGAGCGGTCGTAGGACGGCCGAGAGGGGTTGGTCGGCCTCGGAGACGAGCTCCAGCACGGTCAGCAGGGCCAGCAGGCCAGAGTCGGCGTACCAGTTCTCGCGGAAGTAGAAGTGGCCGGAGTGCTCGCCACCGAACACGGCGTCTTCCGCCCGCATCGTGGCCTTGATGTAGGAGTGGCCGACGCGGGAGCGGATCGGACGCCCGCCGTGGCGCTCGATCGTCTCGGGCACCGAGCGGGAGCAGATCAGGTTGTAGACCACGGCCGCGCCTGGGTTGCGGCGCAGGGTCATCACGCTGACCATCGCCGTCGTCATGTCGCCGCCGATGAACTGGCCGCGCTCGTCGATCAGGAACATCCGGTCGGCGTCGCCGTCGAAGGCCACTCCCAGGTCGCAACCTCGCTCGATCACGGTCCGCTGGAGGTCCTTGATGTTCGCCGGCTCGATCGGGTTGGCTTCGTGGTTCGGAAAACTGCCGTCGAGTTCGAAGTAGAGGGGGATCACCTCACAGGGGAGGTCTTTGAAGACTCGCGGCACCGTCACCCCGGCCATCCCGTTGCCGGCGTCGATGGCGATCTTCAGCGGTTTGATGGCGGCGGTGTCGACCTGGCCCAGGACGAAGGCGGCGTAATCGTCCAGCACGTCGCGCTGGGTCAGGTCGCCCCTGCCGTCCGGGTCGGCGAAGTCGTTGGCGAGGACGGCGTCGCGGATGGCGTCGAGCCCGTCGTCGAGGGAGAGGGCTCGGGCTTCCTGGCGGCAGATCTTGAACCCGTTGTAGGCGGCGGGGTTGTGGGAGGCGGTGATCATCACCCCGGCCGGGTAGCCGAAGCGGCCGACCGCGAAGTAGAGGGCGTCGGTCGAGACGAGGCCGAGGTCGACCACGTCGGCGCCCCCGTCGCGGATGCCGTCGACCAGGGCGGCCGAGAGGGCCGGTCCGGACAGGCGCATGTCGCGTCCGACCGCGACGATCTCGGGACTCATCGTCGTGACCAGGGCCCGGCCGATCCGGTAGGCGACCTCGGGGGTCAACTGGTCCGGCACGGTGCCCCGGACATCGTAAGCCTTGAACAGGCTCGCCACCGTCGCGTCGTCCGGGCCCGTCGCCCCGTCGTGGTCCGCCTGGTCCGCCATCTCGCCCGCCTCCCGTCCCCGCCCGTCCGCCGGTGTCCGGCGCGATCATGGCACGGCCCGGGCGCGGCGGGCAAGAGACGATAGTCGGAAGTCGGAAGACGGAAGACGGAAGACGGAAGTCGGAAGTCGGAAGTCGGAAGTCGGGGGACGGGACAGTGCGTCTGGGGGAGGGACAGATGTCGTTGGTCACTCGCGGGTTCCGTGGGGTGTCGCCGGCGTGCGGTGTCCGGGCGGGGGGCAAGTACACTTCCCGGCGGCATGACCAGCCGCCCGGGCGAGCGGCGAGACGCCACATCCCGCGCCCGCCCGGGCGACGTCGTGAGGACCGAGAGGAGTGTTTGATCCGTGGGAGCCCCGATGTCGATGACCGCCACCGCCACCGCGCCGATCGCCGCCACGCCCGCACTGACCATCCCCGGCGACGCCGCCGTCGATCTCCACCTCCACACCCACGCCAGCGACGGGGCCTGGACACCAGGGGGCCTGGTCGATCACCTGGTCGAGAAGGGGTTCCGCGTCGTCTCCGTCTGCGACCACGACACCCAGTGGTCGGTGCCCGAGGTGACCCGCCTCGGGGCGAAACGGGGTCTGCACGTCATCCCCGGCGTCGAGGTCACCACCCGCTGGGCGGACCGTCAATGGCACCTCCTCGTCTACGGGATCTCTCCGGACCGGACCGACGAGTCCGCCGCCCCGTTCCGGGCGGTACTGGCCGAGACGGACGCGGAACTCCAACGACTGGCGGCCGATGCCCGGGACCGGTACGAGGCGGCCGGCAAGGACTTACCCGGTCTGTCCGCCCTGCACGCCGACCGGCCAACGTGGCCCTACCACGTCCTCATGGCCGCGATCGGGGCCGGACACGTCAAGGATCTCAAGGAGGCGGCCGAGACCCTGGTCTCGCTCGGGGGCGGGTTCAGCGCCGACCAGCCCCTGGAGCGGGTGGTCGAGGCGGCCCACCTGGCGGGCGGCACCTGCGTCGTGGCCCACCCGGGGCGGAGTGATTCGGTCGGGGTGATGACCGCCGCCGACCTGGACCGGATGCTGGAGACCATCCCGCTCGACGGCCTGGAGGGACACTACCGGTCCTATACCGACGAGCAGACCGCGCTCTACCGGGGCCTGGCCGCCGACCGGGGAATGCTGATCTCCTGTGGGTCCGATTCCCACGCCCCCGGCAAGCCCGTCGATCCCCGGCCGTGGCAGGCGCGCTGGTGCGCGGACTTGCTGGCCCGGCTCGATGTGGCGGTCGAGCCGGACGACCCCCGTGACCGGTCCTGGGCCTGCGGGCGAGACCCGCTGGCGGTGGTTCCCGAGCCAGAGACACCCGCCGAGGCCATCTCCGCGGATTCGGTCGCCACGGGTCATGCCGGAGATGGCACGCCCGCCTGCGACCCCCCGGCCGAGGTGCTGGCCGGCGTCGGGGCCGATGGCGCAGACGCCCAGCCTTGAGTTCCAACCCTGTTCCCCGGCCCGGGGGTGCGCACCGTGAGGGACGACCAGAGACCCGTCCCGCGGTGAACCGGGACGGGTCTCCTCACGATCCTTGGGGTGATTCGTTCGGCCGGACCGGATCTCGCGGCCCCGGTTAGCCGGTCGCCTTCGCGGTCGCCCCGGCGATCACGCCGAGCATGTGGTCGATGTCGAACGGCTTGGGAATGAACGTGGTGTCCTGGGTGCGCGGGGTGACGGCGGCGCTCATCAAGACGATCGGGATCGCGAAGCCTCGCTCGCGCAGGCGGTTGACCAGGGCGAGGCCGTCCATCTTGGGCATCATCACGTCGGAGAGGATCAGGTCGGGCGGGTCGTCCGTGACCGATTCCAGGGCGGCGAGACCGTCATAGGCGCGACGGACCGCGTAGCCCTCTTCTTCGAGCAACTCGGCCAAGAGGTCCACGATATACTGTTCGTCATCGACGATGAGGACCGTCACGAGCGTTCCAGACATAGACGAGAGCCAAGAAGCCGGGACGCGGGGGCGCCGCCGACATGAGTAGGCGATGGCGCCGGGCCGTCCCGGCACGCTGCCACGCGCAATATTGATGCCGGGGACGCCGCGATTGAGAGGTCCAAGCGTTCGCCGGACACGCACCACGCGGGCGTACGCTTGGTACGGGAGTGTCCCCCGGATGATCGGAACGACGGTGGACCGGGTCGAATCTAGGTCGGCTCCAGGTCGGCTCCGACCGTTGACCACTCCCGAGCACCCAAGCAGACAGGAGTAACGATGAGTCTCAAGATCGAGACGTGTCCCGCCGGATCACTCGACACGAATGCGTACGTGGTGATCGATGAGACGTCGGGCGCCGCGATCGTGATCGATGCCCCGGAGGGCATCGTTGCGACGGTCGTCGCGGCGATCCGGGACGGTGGCTACCGCGTCGAGCGGATCGTGGTGACCCATGGCCACTGGGACCACATCGCTGGGCTGGCCGATCTGGCCCGTGCACTCGATGTGCCCGTCGCCCTCCACCCTCTGGTCCTGGACCGGGTCGAGCGACCGGCCCCCGACCTTCCGGTGCCAGTGGAAGCCTGGCGGCCGCGGGAGCGCCTGGACGAGGGCGACACGGTGACCGTCGGGGATCACCGCTTCGTGGTGATGCACCTGCCCGGCCACGACCCCGGACACATCGTCCTGCACGACCGCGAGGAGGGTGTCGTCCTCGGGGGTGACGTGCTGTTCCCCGGTGGACATGGCCGGACCGACATCCCCGGCTCCGACCAGGCGGCGATGGACCGGAGCCTGGCTCGCCTGGCAGCTTTGCCCGACGCTACCGTCGTCTACCCCGGCCACGGCGCCCCGGCCACGATCGGGACCGAGCGCGGCTGGCTCCCCGCCGGACCGGAGGGATAACCATGCTGCCGATCGCACTCGCCGTCGAGGCGTCACTGGCCAGCCTGGTGGCCGACGCCTTCCGTCAGGTCGAAGGTGTGCCGGGCGACGACCTGAACACCTGGCTCCCCGCCCTCGGCCTGGAGGACATCAACACCTTCGCGGCCCTGCTGACTCACCTGCTCGGCGCGGGTGAGTACTGGACCCTGGAGGCGGTAGGGGGCCACGACCTTGGCCGGGACCGCGACGCGGAGTTCCGGACCCACACGACCGTCCATGACCTGCGAACCCGGGCGGATCGGTGGCTCTCTGCCGTGCGGGAGTTGGTGGGTGGGTTGACGGAGGCCGACCTGGCGCGCGTCCCGACCCTGAACCGGGGGTTCTCACCCACCTCTGGCGCCGCCGGCACGCGGTCCGGCTGGACCGTTGCCGATTGCCTTACCCACGCGGTCGACCACACCGCGACCCACCTCGGACATCTCCAGATCCAGCGACAGATGTGGAACGCCGAGCGCGGCGCGGTGGGTTAGGTCCGGGTCGGGCGGCTGGCGAACGCCCTCCCGAAACCAGGCGACCGGCGGGAATCCTTGTCAGGCGCGGGGAGCGCCGCCGGTCACCGTCGCGTCCGCGCCGCCGGTCGCTCCGGCGTCGGGGCCGGTCAATCTCGCGGTCTCGCCGGACCCCGCCTCCTCATCGACCTCATCCTCCGCGAGGCGTTCGTCCCGGCCCCGGGCGAAGATGTAGAGCCCGACCGTGAGCAGGAGCAGGGGTGCGGCGACCACGCAGAAGACCCCCGCCAGGATGCCGACATCCGGCGAGTCCGTGAGGACGAGCAAGGCCGCGCCGAGGGTCGAGGTGGCGACCAGGAGGGCCAGGGCGCCGAGGGCCGAGGACTGGGTGATGCAGCCCCGGGCGTTGGTGTTGATGTCCGGCACCGAGCGGGCCGTACCCGGCGCGGCGACGCCGGCCGCGAGCGATTCGACCTCCTGGAGACGGATATAGCCGAGGCGGCCGTGGGTCAGGCGAATGCGGACGAAGTCGGCCGGGGCGTCCGGGTCCTCGACGATCTCGAGTTCGTTCCCCGAAGGCACGATCTCGATCAGGCGGGCCGCCGAGTCGGGGCGCTCGAAGACGCGCAGGCCCTCCGAGGCGTGAAACGCATCGACCAGGGTCGTCCCGCAGGCCGCGCAGTAGTGGTTCGTGGCGGGGTTCAGGGCGCCACACAGACCGCAATAGATCAAGGACCCGCGCCCGGCGTCTCCGGCCGCGCCGGGGAGTTCGGACGGGCCGATGGGCCCGGATGATCGGTCGGTGACCCTGGGATCGGGCGGTGCGGACACGCGGTCGGTCGCCTCCGGGGTTGGGCGGGGCAGGTCGGGGATCGGGTCGCCGGGGCGCGGGTGGCCCCGACCGCAGGATGGGTTCCCACCGGTACACCTATACCATAGCGGTCTCACCAGGCTTGACTCGATCCCCGGTGGCGATAGACTGGCCCCACGGAGAACGGGCACGGGTTCAACGTCGCCCGGTCCGCTGGCGGCCGACCGGCACCGATGCGGGGCCATGCCGGCATCTGGAGAGCGCACCGTCTCGACGGAGACCCCTGGTTCGGCGGACTTCCTCGGCGACACACCCGTGTCCGTCACCGATCCGCCCGGATGGGCATGGGTACGGTCCGGGAAACCGTGGGTGGTGACGATCTGTCGCCCATGGGTAAGCGGGTAACGGGATCGCCGCTCCGGGGCGCCCCGGACCTTCCTGCCGAGAACATGGGGAGAACCAGCATGGTGACGACCTGTGGCCGGTGCGGCGCCGTGACGACACCCGATGCCCTCACCTGCGCCGCCTGCGGGGCCCTGCTGTCGGCGTACGCTCCGGCCGCCGGATCGGCCGCGGCCGCGCGGGATGCTATCCCTGGGGCGGGGCTTGCCTCCCATCCGGACCCACCCGGCCGAGGGGCCGGTCCGTTCTCCGCGCCGGGTCCGGCCGCGTGGGCCGTCCCGACCCGCGACGCCGAAGCTGGTCCAATGATCACTTCGATCACGTCGGGTGCGGAACCCGATCCGGCCACGTCCTCCCTGCCCGCGCGCCACGGTGTGACCGGTGACGCCCGGGAAGCGGGTGAGGACGCGGGAGGGGACGAGCGCCTACTGGTCTCCGGGGGCGATGGCGGGCCGACCGGGAACCGCCCGGCACCGTGGGCGATCCCGCCCGGCACGGCCCGGCACGGCGGGGCCGGAGCTATGCCGGCGGGCGTCTGGTCGGCCAATGCCGCGACGTCCAATCTGGCTGGCGACTCGCACCCGGCCCAGGGTGGAGGAGACCGGTCCGAGGCCCAGGCGTCCCTGGTCGAAGTCCTCGGGCAACGACCGATGAGCGGTGCCCACCCGCCGCGGAGAGCCGGAGGAGAGACCGGTCAGGTGACCACCCCGTCCCGCCCCGGGGAACCGGCGGGACCAGGGAGGGAGGCCACCGGCCAGGCCGGTGGATGGCCAACCATCACGGTGACCCGCACGGTAGCCAGGTCGGGGTCCAGGCGGGCCGCCCCGCTCAACCCGGCGTCGCCGGACAGCGACCTTGGCCGGTCCCCCATCCGGTCCGGGCCGGGCCAGGTGACCCGGAACCTGGCCACCTGGGGAGCGTTCGCCGTCGGCTTGGGATGCATTTTGCTCGTGGCGCTGGGGGACGTACCCGGCTGGATCAGCCTCTGCATCGGCCCGCTGACGATCGTGGCGGTCCTCGTCGTCGCGACGCTGGTGCTCAACGACCGGGCGGCGAAGTGATCGGGCCGGACGCGCGGCGGGTGAGGCGTCAGGGCACCGAGGGTGCGATCGGGGAGACGATCGCGACGACCATCGTTCGGTGACGATCGCCGCCCGGGCATGCTAGGCTGAACCGGTCGAGGCGGCCACGGGCATGACAAGCCGTCGCGATGTCCGCGACGTGATGATCGGGGCAGGGTGCGGGGC
>Ga0136611_10003137_pt1 | contig 11562 bp, 6 predicted proteins | sample AntDrymUQ2232306_2_FD_106645 | JGI IMG/M metagenome (GOLD analysis project Ga0136611, IMG submission 106645) | Polar desert sand microbial communities from Dry Valleys, Antarctica - metaG UQ223 (23.06) | ecosystem: Environmental > Terrestrial > Soil > Desert | place: Antarctica: Dry Valley... | reverse complement strand
GCAACAAGGTCGTCACGACCGTGCCGATCTTTCGCACCGTGCTCGTGCCCGTCACGCGGGTCGTACGCCTGCCCGTCCTGAGCCGGTACAACGGCATCAAGATCACGGACAACGACGGACCGCGGCCGACCGACCGCCTCTACTTCGGCTACAACTATTACAACAATGTGAACCCGGGCCTGAACCCCGGTTTGGGCGCGGTCGATCTGCACCGCGAAACGATGGGCTTCGAAAAGACCTTCCTCAACGGGGATGCCTCGTTCGGGATGCGCCTGCCGTTCGTCCAACTGACCGGGCCTCCCGGCACGAACTCCTCCGGAGTCGCCGACCTGAGCCTGCTGTTCAAATACGCGATCTACAACGACTGCCGGACGGGCGACCTCTTCTCGACCGGCCTCGTGCTGACGCTGTCGACGGGCACCGACCCCGGAAACTTGGGCGATGGCTCTTCGTCGCCGCGCTCGGTGATTTTCCAGCCGTGGGCCGGGTTCGTGAAGAACTTCGACCGCGCCTACGTGCAGGGGATCACGAGCATCCTCGCCCCGACCGATTCGCGCGACCCGACCCTGCTCGGCAATAGTCTGGCCGTGGGTTACTGGGCCTATCGCAACCGCACCGACCGCATTCTGACGGGCATCATCCCGGTGGCGGAAGTCCACGTCACGACGCCGCTGAACAAGCGCGACCCGAACGGCGACATCTTCGTGCAGGATCAGGTGAACCTGACGACCGGCGTCCACTTCGCGACGCGGCGGGCCTACATCAGCCCCGCGGTCGGCGTGCCGCTGGTCAGCCCGAATCCGTTCCGGGTGGAGTTCCTGCTGAATCTGAACGTGCGGTTTTGAGGCGGGCGTTCTCGTGAGTCCGACGCGCCGGCGGGGAAGCGATATTTTTTCGCCGGCGCGTCGGACCACCACCGTCGCGGCGATGACCGGGAAATTGCACTACTCGTCGCCCGGGGTCGCGGTCGCTTCGACGCCCATGATGCGGTCGAGTTCGTCGAGGGTCACACTCTCGCGGATGATCGCCCGCATCAGGCTCGGGAAGGGCATGCCGCCGAGCTTCACGCAGCGCTCGATCATGAACGGGACGGGGCTGTGCGGCTCGATCCGCTTCAGCGTCGCGGCGATCTGTTCGAGCTGCCGGTAGAGGTCGTCGCGCGTGCCGCCGACCGACGGCGAGCCGCCGGATCGATCGTCCGAGGCAACTTCGGAGACGGCGGACTCCGCCGCGGATTCGGACGCCGCACCCGGTTCGAGTTCGACGCCCCGGCGCTTCGCGACTTCGCGGATCATGTGCAGCGACTGGTCGATGGCCGTGCCCATGCTCGACGTGTTTTCGGGCGACAGGAAATTCGGGGCGATGTCCGCGCCCAGCTTCTCGTCGAGCACGCGGGACAGATCCTCGAGCGCCAGTCGCGCGGCGGTCATATCTTCGAAGGCGGTTTTGAGCGCGGGGCCATCGACCTTGGTCATCAGCCCTTCGAGTTCCTCTTTGCGGCTCGCCACGATCCAATCGACGGAGGCGAACGGCTTCCCGCCCGCCTTCGCCACCGGCAGGGCCGTGATGACCTGCGGGAACTTCGCGCCGCGCATCGCGTCGTTGAGCCAGTTGAACGGGCCGACGCGGATCTCCGCGTCCTCGCCGGGGCCGGGGATCGGGTGGAGGTAATCCCAGCACTCGCCCGAAAGCCGGGCGAGCAACTGCAGCCCGTCGCGCAGGCCGGCCCACCCGTGCTTCTTCGTCACCCCTTCGACGAGTCGGACGCCGAGCAGCAGATCTTTCGACTTGGTCTGCAAGTTCTCCGTCGCCAAACGGATGACCTTCGGCCAATCGGCGACGCGGCCGGCGGTGCTCGAATCGAAGTCGTCCGGCTCCTTCCGGAGTTCGTCGAGCTGGAGGCGCACCCCGTCGGCCAGCGGTTCCCCGGAAGGGTTTGGGCCCGGAATGGGCTGGCACAATTCGTCCAGGTTCAGCACGGCGGGGGAACTCAAAGCGATGACCTCGTTAGGGGCGTTTCGTCACTTCGATCGGAGTCACGATGCGCTGCACGGAGCCGGGCTTGGCCGGTTCGGCCGGGAGGAAGCGCCAGATCCGGAACGTTTCGTGGATGCTCCGCACGATCGTCGGGATCGGAATCTCGTCGGCCGACGCGAACAGGATGAAGTATTCGGTGCCGGTCTTTTTGCCGTTGAGCAGGTTGTTGATGCGGAACGCCCCGGTCTTCTTCGGCGTCAGGATGCGCGGCGTGCCGGCCTTCAGCTTGTTCCCGCCGGCGTGCTCCTGCGGCGTGAGTTCCCCGTTCGACCAGCGCATGAGCAGGAGGAAGTTCCCGTCGGCATCGGACGTGATCCGGAGTTTGAAAAGCTCCTCCTCTTCGACCTGGGCGAGCTTATCCCCCTTCGCGTCGATCACGTCGAGGGCCAGTTTGGGGAACGGCGGCGCGTTCGACGAGACATCCTTCGGATAGAACGCTCCGAGCGGGGGGACTTCCGCTTGAACCGCTTTAGAACTCCCGAAGTTTTCGTTGAGCTTGCCGGCGGGTTTGGCTCCCGGTGCCGCCAGCCCGACGAGGCTCTTGAGTTCCTCGGCGAGCGCCGTCGGCGCGTTTTTGAACAGGAGGGCCGCCGCGACCCAATCGGCCTTGAGGTAGGGAATCGGCCGGAGTTGCTTCATCTCGCTCATCGCCTGCTGCAAGCGGGCGGCATCGGGGCCGGCGACGACCGGAGCGTCGGGGTATTCGAGCAGGATCAAGTCGAAGGCGTTCATGCGGAACTTCCCCTCGGCGGAGCCATCGACGACCTTCTCGAACAGGTCGGGGGTATCCCATCCGAGGGCGCGGAGGTCGAGCCGGAAGAGCGTCGCCGAATCGTCGACGGGCTTCGCCGCATCGGAGGGCGAGCCGGCCGAAGCGACCGCGAGCGCCTTTTGCAAGTTGAACTCGGCCGCCTTCAAGTTCGGCGGTTCGGTGCCCGCCGGCACGAGATGCGCCATCGAAACGTAGCGCACCGACGCGCGATCCTTCTCGGGAACTTGGGCATAGTCGTCGAGCAGGGTGCGCTGCGTCGTGGCGGCGTCGAAGGCTTTCGGATAGCTGGGCGACTTCGCGGCGATCCACCGCTTCAGAATGTCGATCTCGGCGGGCGTCGGCCGGTCGCGTCCGGCGGGAGGCATCGAACCGTCGTCGAGGAATTCGAGGATCTGCGACCGCGACCCGTCGCGGGAGGCGAAGCGCACCGGCGATTGCAAATTGACGAGCTGCTTGTGGTCGAGGACCGACAGCGAACTGCGGGTCGAGCCCTCCTTGTGGCAGTCACCGCAGTACTTGCTCAGGATCGCCCGCGACTGGATGGCGAGGTCTCCCGCTTGCCGACGCGTCAGCTCCGATTCCGCGGCGCAGGTACTCCCCGCGAGGGCGATGGCGAACAGGAGGGCGGTGATCTTCGCCATGCGGATCTCCGGACGGGCAAGGCATCCACGCCGAAATTGTAGGGCCACCCCGTGCGGGTGCCATGTCTGCGGAGGTGACAGACCTCATAATGTCGGAGTCATCACGCCTATCGCTTATCACGGAACGACAAAAAGCTCACCGGGAATTGGCCCGGTGAGCTTTGAGGGTGGCGTGATCCGATTCAATTCTTCGGCTTCGCGAAGTACCGCAGGCTGATGTCCGACACCGGCGTGTCCGACGTCGGTTGGAAGAACGCCTGCTGTGTGTCGGATAGTTCGGCCACGTCCCCCTTCACCACGAAACCCCGGCCACCATCCTTCGCGTCCTTGTTGGCCTCGCGGAGTTGGGCCTGCAATCCGCGGAGCGTTTGCGGGCGAGTCCCTTTCGGGGCCTCACTCCCGCGATGGACCATCGCGACGATCTGGGCATCGTCCTTCTGTTCCGGCTTGTTGATCTTGGTGCCGTCGGCCGTCGTCGTGCCGAGGAAGACGACCATGCGGAAGGTGCCGGCGTGATCGCCGTAGCGCACCGAATCGGCGCGGGCATCTTCGGGGGCGACGACCTCGAACGGGAGAGCTTCCTTCGCGCTCGTCTGGAAGCCGAAGATCGTCGTTTCGGAGTTCGGTTCGAGAATCCACTTCCGGCACGAAAGCGGAGAACTCTTCTCCTGGTAGAGCGTGCTCTCGCCGTTCACGAGGAGCACGACGCCGTAGATCTCCTTCGTCGGGTTGCTCAGGATGAAGGTCACCTTGTCCTTCGGCTTCGGCGTCGGGATCGAATTGCCGGTCACGTCCACGTCCTTGCCGTTGTACTGGATGACCCACTTGATCGGGCAATCGGCGAGCGGGGCGAACGGTTTGAGCTTCTCGGGCGTCGTATCGACGGGGGCCGATTGCTTCATCTCTTCGACGATTTCCTTCTGGACTTCCGGCGCGAGCTTCTCGCCCGAGACGAGCGCCTTGCGGCGCGTCGCGGGCATCGTGTAGCTGTGGCCCGCCTGCGCGAGCAGTTCCGGCCCCGGCGTGACGGTCATCGCCGTCCCGAGGCCTTCGATTTTGCCGTCCGACTTGAACATCTGGAACTGCACAACCATGGTCTTCAGCCCGCCGTCGATCGTCGCGGTGCCGATGAGGAACGAACTCGGTTCGACCTTGTCCCGGCTCCAGGCGAGTTCGAATTTCTTCGCGAAGAAGGCCTTGCGCCCCTCGTCCGTGCGGTGGTTCGCGTCGGTCATGGCGCTCTTCACGACGAACGCGCTCGGCGACTCGATGATGCCGAACTCGGGTTCGGTATTCGCGAGGATGAGCGCCCGCTGCGTCTGATTCGCGAGGCTGTGGTTGATGTCCCCGGCGTCGTCTTGGAGTGCGGAGTCCTTCCCCTGCCGGACGAGGAACTTCAGCACGCCGACGTTCGTGCACCCCCTCTTCTTCAGCTGTTCGATCATCGGCCCGGCTTGCTTTTGCAGGGCGCTCGAAAACGTCGGTTCGTCCGCGCGGATTGGAGCGACACCGAAGCCGAACAGGGTGGCGGCGAGGAGAAAACGGATCATCGGACGAATCCTCGGGCTGGGGACATCTATGGGAGTATCAGAATCCGGGCGCGGATCGGACGGTTTGAAGCCTGGAATTTTTCGTTGGAGTTCAACCTTCAGGTTGTGGGTCGGGCGGAGTCTGCGACGCCCGACCGTTTTGCGAACCGGGGGCGATTCCCGATGCGGGGTTTCCCCTTCGCAGGAGGTCGGGCGTCGCAGACTCGCCCGACCCACAACCTGAAGGTTGAACTCCAACGCGACACCCGACTTCACTTCCGCAGGATTACGGTCTCGGGCGGCGACTGCGGGAAGCAGATCGGATACTGCACCGGAGGATCCTTCGGATCGACTTTCTTGAGCAGCTCCGGCATCCGATCGTTTACGTAGCCGAAGAGCCGCTTGCAGGTCATCTCGCCGCTGGAGTCCTTGTCGAGCCGGCGGAACTCCGGCCCCATCGCTTCCATCAGCGCGTAGGTGAACAGGCCGTGGCCGACCTTCGGGTCTTCGTACGAGCGCTGATCCTGCTCGCACGCGGCCATGATGAAGGGCCCCTGCCCTTCGGGAATCAGCCGGCGGATCACGTTCGTCTCGGCGGCTTGACCCGAGTGGCAGACGTCGAGGAAGAGCACCTTGCGGCAGTTCACCTTCACGAGGGCGTCGAAGAGTTCCTCGGCCGCGAGGGACGTCTCCTTCGGCTTCTTCGGCGTGAAGTCGGGGCAGCAGAAGAGGAACTTCCCGTCGAGTTCGATCTCGTCGCGCGGCTTGCCGTTGGGCTTCTTCGGCACGGTGTCCGGATCGGGCTTCAGCAGCGTGCCGTGGCCCGCTAGGTAAACGACGAGAAGGTCGTCGGGCTTCGCGTCCTTCAGGGTTCCGAGGGTCGCGGTGAGCTGCTTGCGGGTCGCCTTGGCGTCGAGTTCGAGGGCGATGGCCCCCTTCGGGAAGTAGCGCTTGGCCCCGGTGAAGTCTTTGTGCAGCAGCGCGGTGAGCTTCTCGGCATCGTTGACGGCGCTCGTGAGGTTGCCGAAGCCGCGATCCGAAAGGCCGCCGTTCTTGGGGGCTCCGTAGTCGTTGATGCCGACGGCGAGTCCGAGCAGTTGCGGGGCGAGCGAGACCGCGTCGTTCTGCACGACGCTCTTGGCCTCGGCCCGACCGCCGAGGGCGTTGAAGGTGAGCACGGTCAATTGGTTCGGCCCGCTGCGGAAGGCGGCCTGCGGGATTTTGAGCGACTGCAGGAAGTTCTTGTTCGGCAGGTTCTCCCACACCTGGTACCGGAAGTCGTTGATCCAGAATTCGACGCGCTCGGGCAGCAGGTCGGGGTTCGAGCCGCGCGGTTGCACGGTGATCCCCAAGTCCAGTCCTTCGGCGGGCACGGTCGTCTGCTGGACGCCGATCCGCACGGGGGCCGATTCGAAGGTCGTGAAGAGCCGGGGCTGCGGGTTCGGCCCCATCGCCTCGCCGAGCGCTTCGCCGACATCGCGGCCCTTCAGAAGCACTTGGATCACGCCGCGGTTGAGGTACTGCTTCTTGTACTTTTCGAGCGGGTGGAACTGCGGGCTGTCGGCGACGGTCGGCCCGTTGACGTGCCAGCCGACGAGCCGGTCGCCGTGCGCCGTGTTCGTGAAGTAGTACGACCCCTGCCACATCCAGATGATCCACTCGCGCAGTTTGTCTTTGTCGTCGAAGCCGGCGAACCACTTCCAGAGCGGCCGCTGGCGCACGGTCGTCAGCGTTTCGCGGCGCTCGCCGGTTTTCGGGTTCTGCAATCCGAAGTAGAGTTCGATCCCCGAGCGCGGCGAGGCGAGGGCTTCGAGCGCGTCGGACAGTTCGCCGCGCTTCGGCCCATCGGCCCGGCGATCGTAAAGGGGCTTGGCCGCGACGTTCAACCGCTCGATCACGTCGTTGGCTTTCAAACCGGCTTCGTAGGCGGGGGAGCCGTCGCGGACTTCCTTCACGGCCAGTTTGCCCTCGACCGCGTGGAACGAAGCCCCGAGGTGCGGCTGGGCATCCCAATCTTTGAGGCTGTACGCCGCGACGGTCTGATCGGCTCCGCCGGTGATGAACCAAGTCCCGTCCTTGGCCGCGACGACCGACAGCACTTCGCCGCTGTGGCCCGTGTAGAGCCGCTTCCGCTGGAATTCGAGTTCCTTCGTCTTTGCGTTCTGCACGGCCCCGGCCACGTCGAGTTCGAAGAGCGAGACGCCGTAGTAGTGCCCCACGAGGAGCCGCGGCGTCACGCCCGGCGCCGCGGGGACGAACGTGAAGCAGGTCGGCAGGTTGTCGCGGTTGGGGTCGAGCGCGAGCCGGATGCGCAGTGGCTTCATCCCCTCGCGCGGCAGCACGGCGTACCAGACGTACGAACTCGCGGCGTCGGGTTCGACCGTCCAGCGTTCGGCACTCGCCAGCGGTTCGAGCCACGTCTGCTTCGCGTCGGGCTGCGGCGTGAGGCGATCGAGATCGAAGGCGGTCCAATCCCCGGCCGAGCGGCGGTTCGGATCGGTCGCCGCGGGATCGCGGGCGACGCGGACGCCGAGCGTCTTGCCGTTCGCACTGAGGGTGACGGCCCACGGTTTCCGCCCCTGCCCGCGCACGACCGTCACCGGCACTTTGGGTTTGGCCGTGTCGTACAGGGTCACCTCGTCGGCGTCGCCGCCGGCCACGGCCAAGCGATTCTCCTTCGGATGGAAGGCCATCGCTTCGGCGGGGCCGGTGTGCGCGAAGGTTTCGCCGCGCTTCAGTTCGTTCTGAGCGCTCGGGTTCGCGAGGATTTCGATGCGGTCGTTGCCGTCCAGGCGGAAGCGGGCTTGCCCTTCCTTCACGGTCAGCGCGTGACCGACGCCGATGGCGAGGTCGCCGCTCTTCGGGTGCCAGGCGAGGCTGCGGGCGAATTCGTCCCGCCCGAGTTTCAGCACCAGTTTCTTTTCGCCGTCGGTGGAGCGGAGGACGACGCGCCCTTCCGCGTTCGCGATGGCGATCCACTTGCGGTCGCCGGAGAGTTCCGCCCGGTAGACTTCGGCGCGATCCTCCGAGGCTTTTTCGTCCACGAAGAAGAGCGTCTTCCCATCCGGGATCGCGGCCTTCGGATCGTCCGAGAGTTTGCCGGAGATGTCGCAGGCGAGCACTTGGCCGCTCTGGGCGACGGAGACGACGGTGTCGGCATCCCGGAAGTACATCAGTCGCGGGAAGTTGAACTCGGACGTCCGCGCCTCGAACTTCAGCGATTCGTGCTTGCCCGCCCGCACGGGGAGGTTCCACGCGCGGCCGTCCGCTTCCTTCGCGAGCGGCGCCGGCTCCCAGTACCAGAGGCTGCCGTCCGACGTGCCGAACGCGAGCCGCTTGCCGTCCGGGTGGAAGGCCATCGCCATCACGTTGCCCGCGTCCATGTTCGGCCACGTCAGCGCGATCAGCTTCGTCTCTTCCTTCGTCGAAGCCGCGCGGTCGAGGATCGCGACGGTGCCCGATTTCATGCCGAAACCACCGACGGCGACGTGCTTGCCGTCGGGGGAGATCGCGAGCGCTTTGATGCCGCCGCGCTGTTCGCGCCACGCGCGCCAGCGGAGCACCTGCACCTTCTGCGGATCCGTTTCGAGTCCCTTCTCCGAGTACGGCCAGACGCGCGCGACCTTGTCGTCGCCGGCCGCGATGGCGTAGCCGCCGTCCGGGGCGAAGCGGATCGCGTCGCAGGTGCCGTAGCGGCCGTCGGCTTCGACGCAGACATCCGGCTCGTCGCGCGAGCGGCGGTCGGCCTGCTGGCCGAAGGCGGCCGTGACGAGGACGAGGGCGAAACCGGAACCGAGGATGCGGTGGAACATGGGGGCGCTGCCGATTCACCGGAGGGAAAGGTTCACACTGGGTAATGCAATTCGGGCGTCGATGCGGACAGTCAAACCGGATTCCCGTTGGAGTTCAACCTTCAGGTTGTGGGTCGGGCGGAGTCCGCGACGCCCGACCGTGTGACACGCGCCCGTTCCCAATGCGGAGTCTCCCATTCCCACGCGATCGGGCATCGGGGACTCGCCCGATCAACAACCTGAAGGTTGAACTCCAACGAAGCAGTCCTCCCCCGAGCCTTGTCCGATTCTCAGGACTCGGCGTCGGTGGACTCTTCGCCCTTGGAGAGCTTTTCGATGCGTTCGAGCACCCGGCGGATTTTGCGCTCGTACGAGCCGACTTTCTCGGCGATTTCGACCGTCGTGTAGCCCTGCACCTTCAATTCGAGCACCTGCCGGTCGAGTTCCGGGAGTTGCCCGATGAGCAGTTGGAATTCGTCGATCAGCGCGACTTCCATGTCCGGGGGCATCGTCTGCCCCGCGACGAGCGAAAAGGGTTCGACATCGTCGGTGCGCTGGGCCGCTTCGAGGTTCGGGTTCCGCTTCGCGGCGTTGTGATGCTCGATCCGCCTGAGGGTCTTCCGCACCGTCAGGCGCACGAGTAGCTTGAAGAGATCGTCTTCCTGCTCGAAGGTGAATTCGTCGTTCTTGACGCGCGTGAAGAAGGTGCGGAACGCCGACTGGATGACGTCTTCGGGGTCGAACCGGCTCGCCATGCGCTGACCGATGCGCCGCTTCGCGAGCTTCATGAGCCGCTCGCAGTACTTGTCGAACAGATCCCGCGCGGCGGATTCGCTCCCCGCCTGATAATTGCTCACGAGGTCCCGGTCGTCCGACATCGGCAGTCTCCGGTGCGGGAAGTGTGCCGATCATCATATCCGGCCGCGCGGCCCGCGCCCCCCGTTTTTGCGCCTTCGATTCTCATTGCGCCTTCACACGCCCCGCATTGAATGGTGCATAATGGAGGGGGCGGATCGCTCCACTCGCGGATCGGGGGAATGCCGTGCGGATATTGCTCGTCGAAGATCAGCTCCCGCTGATCAAAGCGCTGCGGCAGGGCCTCGAAGAGGAGGGCTTCGCCGTCGATACGGCGACCGACGGCGAAGAGGCCGACGTGAAGGCCCGCACCACCCCCTACGACGTGATCGTCCTCGACATCATGCTGCCCAAGGTGGACGGGCTGACGCTGCTCAAGCGCTGGCGCGGCAGCGGCCTCGCGACCCACGTGCTGATGCTCACGGCCCGCGGCACGACCGACGACAAGATCGCCGGCCTCGACAGCGGCGCCGACGACTACCTCGCGAAGCCCTTCGAACTCGACGAACTGCTCGCCCGCATCCGGGCGCTCATCCGCCGCGGGCACCAGAAGAAGGATCCGCTCATCCGCGTCCACGACCTCGTCATCGACACGGCGGCGCGCGGCGTGGCGCGCGGGGCGAAGAAGATCGCGCTGACGCCGCGCGAATACGCCCTGCTCGAATTCCTCGCGTTCCACGCCGGCACGGTCGTCACGCGGACGATGATCTGGGAGCACCTCTACGACGAGTACGACGAGAACACGTCCAACGTCGTGGACGTCTACATCCGCTACCTGCGGAACAAGATCGACAAGGGCTTCGACAACGCCCTCATCATGACGAAGTGGGGCGAGGGCTACATGCTCCGCGGCCCGGACGACCTCGGCACCCCCGCGGAGGAACCGCTCCCCGAAACCGCGAAGCCCGGCAAGAAAAAGTGACCCCATGCCCTCGCTGCGCCGTTCGCTCATCGCCTACTTCCTCGTGCTGCTCGCGCTGGCCCTCGTCGGCTACGCCCTCGTCATCGACCGCTTCGCCAACGAGACTCTGCGCGCCCGGCAGGAGTCGGAGGCGCTGCGCATCCGCCAGGAGCACGACCGCGGCGAGCAGGACGCCGAAGAGAAATTCAACGACGCGCTGCTGGCGCAGGCCAAGACCCTCAGCGGCGAACTGCGCACGGCCCACAACGTGATGCTCTCCGAAGAGCAGCGCCGCACCCCCACCGACGAGCAGCGCCGCGCGATGGACGCCCAGCGCCGGTCGCAGCCGCACTTCAACACGGCCATGGCGTTCCTGCCGCTGGGCACCTGGACGAACACCTGGTCCACCGCGATCACCCTCGCCGCGACGAACCGCGGCAGCTCCCGCAACGCCATGTTCTGGAGCACCTTCGGTTGGCCCACGGGTGCCCCCGTCAGCGCTTCGACGCTCCTGAGCCAATTCGCCGAGCGACTCCGCGAGTCGTTCGAGAAGAGCGATCACCCGAACCACTACCAGATCCATGCGAATTATCTGACGCGCCAGCCGTTCCGCTCGAAGGGGATCGAATTCGAACTGCCGCTCGACACGACCGGCCTGACCGAAACCGGGGACAAGCGCTTCGACGATGTCGAAGTCCCCAACCTCGGACACGTCCGCCGGGTCGTCTACCGGAGCTACCTCAGCCTCCAGCCGCGCTCGTTCGGCGGAGGCGGACGCGGCCCGAACCCCGGTGGGCCGCCCAATCCGGGCGGTGCGTTCGCGCGGCAGCCGGGGGAACTGCCCCCGGTCTACGTTCAATACGCCCAGAAACTCGCCGATTTGGACGAGCAGAAAGCCGCGATCACGGCGAAGCGCGACGATCGGCTCCATCGCCTCGACGCGGAGACCCGCGAGAGCCAGGATCGCCTGCGCAGCCGCGTCGCGGGCATCGCCATCATCACGTTCTGCTCGCTCGTCGTCGGCGGTTGGTTCATC
>Ga0136611_10003136_pt1 | contig 11562 bp, 9 predicted proteins | sample AntDrymUQ2232306_2_FD_106645 | JGI IMG/M metagenome (GOLD analysis project Ga0136611, IMG submission 106645) | Polar desert sand microbial communities from Dry Valleys, Antarctica - metaG UQ223 (23.06) | ecosystem: Environmental > Terrestrial > Soil > Desert | place: Antarctica: Dry Valley... | reverse complement strand
GGGGTTTTACCAGATGTCAAGCCCCCCCTACCCCGGCCTGACCGCGCCGATGATCGGCGCGCGGCTGCGCCTCGCCTCGGAGCGCGCGCACGCGCTGCTGTTCGCGCGGCTGCGCGCGGCCGGGTACGACGACCTGCGCCCGGCGCACTTCGCGCTCTTCCAGTTCCCCGGCCCGCACGGGGTGCGCCCGGTCGAGCTGGCGGCGCGGCTGGGCACGACCAAGCAGGCGCTCACTCCCCTCCTGAACGACCTCGAGCGGTTCGGCTACCTGGAGCGCCGCCTCGCCCCGGGCGACGGCCGCGGTCGGGTGCTGTGGCTGACGGCGCGGGGGCTGGCCTTCGCCGGCGCCATCAAGGAGATCCTGACGGGGATCGAGGCGGAGTGGTCCCAGCGCCTGGGGGCCGACCGCTTCGCGACGCTGCAGGAGGCGCTGCGCGAGCTGACCGACGAGTCCCCGTGAGCCGCACACCGGGGGCGCACGCTCACGCGAGCCAGAGCATGAGGGAGGCCAGCACCACCATCGCCCGATAGTTCCCCGCCCGCTTCTCGTAGCGTGTCGCCACGCCCCGCCACTGCTTCAGCCGATTGACGCACCGCTCCACCACGTTGCGCCGCTTGTACGCCTCCGCATCGAACGCCACTGGTCGCCCCGGCCGTGTCAGCCGCTGCGCTCGCTGGTCCCGCCGCTCGGGGATCGTGTGGGCGATCCCGCGCCGCCGCAGCCACCGCCGACACGTCGGGTAGCTGTACCCCTTATCCGCGATCACCCGAGTGGGCCGCTTGCGCGGTCGCCCCCTGCCACCAGGACGGCAGACCCGGATCGCGTCGAGCACCGGCGCGAGTTGGGTGCTGTCGTGCCGCTGCCCCGGCGTGAGGACAATGGACAACGGACGACCCTTTCCATCGCAACTCAGATGGACCTTCGTCGTCACGCCGCCCCGGCTGCGCCCGAGCGCCTCATCTTCCGGATGCTGGATCCCGTGCTTCACGTCGGCTTTGCTCGCTCGACGCCGTGCGCCCGCCGCGTGCTGATGGGCACGGGTGACCGTGCTATCGACGCTCACCTCCCAGACGAGCTCAGCCTTCGCGTCCGCTTGCGCCTGGAGGTGGGTAAGCAGCCGATCCCACAGACCGATCCTTCGCCAGCGCACGAAGCGGTCGTAGCAGGTCTGCCATGGCCCATACCGCTCGGGAATGTCGGGCCACGGCGCACCAGTGCGCAACCGCCAAGGGATGCCGTCGACGACCTGCCGATGATCCCGCCACTGCCCGCCTCGTTGGCCGTTCGCGGGGAGCAACGGCCGGAGCCGCGCCCACACCGCGTCCGTCAATTCGCCACGCTTTACCATTCTTGCCCACCGTCACTCCCCAATCACGATATGGGCAAGGCTAGTCGATGCCAATAACATCCGTCAGACACGCCCTAGTCGCAGTTGTTGCGCGAGGTCTAACGCGCGCGCGGGATAGTGATCGGCGGTCGGGCGCTCGTGGCCGCTAGGAGGCGCGAGCGGCGAGGGCATCGAGCTCGTCGGCGCTGGCGCGGAGGGCGTCGGCGCTGGCGCGGAGGATGGCGGCGCGGCGAACGACTCGTCGGGCGGCACTTCGATTGGCGGCACTACGACGGGCGGCGGTTCGACGGGGGCCGGCGGCGCGAGCGCGGCATTGTAGGCCGCGACATCGATGAGGACGGCGCTCCACTCGCCCCACGCGATGAACTCGGCGCGGTCCAGCTCGTCGCCGACGCCCTGCCAGGTGCGGGCCGGGTTCGCCAGCCGCACGACGTCGCCCGCCCGATCGCGCATGCCCGACCAGTGCCCCCACGCCCGGCCGCCGATCACGCACGGCCCGCGCGTCGCCAGCTCGGTCAGCACGTCCCAGGTGACGTTGCCCTCGCGCCAGGGGAACACCTGCACGTGGGGCACGAGCTCGGGGGGCAGGTACTCGCGGAGGAGCTGCGCGACGGCGTACCCGTTCGCGTCCTCCAGCCCGTTCGCCGCGCTCACCATGCCGCGCCCGACCATCACGTCCTGGAGCTCGCCCGCCAGGCCGTCGTCGAGCGACCGCACCCCGAGGGACTTGAGCACCCAGGCCGTCGAGCGGATCGCGCACGTCCAGCTCTGGAGCTGGCGCTCGCGCGGGAGCTCGGGGTCGTACGGCCACGCCGACGGCGCGGGGAGCGCCGGCGTCGACGGCGGCGGCTCGACCCAGCCCGCCAGGATCGCGTCGGCGTTCGCCAGGCCGTCGCGGTAGAGCTGGCCCGTCTGCGCCGACGCCGGCCGACCGTTGCCGTACGGCCAGTTGTAGCGACAGAGCGCCTTGAAGTGGGCGTCGTCCTCGCCGGCGCGCAGCTTCCCGGCGAGGTTGGCGGCCGCGACGCGCGCGCAGTGCTCGGGCCGGTGGAGGTAGTGGGCCGCGACCGCCGCGATCACGTCGTCGCCGGGGTAGGCGTCAGGGTCGTGGCCCGGCGCGTCGTCGCGGCACCAGGCGGCGTACTCGGGCGACCAGCGGACGGTCTGCTGCCAGGCGCCGAACGAGACGTCGAATCGCGGCTCGGGCGGCTCCCAGTAGCGGCGCCAGTCGGCGCGATCGACCGGGCGCGCGGCGTCCGGCCGCAGGCTGCCCTCGGCCAGTCCGCAGCCGAGCAGCAGCCGGCGCGGGATCCGTAGCTCATCGGCCACGCGCACGCCGATCGCGACGACTTCGGCCCTATCCATCGCCGCCTCCCGATCCGTCGTCTCCCTCGCGGTCGCTAGGTTGGCCGGCGGCCGGGTTCGCGGCCGGGTCGGCGAGTGCGGCGCGGTCTTCGAGGATGCGCTCGATCTCGTCCTCGGGGCTCTCCTCGCCGAGCGCGTCCATCGCGGTGCGCGTGCTGCGGAGCTGGGCGGCCACGAGGGCGACCTGGTTGCGGACCTCCTGGGCGTCGTCGCGCGGCATCATCGGCGGCCAGACCACGCGCACGCGGTGGCCGTCCACGTCCCAGGACCGCGCGTCCCCGGCCTTGAACTGGCGGGCCAGCTGGAGGACGAGGGCCGAGCGGCGGCGCAGCGCGCGGGTCCACCAGACGCGCTTGCGGAGGGTGCGCTGGACGATCGGGCGCAGCTCCGTTTCGAGGGCGACGCCGGAGAGCTGGCGGCCGGAGTCCCCGAAGGCGGTGCGCGGCGTCTCGGTGACCTCGTAGAGGGAGCGATAGAGGCGCTCGATGTGCTCGCCGACCGCGACGGGCTGGCCCTGCCATTCGAGCAGCTTGACGTCGGCGCCCTCGGGTAGGTCCCAGACGGTGCCGGGGCCGACGGCGAGATCGGCGTGGTCCGCGACGCCGGTGAAGATGACGGGCGGGTCGGCGTGGAAGCGGATGATGTCGGCCTGGTCGGAGACGCGCTCGTCGATCTCGCGGTTGATCGGGACGACGTCCACCAGGTCCGACGTGCCCCACGGCTCGTTGGCGGGCGGCAGGTTGGGCACGTGGACGAACGGGATGGTGCCGTAGGGGTTGGCCTGGGCGCGGATGATGCGGTCGCGGACGACGATCTGGAGCTCGGCGTCGGTCCAGCGCTCGACGACTTCGGCCGTGCCGGACCCAGCGAGCTCGTCGGCCTGGGCGGGCGTGAGGCCGTAGCCGCCGAGCGCCAGGTCCTCTGCGGAGACTTCGTAGGCGCACTCGACGTGGCGCAGCGCGGAGGGGTCGTCGCCGGCCCAGGTGGCGAAGAACGCGCGCGGATCGACCGACACGATGCGGATGCGGGAGGCGAGGGGATCCCAGAAGACCTTGAACACGCCGTCGCCGAGCGCGCCGGCGTTCTGGGCGACCTGCAGGTCCACGGCGTCGCCGTCGTTGTCCCAATGCACGTCGTAGAGGAGCTGCTCGGCGCGGTCGGCGCGGCGGCGGTCGCGCTCGGCGTCGGCGCGGCGGGGCGTGACGGAGAAGCCGATGCCGCGGCCGAGCAGGTAGGCGACTTGCTTGTCGACGATGGCGCGGGCGTAGTTGAGGACGAGGTTGGAGCGGCCGGGGCGGGGGCGGTCGAAGTGGCGGCCCTCGTAGAAGTCCTGGAGCTGCCGGTAGCGGCGCAGGCGGGCGCTATCGCGGAGGCGCAAGCCGGCAGCCTGGGAGGACGGTCGCGACGAGGGCGGGAGCGGCGAGACGGTCATACTAGGACGCTTCCACGAGTCGGACGCGCGCCCGCGCCTGGTAGCCGTTCCGCTGGGTCAGCTTGCCCGGCCGCTCGTCGATATCCTCGATCCACACCCGCCGCGACGCGTCGTCCAGGTCCGAGAAGATCACCGCGTGCTGCGAGTCGCGCGCCGCCCACAGCGCATCCGACAGCCCTTTCCCGGTCAGGGGCTCGTCGGTCCCGTCGAGGCGCTTCAGCGGCGCCGTGGCGGTCCCCTCCAGCACCACCGTCACGACCCACTCCCGGCGCGCCACCGGCAGGAGCCCGTACCGCACGAGCACCTCGTGGAGCACCGGCGTGCTCGCCCCGCCCGGCCCGCCGAGCACCAGCCGCAGCCCGAGCTGGCGGCAGACCGTCGATATCGGGAACGTGAACGTCACCACCGTCGACCCCAGGCCGCTCGACGTGCCCAACGTCGTCCACGAGCCGGTGTCTTCGAGCCGATACTGGATCTGCACGCTCTGTCCGCTCGTCAGCGACGAGTGGACCATCGTCACCTCGCGCAGCACCTTCGGCTCGGACGGCACCCCCGTATCCAGCAGCGACGTCTCGAGCGTGCCGGTGGTCCTGAACGACGTCGAGGTCAGGTAGGTCTTGCTGGCGCCGGTCGCCTGGGACGCGACCGCGAGCTGGCCGGCGTACGGGTGCAGCTTGCGGATCGCGACGCCGGGGATGCCCAGCACCGGCCGCGACCAGCTCGCCCCGTCGAAGCGGAGCAGGCCCTGGGTCCCGGCGCTGTCCTGGAACCCGATCCAGAGGGCGCCCTGCCACTCGGCAATGCCGTACATGGTGCTCGGGTAGGGCGCGGCCGGCGTGCCGACCCGGTAGATCTCGGTGAGCGTCGTGCCGTCCCACGTCGCGATGCGCCCGTTCGGCCCGAGCAGCAGGTAGAGCGTGCCCTGGTAGACGGCGGCGCCCCAGCAGTAGGCGCCGGGGACGCGGACGTGGCAGCGGTAGACGCCGCCGCCGCCCTGGTCATCGACCGAGTAGATCCCGAGGCGCGGGGCCGAGATGTCGCTGGCCAGGAAGTAGAGCCGATTCCCGAGCACTTCGGCGGCCAGGACGAACACCTCCTCCGGGTCGTACTGGACCGGCGAGAGGGTGACGCCGTCGTACCAGTGGATCGCGGCCACGCCGCCGGCGCCGGAGGCCGAACTGCCGACGTACAGGTACTGCACGCTCTGGCGGTAGAACGTCCGCAGCGCGTAGACGCCGACGCTGCCGGCGACCGTGAACTTCGCCGCCGTGAACGCCCAGGCCGTCGTGCAGGACGAGACCTGGCCGCTGCCCTCAACCCCGAAGTAGCAGACGCCCAGCATGCTCTCGATCGACCGCACCGACCCGGCGCAGACGCCGACGACGACGGCCGGGTTGACGCCGTCCCAGCGGAAGACCGTCCCGCCCTGCAAGCCGATCATCAAGTGCCCGTTGTAGATCCCGAGCGCGCTGACCTCATTGGCGGCCGTGTTCACGCGCTGCGGCGCGTCGGGCCCGAGCCTGATCGTCCCGCGCTCGGTATACGCGTCGATCCCCTCGGCCGCGCGGTAGCGGTTCGGCCCCAGCAGGTCGTGCTGGGCCTGGCCCTCGCCGCCGGACCAGTCGGAGAGGCTGATGGCCTGCTCGGTCCCCTTGAGGTCGGTGTACGACCGCTGGCCGCCGCCCAGCTTCGACGCGAACGGGTCGAAGAGGCGCCTGGAGTAGCCGTCCTTGTCGGAGAGGTCGAGGACGAAGCCCTGGCCGTTGAGCGTGACGTGGTACACCGCGCGGCGCGCCTCCGGGGGACGAGAAAAAGCGGCGAACGTTCAGGAGTGAACGGTCGCCGCTAGTATGGCAGAACGGGTGTGCTAGCAGGATGCGGAAGAAGTGGTTGCTGAAGCCGGAACTGGGATCGGGTCGCCCTCGGGTCGTACCTTCGGTGCCGTCCGTCCGCTAGTTTCGTGCTTGCGGACGGTCGGCGGCGTGCTGAGTGATCGGGTTTCGGCTTCGGCGGCCCCGCCGGACCGTTGCTCTGCCCCGTACTGTCAGGCTGCGGCTGGGATCGCGCGCTGTCTCGCCGCCAGCCGGCTCAGTCTCACGAGGTTGTAGGCGGTCCCGACCAGGTACCCGGCCAAGCCTATGCGGTCGAGGCCACGATAGCGCGTCCGGCGGAACCCGCCGACGGTCTTCATCCAGCCGAAGATCTCCTCGACGCGTTTCCTGATGCGCTGGCTCACTGCGTAGCCGGGATGGCGGGTCGTCCGTCCGTCGATCGCGCTGCGCCGTCTGCTGGTGTTCTGGGCGACGTGCGGCGTGACCCGTCGGTCGCGCATGTCGTCGACGCAGTCGCGGGTGTCGTAGCCCTTGTCCCCGCCGAGCGTCCTCGGGTGGAAGCGCCTCTCCTTCGCCTCGTCGAGCAGCTTCAGGACCATGTCCCGCTCGGCCGTGCCCGTGGCCTGAGTCACCTGGAAGTCGATCAGCAGCCCGTGGCAGTTCTCCATCAGGGCGTGGCCCATGAAGCAGAGCTTTGCTTCCTTCCCTTTCCCCTTCTTGTACAGGCGGGCTTCGGGGTCGGTCGTGCTCTGGTGGGTCTTGTTCGACCGCTTCTCGCCATGGAAGTCGACCGACGGATTACCTGGATCGCCGTCGGTAGGCGGATCGCCGTCTTTGGACTTGAAGCTCTTCAGGCTGGCGGCCGCCTCGATCAGCGTCCCGTCGACGGTGAAGTGCTCGTCCGAGAGCAGCCCCCGCGCATGGGCTCGGCCGACGACCTCGTCGAAGAGCTGCTGCCCGACCTCGTGCTTCAGCAGGCGCTCGCGGTTCTTGGTGAAGACGGTCGCATCGAAGCTCGGCTCGAGCGGGTCCATGTCCAGGAACCAGCGGAACAGCAGGTTGTACTCCAGCTCCTCGCAGAAGGCCCGCTCCGAGCGCAACGAGTAGAGCGCGATCAGCAGGGACGCCTTCAACAGCCGCTCGGGCGGGATCGAGGGCCGCCCATTCTCGGCGTACATTCGGTCGAACGTGGGCGAGAGTTCGGCCAGCGCCTCGTCCGCCAGCCGCTTGATCGTTCGAAGAGGGTGGACCGTTGGGACGCGCTCTTCCAGCTCGATGAACGCCAACATGGTGAGCTGCGGATTGCGCTGTCCTCGCATGCGGTCCCTCTCCTTGGCCTGGTGACTGCATGCTACACTCGCCCGATCCTGGTCCGGTAGGGCCGGATTGTCCAATGGAGGGCCATGCCGTGCGCATGCTGTTCACGACCATCGCGGACCTTGGGCACTTTCACCCTCTGGTACCCATCGCGCGTGCCGCGGCAGCAGCGGGGCATGAGGTCGCCTTCGCATGCCCAACATCTTTCGGGGCGACGGTCGAGGCCGCCGGCTTTCGTGCATTCCCCTGCGGGTTCGACCCGCGTAACCGCACCAACTCTACACTCTTCCCTGGCATGCACAAGCGTCCGGAGACCGGGCGCACCCACTGGGTCGTGGCGAACATCTTTGCCGGGGTCTTTGGGGCCGCCATGGTGCCCGATCTGCTTACGCTCGCGCAGAGCTGGTTGCCAGACGTGATCGTGCGCGAGACCGGCGAGTTTGGCGGGTACATCGCCGCCGAAGTCCTGGGAATGCCTCATGCAAGCGTCCGTGCCGACGCGACGAGTGCAACGCACACGCTGCGGCACAGCTCCCGGGAGGCCCTCGCGCGCCTCCGCGAGTTGAGCGGCCTCGCCGACGATCCAGACATCACCGGTCCCTTCCGCTACCTGCACCTTGCCTGCGAACCTCCTCACTTCGTGCCACCCGGAGAGGCGCACGGTCCGACGGCGCACGTGCTACGTCCGGTGAACTTCGAATCCGGGGACGAGACCCTCCCGGCCTGGGTTGCGAATCTGCCCGCGCTCCCGACCGTCTACGCGACACTCGGTAACTTGGCGAGCATCATGCCCAGTGGGCGGGCGACCTTTCCCGCAATCCTGGCGGCGCTCGGCAACGAGCCGATCAACCTGATCGTCACCTTAGGCCGCGGCAACGACCCTGCGCAGTTCGGGTCGCAGCCGGAGAACGTCCACATCGAACGGTACATCCCGCAGGGAGCGCTCCTGCCCCATTGCGATCTTGTGATCAACCACGGCGGCTTCAGCACCGTCACCGGAGCCCTCAATGCTGGCCTGCCCATGGTGGTGATTCCACACAGCGCGGACCAGCCGTACAACGCAGCCTGCTGCTCGGCCCTCGGCGTGGGCCGAGTGGTCGCCCCCAACGACCGAACGCCAGAGGCGATTCGAGAAGCGGTGCGGGCGGTACTCGCCGATCCGACCTACCGAGCGAAGGCGGTGCAGGTGCGCGACGAGACAGCAGCTCTCCCAGGTCCGGAGGTCGCTGTCGAGCTGCTGGAGCGGCTGGCTCGGGACAAGGTGCCCATCATCGCTTCACGTTGAGGGCGGCGTATTTCAGCAGCCTGCTAGTGGGGAGCGAGGGGCGCGGCGGGCTCAGCGCTGTCGGTGCTCGCCGCGCAGGGCCGAGACGAGGTGGCGCCGGTGCCGAATTGATGGCTTCATCTCGGCGACCGTCCGGTGACCATGCGCACGCACGCCCGCGCGCTGCACTATGCTGACGGCGGTATCGGAGGCGATCATGGGCATGGGTCACGTCGAGCGGCGCCAGATGGGCCGCAAGCACATCTTCGTGGTGAACGGCGCGCCCGACTTCCTCAACTTCGTGCGCGAGTTGTTTCAGGAAGAGAGCTACAACGTCACGACCACGAACTACGTCCCCCAGACGTTCGAGCAGATCGCCGTGCTGGCGCCCGATCTGCTGGTGATCGACATCGTGGTCGGCGTGCAGGCGGGCTGGGACCTCCTGGAGCGGCTGCAGGACGAGGCGGGCACGCGGGGTATCCCCGTCATCGTCACGTCCACGGCCCCCAAGCTCCTGGATCGGGTGGAGGCCGAATCGGCGCGGTCGGGAAGCCAGCGCCTGGTCGCCAAGCCCTTCGATATCGATGCGCTGCTCCGGGCCGTCGAGGAGCTGATCGGCGGGGCCGAGGCGGACGCGCAGCCACACGTCACGATGTAGCGCACGCATCGGCGCTCGCTACACTCAGCCCGACGAGCGGGCACGCGACACCTATCTCCACGGGCTCAGCCTTCGAGACAACGACGATATGGCCTGCATCCCGGCATCCCTCCGGGGCAGTGCCGTTGGATGCGCGACCGCGGAGACCGACGACGGGCGCAACACCATGCGCTTCGGCACATTAACGCGCATTTCCGTCAGTCGTGGTCTAACGTGTGCGTCGTTGCGTCTCGGGTCGGCGAGGAGATCGTCGGCTGCAGGAGTCTCAATTATGCGCGCACGAATTGCTGTCGCCGCGATGGCGGCCATGCTCACGGTGGGGATGGGGTCCGTCGCATCGGCCCAGACGCCCGGCCCGGGCGCAAACCTCCACGCCCACCACGATTGTGCAGACCGAGCGGGACGACAGCGGCAAGCTGGGTCTGCTGGGTCTGCTGGGTCTCACGGGCCTGCGACGCCAGAAGACCGAGCATGTCGAAACCACGAGGCCTACGGCGACAACCTCGGGTAGCAGGAGCTAGTCGGCTTCGGCCAGGCCGGTCCCGCCTCGCGCCGGCACCGGCCGTCGTGGCCGAAGCTGCCCATCATCGGGAGGCGCACAAAGACTCCTCGAATCGTGGGACGCACCCACGTACAAGGAAGGGCCAACATGGCACAGCGGCAGGAAGCAAGCGACAGCGACACCTCGGCATCGCGCGCCGCACGGGTCGCGGATGCAGAGGGCGAGCGCGAGTCGGACAGGTCATCGCCCCAACAAGCCGTGGTCAACGAAGAACAGGCGCTCAAGTCCGGCGAGGAGAACCCCGCCTAGTATCCCCTCCGTGCCAGGCGAAGGGCGCCAGCGGCCGGCCGCCGACGCCGCACCGTGTCCCGGGGCAACTCCCCGTGCGTCGGTGCTGCTCGGGGTTACGCTAGCGAATTGGTGGGGGGCCGCCCGAGGTGGGGCCGGCGGCGTCGGCGGTGACCTCCTCGATCGGCGCGTCGTCGAAGGCCCCATGCGCCGTGCCGCCCGTCTCCTGGGCTCGGCCGGCCAGCCACTCGGCCCCGAGGATGCGGAGTATCTCGGCGATCGGGATGGCCAGCAGTGCGCCAAGGATGCCGAGGAGCTGCCCGCCCGCCAGCACCGCCAGAGAAGATCGCCAGCGGGTGGAGGCTGACGCTCCGCTTGTAGACCACAGGCTGCAGGACGTTGTTCTCGACCTGCTGATAGATCAGGAAGAACACGGCCAGTATCCCGGCCTTGACGGGGTCGATGAAGAGCGCGACCAGCACGACCACCGCCGCGCCGAGGATGCCCCCGACCAGCGGGACCAGGTCGAACAGCGCGACGATCAGCGCCAGGGCCACCGAGTAGGGGATGCCGAGCACGGTGAGGGCGATGAAGGTGGACGTGCCGGCGATCAGGCTGATCACGAGGTTGCCGTTGACGTAGCCGAGGATCGCGCCGGCCGACTGGCCCAGCAGGCGGCGCAGTCGCGGGCGCTGGGCCGGGTGGAACAGATTCAGCCCGGCGGCGATGAAGCGGTCGTTGTCGAGGAGGAGGAAGAAGGTCAGCAGCAGGATGGTGACGAAGGCCGTCACGCTGCCAACGATGCCACCCGCGAGCGCCACGAGCGGGCCGGCGGCCACGCTGAGCTGGCCGAGCAGGGCCTGGATCTGCTCGCGGAGGCCCGCGACGTACCCGCCGAGGCCGTAGTCGATCGCGAGGTTCTCCGCCGTCTGGTCGAGCCCACCCGGCTCTTGTGCCCGCGCGGTGACGGCTTCGACCAGCGTGTCGAGCTGGCGGACCAGCGGTGGCACCACGAGTGAGCCGAGGCCGGCGATCCCGAGCACCAGCACGAGGTACACCAACAGGATCGCGGCGGCGCGCGGCACTCCCCGCCGACTCAGCCACCCGACCGCCGGATTGATCGCCACCGCCAGGAAGAGCGCGATGACGAGCCACTGGACGATCTGGGCGAGCTGCCAGAGCAGCCACAGCCCGGCCGCGATCGCGAGCATGGTGAAGATCACCGCGACCACGGTGATCGGCTTCACCTGCGGGCGGGCGAAGCCGGGCAGGACGCCGCCCTCGCCGGTCATCGGCGTCCCCGATGCGGGCCGCCCGTGCTCGCCGGGCGGGGTGCCATCCGTGCCGATCGGCGGAGGAACGACGCCGCCGTTCGAAACGGTCTGCAAATTGCGCTCCCGCTATCGGGCCCCGGCTCGGAGTTGTACGTCAAGGGAAACGTGGGCCGCGCGACTCGAGGTGTCGGATAGTGCGCCGCATCGCAGGAATCAGGCCGGCGAGCGACTCGGCAGGTCGCGCAACGTGGCGATCGGGTCGCCGTCGTAGACGGTGCTCG
>Ga0136611_10003135_pt1 | contig 11562 bp, 9 predicted proteins | sample AntDrymUQ2232306_2_FD_106645 | JGI IMG/M metagenome (GOLD analysis project Ga0136611, IMG submission 106645) | Polar desert sand microbial communities from Dry Valleys, Antarctica - metaG UQ223 (23.06) | ecosystem: Environmental > Terrestrial > Soil > Desert | place: Antarctica: Dry Valley... | reverse complement strand
TGAGATCATATGATTCGGGCTCTTTATAATGCCAGACTAAATTCTCCTAAGAAAAACTTCAATTACAAGGCAGGCTTGTTTAGAAACCCCAAAAGAAAATACATTAATAAACAATATCTTTAGCGCAACAAAAGCCAGATGCTTTTACCCCATCCGGTTTGTATGTATTTCTAATAAACTATGTTCTTAAATAAGATTAAATCCGGCGAATCCGGAATTTTACTTTACGGTATCACCCCTCCCAAATCAGAAACAAGTCCGGAAAGAATTGCTGAGATTGCTGAAAAAACTATTGCACGACTGATTCCTTTGGATCTCGATGCACTTGTTGTATATGATGTCCAGGATGAATCAGCACGCACACCCGAAGAAAGACCATTCCCTTTTCTGAAAGCACTTGATCCTTTTATTTTTGCGAAGGGATATCTGATGAATCTTAACATCCCAAAAATAATATACCGTCCGGCAGGGAAATTCTCCAATGAAGAATTATCCGAATGGTTGGAAGATCTTCATGCCAATAGTTTTTATCCTGTTTTCGTCGGAGTTCCTGCACCAGATTTTCCGGTTCGAACGAGCCTGCCTGAAGCCTATAAGATCTGGAGCAAAAATTCAGAGACATCTGTTATAGGTGCAGTTACAATTCCCGAAAGGCATGAATTATTGAAAGATGAGGATAAACGCATCCTTGACAAGGTTAGTTGTGGTGTATCCTATTTTATATCACAATGTGTATTTAATGTCGCGTACGCAAAGCAGATTATTGAAGACTTAAGCTGCACCTGCAAAAAAGAAAACAAAAAGTTCCCGACGATAATTTTTACACTTACTGCCTGTGGCTCTGCAAAAACATTACATTTTATGGAATGGCTGGGAATTCACGTCCCGGAAGATCTGAAGGAAGACCTTAAAAAGTCTGAAAATATTCTTGAAAAGTCTGTTAATGTTTGTCTCAGTATCGCCTCAGAACTTGCAGTTTTTTGTACAGAACGGGCAATCCCTTTCGGTTTTAATATTGAAAGCGTTGCTATTAGAAAGGAAGAAATTGAAGCTTCTATCGGTATGGTAAACAAAATTGCAGAAATGCTGGATGAGAAAGGTATTAGAAAGATAAAAGTAACCAATCTGTTTATTGCAAAACCTTGACTTCCGCTGCATTTGAAACTGCACTCTCATTCTTAATCCGGTCTATGGCGCTAACAACATAGATGTAACTGTTGTTAGCGCTTACCGCTTTATCTGTAAATGAAGTTTCGGCAGCGTTAAAGGTTATAGTAACAATATTTGCAGGATTTTCAATATTAATGGTCTGCCCTTTTCGAAATCTGTAAACCACATAGCCGTATGCTTTCTCGCCATCCTCTGATATAGTTCCTTGTTTCCAATCTAATTGAACCCCTCTGGAAATCGCTTTAGCAGTAAGTTGGTAGGGAGGATTTGGATGAATCACATCAAGCCATAACATGGCCGGCTGCAGTGCCGGAAATCTATAGAAGTCATTACGCAAAGAATCTTTAACACCTGCCATATTGGTAGTTAGTGATTTTGAACTGAAGAATACACTACCCTGAGCCTTCGGATTATTTCGCAAATAACGGATCTGATTAGGGATCTGCCTTCGGTCACTCCAACCCTGGCGGTTTTCCATTGAACGATAAACACCCTGACCTATATACACGTGCTTGCCGAAAGAATTATTAGTCCACCAGTCGACAAGTTTGTCGTATGGAGCTACCGCATATCCAAATGGGAAATAAATTTGCGGATTTATATAATCTAACCACCCTTCCTGCACCCATTTTCGTGCATTTGCATAAAGCTTGCTGTACCCATCAAATCCATTGCTTTGAGAACCGTCCGGATCCTGGCTAAGATTACGCCAAATCCCGAAAGGACTAATCCCAAACTTCATGTATTTCTTGGCGGCATGAATACTGTCCGAAAGTACATGAATTAAAGTATCAACATTATTTCTGCGCCAATCCTGGACGGTTTTAAACCCGGAACCGTGCTTGTAGTATGCCTCACTGTCGCGTATTACCTGATTCGCTTCAGGATAAGGATAAAAATAATCATCAAAATGAACCCCATCAATATCGTAATTTCTAACCACATCCAGGACCACCTGAACAATATAGTCGCGAACTTCAGGCAGGCCCGGATTAAATAACTTTTTTCCCCCGTAGGTAAAAAACCATTGCGGTTTTTGTTTTGTGATATGTTTTGGACTGGTATGGGAATCTATCAGATTAAAGGTTGCACGGTAAGGGTTAAACCATGCATGTAATTCCATACCTCTTTTATGGGCTTCCGTTACTGCGAACTCAAGCGGATCATAATAAGGGCTCGGAGCTTTACCTTGCACCCCGTTAAGATATCGGCTCCACATCTCCCGCCCCTCACCGTAAAAAGCGTCGGCCGCGGGTCTGATCTGGAACATAATGGCATTAATTCCAGTCTTCTGATGGTCATCTAAAATCCGTATCAATTCGCTTTTCTGAAGTTCAGTGCTCAATCCTGGTTTTGAAGGCCAATCTATATTCGATACCGTCGCAACCCAGGCACCCCTAAACTCACGTTTGGGAGCATAAATTTCACTTGACAATACCGGTTTAACCTGAGAACAGACAGAAAGGGAAAAACTAGTGAGAAGAAACAGGAGAAAAATCGACTTTTGAATCATAAAATTGCCCGGAGTTAGTTGGCAAAGATAATTATTCTAAATACTGGTACCAGCCATTTTTGTGAATTTATGCCCATCAAGTCAAATTTTTACATAAATTCCTCCCCACAGTCTTAACTTTAACAGTCTGAAACAATGACAATCAAATCAGGAATGTTAACTTCGTGTCGCTTCGCACAATAAATTTGCATGTGCAGAAGTTTTAGAGATTAACGATTTTACATGGACATTTAATTTATTCAACGAGACAATTGAACATGGAGAACCAAAATCAGGAACAACCTATCCGTAAAGACGCCAACAAGATCTATTTTTTAGTCTTAGTAATATTAGCTCTGGCAGGAACGAATGCCTATTTGTTTTTTAAAGACAAAAAAGTTAATGATCGGATTGTTACGATAACTGATGAAAAAAGCAGAATGCAGACTGAAATTGATAAGATTGAAGCAGAACTCGATAATGCTTCAACCAATAGCATCAAGCTCTCTGAACAAATGCAAAACGAACAGTCAATTGCGAGGGAGAAAATCCAGGAGTTAAGAACAGCATTAAGAAATGGGCAGTTGACTCAGGGACAGTTGAATAAGGCTCAAGAAGACATCAAACAACTCCGTTATTTCGTTACAAAATACACAGCGGATATCGACGTACTCAGAAAACAGAACGTTACACTAACAAGTGAACGCGATGAGTTAAAAACGGCAGTTGACTCCGTAAGTTCAAAAGCAAACGATCTCGAAAGACAGAATCAGGAATTAAGCACCAAAGTGCAGGCTGCTGAGGCATTGAAAACCGGAAATGTATCCGTGAGCGCTTTTGAGATTAGAAATAATGGGCGAGAAAACGGTGTAACCCGTGCAAGTACCGCTGAAAAGATAAGAATCAATTTTTCAGCTGTGGACAATTCACTCGCCAAGAAGGGTCTTCATGATATTTACCTCCGGATTATAGACCCAAGTGGAAACCTTATAATCTCAAATAACGGGGGCTTATTTGCTGCCGATGACGAAGAACTCCAATACACTTATAAAACTGCTATCGAATTTTCAAATGATGGAAAAGCCTACTCGATTGATTGGGCAAATCCCGGCAAATTTCAGAAAGGGTCTTATACTGTGGTGTTGTATGCCGATGGGTTTACCATGGGAAAAGGTGCGGTTACTTTAAGATAAACTGCGGAGATCAAACTCCAGAAACTGGCCGAATTTTGCTAGTCCCAAATAAAAAACCAAAACCTTCGTCCAACCTTATTATTGCTGTAAATCCATTTAATATGACCTTATCCGATCAGGACTTCAGAGAAGAATATAAACCTATACAAATTCCTGCCTCCTACGTCATCAACGATTCACTCGAAAACCGGGCTATATTTGCTTTGGCAACACTTGGAGAAGCGATCGGGGACGAAGTTTTTATAAAAATGAAAGAATTTGAGCCGGGTATCAAGGAAGTAACTATCAAATTTATCAAACAATACCTTTTCACCCTGTATGAAAAAGGACTGCTAAAAGGCGACAAAAAAGAAAGCAGCATTAGATATAACCTAAGCAAAATTATTGACCCGAATCAAGGATACGTAGATCCGGATTTACTTTCGCCAGGGCTGGATTAATCTAGACTCCATCTACACGCTCCTTGTTTAACAATGTTAATTGTCTGCAATCATTTAACTTTCTCATGCGGCACACACCTTAAGTTTTCCGCTATTTTTTCAAGCATTCGTTGATTTTTAAAAATCGCCGCTACAAGGTCAGAAAATAGTGTTCTAATTAATTCAAGCTCTCCGAATGTAAACTTTATGTTTAATTATTCACTACTGGGATTCTGATAAAGAAGGTTGTGCCACTACCAGGGATTGTGTTGAAACTTATGCTACCACCAATATTTTCGATCGCCTGTTTCACAAATGCAAGCCCAAGTCCGGTACCAGAGCTTTTTGTTGTGAAATTTGGCGTGAATATACTCTGTCCCAATGCTTCCGGTATACCCGATCCATTATCCCGAATCTCAACATGAGCCTGATTATCTTTACAATACATGATAATATTAATAATATTTTGAACGTTGTCCTGCCGCGCCTCTATCGCATTGCTGATAAGATTATTAAAGCATCGTAAAAGCTGATCACTACCTGCATTAACAAAAACTTCGCGATTGGAATTATCCTCGAAATTTATTGTTGTATGTTCAAACTGGCGGTAAAGGTCGATGGATTGAGCGACGATTCCTTTTAGATCAATCCGTTGCAGAACGATCTCGGGCATTTTGGCAAAGTTTGAAAATTCGGAGGCGATGCGTGAGAGGCTTTCGATCTGTTCCATAAAGGATTTACTAAATTTTACAAATTTTACATCAAAATTTGGATCTTTCTCCTTCCATGACCTGTCAAGAAGTTGAACCCCCAATTTAAGAGGTGTCAGGGGATTCTTTATTTCATGTGCTACTTGCTTAGCCATTTCCCTCCATGCAGTTTCGCGTTCAGATCTCGCAAGTTTCTGTGCACTTTCCTCGAGAGCGGCTATCATGGTATTATACTCTTTTATTAAATTGCCAATTTCATCATTCCTTTTCCATAATATAGGTTCATTCTTCCTGCCGATCTTGGTTTCACTCAGACTTTTCTGAACCATGGTAAGAGGGCTCGTGATGCGATTTGCAACAAATACTGCAAAGAAACCAATTGCCACAAAAACAAGTGCATAGACATTTATAAGCGCATTTAGGAAGGTGCCTATACGGTCTTCATAATCCTTTTGATTGGAGAAGTATGGCAGTCCGAGATAAGCTATTGGCTCGTTTTTGCTGTTTTTTAGGGGCACATAAGCCGCCATAAATGAAAGGTCACCTATCCTTTCGGTATTAATATATTCTGATTTTTGCAATCGATTCAGGTACAGATAAGATAGCGAATTCATCCTCCGGGCAATAAGCCCGTTTTCATAGATTTTAGGTTGAGTCGAATGAATAAGTTTCCCGTCAAGATTAAAAAGATTAAGATCTGTGCCATTGAGGTCTGCATACGTATTAAACGCTAATTCCGCCTGCTCGTTTCCAGCAAGAATATCATTTTTTACGACTTGCTTGTTAAAACCTGAAGCAATCTTGTTGATTTTGTCTAGAATAGTTTCTTCCTGTTGCTCGCGGTATTGCTGACTAATATTATAAGAGGTGATCAGTCCGGTAACAAGCAAGGTAATCACTACCGCAAATACCATAGAAAACTGGATCCTTGTTTTATACAGCATCCGGTTTGTCGTGATTAGATAATTCCAGCGAAAATTTCGGAAACGAATATCATAATTCTGAACGCTATACCAAAACCACTGAAGAAGATAAACGAGCAACGCAAAGAGTAAAAGAACTAAAAATATGAATGAGGCAGATGCAAGCTGGGTTAGAAGGTTATTTACTTCTTTGCTTATTACAATGAGCTTTCGCTGATTGGACTGATAAATAAGATGATTGTACTTTCTTCCATTTTCAACATTATTGACAAACAAGAAGTCCTTAGTTTTGCCTTTAAAATCATAGTTCCGAAGATTATACACATATTTTCCATGTTGATTTAGAAGTAAACCGTCATTATAATAGGCGTATGAATAATCTTTAAGCTCGATATCTTCCTTAATCTTACCATCTACAAGAAATTCTGGAAATGCACCCATATGGTCAAGCCTCTTGGATGTTAACTGGAGTACCAGGGTTCCCAATACTTTGGTGCTGTCTTGGATCGGCAATAAAGCAAAATAGTGTTGAAAACCGAATGTATTATTTTTTCGGTAAAAGTAGTCTGAAACTTTAGCGGAACCCTTTAGAACCAGGTTTTTAAAGCTTGTTAAAGCGATGCCTCCATCCCCTTTGAAGAACATATCACGTTCATCATATTCATAAGCTTCAAAATCATATCGGGATAAATAGCCTGCCATATATAATTTGACGAGCCGATTATTTAACGCGCCCTGGCTAGCAAGTGGATTTTTAAAATAATCTATGACAAACTTATCCTTAACGATTTCCTGCTCGATATTGAAAAATAATAATACCGCATTTGGGTCTCCTGAAGATTCCAATTTCGTGGCTAGCTGTTTCCGGCTTTCACGTTCCTTCAGGAATTGGAACCTCGAAAGCTTCAACGAGCCGATCACGGCAAATATGAGCAGGCAGGATATGAAGGCGCCAGGATTAAATGTTCTATTATAACGGTAATAAGACCATCCGGAGATAAGCAGAATCATCGCAAAAAGAAAAAAGAAAATTGTAAAATCAGAAAAGAAAATACGATCGACTAACACTACGAAAAATCCTCCCAAAAAGATAAATAGTCGTTCTTTATTATTAAGTAGAAGCGTATCTGATAATGCTAGTGCTGAATCAATGATGAGATAAAGATTCAATATTGAAAAACAGAAGATGATGACGCCAAGCCAGCTTAGCCAATTTGAGTTGAGAACATTTGTTACGTCAAAACTGATGTTCGAATTTGTTATAAGCCCGAAGAACAAATCGTTTGTCGCCAATGCAGCGGCGCAAACAATAAAAGCAATAATGACAAAGAATAGACTGCTAATTAGCTTTCCGAACGGTTTTTCGGTATGCATTATTTGAAACCGATAAGAATGAATAAAGGCAAGAATCCATGTGATGGACAATACATTTAAGAAGAATTCGCCGATTGAAGGGAAAAAGTAATTCGATGCATAAAATTTGGGATTAAATATCTCAATCTCAAAATGATTGGCAAACCATCTGAACTCTAAGTCCATCAGCCGGAAAGCAACAATAAATACTGTCAGCAGTAGAATTGCAGATTTGACATAACCTTTGTTTGCTATCGAAACAGCTACATGGGTAATAAGTATCAATGAAAATAATATCGATAAAAACCACATCCATAATTCCAGTGATGTATAAAAACTATTCGTGACGCCAGATGTGGTTTTTACCGAAAAAAGGTATTTCCCATCAATATTTCGGATATTGAATACATCCTTATCATTCAGCCCCGCAATATCAAGAGTATTTGAAGAAATAAGTTCGCTGTCGAACTCATTTTTAAGATAGTCATTCTGGTAGGGATAACGGGTCATTACCGGTATGAAGCATACTACAGAGAAATTACCTGACGATTTCTTAATAGCTTCGTAATATCCATTTTCCCAGGTGATAAACGTCGCTCCTTCTTTCAACAGGCTGTCAGTTTCAAGAATAATCTTTATCCCACTCCAAAACCTTGATTGGCCATTTTCAAAAGTTTGAATATGAATATTTCTGCCGTCGTTTATCTCTGAAATAACGTACTGAGCCCAGAATTCATTTTTTGTGACGTTCTTCAGAGAATCCCTAATGGTGGGATTATTTATAAATTGCCTTACAAACTCCTCTTTTCTATGGAGACGGCGTTCGATCTTTTGTCCGTCCAGGTGGAGCCCCTCAAGCATATTTATAGTAAGATCGATCGTTAACGCCGTGGATGCAAAGCCTATCACCAGCATCAATAAGAGTAACCGAATCTTAAAATTTCCGCTCAACGACGATCGATTTTATTGTAATTATAAAAAAGCCAAAATGCACAAAGATTGTGCCTTTTAGAATATTATCTTAAATCTAACTAAGGCTTGCGCTGCTGGTTTCAACTGTACGGTTAACTTTTTTTACGAGCCCTTGCAAAACACTTCCGGGGCCAACTTCCACGAACGATGTGGCTCCGTGTTCCAACATCTTTTCGACCGTCTGTGTCCAACGTACTGCGCCGGTCAATTGAGAAATAAGATTATGTTTAATACTCACAACATCTCTGTAAGGTTTAGCATCGATATTTTGATAAACCGGACAAATAGGCTCCTTTATTTCAGTGGCTTCAATAGCAGCCTGAAGTTCAACACGCGCCAACTCCATCAACGGCGAGTGAAATGCACCGCCGACATTTAATTTCAATGCCCGTTTGGCGCCCGCTTCGGTTAATAGCTCACATGCCCGGTCAATTCCTTCAATTGTTCCCGAGATAACAAGCTGCCCGGGACAGTTGTAATTAGCAGGAACCACAATGTCACTAATTCTCTGACAAATATCCTCAACTGTAAAATCGTCGAGGCCGAGTATGGCTGCCATTGTCGATGGTCTTATTTCACATGCTTTTTGCATCGCATTTGCCCGGGCACTTACCAAGCGCAAGCCGTCTTCAAACGTTAAAGCATCAGCTGAAACAAGTGCCGAAAACTCTCCTAACGAATGTCCTGCAACCATGTCCGGCTTAAAATCGTTTCCAAGCTCTTTAGCAAGAATTACCGAGTGTAGAAAAATTGCTGGCTGGGTAACTTTAGTTTGTTTAAGATCCTCATCAGTTCCACTGAACATCATGTCTGTGATCCTAAAACCCAGAATTTCATTGGCTTTTTCGAATAAATTCCTGGCTTTTTCAGAATGGTCGTAAAGATCCTTTCCCATCCCTACGAACTGGGCTCCCTGCCCCGGAAACAAGTATGACTTCATTTGATATTTCAGATTAGATAAAATGTTAATCAATTGACAACTTTGCGTACAACTGACAATCAATAGGGCCCAACACGTATTTTTAAGTAAATGTCATTGTTCTTTGTCAAATATCCAATGGCAAATATCTCTCTCAACTTAAATTCGAAGTGATAAGCTTTAAAAACTCGCTACGGGTGGTCTCATTAGCAAATTCGCCCGTAAATGCGGAAGTTGTTGTTACTGAATTTTGCTTTTGAACACCCCTCATAGACATGCACAAATGTTTGCATTCTATAACCACAGCAACACCTGCAGGCTTTAATGTATCCTGGATACAATCTCGTATTTCATTCGTGAGACGTTCCTGAACCTGCAAACGGCGGGCAAAAGCGTCAACTACTCGCGGAAGCTTACTTAAGCCAACAATATGCCCGTTTGGAATATAGGCAATGTGTGCCTTGCCGAAGAAGGGGAGCATATGGTGCTCGCACATTGAAAATACTTCAATATCTTTCACTACTACCATCTGACTGTAGTCCTCCTTAAACATAGCGGAGCGAAGAATCTCATCGGGCTTAGAATCATAACCATGGGTTAAGTACTGAAGTGCCTTTGCAACCCGTTCAGGAGTTTTCAACAGTCCTTCACGGGATGGGTCTTCTCCGAGATCACTTAGAATTGCTTCATAGTGTGACGCAATCCGGTCAATTTTTATCTGATCATATCGATCAATTTTGACGTATCCGTCAATCTGATCGTCATTGAAATCGTTTTTCTGATCCATCTGTCTAGTGTTATGCTCCAAAATATTCTACAGAGTTGTTTTCTGTTTCAAAAAGCTTGACACTATGTAGCTGGGCTCCCTGCTCATCGATATATGGTTTAAGCCGGTCGAATATAGTTACAGCAAGTATTTCTGTAGAAGCCAGCTTACCTTTCATGAAAGCAACGTCAAGGTTGATGTTTTTATGATCAAGCTCATTCGTAACATACGACGTTATAATTGCTTTAAGTTCTTTAAGGTCGACTACAAATCCCGTCTCTGGATTAATTTCTCCTTTAACCGTTACAAACAATTCGTAGTTATGTCCATGCCAATTAGGATTTGAACATTTTCCAAAAACTTCTAAATTCTTTTCGTCACTCCACTCTTCACGGAACAGCTTGTGTGCGGCGTTAAATCTTTCGCGCCGGGTAATGTAAATCATGTTCAATAAATTAAAATGCAAATATACTTAAAGTTGACTAACATGTCGTCTTGAGCTGCTCAAGGATGTTAACGAATATTGAGCGAGAACTTCCCTCAACGCGAAAAGCGTATTCAGGATGACCGTGATTTGCTTAACTTTGTAGTGCAGCCAGGAGAAATGACGAATTCTAATTAGCTGTTTATTTGTTTACGCCATGAAATTATTGATTGTTGCCGCTACCTTACCGGAAATCCAGCCTTTACTGTCGGCTTTCTCAATTGGTAGTGACTCTGCTGAAAAACAAATTGGCAAACATTCAGTAACTGTGCTCACAACCGGGCCAGGAATGGTACCAACAGCATTTTCGCTCGGTAGACATTTAGCAACAAAATCATACGATCTGGCTATAAACATAGGCATTGCCGGAAGCTTTGACTTTGATTTAACACTTGGAAGTGTTTGTCTGGTTATAAAAGATACTTTCGCAGATCTGGGAGCTGAGGATGGTGAAGAATTTCTTCCATTAGATCAACTTGGCTTAGGTACAACAGTTCAATCGCAGCGTCCGAATCCAGGTTTTAAAGCCAACCAATTAAAAGAAGTGACTGGCATTACCGTAAATAAGGTGCACGGCAACGAGCTGTCGATAGAAAAAGCAATTACCCGTTTTAACCCACAAATTGAAAGCATGGAAGGGGCTGCCTTCTTTTATGCCTGCAATCAGTCTGATGTTTCTTGCATTCAAATTCGTGCAATTTCAAATTATGTTGAACGGCGCAATCGGGATAAATGGGACATTAGCCTTGCTATAAAAAATTTGAACGAAACGATCATTAACTTACTGGAAGAATGAAGCTGACCCTCGGTTTTTCTCCATGTCCAAATGATACCTTTATTTTCGATGCTATGATACATCAGAAGATAGATACGGAAGGTCTAACTTTTGAAGTGTTCTATGAAGATGTGGAAACGCTGAATCAAAAGGCATTTCGTGCTGAGCTTGATATCACTAAGCTAAGCTATCATGCATTCATTTACCTTACTGACAAGTATGTTTTGTTGCACTCAGGGAGCGCCCTTGGGTTTGGCGTCGGTCCGTTGTTGATATGTAACTATCCCTCTTACCTGAAGGAAGGCATTGAAAGTCTTACATCCCGAATTGGAAACCTTATGGTTGGAATTCCGGGTAAATACACAACAGCAAATTTCCTGTTAAGC
>Ga0136611_10003134_pt1 | contig 11564 bp, 6 predicted proteins | sample AntDrymUQ2232306_2_FD_106645 | JGI IMG/M metagenome (GOLD analysis project Ga0136611, IMG submission 106645) | Polar desert sand microbial communities from Dry Valleys, Antarctica - metaG UQ223 (23.06) | ecosystem: Environmental > Terrestrial > Soil > Desert | place: Antarctica: Dry Valley... | reverse complement strand
TCATCTAAAGTAGCTTTATAGGTTTTGTTTGTTTGTATGTATGTCAAACTTGCTATACTCCGTCAACCCTACACTACCCGACCCAGCCACTGCTATAAAGAAAGGTAGCTACTGGCGCAAGGCACTTTGGCCGCTGTAGCGCCAGCAGCTATACCACTAGCTACTGCTTTCAAAACAACTTCTGACTTTTCGTTTGGCTTTAACGAAAAGGACTCTAATGTTGGTTTTTGCCTAACAAAAGCGTCATTAAGTTGTGTTTTTCCTTTAGCTACCGTCAATTTATCTTTGGTTGAAAAGGGTTTTGAAAAAAACCAAAAAAGGGTTTTGAAAAAAACCAAAAAAGGGTTTTGAAAAAAACCAAAAAAGGGTTTTGAAAAAGCCAAGAAAACTGGTTGAACAACTTTTCATCAATTATGAATCATAACAATCTAAAGGGTCTTAAACGGAAAGGAAAGAGAACACTTAAAAAGTGTTTACCAACTTTGATTATGTTCATAACTTCCCCCCCCCCTAGTGAAACAATAACTCAATGTCTGCGCGACATAGTTTTTTTTTTACAAGCTTAGGGAACCCTATGTTGTATTGCCTCTTATCCTTGCCCAGAACGCAACGTTGAAATCACAATAGTTCATTCGGCCCCCCAGCAACATGGAATATACTAAAAGATCCATAGAAAGAAAAGCGCTTGCAAAAGAAAAAGTTAATTAACGTCATTATAATATAATTATAAAAATAAATTGCCGCCTACCGTCAAGCATAGTATGAACCTGCTTTAAAAAATTTTTTTTTTATTTATTCGACCTAACTATGAAAGAAAAATCAAAACTTAACTTAAAAACGCATTTCTAAAAATGCCAAATATGTGATGATTTCGCAATTAGACTAAAATGCCTTGAAGAAAGCATAAAGCAAAAAGAATTTTTTCCCTTAGTGAAAAAAGTGAAATTTTATGAAAAAACTACTGGGTGGTTGCAAAAAGAAAAATTCATTGCAACGCGGTAACACTAAAAGTGTCTGGAAAAAGCTAGAACAGTTTTAAGTATACCTATTTTTTTTCTATTTATAGGGCGTTGCAAACGTCGGCGACTTACCAAAATTGAACAGGAAGTTTGGTTTGTAGCTTTCTAGATATGAAAAGCCTAAAAAAAATTTGGTTCAGCGAAAATAAGAATACTGAAAAAAAAACCAAAAAAGGGTTTTTTCAAAACCCTTGTTGTTTGAAAGTTTTTACTTTTTATCTATTTTGTCTTTGACATACCATTTTACTTTCTATCTTTTTTGATCTTACGTGCCTGAACTTAGGTAACTACATCAAATTTGCATTAGTGACTGGTGAGCTGACCTATGAAAATTGGCACAGGCGATCTTCCCAAGGGGCTACCCCCTAAGTATTGTTACCCTTCAAACGTTTAACAGCCCAGTTCGAGATGGATGGGCGTGGTTCCAGATGAACGAGGACACCAACAAAAAAGTTAATCCAAGGTAGTTTTGCTGTTATAGCAAAACTACCTTGGGTAGAATTCGAAGTCAAAATCTATCGATCTATTAGTACGTCTCAGCTCAAAGCCTTACAACTCTTACACCTGACGCCTATCGTCGGCTTGTCTTGCCGTGATCTAGTAGCGAGCATTCATCTTGAGGTGGGCTTCTCACTTAGATGCTTTCAGCGATTATCCACTCCCTACTTAGCTACCCAGCGTTTCCTGTTGGCACAAGAACTGGTACACCATCGGTAGGTCCCTTCGGGTCCTCTCGTACAATGTTGAGATCCTCTCAATGCTCTTACGCTTATACCGGATATGGACCGAACTGTCTCCACTAATTTTCATGCTTAAGGCTTGACCTTGAGTTTAGAAAATGCCATTATCCTAACTAGGATTAACCGCATGAATCCCATATTACTATGGGGGTAGACTATACCATCATCTTTCCTTAATCAGCCAACCCTTGGTTGCTAAGGAAAGCGTTGCCGTGTTATAACTCAACTTACATCTTTCTATATAGGTAATGGTAGAAAAGTTATCCTGCCGTTTCCGCCGCCTAATATGTGTTAGACGTACTAGTTCTTCTACGAAGAACCAGAACAGAGTCGTTACGGGGTCAAGGAGTTTTCAACTTAAAGCTTTGGTTTTTTATGAAGTTTGTAAGGAAAAACGTTGCTTATCAGATCCATGGTTGTAATAAGCTTTCTAAACTTAGAGTAATATAACGGGGGTATTTTAAGTACCCACTGAGGCCGGCCTTGACTACAAGTTCCAGCTTTTAAAAGAAGAACTTGCATATCAAATTTGCTTAAAAAAAGCTTTTTCAGTCGATGCCTTTCTTCCACCGTTAAAGACGTTACTTCAAACTTGGCGCCTACGCAGCCCATAGTTTTCGTGCCATCGACTGCAAACCAAAGGGTCAAAAAGGTATGATTAAAAAAACAGCCAAGTGTAATTGGAAGTTTTTTTTCATACGTGCTCACTCCGTGATACACCTTGCGTTGATACCACATGTGCTGAAAGCCTTGTAAAACCGCTCGTGTGAAAAAGCGGAAAGACCGACTTACCTTTTGAGTTTTGGGATTCATGAGACGTACTTCTTTAATGGGTGCTGGGCTTCTTAATGGTTGCAATTTTTGATACAGCCAAAGTACAAAAGTTTTTTGTTTTTGGCCTTGATCAACGGTAAGAATACCATTTATCAGATAGCCGTCAGACATAACATAGCCATGAATAATATCTCGTAGTTCTTTATCTAGTTTATAGTTGCAGTTAATGCACTTAGTTTTTGGTTTTGGTTTTTCCTTCATATTTCTTTTCCTAACTATCCTGACTTCCCTCGGAATTTCCCTTTTTTCCTTTGCTTATCTTTTTTCACTAGTAGAGAAAAACGGAAGGCATAGTGAAAAAGAGGGGTTCACCGAAATGAGGCAAATTTTACATGCAAATCACTTTGCAAGGTCGCAAGCAATTCACGACGTTCTGAACCCAGCTCACGTACCGCTTTCATGGGCGAACAGCCCAACCCTTGGAACCGACTACAGCTCCAGGTTGCGATGAGCCGACATCGAGGTGCCAAACCTCCCCGTCGATGCGAACTCTTGGGGGAGATCAGCCTGTTATCCCTAGAGTAACTTTTATCCGTTGAGCGACGGCCCTTCCACTCGGTACCGTCGGATCACTAAGGCCGGCTTTCGCCCCTGCTCGACTTGTAGGTCTTGCAGTCAAGCTCCCTTCTACCTTTACACTCTACAGCTGATTTCCGTCCAGCTTGAGAGAACCTTTGCACACCTCCGTTACCTTTTAGCAGGCATCCGCCCCAGAAAAAAGGTCCGCCTGAAACTGTCAAATATCCTGCTTCAAGGATTACTATTAGGATTCTAGCTCTTTCAGAGTGGTCTCTCACTGATGGCTCCCAAAGGACCGAAATCCTTCGATCAACGCCTCCCACCTAGACTGCGCAAAAAGAGCCCGAACCCAATTCCAAGCTACCTTCAAGCTTCATAGGGTCTTTCTGTCCTGGTATAAGTAGTCCGCATCTTCACAGACATTTCTATTTCACCGAGCCTCTCTCCGAGACAGTGCCCAGATCGTTACGCCTTTCGTGCGGGCCAAAACTTACTTGGCAAGGAATTTCGCTACCTTAGGACTGTCAGAGTTACAGCCGCCGTTTACCGGGGCTTTGGTCGTCAGCTTCTTAAAGCTCAAGAGTTTAATAACCAACTTCCTTTACCTTCCGGCACTGGGCAGGCGTCAGCCCCCATACGTCGTTTTGCAACTTTGCGGAGACCTGTGTTTTTGATAAACAGTCGCCTGGGCCTGGTCACTGCGAGCTCTCTTACGAGTAGCCACCCCTTCTCCCGAAGTTACGGGGCCATTTTGCCGAGTTCCTTAGAGAGAGTTATCTCGCGGCCCTTAGTATATTCTACCTACCTACCTGTGTCGGTTTCGGGTACAGGTTCTTTAAATTGAAAGGTAATGCGAGCTTTTCTTGGAAGTTTGATTTAGGCTAAATACCTTGCGGTACCCATGTCTCATCTCAAAGATCGTTTTTCTTCGACTTCTCAACGACTCGAACACTTGCACTGATCATTCCAACTATCAGCAAACCCTTACCTTCTTCGTCCCTCGTTACCCAATCTAAAGAAGTACAGGAATGTTGACCTGTTTTCCATCGACTACGCCTTTCGACCTCGCCTTAGGACCTGACTAACCCTTCATGGACGAGCCTTGTAAAGGAACCCTTAGGTTTTCGGGCCATTGGATTCGTCACCAATGTTTGCTTTACTCAAGCCGACATTCTCACTTCTGCGTCGTCCATGAAAACTCACGTTTTCACTTCACCCTAATGCAGAACGCTCCTCTACCGATAAAAAATGTTTTTAATCCCACAGCTTCGGCAGGCCGCTTAGTCCCGTTCATTTTCGGCGCAAAAACGCTCTACCAGTGAGCTATTACGCACTCTTTAAAGGGTGGCTGCTTCTAAGCAAACCTTCTGGTTGTCTCTGCATTTTCACCTCCTTTGCCACTTAGCGGCCATTTTGGGGCCTTAGCTGGTGGTCTGGGCTGTTTCCCTTTTGACAATAGAGCTTATCCCCTACTGTCTTACTGGTTGATGGAAAGCTTGATTAGTATTCTTAGTTTGCGACGATTTGGTACCGCTTTCGCAGCCCGCACCGAAACAGTGCTTTACCCCTAACCAAAGCCCATCATCAACCGCTGCGCCTCAACACATTTCGAGGAGATCCAGCTAGCTCTGAGTTCGACTGGAATTTCACCCCTAACCACAGCTCATCTGCCGATTTTTCAACATCGGTCAGTTCGGTCTTCCATTTGGTGTTACCCAAGTTTCATCCTGGCCATGGTTAGATCACTCAGGTTCGGGTCCATAAAAAGTGACCAACGCCCTATTCAGACTTGCTTTCGCTTTGGCTCCGGCGCGACGCAACCTTAACCAAGCCACTCCCTATAAGTCGCCGGCTCATTCTTCAACAGGCATGCGGTCAGTGCCCATGCACCTCCCACTGTTGTCAGCATACGGTTTCATGTTCTTTTTCACTCCCTTACGAGGGGTCTTTTCACCTTTCCCTCACGGTACTAGTTCACTATCGGTTATTCAGGAGTATTTAGCCTTACGAGGTGGTCCTCGCAGATTCACACGGGATTTCACGTGCCCCATGTTACTCGGGATTAGAAAAAAGGTAACTATCTTAAATTACAGGACTTTCACCTTCTTTGGTGCAGGATTCAGCTGCTTGGTTTGCGAAAGCTTTCCCACTACAAGATCCTAAATGCATCATAGTGCATCAACACCTTGGTTTTCTTCCCACGACCCCTAATCCATAAATCGATTAGGTTTAGGCTGTTTCCGTTTCGCTCGCCGCTACTAAGGAAATCGCGTTTGCTTTCTTTTCCTTTGCTTACTAAGATGTTTCAATTCAGCAAGTTGCCTCTTCCTTAGGTATGAATTGCCTAAGAAGTTTTACAGGTTTCCCCATTCGGGAATCTTCGGATCAAAGCTTATTTCCAGCTCCCCGAAGCGTTACGTCGGTATTCACGCCCTTCATCGTCTCTGAATGCCTAGGTATCCACCGTACGCCTTACGTTATTTGACCATAATAATAATGTTTTCTACAAAGGAGGTGATCCAGGGCCACCTTCCAGTAGCCCTACCTTGTTACGACTTCACCCCAGTCACCAACTATGCCTTCGGCGTTTACAACGACTTCGGGCCCAATCAGCTTCCGTGGTGTGACGGGCGGTGTGTACAAGGCCCGAGAACGTATTCACCGCAGTGTAGCTGACCTGCGATTACTAGCGATTCCGGCTTCATGGAGGCGAGTTGCAGCCTCCAATCCGAACTGAGATTGGGTTTTTAAGCTTGGCGTGCTCTCGCGAGTTAGCTTCTTTTTGTCCCAACCATTGTAGCACGTGTGTAGCCCGGGATTTAAGGGGCATGCTGACTTGACGTCATCCTCACCTTCCTCCAGCTTATAACTGGCAGTCTCGCTAGTTTCCTAAAAGCAACTAACAATAAGGGTTGCGCTCGTTACAGGACTTAACCTTACGTCTCACGACACGAGCTGACGACAGCCATGCACCACCTGTATATGCGTTTGAACTTTTTCGTTTCCAAAAAATGCGCAAAATGTCAATTCCCGGTAAGGTTCTTCGCGTTGCATCGAATTAAACCACATGCTCCACCGCTTGTGCGGGCCCCCGTCAATTTCTTTGAGTTTCACTCTTGCGAGTATACTTCCCAGGCGGGAAACTTAACGCGTTAGCTTTAATACTGCGCTTACGCTCAATACTTAGTTTCCATCGTTTACAGCTAGGACTACTAGGGTATCTAATCCTATTCGCTCCCCTAGCTTTCGTCCTTGAGCGTCAGTTACTGGCCCAGTAGATTGCTTTCGCCGTTGGTGTTCTTACCGATATCTGCACATTTCACCGTTACACCGGTAATTCCATCTACCTCAACCGAACTCTAGTTTCAAAGTTTCCATTGCCGATCCAGAGTTAAGCTCTGGGTTTTAACAATAGACTTTTTAAACCGCCGTGACAGACCCTTTACGCCCAATCATTCCGGATAACGCTTGCGTCCCCTGTATTACCGCGGCTGCTGGCACAGGGTTAGCCGATGCTTATTCCTTAGATACCGTCATTATCTTCTCTAAGAAAAGAAGTTTACAACCCGTAGGCCGTCATCCTTCACGCGGCATTGCTCCGTCAGGCTTTCGCCCATTGCGGAAAATTCCTCACTGCTGCCTTCCGTAGAAGTCTGGGCCGTGTCTCAGTCCCAATGCGGCTGGTCATCCTCTCAGACCAACTACTGATCACTGCTTTGGTAAGCCATTACCCCACCAACTCGCTAATCAGACTTAAGCTCATCCTTAGGCGGAGATAAATCCTTTGACTTCTCAGCTTATAAAGTATTAGAAACCCTTTCGAGTTCGTATATTTTTCCTAAGGGCAGAGTCTTAAGCATTACTCGCCCGTCCGCTACTCAGTCATTTCAACCGAAGTCAAAAGCTTCGTTCAACTTGCATGTGTTAAGCATGCCGCCAGCGTTCATCCTGAGCCAGAATCAAACTCTCCATACTAGTTTTGGTTTAACCAAAAATTCAAACGTTAATTTGGATTTTGGTTTCTTTGGTATATTCAACGAAAAGGAGTCTAGCCTGCCTTGATCAAGCTGTCAAACCAGGTACACTTTTATAAAAAAATAGTTATATTTTATGGGTTGAACTCCTATTTTTTTTAAGACCCTTTGAGTGAAACTAAAAAGAGTGAAACTAAAAAGAGTGAAACTAAAAAAAAAAATTTCATAAACGTTTCCTTCTGAAGTTTTTCTGACCGTCGCGGGATTTAATAAAGCTTTCGAAAACTGTAAAAGCTGGTCCTTTGATCCAGTGTTGTGCGAGCTTTCAGTTTTTTGATTTTAATTATTTTGCATCAAAGGACCACCATTATTAAAATTACTTTTCTTTAAGAAAGGCTAAAGCCACTAACGCCAAGGTCAATCCTGACTGGGTCCTAGTGACTAAAAGCAGGATAATTTGTGTTAGCAGATTGGTTCGAAGCTGTATGCTTTCAGTTATAGTTTGGTTTCAAAGTTCAACATTCTTTGATAACAGAAATACTAAAAGCTTGCATGACACTAAGTCAAAAAAAGTAAAACACGCGTATCACTTACACCTAAATAAGTTAAGACCCTTTACCTTTCCGTTTTTATCTTGATGTTGAACAATTGACGCTTTCAAAGTCAAAGTATTTGCATAGTTTGCCCGTAAGGTTTGTAAAAATCTTTAGAGCATATACACTACTGCGGTTAATGAAAGCGCTTTTCAGTGAGTGTTTTTTTATCATTTATTTGGTAAAATTTCTTTTTTTTTAGTTTGCAGCAGTCTAGTCTGTCTTTCTAAAAACATGCCTAACTTGAGAAAAAAAGGTTTTAGACTTTTTTTCTCAAGTTAGGCACGCCGCCAGCGTTCATCTTGAGCATGAATCCAACTCTCATTACTAGCAGGCTTCCACCCACCAAAAATTCAAACGTTAGACCAAGTTCAAAAGCTTTTTTTTCTTTGATGGTGACATGCCATGATCTTTTCGTACTCAACCGCCTTGGCGTAATAGAAAAACATCCAGCAGGTTAAAAATGAAAGTTGGCACCTAAGGCGGCAATCGCTTGTGCGAGTATCAATGACGCTCCAAGCGCTAGAGTCTGATATTTGAATAATGGTTTCGGGCTGAAAACATACATAGTTGTTACAGAACGTGAGGCATCAACTACTTGCATAGTTGTTTTACCTGACAACCAATGCATGCATGCTTTTTGAGTAGCGTAAGTTGAACAAGGTAAAATCGAGTATGCTTTGCCATTGACGACCAAAATGGGTCTACACCTGGTATGCAAAATATTTTAGGTGTTGCTTTCCGTTTTTGGAAGTATGAACTTTCCCTTTCCGTTTTTATCTATTAGTGATAATAGTGATAATAGTATTATTAAAAGGGGTAAGTTCATACTTCCAAACTAGTGCTTCACTATGACGCAAAACTTCTGGTACTGTTGTTTGGTTTTATAGATAAAGAAGCCCCCCACTGTTAGGTAAAAATTTAAGAGTGTTGATATTGAACTCTGTTCAGCAAGGTGGCTGTTAAAGGTTGAAAAAGAAAGATTGCTAGTATGCTGAAAGCATATAAAGATATATAAATGGATTGAAAGTCGCAGCAATATACCAAAGTTCAACTTTGAAATAGTTGAGTTTTACAAGTAGCAGTCAAAAAGTTTGACTGTGTATTTGCATAAAAATTTAGTTTTTCAACAACTAACTTGTTTTGACAACTTTGAAGCGCCAGTTTTACCGTTGAGACTTGGTCCAAAACGCGTTTTTCTAGGCTATGTAAACGAATTATTAAAGCCTTTTATATTTGATCAACTTACCTGATCATTTCGTAGGGTAGGAAAGGTATGCGTCAAGATGAAAAGTTTTTGTTTTGTTTAACCGAAAAAGTTAGTTTTATTCAAGCTTGGATAAAGTTTGTTTTGTATGCTTTTCGTTACCTAAAAACGAAAGCGTTGTCGACACTAACATTCAACTTGGAAGTTTTATCATAAATGCCTTCATGCTTGTTAAAACAACATGTTATTATGAATCTACAAAGGCAACAAAGCGGTATGCGTCTAAAAAATCACCCAGGTTTAGCCTTAGCATTACCTATTGTTATCTACGTTAAACGTTGAGCTACGCCAGCTAAAAAAAGAAATTTGCAAGACAAAGTTTCAACGCTTTTTTTGAAAGGCTAACCAAAAACATTGCCAAGATGGGACACCAAGCAAACGTGTTTGAAAAGACGTTTTTTTAGCTTTTTGTTTGAAAAAGTTATATGGATTTGCTTTCCGTTTTTCTCTGGTTTTTAAGACCCTTTACCTTTCCGTTTTTATCTATTAGTGATAATAGTGATAATAGTATTATTAAAATAGAAAGGGTCTTAAACGGAAAGCAAATCCATTAGATAAAAGTTTTTTTAGTTATTAGGCTTTGAGTTAATAAAAAATTCTAGAAAAAAGCTTTTTTTGACTTGAAAACCAAGACAAAGTCAACCATTGTATAAAAAAATCAACCTTTTTGCTTGGCATTTAAAAAGGTACCTCCAGTGTTTAAATTCAATGTTTTTTTAATTATCAAAGGAAAGAAAATCCTTGAGTTTGTCAAGCATTCCTTTATATGGCGAATCTAAATTCAGAAAATAATCTTGTTTTCCAACTAAACGACGAGCAGCGTTTTCAAAAGCTATGCCTGATAAGGTGAGTTTTTTTTTCAAAACCAAAGGTTCACCACGGTTAGTTGAAATAATTACTTGATTATCTTCGGGAATGGCACCTAATAAAGGAAGTCCTAAAACTTCTTGAACATCTCTCACCGACATCATATCATTTTTTTGAATTAAATCTGAACGTACTCGATTAATTAAAAGTTTTATATCATAAATACCGTTGGCTTCAAGCAAACCCGCAACTCGGTCAGCATCACGAATAGCAGGGATTTCAGAAGTGGTTACAATTAAAGCCTCTTGAGCAGGCGAAATGGCGTTGATAAAACCTACATCAATGCCCGCTGGACAATCGATTAAGATATAACGAAAATTTAAATTAGCCAAAGCTTTAACTAAATTTTGCATATTTTTTCTCGTTACGTTATATCGTTGTCGGTTTTTGGATATGGATAGTAAAGATAAGTTTTTCCAACGTTTATCTCGAATTAAAGCTTGATCTAAACGACATTGACCTTCAAAAACATCCATCACTGTATAAAGTATACGGTTTTCTAAACCCAATAAAAGATCCAAATTCCGTAAACCTATATCCCCATCGATGAGTACAACTTTATAACCTAAACGAGCAATAGACATACCAATATTAGCGGTAGCGGTGGTTTTCCCAACCCCACCTTTTCCCGACGTAACAACTATAATTCTAGCGTTAGCAGAAGCGTCTAATGACGTGCTTGGGGAGTTTTCTGGTGCTGAGTTGGAAAAATCTTCATATAAAGACGATTTACATTTTAAAGCTTGTTGATCGTTTAGTAAAAAAGCTTTTTTAGAAGCAAACGGACGATGATTTTTCAAAGGCCAGATTAAATCATTATATTTAAAAAAAGAAAAGCCTAATATCATAAAAAAGATTTCAAAAAGCGTGTTTATAAAAGGCAAAAGACTTAAAGGATTAAGCCATTTCCCAATCACTAAACAAAACGAATTTCATCCTCGTTGAGTCTTGATTTAGCCGAGAAATTTAATCACTTTCAAAAAATAAGATAATTTCCACTCAAAAGGCTTTACTGTATCATCCAAAGCTCATAACTAACTATATTTGACATGGTCCAAAGCTCATAACTAACTAATTAGTTAATTTTTGAAGTATGATACAACTTTTTTTTTCACCCTTTTTTAGTATACATGGCTATAATAACGCAGCATTATAAATTAACTAATAAAAATTTTAAGTTTAATCAACTTGCTACGTTTCAGTGTTGTAGGTGAAGTTAGGAGAAGTTTCTAGTTTTAAACTATATTGCCCCCTCTAAAATAGTATATAAAAAAAAAAAAATTTGTCAAGTTTTTTTAGTTTTTTCGTAGTATTTAATTATCAAAAGAAGTTAATGTCTGTGCTATAATAGATAAAAAAAAATTTAACCTTCAGTTTGAATTCATGTATAGTATCTTTAAAGTTTAGTTTTAATAAACTAAGTAAAAAAAACTTTAAAGCCTAATTAGCTCAGTTGGTTAGAGCGGCCGTCTCATACGCGGCAAGTCACTAGTTCGAATCTAGTATTAGGCAATTTAAAACGTACAGTTTGTTTTTTTTTTATTTTTCTTTTGTTAAATAACTATGCTTTAGGCAATTTTAAATCAACTACACTAACTTATTAAAAATTATTTCAAAAAGCTGTTATTTGAATGTCTTTCTGACATAGGATTAGGTATCTTTGTTGCTTTCCGTTTTTATCTGGTTTTGATACTAATTTTTGCAAAGTTATGAGTTGAACTGCTGATCTTCTAATTTTTAAGCCAAACTTT
>Ga0136611_10003133_pt1 | contig 11564 bp, 8 predicted proteins | sample AntDrymUQ2232306_2_FD_106645 | JGI IMG/M metagenome (GOLD analysis project Ga0136611, IMG submission 106645) | Polar desert sand microbial communities from Dry Valleys, Antarctica - metaG UQ223 (23.06) | ecosystem: Environmental > Terrestrial > Soil > Desert | place: Antarctica: Dry Valley... | reverse complement strand
GCCCGCGCGCACGGGGCGCAACCGTCGCCCGCGCGGTGGCCGTCGCCGCTCCGGCGCGCTCGCCCAAGAATCCGAGGACGCACCGCTCACCGCCGAAGACGGCGCGACGATCTATATCGCGGCCCAGCTGGAGTCCGTGAGCGTTACCAGCACCGATCCTGACGAGGACGACGAGCAGGATCTGGGCCTAGCGGCGTTGGCTGATCACGATCTGCTCGAATTAGCCGCCGAGGCGGGGCAGATCACGGACGCGAATGGCGATCCCTTGCTTCGCCGTCGCCGCTCGCGCCGTGGCGGCCGTGGCCGCCACCGCCCCGCCCTCGATGCGCCGATCGCCGCGCTTGAAGGCTCGCCGAACGGCCTCGCGGACGCTTACGTCGAGGACGAGCGCTTCACCGAGGCGTTGGTCGAGCGCGAGGAGCCGTACGTCCCGACACCGCTGCCGCTGCCCCCGCACCGTCCGTCTGACCGCTCGCAGCGGAGCCCGCTGGAGGACCTGGTCGCACGTCAGAACGTGCTCCTGGACCAGATGATGCAGAAGCAGACAGCGATGCTGCGGACGATGGAGGTCGCGCTCACGACGCTCGAGCGCACGCTGCGCGGCACGGACCTGACGCGCGTTACCTCAATGCCGCGTCTCGCCGTATTTGTGGACGTGCCCAACATCATGTATGCGGCCGAACGCTACAACGTCAAAGTGGACTTTGGCCGGCTGCTGGAGTACGTCTCCCGCGACCGCACGCTGATCCGCGCCAGTGCCTACGCACCGATCTCGGACGACATGAACCAGCGGTTGGAAATGCAGCGTTTCGTCGAGCCGTTCATGAACCACGGCTACCGGATCGTGACAAAACCGCTCCGGCGCTTTTCGGACGGCTCGATTAAGGCGAACTTCGATGTCGAGCTGGCGATGGACATCCTCACGATGTCCGAGCGCCTTGATATCATCTCGCTCGTCTCCGGCGACGGTGACTTCCGCCGCCTGGTCGAGACCGTCGCCAGCCGCGGCGTACGCGTGGAGGTCGTCGCCTTCTCGCAGAGCACTGCGGGCGAACTGCGCGCGATCGCGGACTCCTACGTGGACCTTACCGCCCACCTCACGGATCTCTGCGTGCCCGCCGAGCCGGAACTGCGCCCGCGCGGCAGCTTCCGCGATCAGCGCGCGGCCCGAGAGGACCGGGGACCGAGCGCGCAGTAGCGGCGCGCACCCCCGGCCCCTCTCCGGCGCCAGCGGAAGAGCGGGGAGTTACTCGCAAACCTAGTCTGGCAGTGCTCCCGGCTCCCGCTCCCGCTCCCGCTCCCGCTCCCGCTTCAGCGGGGGCGGGGCCGGGGGCCGTTCGCCCGCCGGCTCCGCATCCAGCCGTCGCTGCGCGATCTCGATGTAGTCCGGGTTGTTGTCAATCGCCAGCCAGCGCCGCCCGTGTCGCTGCGCCGCGAGCGCAAGCGTGCCGCTGCCGCTGAAGGGGTCAAGGATCTTCTCCCCCGGCTTGCTACCAAGCAGCACGAGCCGCTCCAGGAGCGCGAACGGCTTCTGCGAGGGATGCTTGCCGTGGCGGCGCTCGCTCTTGGGCGTGACCGGGTACTCCCAGACGTTGCGCAACTGCTTGCCGTCGTTCATTTGCTTCGCGTCCCAGTAATTGAAGGTCCAGCCCTTCGCGCGTTCCGGTGTCTCGTTCACCGCCCAGATCAGATACTCGGTCGCCTCGGTCAACATGCGCGCGGTGATGTTTGGCTGCGGGTTCGTGCGCTTGTAGACAATCGAGTTGAGTACGCGTCGGTCCAGCCCGCTCTGCAAAAGGAAGCCGAGTTGAAAGATATTGTGATAGCTGCCGAAGACGACGATGTTGCCGTTCGGCTTCACCACGCGCGCAACCTCGCGCAGCCAGGAGAGGTTGAAGGCCCAGAACTCATCGCCGGCCATGCGGTCCCACATCTCCGCCATCGTAATGTGGGTGGAGAAGGCCCAGCCGAGCCCGCGCCGCTTCGAGATGTTAAAGGGTGGGTCCGCGACACAGTGGTCAAACGAGGCGTCCGGCAGGCGTCGCATCACCTCAAGGCAATCGCCGAGCACAAGCTGGTCTAGCACCGGGGCGTCGGGCATCTGTTCCACCTACATCGCCGTGGGCGTAGGTAGCCATAATGCCTGACCAGGATCCCCCGGTCTAGGAGAAATTATGTTCTTGTCAGGCGCACAAGGGCCTCCCTCACCCCATCTACCTTGACAAACCTCTTGTCACATCGCTACACTATTGATGCTTAGCACTCTCCGGAAGAGAGTGCTAAAGGGAGAGATGGCCGTGATCCCGCTGCCAGAACGACGGGCCGCGATCCTCCGTCTGATCGTGACGGATTACGTCGAAACAGCGCAGCCGGTTGGTTCCGAAGCGCTCGTCCATCGCCATCAGATCGAACTATCCTCCGCCACGATCCGCAACGAGATGGCGCGGCTGGAAGAGGCCGGCTTCATCGGTCATCCGCATACCTCCGCGGGCCGTGTTCCCTCGGATAAAGGCTACCGCTATTATGTCGAGTCACTGATGGGCGAGCCGGACCTACCCGCCGAGGAAAAGCTGCGTATCCTCCATCAGTTCCATCAGGCGACGAGCGAGATGGCAGAGTGGATGCATCTCGCCGCATCCGTCCTCTCACAATCCGTGCATAACATGGCCGTGGTTACCTCGCCACGCGCCGGCCAGACGAAGCTGAAGCACCTAGAGTTGGTCGCGTTGCAGGAGCGCACCGCCCTGCTCGTGGTCGTGACCGACTCGGTCAAAGTGCGCCAGCAGGTACTCGGCTTCAACGACGCGACGGGGCAATCCGAGCTCACACGCCTCGCCAACCGGCTGAACCACGAGTGGCAGGGCTTTACGAGCGCGCGCCTTCACGCGCTCCCGGATCACGAGGAGACGACCTCGCTTGAGGCGACGGTCGTGCGCGTCGTCGCCGGTATCCTTGCGGAAGAGGATGCGCTCGCCTACGCCGAGACGTGCGTTGACGGGCTGCGTAACGTGCTTGCCCAGCCGGAGTTCAGCCGCTCGGAGAAGCTGCTCGACCTGGTGGAGGCGGTGGACGAGCGCAACCTGCCCAAAGCGATCCCACCGGCGAGCGTGCCCGAAGAGGGCGTGGTCGTGATCATCGGTGCAGAGAACCCGAGCGGCCAGATGCGCGAGTGCAGCATCGTGATCACGAACTACAGCACACCGGACGGTCATAAGGGTGCGATCGCGGTGCTCGGCCCCACACGCATGCACTATCCGCGCGCGATTGCAACGGTGCGCTATATGGGCAGCGTGATGAGCGACGTGCTCACAAGACTCTACAGCAGCTAGGGGCTGGTGAGAGATCACGCGGAAAGGCGGACGCATGCAACACAACGAGCAAGAGCAGAGTGCCCCTCACCAGGCAGCGGAGACGGCCGTACCGGCGACCGAGATCTCGCCAGACGAGCTACGCACACAACTGGAAGAGGAGCGCCAGAAGGCGCAGTCCTACTTCGGGCAGTGGCAGCGCGCGGTCGCGGATTTCCAGAACTTCAAGCGCCGCACGGAGGAGCAGCGGGCGGAGAACCGGCGGGAGGCGAACGCGGCGGCCGTGATCAATATGCTCCCGGCGCTGGATGACCTCGGACGTGCGCTTGATACCCTGGATGTGAAGCTGGCCGGCCTGAGTTGGACCGAGGGCATCCGCCAGATCCAGCGCAAGTTGGAAGGCTCGATCCAGGCGATGGGCGGAACTGAGATCCGCGCCGAGGGCGAGGACTTCGACCCCAAGTTCCACGAGGCGGTCAGCCCGATCGCCGGCGAGGAGGGCAAAGTGATCCGCGTCCTCCAAAAAGGCTACATGCTCGGCGACCGCGTGGTCCGCCCGGCGTTGGTAATGGTCGGGAACGGCGAGGAGTAGCCGTTGACGTTGACGTGCTTCGTGCGAGGTGATCAGCGACAGGTCAGCACCGGACCACGCGGCACACAGCACTTGAATCTCGGAGGCAAGAGAACAATGGCAAAAGTAATCGGCATTGACCTGGGCACCACCAACAGCGTTGTTGCTGTGATGGAGGCTGGCGAGCCGGTCGTGATCCCGAACGCGGAAGGCAACCGGATCACGCCGTCCGTCGTCGCGGTTTCGCGCTCCGGTGAGCGGCTCGTCGGACAGGTGGCGAAACGTCAGGCGATCACGAATCCGGAGAATACGATCTCTTCGATTAAGCGCCTGATGGGCCGCAAGTTTGATGAGCCCGAAGTCCAGAAGACGGTCGGCATGGTGCCGTACAAGATCGTGCGCGCCTCAAACGGCGACGCCTCCGTCCAGCTTGGCGGGCGCAGCTACTCGCCCGCCGAGGTCTCCGCGATGATCCTCCAAAAGCTGAAGGCCGATGCAGAGGCGTATCTCGGCGAGAAGGTGACGGAGGCCGTGATCACGGTCCCGGCCTACTTCAACGACGCCCAGCGCCAGGCGACCAAGGACGCGGGCAAGATCGCTGGTCTGGAAGTACTACGCATCATCAACGAGCCCACCGCTGCCGCGCTCGCCTACGGCCTCGATAAAAAGGGCGACGAGCAGATCGCGGTCTACGACCTCGGCGGTGGTACCTTCGACATCTCGATCCTGGAGCTGGGCGAGGGCACCTTCCAGGTAAAGTCCACCAACGGCGACACCCTCTTGGGCGGCGACGACTTCGACCAAAAGATCATCGAGTGGATCCTGGACGAGTTCAAGAAGAACGAGGGTGTGGACCTGCGCGCCGACCGTGCCGCGATGCAGCGCCTCAAGGAAGCGGCGGAGCGCGCCAAGATCGAGCTCTCCAGCGTGCAGCAGAGCGAGGTCAACCTGCCCTACATCACCGCGGACGCGGGTGGCCCCAAGCACCTCGTGCTCTCGCTCACGCGCGCCAAGCTGGAGCAGCTCGTGATGGAGCTGGTGGAGAAGACGCTCGGCCCCTGCCGCAGCGCCCTCACCGATGCGGGTGTGACCGCGCCGCAGGTGGACGAGGTGGTGCTCGTCGGCGGGCAGACCCGCATGCCGCTCGTCCAGGAGAAGGTGAAGGCCTTCTTCGGCCGGGAGCCGCACAAGGGCGTCAACCCGGACGAGGTGGTCGCGATCGGCGCCGCGATCCAGGCGGGCGTGCTCAAGGGCGAGGTCAAGGACGTGCTCCTGCTGGACGTGACCCCGCTCACGCTCGGCATCGAGACGCTGGGCGGCGTGGGGACGCCGTTGATCCAACGTAATACCACGATTCCGACCTCCAAGGGTCAGGTCTTCTCTACCGCCTCGGATAACCAGCCGAGCGTCGAGATCCACATCCTCCAGGGCGAGCGCGCGATGGCGGCGGACAACAAGTCACTCGGTCGCTTCATCCTTGATGGCATCCTGCCCGCGCCGCGCGGCGTGCCCCAGGTCGAGGTGACCTTCGACCTGGACGCGAACGGCATCCTTAACGTCTCGGCGAAGGACAAGGCGACGGGCAAGGAGCAGAAGATCACGATCACCGCTTCCTCCGGTCTCTCGAAGGAGGATGTCGCGCGGCTCCAGCGCGAGGCGGAGACGTTCGCTGCCGAGGACGCGAAGCGCCGCGAGGAGATCGAGCTGCGCAACCAGGCAGACACGCTCGCGTACAGCGCCGAGCGCACGATCCGCGAGCATGCGGACAAGGTGCCGGCGGAGCTGAAGACGGAGGTGGAGGCGGACATTGCCGCGGTGCGCACTGCCCATGCGGGCACGGACATTGACGCCCTCCGCCGCGCCGTGGACACGCTGAACGCGTCCATGCAGAAGATCGGCCAGGCCGTCTACGCCACGGCCGGCGCGCCGGGAGCGGCTCCGGAGGGCCAGGCCGGTGGTGCCGCTCCGTCCGAGGAAGGCACGGTCGAGGGCGAGTTTCGCGAGGTGTAGCGCACGTCGCATAAGGGCAGCCCCGGCTCCACGCGACCGGGGCTGCCCTTATGTTTCTTGTAAAGACCGAGCCAGATCGGAAAGGGAATCGCCTCCGAACACGCGTTCCTGGTTCCGGCGACCGCGCAAATCATCCTAGCGAGGCGGTGCCTCGTGTGCAATTGGGACGATCTCCCGCCGTCCACCTCCCAACATTCATCATCCGCGCCGACGATGAGCGATGCGGTGACAAATCTGCCGTCAATTCACATAGCACCTTTGACAACCGAAGCCACGCAAGCGCTCCAATACATCCCTGAGGCGAGCAATCCGACTATAGGGACGATGCAGATTTGTCCCATGCACGTCCCACCCATCAGACAGCCTTCGACAGCGTCCGAGCGGTCGGAAATGCGGCCTCCGCATGACGAGGATAATGTCGAGCGAGTGGTACGACCCAACCTCTGCGTGCCTCCACCTGACATCTCGACCGCCCACCCCGGGGCAATATCACCCGGATGGGTGAGTCACACGCGGGACGCGGTACCCGGTAGTACGGTCTTGCGGCATCTTCACGAACATTGAACTAAGGATTTATAGCTCGTGAGAGTATCACGCGCTCGCCGTGGATTATGCGACGCTCAACGAGGAGTGATCAGACCTCTCCATGTGAGGGGTCATCTGCTCCCGACCGCTCCTGTTCAAGCGAGGCGGTCCGCACGGGAGGTTCGAAATGGTCGCAGCGATTTTGACGCATGTCGGACGAGGTGCCGTTCTCGGTCTGGTAGCCCTCTGCTCCATCGCCTTCGCAGCTCAGGCGAGCGCGAGTTCAGTAGAGCAGGTGGAAGGGCGCGTCTTTATCATCAGCAGCTCGGTGCAGCAGTTCCCGGGCGAGCCGGTCGACGGCCCGCACGTCAGTTTGCGGCTCGAGGTAGACGGGGAGCTAGTTTCCATAGACATCGTACCGGAAACGGTTATAACCGATGAGGATGGCCGCGTGATCGACACACGCGAGTTGCGCCCCGGCCAGCGGGTGCGCGCCACCGGCAGCTGGGAGTCGCCCACCCGCCTCGTCGCCGCTCAGGTCGAGCGGATCGGCTAACCTCCCGCCTACGCGATGGGTTGAGTCGAACCAGCGGGCGGCGGGCCGGCCCGCAAAAAGGGAAACGGAACTCGCCGCCCCTGCCAGATCGCCGGTGCAGCAGTACCACCATCTCTCCCTCCGGCAACACGAGCCATAAGCACCACATCATCGCCTCACCTGCAAGCGGTCGCCCGCCTCGTACGCTCGCTTTCGAGCGCGTTCCGTCGCGTTCATCAGCGCGGCAGCTTGTGATCTCGCCGGGTGTGCGTATTGTGCCGGGGGTCCATACAATGAGAAGAATGTGAGTAGGGCATACGGAGGTGACAAAGCTTATGGAACTGCGGTTTGGTGAAAAGGAAGAGACCCTGCGCTCAGAGGTCCAGAAGTTCCTTGAGGCGAACCTGCCCAAGCGTGGCGGGCCCGCTGGCGGGGCCGACGCCCGCACCAACGACGCGGCCTTCGAGGATGCGCGCCGCTTTAATGAAGCGCTCGCGCAGCGCGGCTGGATTGCGCCCGCGTGGCCGAAGGAATACGGTGGTCTCGGTGCGAGCGTCTATGAGCAGATGGTCTTCAACGAAGAGTTTGGCTACCATGGCGCACCAGATACGGGTACTCGCGGCTTCGGCGTCGGCATGATCGGCCCCACGCTGATCGTCCATGGCAATGACGAGCAGAAGCAAGCGCATCTTCCCGGCATCACGAGCGGCGAATCGATCTGGTGTCAGGGCTACTCCGAGCCCGGTGCCGGCTCAGACCTCGCCAGCCTTCAAACCCGTGCCACCCTTGATGGTGATGACTACGTCGTCAACGGCCAGAAAATCTGGACCTCCGGCGGCCACCGGGCGAACTGGATGTTTCTCCTCGCGCGCACCGACCCAGACGCCCCGAAGCACCGTGGCATCTCCTTCCTTCTGTTGGACATCAAGAACACTCCTGGCGTGAACGTGCGGCCGCTGATCAATATGGCGAACCGTCATCACTTCAACGAGGTCTTCTTCGATAATGTCCGCATCCCCCGCCGCAACCTTGTCGGCGAGGAGAACCGCGGCTGGTACGTGGGCATGACGCTGCTGGACTTCGAGCGCTCCGGCATCGGTCAAACCGCCGCCCAGCGGCGCACACTGGAAAACCTCACCGGCTGGCTCAAAGGGCAACCGCGGTGGAAGCGCGAGCGCCACCGTCTCGACCTCGCCGAACTGGTGATCGAAAACAACGTCTGCAAGTATCTCGGCTACCGCATCGGCGATATGCAGATGCGGGGCCAGCACCCCAGCTATGAGGCCTCGATGGTGAAGGTCTTCCAATCCGAGCTCTCGCAGCGCATGTACCGCTTCGGCGTGAACGCGCTCGGCCTTGAGGGTCAGCTTGTGCCGGAGCAGGCAAGCGCCCCCTTTGGTGGCGAGATGGCGGAGATGTACCTGATCTCCGTGCCGATGTCGATCTACTCTGGCTCGAACGAGATCCAACGCAATATCATCGCCACCCGCGGCCTCGGTCTGCCGCGGGCATAGCCGCCCGGTGAGGGGCGAGATCGCGAAGTGGCGCGTGGAGACCGTTCCCCCTCCTGTGCCACTTCGCGATCTCGCCCCTCGCGAGGGCTACCCCACCGGCCGGTACGATCCGGCCAGGCCAGCGCGACGAGGAAGCCAGCACCGGCGTGGCCCCAGCCGTAGACTCTGCCGTCAGACGGATGGTTCCCGATGGACCTGAACGAAGCGCGCGCCGTGCTACGTTTGCCCGCCGGCCCGGCGACCCGTGCGCGTCTGACTGCCATCGCCTACGACTCACGCGTGGTCCGTCCCGGTAGCCTCTTTGTCGCTGTGCCAGGCTTTCATGTAGACGGACACCGCTATCTGAACACCGCAATCCACGCCGGAGCGGCGGCGGTCGTGGTGCGCCGGGACCACGCGCTCCAGCTCGGGTCGCTCCCCGTGCCCGTGCTGGCGGTTGAGGACACACGCGCGGCGCTCTCGGCGCTCTCAGCCGCGTTCTACGACCACCCTGGTCGAGCGCTACGCGTGCTCGGCGTGACCGGCACCGACGGCAAGACCACGACCAGCTACCTGATCTCGGAGTTGCTTGAGGCAGGCGGCTTCTCCACCGGGCTGATGGGCACCGTGCAATTCAAGGTCGGTCCCGATTGGCGTGAGAACGACACCCGCCAGACCACGCCGGAAGCGCCGGAGGTGCATCAGCTCCTCGCCGAGATGCGTGCTGCCGGTGTGACCCATGCCGTCGTAGAGTCCAGCTCGCACGGCTTGGAGCTTCACAAGTTGGACGACTGCGCCTATGACGCCGCCGTCGTCACCAACGTTGGCAGTGATCACCTTGAACTGCACGGCACAACCGAGGCCTACCTGGCCGCCAAGGGCCGCCTCTTCGCGCTGCTGGACGAAGCTGGTCCGAAGCCGGGGCCGCGCTACGGGGTTGTCAACGCCGATCACCCGCGCTCTGCCACGCATATGCGCGCCCGTACGCGTGCCGAAGTCCGCTCGTATGGGATCGACGCGCCGGCGGACGTGTACGCCGCGGACCTGCACCTGGACGCCGGCGGCGCAACCTTCGCGCTCGTTACCCCGGCGGGCGCGCGGCCGGTGCGCCTGCCGCTGCCAGGTCGCTTCAACGTGAGCAACGCGCTCGCCGCGGCGACGGTTGCCTGGATGGAGGGGATGGACCTGGAGATGATCGCGCGGGCGCTCGGCGGTGTGTACGGTCCGCCCGGGCGGATGCAGCGGGTCGCGGCTGGCCAGCCGTTCACCGTGGTGGTGGACTACGCCCACACTGGGCCGGCGTTGGAGAAGGTGCTGGAGACGCTCCGCCCGCTCACGGCGGGGAAGCTGACCGTGCTCTTCGGCTGCGCGGGCGGGCGCTCGCCGGAGCGACGGGCGGGAATGGGCAGCGTGGCGGCGGCGCTCGCGGACTACATCGTCCTCACCAACGAGGACCCGCACGAGGAAGACCCGGCAGCGATCCTCGCGGCGATCGCCGCCGCCCTGACGTCGCGCGGCCGCGCGCAGGGCCAGGACTTCGCGGTGATCCCCGACCGCCGCGAGGCGATCCACGCTGCCCTCGCCCGCGCCCAACCCGGCGACCTTGTCCTGCTTGCCGGCAAGGGCCACGAGCAATCGATCATCAGCGGCCGCACCAAGACCGCGTGGGACGAGGTGCGCGTGACACGCGCGGAACTCGCCGCGTTGGGTTTCAGTGCGGGCTGACCACGGCGCAGGGCGGCCACGCGGCAGACACTTCCGGCACTCGATCCCTTTGTAAAAGTCTATCCGCGGGGGTTCAGCTCAGCAAGCTGGAAAAGCACGGGTGACGCCGGGTTTTGCTTGGGTGTGCTACACCAGAATCGGCACCGCCTGACCCGTGGCCGCGCTCTGTGCAACAGCCTCGGTGAAGGCCATATAGCGCACGCCGTCCGCGAACGAGGTACGCGTCACCTGCTCCTCGCCGCGGATCGCACGAATGAATTCCTCCTCCACCCGCCAGTGCCCGCGCTCCTCGGCGGGGATCTCCACCGGTTCGAGTGCCTTCGCACCGCGCTTCCCGCCGGAGAGGCGGCCGCCGCCTGTCTGCTCGTAACGCAGGGTACCCTCGGAGCCGTAAAGCCAGAATTCCGGTGGGCTCGTCAATCCAGTGACGGCGCTGATCTGGAGGTGGAAGACCGCGCCGCCCGCCATATCGCCGATCACTTCGACATGTTCCGGCGCGGTCGTGGCGCGCGGTGCGCCCGTCTCCGCGTCGCGCCGCACCGGTACATAGGTACGCGTGCGCGCGAGCACGTTCGTGACGCCGCCGGTCCAGCGCAGAAGCGATTCGTACCAGATGCCCATCGCCATCATGTTGACGCCGGAGAGCGCCTTATCGTTGCGCCAGTGTGCAGGCGCGTCGCGGTTGAGGAAGTTCGGTGGGCTGACGCGCATGTCCACCGCGAGCAACTCGCCCACGTAGCCCTCCAGAACGAGGCGCTGGATCGTCGCATCCGCACCAAAGGTGAAGGGCGCCGGCACGATCTGGGTGATCAGCCGCGGGTTCGCCCGCGCGGCAGCGAGCATCAACCGCGCTTCCGCGAGGTTCATCGCCATGCGCGCCTCGGTGAGCACATGCTTGCCCGCCGCCAGCGCCGCCAGCGTCACGGGGCAATGCAGGTATGGCCAGGTGCCGATCATGATGGCGTCGATGCCGTCCGCCTGGACCAGCTCCTGCCACGTGTCGTAGGCGCGGGGGATGTCGAATTGCGCCGCCGCGCGCTCGCCGGAGGCGCGGCTCCGGTTAGCGACGGCGACCAACTCGACGCCGGGGATGGCGCGGAAACCGGGGATATGGCGGTCGCGCGTGTTCGCGCCCGCGCCGACGATGCCGATTCGGATCGGGGCCGTGTTCATCGGTGGTGCTCCCAGCCGGGATGGCAGGCGAGATATCGGCGTCATGTGGTGGCCGGTAGCCCGTCCCCTCGTGCGTCACAATAGCCGCGTCCAATCCGTCGCGTCCAGTGTGGTGGCTCGGCGCGCGTTACCATCACAGATACAGAGGTCAAGTTAAGGCGACATAATCGTGACTGAATAGCCACTCTGTTTACCGTTTGAAGCGAGGTCGTAATCCTTATTGC
>Ga0136611_10003132_pt1 | contig 11565 bp, 12 predicted proteins | sample AntDrymUQ2232306_2_FD_106645 | JGI IMG/M metagenome (GOLD analysis project Ga0136611, IMG submission 106645) | Polar desert sand microbial communities from Dry Valleys, Antarctica - metaG UQ223 (23.06) | ecosystem: Environmental > Terrestrial > Soil > Desert | place: Antarctica: Dry Valley... | reverse complement strand
TCTTCACCGTGGCCTCGTCGCCGATCATCGCGACCACGATCTCGCCATCGTCGGCAACTGTGGCCGGGCGGACGACGACGAAGTCGTCCGCGAGGATGCCGGCGCCGATCATCGAGTCGCCGCGCACCCGGAGGATGTAATCGCCGCTCTCACCGCCGATCACGTCGGGAACCTCGAGGTACTCCTCGATGTTCTCCTCGGCAAGGATCGGCTCACCCGCGGCTACCTGGCCCACCAGAGGCAGGCCCGGCCGGCTGATCACCCGCTTGGCCTTGTCGACCAGGACCTCGATCGCTCGAGGCTTGGTCGGGTCGCGCCGCAGCAGCCCGATCTTCTCGAGGTTCGCCAGGTGGGCGTGCACCGTCGAGGACGAGTGCAGCCCGACCGCCTTGCCGATCTCCCTGACGGTGGGCGGGTAGCCGTACTTCGCCGCGTACTTGCGGATGAAGTCGTAGATCTCCTTTTGCCGCTTGGTCAGGTCCACTGCTCGCTCGCTCCTTCGCTCAGGTGGCGGTGCGCTTGCCTCGTTGACCAGAACACATGTTCGACACAGTAGAGGCCCCTGCGGACGTATTCAAGGGGTGGGCGCGCTGCAGCCGATTGCCCGCGTCCGTCTAGAATCGCCGTTCCCTCAAGCGGCTGTGGCGGAACTGGTAGACGCGCAAGGTTGAGGGCCTTGTGGCCCTCACGGGCCGTGGAGGTTCGACTCCTCTCAGCCGCATTGTGACTGCCCTGCAACGGCGGACGATCTTGTCTCCATCGGATTCTTGGGGGCGGTCGGGTCGGTGGGTCCTGGGCCCAAACGGGGCCTATTTTCGGGGCTTAGCGCTCGCCTCCAGACGATGCTCCCGACCTCAAGCCGATTTCCGGCCGAGCTCGTCTACGCGTACTACGAACCAGTCCGAGATCTACGTGAGACCAATCGCGGCCTCCGGTTGCCCGGCGTGAGTGGAGCACCAGGCTTTGTGGCCGCAGCCTTGCCAGTTGATGGGATGTCGCTATTGGCCCACCGCGAGACCCTGGAGGTCGCCGACGATCCCGACCAGCTCTTGGCGGTGCGAGAGCAACTGCAAGAGGAGTGGCTCAGCCTTCAGTCCGAGGAAGAGGAAGCCGACGACCTCGAGCTGAGTCTGGGTCTCGACGGCCTCGGGCTCTGATTGGAAGGCGAGGCGCTAGTCGCTGGGGCTGAGGCGGATAGCCCGCCGACCTGATCGGCTGACGGCGATGCTCTGCTGATCGGTTGCACGACGCCGGAACGCCGCGCCCAGCAGGAGGAAGCTCGTCCGCGCCCGGCTTAGTCGCCGGCGACATCCCGTCCCGTGCCTAGGTCAGGCGGTGGAAACCGAGACCAAGCGGTACACGCAGACCGGCTCGCTGAAGCCACGGATGTCCTGATCGCCGAGTGACTCCCAATCAAAGCGGCCGGCGGTGGCGCGCACCACTGCCTCCGAGGCGAAGAGCTCGTCGCGGCCTGCGAGGCCGAGCAGGCGCGCTGCGAGGTTGACGGCCCGGCCGAAGTAGTCGCCTTCGCGGTACAGAACGACACCGTGGTGGACGCTGGCGTGCACCCCGGGCGCGTCGTCTCCGCGCATCTGTTCGATGATGCGAACGCAGGCGGCGACCGCTTCGCCGGGCTCGGGATAGCTGAGCATGAACCCGTCGCCGAGGGACTTGACCACGTTGCCGTGGTGCCCGAGCTGGCCTGTGACCACCACTGCGAGGCGCTCGATCAGGTCAGCCGCGGCAGCGTCTCCATGGACGTCTGCGTACGCGCTGAAGTCCTTGAGGTCGCAGAACACGAACGTCACCTCGATGGCGCCTGGCAGCACGCCCTCCGGGGTCTTGATCTCCGCTTCGCGCACCGCCGACTGGGTGAGCTCGTGTTCGACGCGCCGTCGGTGCACGCCGAGCAGCATCGGGTCAGCCAGCGGCAGCAGCTCTCCGAAGGCGCCCTGAACCGCCTGTCGGGCGCGCACCGGACTACCCCGCGCCTTCCGCAGGTTCGGCTCGACGTAGAGCCGAAACAGATTGACCTCAGTCTGAGCGATGTGGGCGAGCGCCTGGCCATAGACGCGCACGATCTGCAGGTAGACCTCCGGCGGCCAGATCTCACGCAGCGAGCCAAAGCGAACGAGCACGTCGGCCTCGGCTGTTGTGAAGTAGGGCTCCTGGGGGTCCGGAGCGCGCAGGCCGAAGTTCAACACGACCACGCGTGTCTCGTCCACGGTCAGCCCGCCGTCGGCCTCGATCTGGGCAGGCGAGACCGTGCGCTCGCCGCGCGCGGGATCGAGCGCGGCATCAAAGAGCGCGGCGGCGTCGGGTGCGGCTGGATTGTCCTCACTGTCGGACGACATGTCGGGCATCATCGCGCGTACCGAGGCCGGATCATCCGCGGTGGGTTTACGCCTTCGCGCTCCGGCGCGGAGTTTTCGCGCTGGCGGCGGCGATCAGGTCGACCATCCCCCGTTTTCTATCGCGGATGCCGTCCTCGAGCTTCCGTGGTGGGCACCCGGGTGCCCACGCAGCGGCCACCGATCCAGGCACGATCGGCAAGACTGTCCAGCGTGAGCAAACCGCCCGAAAGCAACGACACGATCACGATCGTCCTGGCCGACGATCACGAAGTGGTCCGCAACGGGATCAGGATGGTGCTCGAAGCCGAGCCCGACATGGAGGTGGTCGCTGAGGCCGGCGACGGCGAGACGGCGCTTCGATACACGCTCGGCCACAAGCCAACCGTCCTGGTCCTGGACCTCAACATGCCCGGCATCTCGGGCCTCGACGCCCTGCCCCGGGTCCACGAGGCGTCACCCGCGACCTCGGTGGTGGTGCTCACGATGCAGGCCGAACCCGCCTTTGCCCGCCAGGCGCTGCAATCCGGGGCGCGTGGATACGTCGTCAAGCAATCGGCGGCGAGCGAGCTCGTGCAGGCCGTCCGTCTGGTCGTCGGTGGAGACACCTACATCAACCCCAGCCTCGGCGCCAGGCTCGCCGCCGAGCCGCCGGACGCCGGGCCGCCGGACGACCTGACCCCGCGCGAGACGGAGATCCTCGGGCTGCTGGCGCTCGGCTACATGAACCCCGAGATCGCCGATCAGCTCGTCCTCAGCGTTCGCACGGTCGAAACTCACCGCGCGAACATCCAGCGCAAGACAGGGCTCACCACCCGGGCCGAGCTGATCGCCTACGCGCTCGAGCACGGTCTGGTCGAGCGCTAGCGCTAGCGCGAGCGAGCGCCCTCGAGGCTGGCCAGGGCGGCCAGGAACGGCGCGAGGTGCTTGCCGAACACCTTCGCCCCCGGCCACCAAAGCGGAGCCTCGGAGACGAGCGACGCACCGGCGCGATCGAGATCGCGCCGCATGAAGCGTGACTCTCCGTTGGTGAGCACGCGAGCTCGCAGCGTCGGCCGGAACGCCTCGAGCTGCGGATGCCCGCCGAGGTCGAAGCCGATCGCGCTGGCGGCGGAGTCGGCCTGCTGAGCCCCGAGGCCACCCTGCTTGATCGGAGAGTCGGTGACGTCACCGGCGGCATAGACGCCGGGCGCGCCCAGGACCCGTCCGTACTCGTCGGTGGACAGGAACTGCTGATCGTCGACGGGCAGGTCTGGAAGGCCGCGTCCCAGGAGCCGCGGCAGGGAGACGACGATCTCGGGGCCCACCGAGAGGTCGCCGTCGCCTGTCAGCCCGGCGCAGTACTCGAGCGGGTCGGTGGAGACGCGCAGCTCGATCCCGCGAGCGATCAGCATTCGCTCGAGCTCGGCCGACGCGTCGCCTGAGAAGACCGCCAGCGGCTCGGCCTCGGGCGTGACCAGCGAAAGCCCCGCCGTGATCCCGCGCGACCGCAGATGGTCGGCGGTCAGCATTGCCAGCTCGTACAGCGGCAGGCTCCAGCGGACGCGATGCGGAACGGCGAAGGTCAGTCGTGCAGAACGGCGCTCGGCGGCGTCGAGGGCGCGCCGGAAGGCCGGGTCGCCGTCACGGCCCCAGAAGGTGATCGAGCCCGGCAGCGCCTCGACCGGACGAGCGCCGATCGCCACCAACAGCGCGTCGAACGGGAGTCGCTCGCCGGAGGCCAGGACGGCCTGCTTGCCGTCGGCGTAGACCGCGGTCATCGCCTCGCGGCGACAGCCTGCGCCTGCGGCTTCGGCGATCCGCGAGAGCGAGAAGCGATCCGGCAGGTGTCGGCCGAAGGGCTCGCTGACCGCCAGAGGCCGGTAGACGAACTCGTCGTCGGGCGCGGTCAGCTCGACCTCGGCCTCCGGCAGCAGGCGGCGCACCGCCAGCAGCCCCTCGACGGCCGCCGGTCCGCCGCCCGCGATCAGGACTCGAGGCATCGGCTAGTCCCCGACCCCCGGCGAGACCTCCGCGTCGAAGGCCATCGGCTCGGCGTGCCACTCGTGCGGAAGCGAGACCTCGACGTCGAGCGCGTGAGCCGGCGGCTCGACCTCGGCGTGCGGCGCGGTATGGGCGAGCCAGGCCGAGAGGTAGCGACCGCTGACCTTCTGCGGCGGCCACCACAGGTAGTCGGCAGACGCTACCCCCTCGCCCGCGCCACCGGCGAGCTCGTGGCGAAGGTTGAGCGAATCCATCCCCGTGATCAGCTGGCCGCGCAGGACGGGCCTGAACGGGGCGGGCTCGACCGCCGCGCCAAGCGAGGCAGCGATCTGCGCTGCCGCAGAATCAGCCTGCTGCGTGGCCAGCCCCCCTTGCTTGACCGGGAAGGTGGTGCCGTCACCGGCCGCGTAGACGTCTGCGACACCGGCGACTCGGCCGTAGCTGTCCACCGGGATGAACCCGTGGGGATCGGCCGGCAGCCCAGAGATCCGTGGGCCCTCGATTGTCGGCAGGGCGATCACGGCGCCCGCCTCCAGCGCACTTTCGCCAGGCATGAGCAGCAGCCTGCGGTCCTCGCCCTCAACGACCTGCGTCTGGGCGTCGACATCGATCCTGCGCGCCGCCATCAGCTCGGCGACGGCGTCGCTTGCCCGCCGGCCGAAGATCAAGAGCGGCGCCTCCTCGGGGGTGAGCAACCGCATTCGCAGCTCGTAGCGGCCGAGCTCCTCGGCCCTCCGGCGGGTCATCAAGGCCAGCTCATAGAGCGGAAGCGTCCAGCTCGTCCCGGGCGGGACCATCAGGGCCAGGGTGCGGCTTGGTGAGCCGTCCGCTCGCTCGATCAGCTCGCCCACCGCCAGGTCGTCCGTGTTGCTCCAGAATGTCTCGGCGGCCGCGTATGCCGGGCGGGGTCGGCCACCGACGCAGACGATCAGGGTCTCGTACTCGAGCTTTGAGCCGTCGGCCAACTCCACCTCGTGAGCTTCGGGCGAGACGCGCTCGAGCGCCCCGCGGACGAAGCTCACGCCGAGCTCGGCGAACAGCGGCTCGAGCTCGTGGCGCTCGGCCGGCTGCTGCGTGAACGGCTCCTCGACCACCAGCGGCTTGTAGGTGAAGTCAGGCTCGGGCGCGATCAGGCTGATCTCGGCCCGGTCGCCGACCATGTCGCTGAGCGCCATGGCAGCCTCCAAGCCCGCGATCCCGCCGCCGACGATGCGTACTCGCGGCTTGCTGGCGTTGTCCATGGCTCGACCATAGGTCGGGCTCTGCTACTCGCCATCCGCGCCAGCCACCGGACCCCCCTCAGTAGTCAATGCCTATACGAGCGGTTCGGTCAATGCTCGAGGCTTGCGCCGAGCCAGACGATCACGAGCGAGACGACGAAGACCGCGCCCTGGAGCGCGTGCAGCCGGGGATACCGCAGATGGACGAGCGTCAGCGCGATCACCAAGGCGACCAGCCCGAGCTTGAGCTGCAGGGTGGGGTTGTCCCAGAGGGCGAAGTGCGAGGCCATCGCCGTTCCGGTCGCCAGGAGGACGAGCAGGGCGACCAGCGTTCCCCAGCCGAACCGCCGTCCGATTCGCCGCATCCGGTCCCTGCCCGCCTCCCCGCGCTCCACCGGCACCACGGCTGCGGCGACGACCAGCTGGCCGCCGACGAAGAAGGCCATCGCCAAGAGATGCAGGTAGCGAACCGCCAGCCAGAGATCGGCCTCGCTCATGTCGCACCCGCCGCCCCGGAGGAGGGCGCTCAGGCCTCCGCCCGGCTCGATTGCTGTCGGTCCCGCAGCGCGAGCAGAGCCTCCAGTCCGGCGACGCCGGCTCCGGCAATCACGACCCTGAAAGGCTTCGAAGCGTCCATCACCGACTCTCAGCGGCCATCTATCCACACGTAGCATCCAGCCGCATCCGTGGCCACTACGGGGCGCCGAAAAAGCGTCCGCGAACGTCTAACGACTGACCGGCAAGCTGGCGGAGATGCGCGTTCCGCCGTCGTGTCCGGAGCCGATTCGCAGCTCGCCACCGGCCAGCTCGACGCGCTCGCGCATCCCGACCAGGCCGAAGCCTCGGCCTGCCGACGGTAGGGGCTCAAAGCCTCGGCCGTCGTCCTCGACCGTGACGATCAGTTGCTCATCTCGCCTTTCGACCGCAACGCGAGCGCGGCTGGCGCCGGCGTGCTTGACCACGTTCGTCAACGCTTCCTGCACCAAGCGGTAGGCGGTCGCCTCCAGCTCCGGGTCGAGGCGCTGCGGTTCTTCTTCCGACACGGAGCCCAGCTCGATGTCCGCCTCGATCTCGATCGGCGAGCGGCTGCTGATCCGATGCACCAGCGCCTCGACCGCAGCGCCTACACCGAGCTGGTCCAACGCCGCTGGGCGCAGTTCGGTGATCAGTCCCTGCAGGCCGTCGATCAAGCGCTCGACCTGCTCGTTGGAACCGGCGAGCGCGCTCCGCATCGCCTGCGGGTCGTCGAGCCGCAGGGCACTCTCCTGCATCACGCGCAGCGCCCCGAGGTCCTGCAGCGTCTCATCGTGCAACTCGCGAGCCCAGCGACGCCGCTCCTGCTCCGATGCCGCGATCGATAGGCGGAGCCTCTGATCCTCGGCCGTCTGGGCGACGGCGATCGCCGTCGCGGCACTGGTGGCGAACGAATCGAGGGCGAGCTCGTCGTCGGCGCGAAACGAGGAGCCGTCTGCAAGGCGGTCGGTGGCGACCAGGATCCCGAGCACACGGCCCCGGGAACGCAGCGCCACCAAGAGACCCGCCTCGGCCCCGTTCCAGACCGGGGCCAAGCGCTCCACAGCGCTGCCACCAATTCGCTGGGTCGCTCCGGCCCGCATGACGTCGAACGCGGGGGAATCGGGCTCGGATATGACCTCACCGACCGCCGCGGCTGAGATCTCCCCCGCCGTGGCGGCGATGCGAAGCTGGCCTCCATCGAGCAGGAGCACGACGCACGTGCGCGCGTCGACCAGCGCGCGGCCACGCTTGACCACCAGCTCCAGGATTCGCTCGAGATTCGTCTCGCCGCCCACCTCACGACTGAGCGAGACGGTGGCCTGCATCCCGCGCAATGCCTGCTCGAGCTCGGCGCGGCGCTGTTCGCCTGTCTCATGGGAGCGAGCGTTGTCGATCGCCACCGCGGCCCACTCGGCCAGCACCACCACCAGCTGCTCGTCGAGCTCGTCGAACTGCGCGCCATCAGCCTTTTCGGTCAGATAGATGTTTCCGTAGACCTCGCCGCGGATCATCACCGGGGCGCCGAGAAAGGTCTGCATCGGGGGGTGCTCGGCAGGAAAACCGTAGGAGCGGGGGTGATCGCTGAGCCGCGCCAGCCGCAGAGGCTCGGGATGGCGAATCAGCTCACCGAGGATCCCGTGCCCGCGTGGCAGGTCCCCGATCCGCTCACGCAGCTCCTCGTCGACTCCGACGAAGACGAAGCGCTCGAGCGCGTTCTTGTTCGCGTCGAGGACGCCAATAGCGGCGTAGTGGGCACCGGTCAGGTCGCGTGCGGCATCGAGGACGCGCTTCAGGACCGTTTCCGGGTCATGAGCGGAGACCAGGCTGCGACCGACGTCGAGAAGCCGCTGTAACTGCTGCGGATCGAGGGTTTGCGTGCTCGCGCCGTCCACACGGAGGTTCCTAGCACCTCTCCGTGGTCACTGCGAACCCGATGCAAGCGGCGAGCACCGATGACCGCGGCGATCCTGGCTCCAAGGTCTTGGTCGCGATATCGCCGGATCAAGCGAGCAATCTCAATCCGGCGTGCGGCCAGCAGCGCTCGATGCGATGGCGGCGAGGATCGACGTTGCGTAACGCCTTTGTGATCACCTCGATCCCGAGCTCGCCCATCGCCGGAGCGATCTCGTGCCGGGCGGCCGGCTGGTGGGAACGGCTCCTCGACGACGAGCGGCTTGACCACGAAGTCGGGCTCAGGCGCGACGAGCACGAGCTCGGCGAGATCCCCGGCAAGGTCGTGCAGCGCCAGCACCGCCTCGAGGCCTGCGATGCCCCCGCCGACGACAACGACTCGGGCTCGGGCCTGGTCGATGCCTTCGCTGCTCAACTCTGGTCGCTCCTCGATATTCAAATCACCCGTTCCCGGGGGCGGGCTGCCGCCGGGCCCTAGTTGAGGGCCGGCTCGGCTGCGTCCTCGGCGTCGCTCTCGGCGCGATGGTGCTTGGCGCTCTTGGGCGTGACCACCACCGGGCAGGCGGCGAGGCTCATCACCTTGCTCGCCACGCCGCCGAGCAGCACGCGCCGCACTGGCCCGTAGCCGCGGGATCCCAGTACGAGCAGGTCGAGCTCCACCGTCTGATCAGCCAGAGTGGCACCGGGATCACCTTCCTTCAGCGCCGACTCGACGTCGACCCGACCGCGGCAACTCGAAACCGCCTCCTCGAGCTGTTCGGCGAAGTGGTCGTGCAGTGCGCGTGTGTAGCCGGGGTTGACGTGACCACCCCGCTCGGGCGCAAGCTGCGCGAGAGTCGGCTCGACGGTGATTATCCGCAGCGTCGCGTCGAAGGAGCGAGCGAGGTCGACGGCCTCCTCGAGCGCCGCCTTGGACTCGTGTTGTCCGTCATAGCCGATCCCGACCAGCGCCACCGACGGACGCTCGCGGTCCCTGTAGCCGCCCGGCGCGACCACGACCGCACACGGAGAACCGGCGAGCAGCCGGTCGCCAATGCTCCCGGGCAACACACGGCCAAGCTTGCCGCGGTGCGTCGAGCCGACGACGATCGCGTCGGCCTCATCGGCCTCCGCGATATGGTCGAGGGCGGCGGGCACCGAGTCCGCCGCCGTGCGCCGGGTGAAGTCGGAGTGGCCGAGCTCGGCGCTGGCCGCCTCGAACATCGACTCGAAGAACTCGTCGCGCGTCTGGTCGAGCGCCCGGACGTCGCTGAGCAGAGGGTCGACCTCGTCGACCACCGTGATGAGCATCTCGCCCCCGGCGGAGGCCCGAAGGACCTCGGCGAGCTGCAGCGCATCGCGCGCCTGGTCACTGCCATCGAATCCGACAACGAGCTTCTTCATCTCGACCCTCCGTCTGTTGCCGCGCGGATTCGGTCCGCGGGACTGTGTTTGCACCACCCAACCTAGGTCGGCTTCGGCGCAGCCTCATCGGTGGCCGGCACTGGATCGTCTGGGTAGCGACTACCTGGCCCGGCTTGGGAAACGCCCGTCCGAATCCACCGAGCTCGGCCGCCGCCGACGAGATCCGTAGTCACGACGGACGCAGACCCGAAGTGAGGCCGATGTGCCGCGGGAACGCCCGAGCTAGCTTCGCAGCAGACAAGCCGTCGCGCGCCCGAGCAGGCAGCGTTCCTCGAGGTCTCGATGCCTAGCGATAAGCAGAAGCATCGTCGCCCTGGCGTTTCTGTACACGTGGATCCAGTTCGCAGTTGGCTGAGCGGCTGCCGCCGCGGTCGGTTTCCATACGTTTGGAAACACCGCCGGCGAGTACCTCCCGGTCGACGGCACGGTGCGCTGGATCTCCTTCGGCGTCGTCGTGCTGCTCGCGCTCGTCGCGGCTGCCCGCGTCCGGGCGGCGGCACGGCGGACGTTGTTGGCGACAAACCAGATTGCGAGCCAGATCAACGTCATGACTACGCCTCCTGCGCTTGGCCTGAGCTTGCAAGCGCCGGGGCTCCCGCTTCGACCCCGACCGCCCCCCGGGCGAGGACGAACAGACCGATCCCGATCAGCACGAGCGCAACACCGACGACGATCGCAAACGTGGCGACGCTCTCAGCAAAGTAGGAGGTGTTGAGCGCGGTGCTCAGCGCCGTGGACGTGATCCAAATCTGTCGCTCCGGATTGTTGATCGCCTCGCCTGAGGCCAGTGCCTGCTCCGCTCGCTCCTCCGGAACGGCCTTGCCGGTGTCCTTAAAGACGGCGCGCGGCATCTCGGCGTACGTCAGCCCTCCGGTGGCATCGAGGGTGTCGCTACGGATCGTGTCCGCAAAGGTCTTGGCCTCGCTGCCGGTGTCGACCTCCTCGCCGGCGATCGAGGAGCCCGGCGTGCCGACGATCTTCTCCTGCGCCAGTCGGTCGTGGACGTCGGCGCGGCCGACGAAGCCGACGACAACGAACGCGATCCCGAGCAGCCCCAGGAAGGTGCTTGCCGCGTAGCCGCCAAGCCTGAATGGTTTAGTCATCTGTCCTCCTTGGACTTCGTGTGTCGGAGGGCAACGTAGAAATGCTCGGCGCCAGCCTCATCAGTGGCCGGCACGCGATCGCTTAGGTAGCGACTACTGGAAGCGGCCGCTCACGCGAGCGTCACGACCGCCGTCGCGACAGCTGTTCTGGTTCGCGCACATGTGGTCGTTGCGCGACCTTTGTGCAACACGCTCCATGGCGCTAGATCTGGGTGTCGCACCGGGTCGAGATTTGCGGCGGCGAACTTGAGCACGTGAGAAGAGCCAAGCTCTTCGCTCGGGCGCCGGCGGCGACTGGGCCATCCCAGCTCACGACTGGATCGCCCGGTTGTAAATGGCACGCTCAGGTCACGTGGTGACTACCCCGACCGTTACGTACCGGCCACGGAGGTTCGGCCTGACCGAAAGGAAGAACCTCGGGCATACAACAACCAATGGGGAGAACAAGATGAGGGTAAGAACGACCGCGCTCCTATTCGGCGTCCTGGCGCTTCTTGCCGTCGGCGCGGTTGCTGCCGGCTGCGGCGGCGACGACGAGAGCACTACCGCCTCGGGGGCGGAGGACACGGCCACCGAGGCCGACTCGGAGAATTCCGAGGAGTCCTCCGCCGCCACCACCACGGCGGAGGCCGGTGGCCAGAACCTCGAGATCAAGATGGGCGAGTTCTATTACAAGCCAGCCGTGGTCACGGCCGTGGCCGGTGCGGCGACGATCGAGGCACCGAATGAGGGCAACGCTCCGCATGAGCTCGTGCTCGCAAAGACCAACGACGATCCCGCCAAGCTGCCGACGACAGCCGACGGAAGCGTGGACGAGGAAACCCTCGATATCCCTGGTGAGGTCGAGGAGGTCGAATCCGGCGCGACCGGCTCCACAACCCTCGACCTCGATCCTGGCGAGTACGTGATGTTCTGCAACGTTCCCGGCCACTACAAGGCCGGCATGTACGGCGCCCTTACCGTCGAATAGACGCAGCGCCACCAGCGACGGGTGGCGCGCCGAGCCCACCTATTAGAGCCGGCACATGAGCACCGCGGGGTGCGAGACCAGGCCAGAGCAGGCTCGTACCTACGCTG
>Ga0136611_10003131_pt1 | contig 11565 bp, 9 predicted proteins | sample AntDrymUQ2232306_2_FD_106645 | JGI IMG/M metagenome (GOLD analysis project Ga0136611, IMG submission 106645) | Polar desert sand microbial communities from Dry Valleys, Antarctica - metaG UQ223 (23.06) | ecosystem: Environmental > Terrestrial > Soil > Desert | place: Antarctica: Dry Valley... | reverse complement strand
GAAGAGGAAGCCGTCGCCCGGCAGGATGTTGGCCGTCGGCGGCGCTTCGGTTGCGGCACGGTTGAAGAGGCGTGGCGCGAGCTTACGTCCCCGGTTCGGCAACTCCAGGAACAGCCGCCGGTTGCCGCGTCCGGCGTCTGCCGGGGCAAGCAAACACAGGTCAGCGCCGAAGTGGACACGTCCCTGCTCGTCTCGTGGAGCCAGCTCAAGATCGACGATGGCCAGATTGGCGGCGTGTTCCGGATCGACTGCGAAGCGCAGCCACCCGTCGATCCGCTCATACGCCCCACCGGCGTCAAACTCCTGCCCGTCCAGGTATGACGTCCGCTCGCGAATGTCCAACCCGATTACTGCCATCTACCCCACTCCTTCCGTCTCAAATGCCTGCGGCAGTATCGCACCATCCTTCGTGAACGTGTGTTGAAAACCCCTCCCCAACCGCCACCCAGAGGGTACCCGGCCCGGAAATGGAGGGGTTTTCAACACACGCCAACTCCGCGATGCTCGATCGCGTACGATAGCTCCAACAGCAAGGGAGACCATCATGACATCAATCGAGCAACCTGTAATCCAGAGCCTGTCCAGCGATCCGTTCGCGGAGTCGGTGAGCGCGCTCGACACTGCCCACCGGCTGGCGCGTGAGTTCGTCGCGGGTCTGGCGACGCGCCCGGTTGGGTACAGGCCCAGCCCCGATGAGATGGCGCTGGCGCTCGATGAACCACTGCCCGAGCACGGCTGTGACGCAAGCCTGGCCGTTGAGGAATGGCTGCGGCGTGCCGAACCGGGCATCGTTGCCTCGCCCGGGCCGCGTTTCTTCGGATTCGTCAACGGCGGCTCGACGCCGGCAGCGCTGGCGGGTGACTGGTTGGCAGCGGCCATCGATCAGAACGCCGGAATGTGGCTGTCCAGCCCAGCCGCCGCGCAGACGGAGTTGACGGTCCTGCGCTGGCTGAAGGAGATGTTTGGTCTGCCGGATGCCTGGGTTGGCGCGTTGACGAGCGGCGCGACGATGGCGAACCTGGTCGGACTGGCCGCCGCACGCCAGTGGGCTGGCGAACGCATGGGATTCGACCCTGCCGTCGATGGGCTGAGCGGCAACCCGCCGATCACGGTTGTCTCCAGCATCGAGATACACGCCAGTGCCGTCAAGGCGCTCGGGACGTTGTGTCTGGGCCGAAGCAGCGTTCGCCGCCTCCCTGTGGCGGGGGGCGCGATCGACATCGATGAGTTGCGGGCAACGCTGGCCAGGATCGACGGACCCGTCATCGTCGTTGCGAATGCCGGGGAGGTGAACACCGGCGCATTCGACGATCTTGATGCAGTCGCCACGATTTGTGAGGCACATCCCGGCGGGGCATGGTTGCATGTCGATGGGGCGTTCGGTCTCTTCGCCAGCGTCTCGCCGCGCTACGCGCATCTCAACCGGGGTATCGAACGGGCTGACTCGGTCGGCGCTGACGGGCATAAGTGGCTCAATGTCCCGTACGACTGCGGCTTCGCCTTTGTCCGCGATGCCGCCGCGCTACGGGCTGCGTTCAATGCGACTGGCGCGTATATCGCTGCCGCCCCCGATCTTGGATGCGATCCGCTCACGCATGTTCCGGAGATGTCACGCCGCTTCCGTGGTTTGGCGGCATGGTGCGCGCTGCGAGCCTACGGTCGCGCAGGCTACCGGGGCATGGTTGAACGCTGTGTCGACAACGCCGCCACCTTCGCGGGCTGGATCGAGCAGACAGACGGACTCGAGCTGATGGCTCCTGCCCCGCTCAACATCGTCTGCTTCCGCTACGCTCCACCCGGCATGGACGCCGCCGCCTGCGATGCCTTCAACCGCGACGCCGTGACGGCCATCCAGCGCGATGGCCGCGCATTCGTGACCGGAACGGTCTGGAATGGACGTGCCGCCATCCGCGCCGCGTTCGACAACTGGGCGACAACCCAGCGCGATGTCGAGATCCTGCAGGCGGCTGTCCACGATCAGCAATCATCGCAGGCATGAGCACCGGCGTCATGGTTCCGGCCTGCCACGGACGACGCTGGTATCGATCCGGAACTGGCAGGAGGACGTTCACCTGCTGGCGTCCGGGATTGACAACGGCTCGCTGGCGTCGTATTTTTACGAACAACTGAAACGTCTGTCTTAACGAAGGGATCGGTCGATGACACAGCAGCAAGGGTCTGAGACGTCCAGCATTCGCGATGCTGTCCGCGAGCGTTACGCAAGCGCGGTCACGGCAGTGCTCAACCGTGAGCCAGCCTCGTGTTGCGGTGGCTCGGCAGCCGAGGCAAGCTGCTGTGGTGGCAGCAGCCTCGTCTCGCCGATTGTCATTGGTAACTACACACCCGGCGACACGGCTGGGCTGCCCGAGGAAGCGGTCCTGGCGTCGTTCGGCTGCGGCAACCCGGTCGCGCTGGCGAAGCTGGAGCCGGGGCAGACGGTCCTCGACCTCGGCTCGGGCGGTGGGATTGAAGTCCTGCTCTCGGCGAAGCGGGTTGGGCCGGACGGCTTTGTCTACGGCCTCGACATGACGGACGAGATGCTGGCAGTTGCGGAACGCAACCGGGCGGCGGCCAGCGTCGAGAACGTGCGCTTCCTGAAGGGGGAGATCGAGTCGATCCCACTCCCGGACGCCACCGTCGATGTGATCATTTCCAACTGCGTCATCAATCTTTCGGCTGACAAGGACGCTGTTCTGGCCGAGGCATATCGTGTTCTGCGGCCCGGCGGCTGGTTCGCTGTCTCCGACATCGTCATTCAGGGTGAGCTGACGCCTGATCTGCGCTCCAGCATGGACGCCTGGGCGGGTTGCGTCGCGGGAGCGCTCGAAGAGCAGGATTACCTGCGCCGCCTCACCGCCGCTGGCTTCATCGACGCCGGGATTGAGGTCACACGCACCCATGACCTGGCCGAGATCGGCTGCTACTCCGGAGACGCCTCTGCCAGTGGTAATACGGGAAGCGTCGTCAGTGCCTTCATTCGTGCCCGAAAGCCAGAATAGTAATCAGCCGGTCAGCCTGGTCGTAGGCACCAGGCGTGTTGCTGCTGATGCTATGATCGTGACTGAAAACCGTTCGAACCAAGCTGGGGAACTGACCGGCTGAAAGCTGATTGCTGAACACTCATGAAGACGATCGAGATGCCAACGACGACCGATGAGCAGCTTGTTGAGATGCTGCGGGCGGTCGCCAATCCGGTTCGATATCGCATCCTGCAAATCCTCGAAGAGCGTGGGGAGTGCCTGTGTGGCCCGCTTGGCGACCAGCTCCCGATCGCGCCGTCGACGCTTTCTCAGCACCTGAAAGTGCTCCGCGAGGCTGGGTTGATTAAGGGCATCGTCGACGGCCCAACCATCTGCTATTGCCGCGATGAGCAGCAGATCGACTGGCTCAAGCAGCACATGGCGCGCTTGTAGCGCCCCCTGTCGTTCTGAGCCGCAGCGAAGAACCTCTCCGCCTTGACTATCGAGAGGTCGAACGAGGAGAGGTTCTTCGCTGCGGCTCAGAACGACAACAACTACGGCATCCAGCGGCGTGAGTCGCGGGGTGGGTCGGTGTAGTGGGCCTCGAAGATCGGTGCGGCGAGGATGGCGAGGACGCGCAGCGGCGTTTGACCGCTGTTCGTGAAGCCGTTGGTGGCGCCAGCCGGGATCGTGACAGCGTCACCTGGGCCGAGAGCGGCGTGTTCGTCGCCAACGAAAACATCGGCCTCACCACCGATAACGCGTAGCACTTCCTCGACGACATGGATGTGGGCCGGAGCGCCCATGCCGGGGGCGCACTCCTGCTCGAAGACGACCAGTTGCCGGCTGCCAGTGGGCGCCGATGCATAGACGCGCGTCTCGACGCCTTCGCGCCAGATCTCGACATCGCGTTCGGCCTCACGGGCGATGAGCATGTCGTGGCTCCTCCGGGTCGTCCTCGTCGGGCAGGTCAACGCCGCGCTCGTGGAGCAACGGCTGGGAGAGCATCTCGTACAGGCGCGAGCGGCAGCGCAGGAACTTGCGCTCGAAGCCGCCATAGCCGTAGCTGGACGGGAAGAGGTCATCGAGTCGGCATTCGGTCGACACGACCAGCGAGAGCGAGCGATCGTAGGCCTTGTCGATGAAGTGGACGAAGCGCAGCGCCGTGTCCTGATCGGGTAGCGTGTCCAGTCCGGCAATTGCCAGTGTTCTGAACGAGGCGATCAGCGACGGGTAGGCCAGCGGTGGGAGCTGCGCGAGTTGCTTCGTCAGTTCCCGCCACGGGATCGCATCCCACTCATGGGCGACCGCTTCGGTCGGCAGGATACGCGGCAGGTCGTCCTCGTGGTCGTAGTGCCGGTGGCGGTAGTCCTCGCCGACTATCCGTAGCGACTCGAAAGCGGCCGCCAGCGCGCCGATCTCGCGCTGGAACTCCTCGGCACTGAACCTGCCGCGCCCCAGCTCACCTGGTAGCGTGTTGGAGGTGACGATCAGCCGCGAACCGCGCTCGATGACGCCGCGCACAAAAGAAGTCGCCAGCATCGTATTACCGGGGTCGTCCAGCTCGAACTCGTCAAGGCAGATCAGCCGAGCTTCGCCGAACAGATCGAGCGCGCCTGCCATCCCGAGCGCGCCGACGGCGTAGGTCAGCTCCTGGAACGACAGGTAGGCGCGCGGGACACTGGCAGCACGCCAGGCAGCCGCCAGCAAGTGCGTCTTGCCAACGCCGAAGCGTCCGTCGAGATAGAGGCCGTCCCACGAGATGTCAGTGCCATTGCGTCGTAAGCGCGCCAGCAGTCCGCGCGGCTCACTGGCGTCGTTCAGTTCCGCGATGGCGTCCTGAAGTCGCTCGACAGCGGCCAGTTGCGAGGGGTAGTCGGGGTCAGGACGGTAACTTTCGAAAGTCGCATCGTGAAAGCGTGGCGCGACCTGAAAATCGGCCAAGCTGACAGCGGGCCGAGGTTCGGACGATACTGAGGTCGTGTCACTCACGCTTCAACAGCCTCGGTAGACGGCTGGACCCTCCGGTCAGCGTCCGGCGCGATGCGTGGGAGTGAGAAGGAGAAGGTCGTCCCATCGCCAGCTTCGCTCTCGACCCACATCCGGCCACCGTGGGCCTCGACGATACCGTGCGCGACATACAGGCCCAGACCAAGACCCTCGGAGGTAGCGCGCGTGGATGCCGTTCCACGGAAGTAACGCTCGAACATCCTCGCCTGGGCATCGGGAGGAATACCCGGCCCTTCGTCGATGACCGCGACGACGAGATCATCGCCATCGATACGGAGCACGATTTCAATTGACGTTCCAGCCGGACTGTACTTGGTGGCGTTGTCGAGCAGGTTTGACAGCACCTGAGCGATCCGCGTCCGGTCGATCGGCGCGACCAGCGCCTCGACGGCGAAGCGGGCGGCGACGCTGTGCTGCTCGGTCGCGAGTTGAGCCTCAACCGCGGCAGCGCGGACAACCTCGACCATATCGACCGGCTCGACCTGCAATTGCAGACGCTGGTCCTCAATCCGTGAGACATCCAGCAGGCGGCTGACCAGTTCGGTTACCCGGTTCACCTGGGCGTCGATCGTCTGGAGCGGGGTGATCCAGTCCGACCCACCGGGTAGCCGCTTGGCGCGCCGTAGCAGGAGCTGGGCGAAGCCCTTCATCGAGGTCAGCGGGCTGCGTAGCTCGTGCGCGGCGACGGCGAGGAACTGGTCGCGTGCTTTCGCGGCATCCTGCGCTTCCTGGTAGAGCAAGGCGTTATCGATCGCGACAGCCGCCCGCTGGGCGAGATTCTGCGCCAGGGCGAGATCGTTGTCGTTGTAGTGGCGTCCAAGCTCGGCGGAGACGAACGTGATGACGCCATGCACTCGTCCGCGAGCCAGCATCGGCACGATCATCGCCGATGTAAAGCCAACCTCGCGGATGAGTTCCAGATGCTCTTCATCGCGTGCAGCGGCAACGAGCAGTTCGTCAGAAAGGTGCGGATAGATTTCGGGTTCGCCGGTTCTGATGACATTTGGTACGCCGGTCGGCGCGGTCAGGTCGGACGGATAGCGCTCCTGGATCTCGCGCGCCCAGGCGACTTTGGCGGGGTCCACATGCGCGACAGCCAGTTGCCCGTACGTACCGTCTTCGCTGACGGTATGCACAACGCACCAGTCGGCGATCGTCGGAACCGCCAACTGAGCGACGCTGGTCAGCGTCTGGTGGTAATCGAGTGACGAGGCCAGCTCGCGGGTTGCCTCCGACAGGAACGCCTGCTCCTCCTCATGCCGCTTGCGGTCGGAGATCTCAATGCAGGAGCCGATAAACCCGGCGAAGGCACCGTCAGGATCGAAACGAGGAATGCCACGGTCGAAGATCCAGCAGTACTCGCCGTCGTGGCGGCGCAGCCGGTACTCGATGTCGAACGTCTGGCGCGCGGCGAAGTTGGACAGGTAGGCATCGAGGCATCGGTCGAAGTCGGCTGGATGGATGCCCTCGGTCCAGCCATTGCCAACCTCCTGCTCCAATGTGTGGCCCGTGTAGTCCAGCCAGCCCTGATTGACCCAGGTGCCAAGTCCGTCAGTTCCTGCGATCCACAACAGGACCGGCGCGCTGTTGGCCATTGTCCGGAAGCGGTCCTCGCTCTCGCGCAGAGCGCCTTCAGCACGCTTGCGCTCGATGAATTGCCCGACCTGGCTTCCGATCGACTCGGCGGTTGCCAGCAGCTCGTGGTCCGGTTCTCGGACATCGGTTGCGAAGAACTCAATGACGCCAACAATTTGACCTCCAATCCGAACCGGCAACGCGACTGCGGCACGAATCTGGAGCGTCTTGAAAGCGTCGTGGCGGGCCAGGTGATCTTTCGTCTCGTAGTCTCTGATCCACTGCGAGCGTTCTGATTCCCAGACTTTGCCCGGCAGGCCAGCGCCGCGCGCAAATGGCTGCGCGCGACAAATCGCTTCGAAACGCTCACCATCCATCCCGTCCGCATGCCATGTCTCGCTGCAGCGAACCATGTCCCGGCTGTCATCGATGATCCAGAACGCGCCGTATTGCCAGTCGAGGTGTGTTGCGATGGCGGAGAGCGTTCCGCGCAACCCATCACGCATCGTCTGGGCGTCCGACAGCGACCGTGCGACCTCGTACTGTGCTTCGACGCGCGACTCAGCGCGTTTGCGCTCGCTGATATCGACGACGACACCGACGATTCCGGTTGGCCGGTCGTCCCGGTCGCGGATCGCGGACGATGAGACAAGGACGGGGATGCTGTGGCCGTCACGGTGAGGAACCTCAATCTCACCCTCCCATGGCTGCCCGCTGTTGAGGGTGTCGACCGCGGCGGCGACCGTCTCCTTCGATCCGGGGCCAAGCAGAACATCCTGTCCCTGCCTGCCGACGATCTCGTCGTGTCGCCAGCCGTAGAGCGCCTCGGCGCCCCGGTTCCAGAACGAGATCGTGCCAGTGTGATCGGTCGCGATGACGGCTGCCTGGACCTGGTCGATGAGCGCTGCCTGGAACCGGATCTGCCTCTCAGCCTTGACCCGCTCGCTCATGTCCTTGACCGTGCCGATGTAGGCGATGATCCTGCCCTCACTGTCACGCAGCGGGGCGTTCGTTACGGCTGCCGGAAATCGCGTGCCGTTCCGGCGCTGGTAGATGAGGTCGTCCTCGGCGCTCACACCCGAGAGATAGCGTTGCGATACGTCATCGAACTGGCCGCGCGTGGCCTCAGGCCACCAGGCGTGCGGCGGACGAGATCCGACGATCTCGGAGCGATCGCGGCCAACCATCTGGCAGAATGCAGTATTGACTTCGATGATCGTGCCGTCGGTGCCGCGCAGGACAAAGCCATCCTGCATCGCGTTGATCAGCGACGGGAAATAGTCTGGAAGTCGAATCAGAAGCTCAGCAGACATGGACCCGTGCCACGCTATTCATCCCTATCCCCCAGGTTGCGGCGTTGCGCGTGGCCGGCGGTTACCCCGCTCCCGTCAACCTCGATCGTTCGCGGCCTGGCCATGCCGTATGGCACGGTCCGGCCCAGGCAGCCGAGGTCGTCGCATATTGCGCGCCGCGTCGATCCGCCGCAGGTGATAATACTCGACAGGACACTGAACGACGATTGGGGCAATGCAACGATGATCGAGCATGTCGATGTCTGGCTGCGAGAGATCGCCGAAGCGGTAACACGGCTGAATCAGCTCGGCGCGCTGGAGGGAGCGTCCGGTAATATCTCGCTCTTTCTGCCGGTCGAGACACCCGGCCTGAAGGAGTATCTGTCATTTCCCCTGTCTGATCGCCGGAACATTGAATTGCCCGGGCAGCCGGTCCTTCCTCCCGGTGCCCTCATCATCACTGGCACGGGGAGACGCCTGCGTGAAATCGCGATCCGACCGCTTACCGTGCTGTGCGCGATCTCAATCGCCGACGACGGAGAAGCGACACTTCATCGGGTGCCTGACCTCGGCGTCGAGCCAACCAGCGAGATCGACTCGCACATTGCCATTCATGCCGCCTGCCTGGCCGGTTCTTCGACGCCGCACGCGATCATCCATGCCCAGCCGCCAAAGCTGACCTGGCTGAGCCATATCCCAGCCTATCGCAACGCGCCACGACTCAACCGGCAGCTCCTGCGCTGGCAGCCCGAAACGGTCGTGACGTTTTCGGAGGGGATTGGTATCGTGCCGTTCGAGACGCCCGCGACGCCGAAGCACGGCATCGGGACGGCATGGGCCATGCGTCTGCACCCGCTGGTCGTCTGGGCCAAGCACGGCGTCGTCGCCCGCTCGGAGCGCGGCCCGCTCGCGGCAGCCGATCTGATCGACTACGCTGAAGCGGCGGCAGGCTACGAGGTCAACGATCTGCTGGCCGGTCGACCGGCTGATGGACTCTCACTGGCGGAGATGCGCGCCATCGCCACGCGCTTCGGCGTGCCAACCACGCTGCTCGACAGACTGCCTGACGACCTGCTGGGACGCTGACGGATCGAGACGGACAGGGCGGAGCCATGCTAAACGAGGACCAGTCGATCTTTATCACCAACCTGCTGCTGGAGTTGACGCCAACTGGTAAGAGAGCGTCGCCATTCGCACCAGCCGTCCACGCGGGTGTCCTGCACATCAGTACGCCCGCGTTCCGCCACATCGTCAGCAGCGTTCTGACGGAGGAGATCGACATTCCGGTCGGAAAGCTCGCCTTCGTTGACTGTGGTTGGCAGCCTGGCGGCGCATGGCTGACAATGCGCGTCCGCAGCTTCATCCAGCAGAACGTCACGCTGAAGGCGTCGCTTGCGGCTGCGGCGAGCGGCAATCTCCAGATCCTGCTGCTCGATGTCCGCGCCGGGATGCTGCCGCTCAACCGTCTGCTCGACCCGCTGCTCGACCAGGTCGCCAAGCGTCCAGGCTTCACCCGCACCGGCCCGATGGAGGTCGAGCTCAACATCGCCGAGCTATTGCGCGCCCAGGATGTTCCTCTCACCTGGACTGCCCAGGTCCGCAACGTCCGCACCGACAGGGATGTGTTGATTCTGGAGATGGGCCAGTAGTTCGCTCGCACAGCATGTGAACAACAGCACGTCGCTGATCGAAGTCCTTCATCGTTGCGAGGACACGGTCCGTCCCCCCTGTCGTCCAGAGCCGCAGCGAAGGACCTCCCCTGCCTCGACCGCTCGTGTATTTGACGCGGAGAGGTCCTTCGCTGCGGCTCTGGACGACAGGGGACGGACCGTGTCCTCGCAACGATGGGGTGGTCAAACGGCAGCGCGAAACGTTACTGCGGGTTGTCCGCCAGCAGCTTCTCCAACTCGGTCAGCAGGCCCTCGAAGACATCCAGCGCCTTCTCGATTGGTTCGGGTGTCGTCATATCGACGCCGGCGTCCTTGAGCAGTTCGAGCGAGTAGTTTGACGAGCCGGACGAGAGGAAGCGCAGGTAACGTTCGCGGGCTGGCGCGCCCTCTTCGACGAGCATCTTCGACAGGGCTGCTGCGGCCGAGAGGCCGGTCGCGTACTGGAAGACGTAGAAACCGCGATAGAAGTGCGGAATCCGCGCCCACTCGATGGCGGTGTGCTCGCCGATCGTGACATCCGGTCCGGAGTAGCGCCCGCACAGTTCGGCGTAGTGCTCCGAGAGCGCGTCGGGCGTCAGCGCATCACCTGCCTCGATACGCCCGTGCGCCCAGCGCTCGAACTCGGCGAACATCGTCTGGCGGAAGAGTGTTCCGCGGAACTCCTCCAGGGCGTGGTTGATGAGGTACATCTGGGTCGCGGGATCGTCAGTTTCGCGTCGCATTGCGTCGGTCATCAACAGCTCGTTGACGGTCGAGGCGACCTCGGCGACAAAGAGCGTGTAGCGCCCATAGGTGTACGACTGATTCGCGCTCGTGTACCACGAGTGCATCGCGTGGCCGACCTCGTGGCCGAGCGTGAAGACATCGTTCAGGCGGCTCGACCAGTTGAGCAGCATGAACGGGTGGACGCCGTAGACGCCCCATGAGTAGGCGCCGGAGGTCTTGCCCTTGTTCTCGTAGACATCGACCCAGCGCGAGTCGAAGCCAGCCGCCAGCGTTTGGCGGTAGTCATCGCCGAGTGGCCCGAGCGCGCTCATCACCAGCTCGACGCCGCGTTCGTAGGTGTACTCGCCTTCGATCTCCGGCACGATCGGGACGTAGAGATCGTAGACATCGAGCTGGTCGAGTCCGAGCGCCTGCTTGCGCAGGCCGATGTAGCGGTGCAGCAAAGGCAGCTTGCGGTTGACCGTCTCGACGAGGTTGTTGTAGACGGCGACCGGAATGTTGTTCGACGATAGCGACGCTTCAATAGCCGACGCATAGTTGCGCGTGCGTGCCTCGAAGACATCGGTCTTGACGCTCGACGCAAAGGTCGTCGCCAGCGTGTTGCGGTGACGGCTGTAGGCGTCGTGCATGCCCTCGAACGCGGCCTTGCGGACTGGCCGGCTGCGCGATTCCATGAAGCGCAGATAGTTGCCCTTGGTGAGGGTGACGCTCTTACCGTCCTCGTCCTCGATCGTGCCGTATTCGAGGTCAGCGTTGTTCAACATCGTGAAGATCTGGCCCGGCGCCATCAGCACCTCGCCAGCGCTGGCCAGCAAGCGCTCCTGCTCGGCAGAGAGGACGTGCGCGCGTTGCCGTAGCAGATTCTCAAGCGCGTGGCGATACGGCTCAAGACCCGGTTCCTCGGTCAGATAGCGCTCGACAGTCCCCTCCGGCAGCGCCAGCAGCTCCGGCTCGAAGAACGACGCTGCCTGGCCCGCTTCGACACTGAGGCCGATGGCCCGGTCGTGGTCGGCGACTGCCTGGGCGTTGGTGTTGTCTTCGTCCTTCTTGAGGCCAGCGAAGGAGTAGACGCGCATCAGCCGCTCGCCGATTGAGTCCTGGAGCTGTAATCCCTCCAGCAGCCGGGCCGGTCCCTCTCCGAGTGTGCCTTGCAGCGCCGTCAGCGCTGGAAGGTCCGCGCGTGTTTCGTCGATCGCGGCTTCCCATGCGTCGCGGTTCGGGTAGATCGCCGAAAGGTCCCAAGTGTCATCGGCTGGCACGTCTAGCCGGGCTCGTAGCTCCTCAACGACCATTTTGCATCTGCTCCTCATCGTGTCGGATCGTTTTTATCAG
>Ga0136611_10003130_pt1 | contig 11567 bp, 13 predicted proteins | sample AntDrymUQ2232306_2_FD_106645 | JGI IMG/M metagenome (GOLD analysis project Ga0136611, IMG submission 106645) | Polar desert sand microbial communities from Dry Valleys, Antarctica - metaG UQ223 (23.06) | ecosystem: Environmental > Terrestrial > Soil > Desert | place: Antarctica: Dry Valley... | reverse complement strand
TCCTCCCGCACCGAGGCTGGCTACCGGGTCTATTCTCCAGGGGATGCCGACCGCCTGGCGTTCATCCGGCGGGCTCAGTCCGTGGGCTTGTCTCTGGCGGAGATCGCCGATGTCATCGCTCTGCGAGACACCGGGACGGTGCCCTGTCGGCACGTGCGCGCCCTGGCCGAGGCCAAGGTCTCGGAGATCGATGTGCGCGTCGCCGATCTCCAGCAGCTCAGGGCAGACCTCGTCCGGCTCGGGGAGGCGGCGCGCGAGGCCGAGACCGACTGTGTACAAGCCTCATCCATCTGCATAGCGTTCGAGGAGAGCACTCAACCACCCTCTTGACCTTCCACCTAAGGAGAAGGTGTAGGCTATGGCCAGGAGGTAGGCTATGCCGAAGGATATTACGAGAGGCGAGCTACAACGGTTGCTGGGACGCGAGGTGCAACTGGTGGACGTACTGCCCGCCGAGGAATACGCGGAGTCCCACCTGCCAGGCGCGATCAGCATCCCGCTGAAACTGCTCGACACGAGCACTACCGCGGGGCTCCGCAAGGACGCGCCCGTAGTGGTGTACTGCCACGACCTCCAGTGAGACATGAGCCCGAGGGCCGCGTGGCGGCTCGAGAGCCTGGGGTTCGGTGAGGTATACGACTACGCCGCCGGCAAGGCGGACTGGCTGGCGTGGGGCCTGCCGCGGGAAGGCACATCGGCCGGCATGCCCACCGTGGGTGATTTAGCCCGGCGGGACGTGCCGACATGCGGGCTGGGTGAGACGCTAGGCGCCATCCGGCAGCGCATCCGTGCGGCGGGCTGGGAGGAGTGCGTCATCACGAACGACCGCCGGATCGTCCTGGGGCTGCTGCGGGGCAAGGGACTCGACGCCGACCCCGCCGCGACCGCCGAGGAGATCATGCGTCCCGGACCCACCACCTACAAGCCCGACACGGCGGCCGCGGAGGCCGGGCGGCGGATGAGCGAGCGGGGGGTGCGCGGACTGCTGGTCGCGACGCCCGACGGCGCGCTCGTGGGCCTGCTCCGCCGACAGGAAACCGAGCGGGCTGGGGAGGATGCATCGTGAGGGTGGAACTCTTGTACTTTGAGGGGTGCCCAAGCTACCTGCTCGCCGAGGAGAGGCTGCGACAGATCATTGCCGAACGGGGTTTGAACACCGATATCGGGATGGTCCGCGTCGAGACCGACGAGGATGCGCACAGGCTCCGCTTCCCGGGCAGCCCCACGATTCGGGTCGATGGCCGGGATCTCTTTCCAACCGGAGAGGAGCGTGATGGGGCGCTCAGCTGCCGGATCTACGCCACGCCGGAGGGGCTGGCGGGCGCGCCGACGGTCGGGATGATCAGGCAGGCACTGGGGCGCGGCGGCAAAGTCGATACGTAGGCTGTACAGGATGCGTGTCGCACCCGCTCGGCTCGGGCGAGTCCTCCGCACGTACGGCGAGGTCGCCCGCAGCCCGTCGTACTTTCCCCTGTGGCTCGGGCAACTCCTGTCGGCCTTCGGCGACACGCTGCACTACATCGCGCTCGTCGTCCTCGTCTTCGAACTCACGGGGCGAGGGCTCGCGGTCGCGGGCCTGGTTGCCGCGGAGGTGGCGCCGATACTGCTGCTCGGCCCGGTGGCTGGCGTCCTCATCGACCGCTTCAGCCGCAAGGGCGTGCTGATCGCTGCCGACCTGTTCCGGGCAGTGCTCGTATTCTCCCTGCTCTCCCCTCAAGGCGTCTGGCACGCCTATCTGGTTGCTGCGGGACTCGCGGCCGGCAACACGTTCTTCAACCCGACCGTCCAGACGATAATCCCGGCGCTCACCAGCGAGGAGCAGCGGTTGGCGGCCAACTCCGTCTCGTGGTCCACCGGACGGCTGGTCCAGATCCTGGCGTCCGCCTCCGCCGGTGGCCTGATCGCGCTCATCGGGACCGACGCGGCCTTCGCCGTCAACGCCGCGACGTTCGTAGTGTCGGCTCTGCTGATAGCGCGGCTCCGGATCCCCGCCCACGCGGGCTCGCCAGGCGCAGCGACCAGGAGAGGGCTCGGTAGCTATTTCGGAGACGCCCGGGCTGGGCTCTCCTACGCGCTCAGGGATGCTTTCGTGTCGCGCCTGCTCGCGGTACAGGCGCTGGCCAGCTTCGCCACCGGTGCCACGAGCGCGATGCTGGTGGTGCTCTCCCAGCGGCACCTCGGGCTGGAACCGGAGGGCTTCGCCTGGCTGATCGGCGCCATAGGTTTCGGGGCGCTCCTGGGCCCGCTCATCTCCAACATGCTGGCGCGAGATTACCGCGACGCGCGCTGGCTGTTCGTACCGTACGTGATCCGCGGTATCGGTGACGTGCTGCTTGCGGTGTTCACTCCGCTGCCCGTGGCGCTCGGGATCCTCTTCGTGTACGGCCTCAACACATCGACGGGGATGGTGGTGTTCAGTTCGACCGTGCAGGGCGCGGTACCCGACCGGGTGCGGGGGCGCGTGTTCACGCTGCTCGACGTGACCTGGAACACGATGCGGCTGCTCAGCCTGGGGCTCGGCGGTCTCATGGTGGACGCGGTCGGAATCCGGGCGCTGTTCTGGGTGGGTGGCGTGCTCTTGGCGCTCGCCGGTTTCCTGGGTCTGTCCCTGCTCGGCCGCTACGACTTCCGGCAAGGAGAGAGCTCGGCGGGTGCCATTTAGCAACCGACAAAGGGTGCCACAAATTATCCAAAGGCACAGGCGCGCGATACGCAGCGCTAAAATGGCAGCTTGTCGTAGCGAACGAAGCGGTCGAGCGCGGGGTAGAACTCGCTTGTCGTCATCGCCTGGCGGGAGAACATCGCGAGCGGCTCCTCGCCCTTGCCCGGCTCCCGCAGCGTGACATGCACCCTCTCGGCGTCCAGCTCGATCACGTTGTACGACGGGGGCATCGTGCCCCGCACGCGCAGGGAGGAGACGGTGCCCGAGTGCACGATCCGCACACCGGAGATGCTCCAGACATACGGGACGTGCCGGTGCCCGGAGAGGACCAGGTCCACATGCAGATCACGCAGGATCGCCATCACATCACCGGCGTCGCGCAGGTTGTTGGTGTCCCGCCCCGTGCCGGGTACCGCGAGGATATGGTGGTGCAGGATAAGGATCTTCGGGCCGCGCTCCCAGCCTCGGAACTCCTCATCGATCCACGCGTAGTGCTCGCGGCCTACCTCCCCCTCCGCGAGGTCGGGCTTCGTGGAGTCCAGCGCCACGACCTTCGCCTCACCCTCGGGCACCATGAGCGTCATGGAGCGCTCGCGTGGGCCAAAGAGATCCTCGAAGTGCCGGTATCCCACGCTCTGGGCGTCGTGGTTGCCGGGCACGATCACGACGTTCGGACACTCCAGGCGGTCGAGGTATTCCTTCGCCTCCTCGAACTCCCACCGGTATCCCTCCGAGGTCAGGTCTCCAGCGACGGCGACGAGGTCGGGCGCGAGCACGTTTGTCTCGCGCACGGCGGCGTCCAGGAGCTCTGGGCGGAAGAGGCCGGAGCCGGTGTGTATATCCGACATCTGCACGATACGCACGGGTCTGGTCCTCCTGTGATGACAGTGAGCGGCGGTCGCGCGCAGTGTACCCGACTTCACCGCCCTGGTGCGCGCGGCGCTCCACAGGCTCTCACCAGGACTCGGTCGATACCAGATGGTACACATCCCGAACGGCGGTCGGGCCGATCACAACCCGGCAACTGCGCCTTCTGAGCCCAGAGCGCGGTCACGTGACGGGGAGGACCGTTGTTACGGGGGATGGGGCATATCGAGAATCTGAGCGAGCGGCGCCGTCCGTCCCTCCTGCCACAGCGTCGCGAAGTGGTCTTCTCCGAGGACTGATCGCAAGCGGTCCAGGGAGGACGCGTGAGACGCATTCTCGGGGTTGACTCCGATGTCCTCCGACACCGCCTCAACTGCGCCGAACACGAGCGTAGCCCGTCGAAAGTCGCCTCGCTCGTGAGCCCATTCCCCCAGTTCGTTGAGCACCCGGACGATCTCATGCTTTGTGCCCAACTCCCCCAGAGGTATATGGACTGTGCCAGCAGCGCGCAGCTCTCGGCGTAATCCCCCGAGGCTTTCGCCAGTCGGCCCTGATTCCCGAGGGTGAGGGCTAGGTTCCACCGATCCCCTATCTCCCGGGAAAGCTGAGCACTTTCTTGAAGCAACACCTGTGAGATCTCGACTTCGTGCAGTTTCGTCATTATGAACGCAAGACACAGGGTCGCCAGGGCGATCCCATGCGTATCGCCCGCACGCTGGAACAACTCCAGACTCTCCTCCTCAAGCAAGCGCGCCGAGGAATGCTCCCCTTCTGATGACACGACCAGGCCCAGATGCTGGAGCGCGTACCCGAGACCACGCTCCTCGCCCCCTTCCCGCCGCCATGCTGCCACGCTTTCTTCGAGGAGATCTCGAGCCACGGGATCCTGCTGGAACCAGGCCATGACGCCCGCCGTCCACAAAGCTTTCGCCCGTGCTACCGTAGCCCGGCCGGCCTCTGACTGCTCCAGCATCACCCTGGCCCACTCGTATCCCTCGTTCACATGGCTCCGTAAGGTCCAGAACCAGCGCAGGCTACCCACAAGCGGCAGGCCGATATTGGCAACGTCGTGATCCAACGCCCAGCGCAGGGCCACCCGCAGGTTGTCGTGCTCCTCCTCGAGTCGTTGCAGCCAGGTGCTTTGTTCCTCGCCGCGCAGACAAGGCTCGGACCGCTCGGCGAGTTCAAGGTAGAACTGCGCATGCCGCCGCCGAATCACCTCCTCCAGCGAAGTGTCCGCGAGCCGCTCCAGCGCAAACTCGCGGACCGTCTCAAGCATGGTGAAGCGCGGCGCGGCGTCTCCTCCGTCCATCCGCAAGACCAAGCCCTTGTCGAGGAGTGACGCCACTCCATCCAGGATCTGGTGGGAACGGTACTCGTCCTGGCATACTGCCGTCGCGCCGTCCAGTGTCCACCCTCCCGTGAATACGGCCAGGCGGCTGAACAGCAGCTTTTCTACCGGTTCGAGCAAGCTGTAGCTCCAGTCGATCGTGGCCCGGAGGGTTCGCTGGCGAGCAGGACGATTACGCGGGCCGGCGGTCAACCAGTCAAGGCGCTGATCGAGTCGCTCCAGCATCGCCTGTGAGGTGAAGAGCTTGACACGCGCCGCCGCCAGTTCGATAGCAAGGGGTAGCCCGTCCAGCCTGGCACAGAGCTCCCCGACTGCGGCGGCATTCGCCTCCGTGAGCTGGAAATCGGGCTTCACGGCTGACGCCCGTTGGACGAACAGACGTACCGCTGAGTGCTCGATGACGACTTTCGGATCATTTCTCAGCACATTGTCGGTGCATGCGGGGACCACGAGTGGCAGGACCGGAAACTCGTGCTCGCCATATAAATGCAGCGGCTCGCGGCTGGTCACAAGGACTTCAAGATCTGGCGCGGCCATGAGTAGTTCTGACACGACCGGCGCGGCCGCGATGACGTGCTCGAAGTTGTCCAGCAGCAAGAGCAACTGCTTTCCGGCCAGGTACACCTTCAACCGCGCCAGCACCGGCTCAGTGCCGCCCTCGTGAATGCCGAGGGTCTGAGCGATCGTGGTTTCCACGAGGTTCGATGCTTCGAGCGGAGAGAGCGAAACCATAAAGACCCCGTCGGCGAAGGACGCACGGTGGTCGAGTGCTGCCTGCAGGGCGAGGCGGGTCTTCCCAACTCCACCCGTACCGGTGAGGACGATCAGACGGTGGGCAGGATCACTTATCAGGTCACCCAGCGCCGCTAGCTCGGTCTCTCGACCGACGAAGCCATTCATCTGTGCCGGAAGATTATGAGGGCCATGACGGGCCGAGGGGGTGGGGGCAGGATACGTCCCGGCGCGGATTTGCTCGTACAGCGCCGTCGTCTCTGCCGAAGGCTCGACCGCCAGGGCCCCGGCCAGCGCCCGTCGGCAGCTTTCGTACACTGTCAGAGCAGCGCTGGGCTGTTGCAGGAGGCAGTCCAGATGCATCAGATGGCGATACGCCTCTTCGTACCAGGGCGCGAGTTCCACCTGCCGCCAGATCGCACCGCGAGCTTTGTCGTTGGCGTCGCAGTGTTCGTAGGCCCCGGCCAACTGCCCTAACGCTTCCAGCGCTCGCCGTTGGAGTTGTTCTCGCTTGATCGTCGCCCATTCCTCGAACTCGGCGCTGTCACTCACGAAGAATTGCTGCAGGAAGTCCCCCCGGTAGAGGGCCACCGCCTGCTCCAGTCGCTGAATGCACGGCTTGCAGGTCTGGACGCGGCGGTGGTGGTGGTGCTGACAGCTATAGAGGAGTTTGGTGAACTCGGCCAGGTCCAGCCAGTGATTGCTGGCGCGGTTGAACTGCACGGCATCGCGGGTCATGATCAGGTGCGAGGGATCCGCTTCTGTATCGTGCAGTGCGTGGCGCAGGTTGCTCAGTACCTGACGCAGGCTATGCCGCGCCGCTTCCTCATCGGAATCGGGCCACAGCAGCCCCGCCAGTCGCTCCCGGCGATGTGGGTAATCGGCCTCAACCGCGAGGTAGATCAACAGCGCCAGCGCCTTTTGTGACCGGAAATTAGTGACCGGCGCCCCATGCACGGTCACCCCACACGCCCCGAGGCAGACGAGCGACAGGCGATGCCCGGGTTGGGCGTGGGTGGTGGCGGGCGGGGTGTCAGCAGGTACGACCATAAAGGCGCGGATCCCTCCCCAGCTCGTGACGTTTTCGTGACGGGAGCTCATCTATGGTGTCGATATGCATTGTACTCCACATCTTTGAGTACGGCCACGGGAGGAGCAGTTTGTGATGCGCACTACATCCCGGTACATCTCGTACCTCCTCCGCCTGTGGCAGGTCAGTGAGGGCTGCAAGCCTGTCTGGCGTGCGATGCTGGAGGATCCGCGCTCGGGGGAGCAGCGCGGCTTCGCCTCCCCCGAGATGCTGTTCGCTTTTCTGTGCGATCAGATGGGCCGACCGACTGACCCAGCCACCCCAGAAGGAGGTGATAGGGACGACCAAGAGTGAGTAGACCGATACGAATAGCACTATCCCGGCGACGGTCGCGGGGAATCACCAGGAGGATATGACTGTGCACAGACTTATCGTGACAATCACGGCCATCATAGTGGCCATCATAGCGGGGCCAGCCTCAGCGGTGTTCGCTCAAGCATCCGATCCTGCGTCAGTAATGGACGCATTCAACAACGCGTCCACCGATCCCGAAGCTGCGGTGCAGTTGCTGGCCGAGGACGTGACGCTCCGCATCGTCCCGCCACCGCCGGGACAAACGGGCGTCTGGACCGGCATGGAGGAGGCGCGGGAGTTCCTCGGGTTCACCAAGGCGCAGAACGTCCGACGTGAGCTCGTGGGCGCCTGGCACGTGGATGGTGCCACGGTCTCCGGTACGGTCTTGGTGACCAACAGGGACTTCACTGCGCTGGGTGTCGCGCCCGTAGAGCATACCCTCGAAGCGGTTGTGGAGGACGGCGAGATCAAAGCCTGGACCAGCACCATGAGTCCCGCAGAGCGGGAGAGGGTTGGTGCTGCCCTCGCAGCGCGGCAACCGGGGAGGATGCCGAGCACCGGTGGAGGTGGTTCCGCGGGGACCAGGAACGGCTTCTCGATGTTCGCACTTGCAGGCATTGCTCTGAGCCTCGGGTTGGCCCTGCGACTTGCTCGGGCGCGCATCGGATAGCGATCCAGATGTGGGGGAGTAGGAGGCAGCGACCGGCTGCATCTCCCGCCCCACCCGCGTAAATGCAGGAGCTTGTAGTTGATGGGCGACTCGGTGAACGGGCGCCCGCCGTCATCAAGGTTGGCCGTGCCCGCCGACCGGTAGAGCATCCTCTACCGGTCGGCGGGTTCCTTGTTGCATCACGTCCAGCTCGACCTATCGGCGCTCACGGGCGATCGGAGCCTGGGCGTATATTCCCGTTCTCATTGGTCTTCACATCTCGGATAGCGAGGCTGGGTCAGAGGGAACGACATGGTGGGAGGTGGACACGACAGCGGGATCAATCGTGCATACGCTCCAGGAACCAATCGTCCGTACATAGATCGTGGTATACCTCGAGGAGGGCCAGAGGGGTGCGCAGCGTGTAGTACATCCGGGAAACCGGCACGCGCCACCAGTCATCGTCCACCCGCCACCGGGAGCAGACCTCCACCACCCGATGCCCGACAGCCGCCCACGCCACGCTCGCGGGAGCGCCGGAAGTGTCGATCTCCACCTGTATCGGCATCGGCGCCTCGAAGAGTCTGCTCACGAGGCTTCCACAAGCGAGAACTGCTTTCGCGGCAGCAGGGAGGCGAGGTCGCCGGGGACGACGCGGCGCAGCCTGCCGGGGCCGAATTGCTCTCGCAGCCGCGCGAGGGCGTGCACCGGCTCCGGCGGGCGGGCGGCATCCCAGAGCGACGCCTGCCGCACCACCTCCGGCCCCACATCCAGGAGACGTATCTCCACCACCGAAACCAGCTCCACCTCTGGCGTGAGCCGATCCAGCGCGCGGCTGCACGCGAGCGCGATATCCCGCACCGCAGCCGAGGGCGCGGGCAGCACGGCCACCGTGGACGCGTGACCCAGGCGCACCTCCACCGCGCGCGCGACGCTTGTCGTCAACTGGTCGCACAGCACAACCGCCTCCCGCGCCACGACCCGGCACACGGTCTCCCAGTCCTCCAGGGGTTGGTCGAAGCTTCGGCGGGTCTGTAACGCCATGGGCTCAGGCGGTGGGGCAACGGAGCGCACATCCTGTCCGATGGCGAGGTTGCGCGCGATCCGTCCTTCCGCGCCGAACTGCAGCTTCGTCTCGGAAGGCGGCAGCGCGACGAACTCGCCGATCGTGCGGATCCCCAGCCTGCGCAGGCGCTGGAGGTTCCGCTCCCCAAGCGGGATCGTCTCGACTGGAAAGTCGGACAGAAACTCCTGCTCCATCCAGTCCGGCACGGAGACGGTCCTCCCAGTGGACGCGCGCGCGGCGAGCCGGGCGGTGAACTTCGTGGGGGCGAGCCCGACAGATACCGCGGACGATAGCTGAGGATACGAGGCGGCATCCGCAAGCTCGCGGGCGGCCTGCAGCCGGGTAGGGAGCGCGCCCCATCCCGAGGCATCGAGGTACGCGCACCCGTACCCATCCGGCTCCACGGCGTCACTGTACTCCCGCAGCATTCCGATCACGCGCGCGGATGCTTCCTCGTACGTTCCTGGGGCATACGGCAGGAACACGGCTGTGGGACAGCGGGCGGCGGCCTCGCGCAGCGGCATACCCTCTCGCACGCCCTCGCGGACGGCCTCGCCCGACGCACGCCGGACAGGAGAACGATCATGTGCCGAGCCACCGAGCACGACCACCCCTTGCCGTGGCGCCCGGCCTAGCTCTCGCTCGACTGCCACCTCAAACTCCGCTCTGTGGACGTATGCTACGCGCAAGCGTGGATCCTGTTCATCAGGCGCTTTCGCATCTTTCGCGAAACCCTTCCGCGCGCTCTGCGTTGAACACGCCGTGCCCGGTGTGCAGTGCAAGCTCCACCTCGCCCGGCAAAGCGCCGGTCTTGTTCTTGATTGAACGCACGGTTGCGCGAATCCCGGTTACGCCACCGGACGCATCGCGCAGCCAGGCGGAACGCCGCGCCGCGAGGATCACGGAGGAGTAGTGCGCGAGCGCCTGCCCCCCGTGATACGTGTCGGCGCGCCCGGCTAGCCCCGCAACGAGTAGCATCGCCGTGTTTGCGCCGTGCAGCAACGTCACCATACAACTCAGCCAGGTGGCAAGCACATGGGGCTCGTGCGACGCGTCGAGGCGGTCGAACACGACGAGGTCGAACCCCTTGCAGCGCGCGAGCGTCGTCGCTATCGCGAGGCCTTCGAGCGCGCCGTTCGGCCGCACGAGCGTGAGTCGCGCGAAGTCCACCCCGGAGCGGATCGCGGAGGCCGGGTCGAAGCTATGCTCTGCGTCGACATAGACCACCACGTACTCCCGGCGCTGGGAGGCGGCGACGAGTGTGTGCGTGATGGTGGTCGCGCCGGAGGAGTGTCCCGCCCGCAGCGTGCTGATGCGCCCGGCAGGCAAGCCACCACCGAGCAGGTCGTCGAGTGTTTCCAGCCCGGTCGGCAGCATCGTGAGCGGCGAGTCCGAGCCTGCGAGTCGCAGCGCGTTCGGCCCGCCCCACCTGCTCTGCACATATCGTATGAGATCTTCCCGTTGTTCCGCCTGCACTGGCAATCCTTCCCACCCACTTTTATAGAACGTATATTCTAATCTGGAGTGTAGCACCATCGGCGCGGTGATTCAATACCCTCACACTCCCGGCGGAAAAAATGCTCTGTCTGTGTTCCAGTGCCCAAGTGCTGGTAAGATGGGGGTAGAGTAGAGTGAACATGAGGGGAGGGCATGTGTACGACAGGTTTTCTGCTGCCATGGTGGCGGGCGTGGTTGTGATGATCGCGATCGCCTTTTTCTTCTTTCTGGTCATCCTGGAGCCCAACGCCGGCACCGCTCCCCCCGTCCTGGTGCAGGATCCGGTCGTAACGGTCGAGGCCGACGAGTAGACACCGGCATCCGCGCGGCTGGGGCGACCTACCGCCGCACGCGCAGCATCTGGCTCCCGCCGACCTGGAACTCATACGGCACGCGCTCCGTTCGCGCGTCGTAACCCAACCGGCGCAGCGCCGCCAGCACGGGCTCAAGGTGCGGCGATGGGTTGCCGCTCATATCCAGCAGCGGAAAGATCCGTGCCTCACGGGCGACGCGGCACATCTCCCGCACGGACGCCACGTGGAACCCGGTGGAGAATTGTGCCGAGTACGTGAAGAGGAAGTGCGAGCAGAGGGCGAGCCCGAACCGTTCCGCCGCGAAGGGCAACGCCGGGAGGCCGCCGGCAACGTACCGTCCCACCTGGCGCCCCTCGGGATAGTCCCGCAGGAAGGCGCGCATCGCCGCCATGCGGACCTCGCCAAGTCGGGCGGGACTCCCAATGCTATGCCAGACATACCGATCTTTGCTCGCCTCCACGCCCGCGAGCACGACATCATATGTCTCCGCGATGCGCGCGGCGATCCGCTCCACATCGAACGCATACAACGGGTCGCAGGACACCACATCGAACCCTCGCTCCGCTGTTTCTGCGGCACAGCTCGCTGGCCCGCCACCGCAGTCGAGCACGCCGGAGCGCTGGTCCCGTTCCGAAAGCGCGAACATGTCGGCATATTCCGCGAGCGACCGACCCCACGGCACGACGCTCTCAAGGCGCATAGGTGCGGTCAGCCTTCGGACTTGTGGCCGACAGGTCTACCGGTGCAGTCGTCTCGCCGGGCACGGGATCGAGATGGCTCCACCGATAGCGGACGCTGCGCGCTAGCACCGGTGAAACCGCACGCCGGTTCTCATATCCTCGATCATGGTGCCACGCGGCTGCATGAGTACGACGCCGAGCACCCAGATGTCGCCGATGCATCCGCCGAGGTGCAGGCCAAGCGGTAGCACCAGCCACCCGCCGTATGGGAGGTACGCCACGGCAAGCCCGCCGAGGAGGGAGAGAGCAAGCATTGGCGCGAGGGCGACTGCGGCAAACTGCGCCCGCGTAAACCGCTCCCCTTC
>Ga0136611_10003129_pt1 | contig 11567 bp, 12 predicted proteins | sample AntDrymUQ2232306_2_FD_106645 | JGI IMG/M metagenome (GOLD analysis project Ga0136611, IMG submission 106645) | Polar desert sand microbial communities from Dry Valleys, Antarctica - metaG UQ223 (23.06) | ecosystem: Environmental > Terrestrial > Soil > Desert | place: Antarctica: Dry Valley... | reverse complement strand
TGTAAGCAGTAATGAAAGCCGTTGGCTTCGCGACACGGTTCGGTAATTCCAGATCCTGTAGAGCCGCGACGGCTCTTCGGTACTCATCTCGACCTGCCTGTGGCCGTCCCATATGTGCCGGTATGCCGCGGTCACGGGCTCCCAATTTTCGGTAGCGATTCGGCTGTCTCCGGGGCGGAAGCATCTTCCTCAAGCGCTTCGCAGTACACGCGTGGCTGCCGACCCTGCGGAACTCGGAAGCGGTCGCCCAGAGTACGAATGAGTCACGCGGCGTCGGCGATCCGCCGACTGACGAAGTCCTCGAGTTGCGCGACGGTGAACCTCACGCTGCGGCCGATGTGTACGGGTGTCAGCTCGCCACTCCACATCAGCTCATACAACGTCGTGCGGCTGACGCACAGCATCTCGCCAGCCTGAGCGATGTTGACGAGCAGCGGGCGCAGCGATCCGGCGCGGTGCCCTGCCGATTGGTGTTCGAGCTCTAGTGCGCTCATCGGCAACACGATGAACGGGCGACGTCACGGATCACTACCCGAGTCACCGCCCGACATCGATAATCGGTCCGCGCCGTAGAGGATCGATACGCGATCCGACCAGCGACACACCGGGCTCACCCCCAGTTACACCACTCCGCGGGACTTCAACCCGAGAAAACGGGCTAGTCGTAACGGGAGCCACCATGGTTCATCAGCGAGGAACGGTCTCGGCAGGTGAGTCGGTCGCCGATCAACACGACCGCGCGAACACCGAGCGTTCAACGCGGGCTCCGTTCGCCGCGGGGATCGACGCGGTCTCGATCGTGACCGAACGCCCGTGACCGAGACGACGCGCCGCGCCCGATCTCGATGGGAGATGCGCCGCCGTAGGGGCATCGTCAACGTGTGACGTCACTGATCACTACCCGATGTGAAGGTCTGGTTCCGCCACGTTGACCATGACCGGTAGCGCTTCGGGCCAGCCAGCGGGGAGTCGTCCGTTCACGTCGAGGTGTGCCGCGGTCCGAGCGATGCGCGACACCAACTCATCGGTGTCCTGGCCGTTGAGCTGGTTGTTGTCGTGCGGGTTGCGGATGTGGTCGATGACCCAGGTGGGCTGGGTCGTGAGCGCGTCCCGGGCAAGGGTGCTGATCCGGGTTTCGCCGAGACGAGCGGCCAACCGGCGTCGGTCATCAACCTCATGGAACAACGACTGCGCCGCGCCGACCTCGGCCGGTTCGCCGCGGCCGACCGTCGTGCAAGCCGTGGCCTCTCACTCATCGACGAATGGACCGTCCCTGAGCCCGCCGCAACACCGGCACCTCCTGGGGTGAACGGTGTTCACATGCCAGATCCACCGGGACCGCCCGCAGCTTGAGGCGCCGTGAGCCGCTGCTCGGCGGGCGCCGCCGTCCGGCCGGCCCGCTCTACTGGTCGGGGGTGCTCACCCGGTGTTCGCTGCGCACGCCGAGCAATTGGGCGGCGTGTATCGCCCACAGGAGCCGGCATGGCCGATCGGTGTGCAGCTGCACAGCGGTACAGCCTCAGGGCCCTCGACCCATGCGCGGCGCGAGGCGGAGCACAACGCCCGTTGCGATGCGCGGCCGCTCCAGGTAGGTTAATCTCTGACTTAACCACCGGAGACGTTCCAATGGCTACTGCGGATGACCCGCTCATCATCCTCGAAGGCGACCCTTTCGACGGCCTCCTCAGTGTTGAGGAACGGCGTCGAATCGATGCTCGCGTCGATCAGCTCGTCGCGGCAGACGCCGCGATCAAGGACATCCGACTTGCGTGCGGCGTGGCCCAGAGCTCGGTCGCAGCGGTCATGGGGGTGTCGAAGTCGGCTGTGGCGCAGCTCGAGGGTCGCGATATCGAGTCGGTCCAGGTGGGCACCCTGAATCGCTATTTCAACGCGCTCGGCTACCGCATTCACATCGATCTGGAACGCATCGACGCATGACGCATTTCAACTTCGTGCGGGGTCGGTCTCGCTGACCTTGCGCCACACGTCGTCGAGCAACGGCACCGCGCCGTCGTACCAGTCGTCTCCCTTCAGACCTCCGGCGACGTTCTTGTCAGCCATCACGGCGAAGACGCATACGGACTCGTCCCGAGGCATGACGAACAGGGTCCGGATGAACTCGGGCCGCCCGGCGACGTGGCTGCGGACCTCGCCGGTGAGGGACGGAAACGAAGACTGAGCGATGCCCCAACGCACCTGTGGCAGCTGGGCTTCACGCTTCAAGCGGAGCAGGTACATCAGGTCTGAGGCCACCACCTCGAACAGCTCCGAATCCGACGCGCGCAGCTGTTCGAGGCTGTCCTGGACCATCTGTGTCCGCACGACCCGCACGATGAGCGACAGTAGCCACGGCCCGGGAAGGCGTCCTCCGGCGAGGGATGTCCCGTCGGTGACAGTTCCACGATTCGGCTACGGGGCGGTCACGGACCCTGACGCGTCGCGGCGAGCAGGAACCAAGTGTCTCGGTTCGACAACGACGTCGTCTACCGCAGCACCGCTGTCATCGCGCGTCCGGCGTCGACGGTGGGCTTGGTCGCGTGTCGGTAGACCAGTAGTCCCATGCGGGTCCCGTCGTGGCCGAGTTGGTCTGCGATCCGCTCCATCGGGACACCGGCTTCGGACATCAACGATGCGGCGCTGTGTCGAAGCTCGTGAGGGTGCCACGCTCCAAGACCCAGGCGTTCGGTCAGGTTCGTCAGTGATCGGTGGACGTTGCGTGGGCCGAGGGGTGTCCCGATGCTGGACGTGAACACGAGACCGTGTCCGTCCCGCCACTCGTCGCCGATCGCTTCGTGTGTTGCTGCTTGGAGCTCGCGATGGATCCGGAGCGCCTTGATCACCGGCGGGGGAGCTTCGAGGCTTCGACGGCTGCGGTCGGTCTTGAGGCGTTCATCGACGATGAGCTTGCCGCGTTCGAGCTTCAGGGATCGGCGCACGTGGACGATCGCATTGTCGAAGTCGACGTCGGTCCAGGTGAGGCCGGTGGCCTCGCCGGGCCGGAGGCCGAGGTACAGCATGATGACCCAGAGCGCTTGCAACGGATGACCGTCCGACGCTTTGAGGATCATCTTCGCCTCCTCCGCCGTCAGCGAGCGACCCACAGCCGCGCGCCGGGGCTTGGGCGGGCAGCTCAACGATGCGAGCCACGTTCTGGGCGACGAGCCCACGACGTTGCGCGTAGTCCAGCGCCTTGCCCAGCACGCTGCGTACCTTCACGAGCGATGCCCTGCTGATCCCGTCGTCCGCTCGGGCCTCGAACGCTCGCTCGACGAGATCTGGGGTGAGCTTGCGGAGGCGTGCGGTGCCGAGGTCGTGGCGCAGGAGATCGCAGGCCCACGTGTATGTGTCGAGCGTTCGCGGCGAGAGGCTCTGCGCGGGTAGCACCTTGCTCTGCCATCGTGAGAGCAGATCAGCGAGTGTCGAGTTGCCATCGGGGATCGCGGTACCGCTGTCGACCGACGCGAGCATCGTGCGCAGCGCCCGCTTCGCCTTCACCTCCGTCGGGTGGTAGGTCCGGCGGAACTTGCCGTCGGACTTCACCTGTGCGACCCAGCGGCCAGGGGTACCGGTGCGTGCGCCCTCGCGGTACCCGCTGCCGTTGCCGTTGCCGACGGCCTTGCGACGGATCGAGGAGTTCTCTTCCATGCAACACTCCCCGAGACGAAGCGAGTAGTAGGGCGAGTAGTAGCGAGCGTATCGCGACGTACGCTGGCGTACTAGCGCAAGGAGAAGAGCCAGCTAGTTGGGCATCCAGCGGACGTCGGCGGACGTCGGCGAACGCTCGGCGCTTCCATGGCATGGAAGAGGTCAGGGGTTCGATTCCCCTCAGCTCCACGAAGTGCCCGGTCCCGCGACGGAACCGGCGCGACGACGACGCTCGCTCGTCACCGCAAGGCGGGCGCTGGTGCGGACAAGCCGTGCGAATCGTCGTTCGGCACGTGAGTCGGATCGATCTTGATGTCGATCACGAGCGGACCTCTGCGCCCGTCGATCGCGTCGCTCATCGCCTCGAGATCTGCGACGTTGCGCACCGTCACGCCGTGCCCGCCGAGAGACGTCGCGATCGACGCGAGACTCGGCCACTCGAACATGGAGATGCCGGGATCCATGCCTCGGCTGCTGAACTGGACGTGTTCCGCGCCGTAGCTGCCGTCGTTGCAGACGGCAACGATCAGATCTGCGTCGTTGCGCACCGCTGTGTTGAACTCCATCAGACCGCCGAGCATGAAACCGCCGTCACCGGTGACCACGAGAGTCGGCCGATCGCGCGCCGCGAACGACGCGCCGATGGCGGTGCCCACGCCGAGCCCGATCGAGCCGAACGAGATGGGGACGACGAGCGAACGCGGATCCGGCGGATTCACGTACGTCATCGCTTGATACCAGAACCTCCCGCCGTCGGTCACGAGCAGGCGTTGCGCGGGGCACGCTCGATCGAGGGCGATCAGCGCAGTCCTGATGTCGACCGTGTCCTCGTTGCTGAGGTCCTGGAAATCAGCCGGGGAGTAGGCGCTGATCGAGGCGGCGAGGTCGTCGGAGCGGAAGGAGGAAGGCTCGATCTCCGCCTCGTCCAACCACTCGATCATCGTGTCCGCCGCGACGCCCGCATCGCCCACGATCGGAGCGTCGACTCGGTAGTACCTTCCGATGTTCGCGGGGGATACGTCGCAATGAACGACCGACTTTCCCCCCAGATACCTGCCATTCGACGTGGTGTGCTTGTTCAGGCTCGCGCCGAACGCAATTACGCAATCGCTCTCGAGAATGGCGTCGACACAGACTGGATTCGACAGCGTCCCGAACACGCCGAGGTCGTACGCGTCACCTCGGAAGAGTCCCTTCCCCTTGAGTGTCGTCGCGAGCGGCGCGCCGATGCGCGACGCGAACCTCACCACCGCGGCGCGTGCGAGCGGATCGGCAGCGCCGACGCCTGCGAGCACGATCGGCCGCTTCGCGCTGGCGATGATGCCGACCGCGCGGTCGAGCGCGCGCGGGTCGGGAGCGACGGATTGATGTGCCTCCGGGTCGGGCGCCAGGTGATTGTACTCGACGTCTCGCCACTGGTAGTCGGACGGCACGTTCAGGACGATCGGGATGCGCTGAGCACGCGCGCGACGGAGCGCTGTCGCGAGGTCGGCGACCGCAGTCTCGGGTGAGCGAACCTGCTCGAAGCCGGCACCCGTGCACGCCACGACTTCGCGCTGATCGATGTTGTGGAAGTGGTGCTTGTCCAGCGTCGGGGTGTCACCGGCCACCAGCACCACAGGGAAGCGGTTGCGAACACCCTCGATGAGCGCGGTGACGGTGTTCGTCAGGCCGGGCCCCTGCGTGACGGTCGCGACCCCGACGTCGTTGGTCACCGACGCAAAACCTCCGGCCATGAGCACAGCACCCGCCTCGTGGGTCGCGCCGACGTACGTCGTTCTCGGGTCGCGCGTGTACGCGTCCACCATGAACAGGTTGGCGTCGCCGATGAGGCCGAAGAGCGTCGTGACGCCGTGGTCTGCGAGCGACCGCGCGAGGGCAGCGTGAACCTTCATTGACGTCTCCCTTGACTCGTCACGAGTACAACGGACGGCGACCGCGGCGCTCAAGTACCCGTTCAGGTCCTTCCCGCCGCGCGGGCTGCTCACTACCGTTACCTCGCACGCCCGCACGAGGCAGACCGAGCGCCGCCAGGTCTCCAGAGTCGGTCCTTTCCCTCCGTCAGGAGATTCAATGTCTGCGTCCTCGAAGCTTCTTTCGATCCTGGCGTGTGCGGCGCTGGTCGGCGCGGCCTGCGGCTCCGACAGCGATGACGACTCGGGGTCGGACGCAACGACGACCGCGGCATCGGCGGCCCCGACGGCCGCGGGAACCGACGCCGTGAGCACCTCTGCGAGCGACGCGCCCGCTTCCACCGCCGGCACCGGATCCGCGCCAACGATGCGCCTCGGCTGGGGCTTCCCCGGCGAAGAGATGAAGTACGTGATGATCGCGAAGCCGGAGCTGTTCCCGAACGCTGGGACGTGTTACGAGCCCGAGTGGCAGCGCTTCAACGGAACGGCGGAACAGGTCCAGGGAATGGCAACGGGGACCCTCGACGGCGGGACCGTCGCCATGTTGACGTTCCCCCGAGCGATCGACCAGGGTGTCGAGCTCGTCCTCACGAACGCTCTGATCGAGGAGACCCGCGACGGGTTCAGCGTCCAGTGGACGGCGCGCAAGGGGACGACGCTCGAGGATCTGAAGGGCAAGAAGATCGCGACCAACGCCCTCGGCGCCTCGCTCGACTACATCGTCGGCGTTCATCTCCAGGAGGAGGCGGGTCTGGCGTTCAACCAGGACTACGAGCTCGTCGAAGTCCCGTTCCCACAGATGGGCGACGCGCTGGCAACAGGTCTCGTCGACCTCGCGCCGTTGGTGCAGCCGTTCTACGGGATCTTCTCTGCGAGCGAAGCGGCTGCTGATTTCGAGACGTTGTTCACCGACGTCGACATCCTCGACCCGACGCCTCAACTCCAGCACGGCTTCACGAAGTCGTACGTGGCGGAGGAGCCCGAGGCGGTGAAGTGCTTCGTCGAGGACCTCGCCAAGGCCGCAGAGTTCGTGCTCGACCCGGCGAATCGCGCGGAGGTCGTCGGGGTCACGTCGGAGGTCGTCGAGCTCCCGACCGAGGCGCTCGACCCGTACCTGTTGCAGCCCGGACGCGACTTCACCAGGCCGCAGGGGTCTGCGCTCGATGTCGAGTCGCTCCAGGCCGCGTGGGACCTCTTCGCCGAGGCCGGCGCGATCAAGACCAAGCATCAGGTCACGGACTTCTTGGTCGACGGCATCAGCATCACGGAATGACCGAGATCCTCAGGATCCACAACCTCCACAAGGTGTTTCCAGGCAAGCGGCGGCGTGACCGCCCGGTGGTGGCCATCGGCGACGTCGACCTCGACGTCAGTGCCGGCGAGTTCATCTCGATCGTGGGACCTTCCGGCTGCGGGAAGTCCACCCTGCTGTACATCATCGGTGGCTTTCTGAAATCGAGCAGCGGCGTCGTCGAGTTCAACGGTGCACCGATCACCGGTCCTGCGCCGGCGCGTGGCATCGTGTTCCAGGCGTACGGCCTCTTTCCTTGGAAGACGGTGCTCGGCAACGTGGAGGCGGGCGTCGCGACGAGGGGGCTTCCGCGAGCCGCTCGCCGACAGGAGGCGCGGAGGTTCCTCGACATCGTCGGTCTCTCGGACGTCGAGCGGCTGTATCCGTCGGCGTTGTCGGGTGGGATGCAGCAGCGCGTCGCGATCGCGCGCACGTTGGCGCAGGATCCGGAGCTCCTCCTGATGGACGAGCCGTTCGGCGCGCTCGACGCGCAGACCCGAGCACAGCTTCAGACGGAGCTGCTCGACATATGGGAGCTGTCCCACAAGACCGTCGTGTTCGTCACGCACTCGGTGGAGGAGGCGATCTTCCTCTCCGATCGCGTGATCGTCCTCGGTCATCGACCGTCGATCGTGCGCGAGGTCATCCACATCCCGGTGCCCCGACCGCGTCTGCGAGAGACGGTCCTCGAACATCCCGAGTACCCGGCGCTGAACCGGCGGGTGTGGGATCTGCTGGAGGCGCCGGCGTGCTGACGTTGGACCGCCGCCAGGTCGTGCTCGGCCTGCTCGGCGTCGCCGTGCTGGGCGTGATCTGGCAGCTGGCGACGACCCACGTCACCCGCATGACGACGTTCCCGAACACGCTCGAGGCCGGCGGTGCCGCGCTGGCGCAGCTCGTCGACCCCGAGTTCTGGCGGCAGCTCCGGGTGTCCGGATTTCGGTGGGCGTGCGGTCTCGGCCTCGCCGTCGGCATCGGGGTTCCGATCGGCCTCGTGATGGGGCGACACCGCAGGGTTCACGCCGTGGTCGACCCGCTGCTCACTGCCATGTACCCGATCCCGAAGGCGTCGCTGATCCTGCTGTTCGTGCTCCTGTGGGGAGCGGGAAACGGTGCGCGCATCGTCGCGATCGCAACCGGCGCGATCATCCCTGTGATCGTCTCGAGCTACCACGGCGCCGCCGGGGTCGAGGAGCGGCTGCTCTGGTCGGGGAGAAGTCTCGGTTGGCGAGCGGGACGGTCGATGCTGTCCGTCGTGTTCCCTGCGGCGCTGCCGCAGATCCTGAACGGGATCCGGATCGCGATCTCGATCAGCATCTTCGTGCTGGTCGGGTCGGAGCTGCTCGTGCGCGGGTCGGGCATCGGCAACTACCTGTTCAACTTCTACGACGTCGGGCAGAACAGCAAGGTGTGGGGCACCGCGCTCGCGCTCGCGATCGTCGGGTGGCTGCTCGACTCCGCGTACGTCGCTGTGGTGAGGCTCGCGACCCCGTGGATGGACGGCCAGGTGTGATGCGGCCGCCCGGAGCAACGTCACAGCCGCGCCTCCCCGCTCGGATCGCGCGCGGGATCGCGAAGCTGCTGTACCCGTTCGTCGTCCTCGGGGTCGCCTGGTGGGGCCTCGCCGGGTGGCTCGACCGCCCGTTCGCGGTCCCCACGCCGGGCGACACGTGGGACCGTGCGATCGACCTCTGGCGTGGCGACATCTTCGGGATGGCGTCACTCCGAAAGTCGCTGCTGCTCACCGTCACGAGGATCGCGCTCGCGTTCGCATTGGCCGCCACGACAGGTGTGATCGTCGGGTCCGCACTCGGAAGGGTGCGCTGGTTCAGGCAGATGTTCGGGCCGCTCGTCGTGTTCGGCTTCCCGATCCCGAAGCTCGCGATCTACCCCGGGATCGTGATCGCGCTCGGTCTCGGCATGAGCTCGAAGGTCGTTCTCGGATACCTGGAGGCGTTCTTCCCGATCGTCCTCGCCACGTCAGCTGCGACGTCGCAGGTACCGGAGAAGCTCCTGTGGTCCGCCCGGTCCGTCGGGTACGGGCGCGTCGGCCTCGTCACCGGTGTGGTGCTGCCGGCGGCAGCGCCAGGCATCCTCACCGGACTGCGCGTCGGCCTCGTCGGAGCGATCATCGGAGTGTTCCTGGGCGAGATGATCTTTCCTTCCAGCGGGGTGGGGGCGATCATGGTCGGCAGCTACCGAACGATCGACGCGCCGGGGGTGTACGTCGCCGTCGCGTCGATCTCCGTGATCGGCTTCGTCGCGGACCAGCTCTTCCTGTCAGGCCGCCGCCGGCTTCTCCACTGGAGCCCCGAAGGTGCCTGACGTGATGGTCCCGCGACGGCGTGATGGCGCGCGTGAGAAGGCATCGACGCCGGGTGTCGCCGCGCGGCGAGCGGCAGGTCGACGAACTCTGAAGGAGGGGTACTGTGGACGGAGTTGATCCTCGGTCAGCGGAGCGCGAGGCAGGCGAGCTGTACCGCGACAGTCCGTGGCCGATCAGGCGCGAGATCGCCGTCACGCACGAGGCGTGGCTCGAGCATGTCGCGAGCCCCGGCACCTGGTGGAGCGGCGCGGAGCGCGTCGAGTTCGTGGGCGCGCTCTGGGCCGCGCTCGACGATTCCGACGAGCGGCCGCCGTGGCACGTACCCCAGCCGCCGCACGGCGCTCTCTTGCCTGCGGCTGCGCACGCGATGGCGTATCGGCTCGCGCGGCACGCCCACACGGCGACGGCTGCGTGGTACGAGGCGACCGTCGACGCGCTCGGGCGCGGGCCGGCCGCTTTCGTGGAGCTGGCTGCGTTGGCCTCCACCGGCTGCAGCGTCGCCGCGTTCGGCCCCGCGCTCGGCATCGAGCGACCCGAGCTCCTTGCCCCTCGGCCGGGCGAGCCGACGCGCACCGCGCCGCCGCTGGTCGACGCAGGGATGAACTGGGTGCCGGTGGTGCCGCCGGCCGACGAGCGTGCGGCCGTCGTTCAGGCGACATCCGCTGTGCCCGCGGAGTTCGCGATGGTCTGGCGACTCGGCGGCGTCCAGTACATGCCGCTCGAGGAGATGGTGAACCTCGCCTGGCGCCGACCCGGCTCACCGTTCGATCGCCGCCAGCTCGAGCTCGTCGCAACCCGCCTCTCCGCCGAGCGCGAGTGCTTCTATTGAACGGCGTCCCATGTGAGCATGCTCCGTGCGAGCAGCAAGACGATCGATGTCGAAGTCGACGCAGCGTCCGCCGTGCAGGGCGAGGCGGCGGGAGTCCCTCACGGGCCACTCCTCGCGCGCTTCGTGGAGGCAGTCACGAGCGGGGACGCCGATGTCGCGACGTCCGCTCGCGATGCGCTGCAGGAGGCAGCCGGCCCTGACGCAGTCGGGGAGGCGGCCGCCGTGCTCGCGAACTTCGAGATGATGACCCGCATCGCGGACAGCACCGGTGCAGTCCTGTCACCGAGGTGGATGGAATCGAGCACCGCGGACCGCGCGACGTTGGGTGCCGACCGCTTCGAATCGGTCCGCTGAACGTGCGCCGCCGCGCATCGCGGTCCGTGACGGTGACGTGCAACAGCCGTGGTCAGCTGCGTGAAGAGGACCCAATCGGGTACTGACTGCGGGTGCAGTCCGACTCTACGTTCGACGTGTGCTGATGAGTGTCGCGACGGGTCACGATCACGAGGCAGCGCGGCCATTGTGTCCGTCGAGTGAACGAGGAGAGCGATGAGCAATTTGCCGTATGCGCGGTCGGAGATCAAGGAGAGGGCGAAGTCGCAGTGGTTCGGGGCGTGCAATGTGACGGCGCCGTCGTTCACTGTTGATTTTCGTGGGTTGAACGAGGCGGGGATTCGTCATGACATCGCGCGTGCTGCGGAGATGGGGTTCTGGGGGACGTTGATCGCGTCGGAGTGTGGGACGACGACGGACGAGTACGTGCGGTTCATGGAGATCTGTGTGGATGCGGCGCCGGCGGGGTTCAAGTTGGTGTCGCATCTGAGCTTCAGTGATCGGGATGATGTGTTCCGGGTGTTGGACGCGTCGTGTGCGTTGGGTGTGGAGGCGGGGTTGCTCGCGTATCCGCAGGATCTGGTTCCGTCGTCGTCGGCTGACATCGTGGAGTGGACGTCGATGGTGTCGCAGCGGTCGGATCTCGCGTTGATCTTGTTCGCGGTGATGACGTGGGGGTATCGGTCGTTGGGGCCGGAGGGGTTCCCGCATGATGCGTTGGAGGAGATGGCGCGTCTGGAGACGGCGGCTGCGATCAAGTACGAGGCGAGTCCGCCGGGGATCTTGGCTGGGTTGGCGGATGTGTTGAAGCGTTGTGGTGAGCACACGGTGGTGCAGTGTCCGATGGAGAGCACGGCGCCGGCGTTGATCGATTGGTATGGGGTGCGGTGGATCGGGACGAGTGGGTACGAGTCGTTCGGTGATCGGGTTCCGCGGTTCTTCGAGTTGTTGCACAAGGGGCAGTGGGACGAGGGGATGGCGTTGTACTACAGCTTCCAGGCGGCGCGTGAGGCCAAGGGTGCGTGGTCGGCGACGTGGGGTGGGTCGAATCTGATCCATCGCAATGGGTGGAAGTACTTGGGTTGGTTGCAGGGGTTCAACGGGGGGTTGTTGCGGATGCCGCAGATGCGTCTCCAGCCCGGGCAGATGAAGCAGCTCCGGGGTGGCCTTGCCGCATCCGGATACGACCTGCCCGCCGACGACGCCGACTTCTACGCCAGCCGCAACCCC
>Ga0136611_10003128_pt1 | contig 11568 bp, 8 predicted proteins | sample AntDrymUQ2232306_2_FD_106645 | JGI IMG/M metagenome (GOLD analysis project Ga0136611, IMG submission 106645) | Polar desert sand microbial communities from Dry Valleys, Antarctica - metaG UQ223 (23.06) | ecosystem: Environmental > Terrestrial > Soil > Desert | place: Antarctica: Dry Valley... | reverse complement strand
GTGACCGATGGGCGCGAGACCTTCAATCGGCCGCTGCGGCTGACTTCGGCGCTCTGGACGAAGGTGAATGCTTTCCGCGCAGCGATGGTGCCGCCGAAGCCGGCGCTTTCGCTCCCGGGCGGGACGACGATGGCGGCCTACGAGACGCGGCTGGAGCAGCTCAAGGAGGCGATGGATGTGGTGGAGGAGCGGGAGCAGCAGGCGTCGCTGGACCGGGCGAGCCGCGATGCGCAGCAGCGGTCGATTTATCCGATCCTGAAGGTGTATCGGCTGAAAATCGAGGCGGTCTTCGCCCCCGGCTCGCCGATCCTCGCGACGCTCCCGGCGCTGACGGAGGATTCGGAGGCGACGCCGCAGCCCGGGACGCTCTCGGGAAGCTTCGAGGCGCCGGCCAATCAGGCGGTGCTCGAAGGCGAGCCGTCGCCATCGCCGACGGTGGTGCGCCACCAGATCCGGGCGTCGGTGGGGCCGCAGCCGAGCGTGGAGGACGAGGCGCTGAGCGCGGAGTTCGAGCTCGGCACGCCGATCACGCTGACGACCAATTACGGCTTCGGCGCGCCCGGCGCGATCGTGCATTTCCGGCTGGTGGCGATCACCGCCGATGGCCACGAAAAGGGGACGAGCTGGGTGACGCTGGAGCGGCCGCTGGCGTAGGGGGAGGGTCTGGCTGGCGGGCGTCTGACGAGTGTTCCGGAGCCCGCCTCTCTCGCGCTCGTCGCCGTCGGCTCGCTGGCCCTTGCGGGCGGCGGCGCCGCCGCTGCTGAGCGACACGGCTACGTCTTGCGCCCGAACTTTTTCTCCAGCTCGGCGTAGCTCATCTGAATCATCGTCGGGCGGCCGTGGGGACAGCAGTAGGGCAGGTCACAGGCGAGGAGGTCCTGGATGAGGCGGACGAGCTCGGGCTCGCGCAGGACGTCGTTGGCTTTGACGGCGTGGCGGCAGACGGTCTTGACGATCATCTCTTCGCCGAGGCGCAGTTTGCTGGTTTGCGCGGAGGTTTCGCGGAGGTCGTCGATGATCTCGCGGAGGAGCTGGGCGGGGTTGTTCGCGCGGAGGAAGGTGGGGAGGGCGTCGATCTTGAAGGTTCCAGCGCCGAACGGTTCCAGAGTAATGCCGGCGCGCTCGAGGAGTTCAAGATGGTTGGTCAGCCAATCGGCGTCTTTCGGGCCGACTTCGAGCGTCAGCGGGAGAAGCAGCCGCTGAGTCGGCACGCCCTGCGCTTCCATCCGGCGGCGCATTTCCTCGAAAAGAATGCGCTCGTGCGCGGCGTGCTGATCGACGAGCACGAGCCCGGCCGCGTTTTCCATGAGGACGTAGAGCTTTCCGAGAACGCCGAGGATCTGGAAGGAGGGCGAGGCCGGCGGAGAGGCGGTGATTGGTGATCGGTGATCGGTGATCGGTGGAACGGGCTGTGGCGAGGGCGGCTCTTTCGATGGCTGAGGTGGAACGGGTGGCGTTCCGGGAGGCGGCGCCGGCTGCTCGGGAAGTGCGCTCCAGTCTGCTCGCAAGGCCACCTGCTCTCGTTCCGGGATCAGGACGGGCTCGGTTTTGTCGATCGCCCAGCTCGCGGGCTTCGACTCTGAGACTGGACGGAAAGTCTCGGACCACGTCGCGCGGTCGCTTTCCAAGGTTCGCCGGATCGCCTCCACCAGAGCCTCACGAACGGCGCTCGGGTCGCGGAACCGCACTTCGCGTTTCGAGGGGTGCACGTTCACATCGACCGCCGCAGGGTCCATGTCGATGAAGAGGAAAGTGACCGCATGCTGACCTCTCATGAGCGCGGTGTGGTAGCCCTCCCGCAGCGCGAAATTCAGCGTGCTGTTTTCCACCGCTCGCCCGTTCAGGAAAACGAGCTGCCCCTGGCGCGACGACCGGCTCACGCCAGCTTTGCCGATGAATCCGCGAATCCGTAGACCGCCGAAGGTTTCATCGGGCACTTCGAGCAGTTCCGAGGCGCGGGCGGCGCCGCACAGGTCGCGAATCCGGTCGCGCAGGGACTCGGCGGGGGGCAGCTGGAAGACGACACGATCATCGTGCAGGAACGTGAACCCGACCGGCGAATGACCGAGCGCCTGGAGCTGAAGCTGGTGCTCGACGTGCGACGCTTCGGTGTTTTCCGTGCGGAGGAATTTTCTCCGCGCGGGCAGATTATAGAAAAGGGAGCGCACTTCGATTTGCGTGCCGGCGGGTTCGCCGCAGTCGCGCACATTTTCGATGCGTCCGGCATTGACGATCACCTCCGTGCCAGCGAGCGCGCGGTGTTCGCGGGTGGCAAGGCGGAACCGCGAGACGCTGGCGATGCTGGGAAGCGCTTCGCCGCGAAAGCCGAGCGTGTGGATCGCGGCGAGATCAGCGCCCGTGCGGATCTTGCTCGTGGCGTGCCGCTCCAGGCAGAGCAACGCGTCATCGCGATCCATCCCGACGCCGTCATCGACGACCCGGATTGAAGCGATGCCGCCCCGGCGAATCTGCACCTCAATCCGCGACGCGTGCGCGTCGATGGAGTTCTCGACGAGCTCTTTCACCACGGACGCGGGACGCTCGACGACCTCGCCGGCCGCGACCTGGCTGGCGACCTCTTCGGCGAGGAGAGCGATGCGCGGCATTGGCGATAGTAAGCAGCAGGAAACCGAACCCGGAAAGCGCGCGCTGCTTTTCCGACCGGGAAACGAATGACGAGCGCAAACCCTCGCGAGAGCTGGCGCACGATCCGGTGCAGCCTTGTCAGGTGCGGCCAACGGAGTAGCGTGCGCCCGTCATGATCACTGTCACTGAAGCGGCGGCGCGGCAGCTCGAAGCGCTGCTCGTGGAAAAGGATGCGCCGGGGAAGGGGCTGCGCGTGTTCGTCGAGCAAGGCGGCTGCGCAGGGTTGCAATACGGCATGACGCTGGACGATCCGGGCGCGGCCGATGCAGTCGTCGAGCAGGACGGTGTAAAGGTGCTGATTGATCCGGAAAGCGCGACCTTTCTCCGCGGCGCAACACTCGATTACGCCGATGACCTCGCAGGCACTGGCTTTCGGCTGAACAATCCAAATGCGGCCCGAAGCTGCGGCTGCGGAACCTCTTTCGAGCCGGCTGCAGAGGACGCTGCCGCAGCGTCCGCCGCGCAGTAAACGCAGCGCGCTGACGAGGAGTTCCGCCCAAAATGGTTGAAGACTTTTACGACCACGACGACCTCGCCGGCGAGCCGAAGCGGAAGGACAATCTCTTTCTCTGGACGGTCTTCATCCTGATCCTGATCGGCCTCGCGCTGGCGTGCTGGATCGGCAGCTTTTACGTCTTCGGACATCCGGAACGGCCGGGGCCTTATCGGTGGCTGCAGTGGCTGGGGAAGATCGACCCGGTGCGGCGGTTCGAAGTCACAGCCGCTCCCCAAGGGGAGTTCCTCACGGCGCAAAAATTGTTCGAGCGGTATTCCTCCTACACCCCTCTCGAGCTGGAGCGCGAAAATGCGGAGCTGATGCGCAGCTTCGTAAAAAATTACGCTGAAACGAAACGGCTCGTGCCCTATGTGCGCGGGCGGTTCGAGGTCGCCGACGCCTATGAGTTGAAACCCTCGGACATGTTCCAGAGCGGGACGGTGGCGCTGATGCAGGCGGAAGAATTCCCCCAGGTCCTCCTCGAGCATCTTTTCCCCGCGACCGGTTCAAATCTCGAGCAGAGCAAGCGACTGCTCTCGCCCGGGTATCCCTTCAACGTGGAGAAGACAAATGACGTCACTGCGGTGATCCACGTGGCCCGCGTCTTCGATGGACGGCTTCTGTTCACCGTCGCGCCGCTGCATTATCCGAGCTACGCGCTCAAAGGCGGCGCAGGAACGTTTACGAGCGAGCCTCCGAAAGACCTGCATATCGAAGCTGGCGTGCCGGTGCTGAAAGCGCCTCAGATCGACGCGGGCCTGAAGAAGCTGGCCATGCTCCACGGCGGCGCAACCGCGATCGCTGCAGCGACCCCTGAGACAAAGAAAACCCCGGAACTCGCCCGCGTCGACACGCCTCCCGAGGAGGCCAAGGTGCCTGAAACCCGAGTCGCGGCGGCTGTGCCCGTTGCTCCGGTGCGTCCCGAAGCAACGGCTCGCGGCACGCCATCGCCCGGGATCGCAGTGACCCCGCCGCCGCCTGTTCCGAACGAGAGTTCCCTGCCCCGCACTGCGACCGTGCCCGCCGCGACTCCCGCGCCGCTGGCAATGCTGGCTACTCCGGTCCCGCGCGCGACGCCGACGCCGGAGACCACTTCGCAGGGCGTTCCGCTGAAGCCGTTCCTGCGCTCCAATCAAGCACCTGGGCTTCCGACCGAAAGCGGTGGCAGTTGGCGGACCTACGCGCCCGGCCAACTCCCGCAGGGCCGCGCCGTTACTCCGGCGGAAGTTCGAACCCTTGCGGACCGAGGCGATCTCGGAGAACGCGTTTATCTCCGCGGCGCGTTTGTGGTCACTGCCTCTGGCGAAAACAAGGCGGTGCTCCGCCCGCAGGGCGCGGATGAAGCACCAGCCGGGAGCGGGCCGATCCGTGTCATCGTTGACTATCCCAGCGGCGCGGTTCCACCGGAGGAAGGGGCAAGCTTCGCCCGCGACAGCTCGCGCGGATTTCAAGTCGTCGACGTGCGACGCGGCGGCGATGGCACGGTGAACGTCTTCGTCCGCGAAGTTGCGCAGCCGTAGTTGCTCCTGCGGCGGGGAAGCAGCGGAGCGGCAGTGCGCGCGCTAGCCAAGTTTCGGTTTGCCCTCGGACTTCCGCCGCCGAGAATCACGCCCCTTTTTCCAAAGACCATGACCAAGCCCAAAGTTCTCGTTGCCGATCCGATTTCCGAGCGCGGCATTGCGGAGCTTTCGGCGGGAGGCGCGCTCGATGTGACGGTGCAGACCGGCCTGAAGGAAGCGGAGCTACTGGGAATCATCGGCGAATTCGCAGGGCTCGTGGTGCGGAGTCAGACGAAAGCGAACGCCACGGTCATCGAGGCGGCGAAAAATCTCCGAGTGATCGGGCGAGCAGGTGTCGGCGTAGACAATGTGGATGTCGATGCGGCGACCAGGCGCGGGATCATCGTGATGAATACGCCTGCCGGGAACACCATCTCGACCGCCGAGCATGCGTTCACCTTGATGGTCTCCATCGCCCGGAAGATCCCCGCGGCAGACGCCTCGATGAAGGCGGGTAAGTGGGATCGGAAGAGCTTCGAGGGCGTCGAGCTTTACAGCAAGACGCTCGCGATTTTCGGGATGGGGCGCATTGGGACGGAAGTCGCGCGGCGGGCGATGGCATTTGGGATGCGGGTGCTCGCCTACGACCCGTATCTTTCCGCCAGCCGCGCGCGCTCACTGCAGGTCGAACTGGGTGAGAATCTCGACGATATCGTGGCCGAGGCGGACTTCATCACGCTGCACATGCCGCTGACCGCCGAGACGAAAGACATGCTCGATCGACGCCGTCTCGCGATCGCGAAAAAGGGCGTGCGCATCGTGAACTGTGCGCGCGGAGGTTTGGTGAATGAAGCGGCGCTGGCAGACGCGCTGCAGTCCGGCCAAGTGGCAGCGGCGGCGCTCGACGTTTTTGAAATCGAGCCGCTACCGGCAGATTCGCCGTTGCGCGGCGCACCAAACCTTGTGCTCACGCCCCATCTTGGCGCCTCCACCGCTGAAGCGCAGGAAAGCGTCGGGATCGAAGTCGCACAGCAGATTCGCGCCGCCTTGCTCGACGGCGAGATCCGGAATGCGGTGAACATGCCGAGCATCGATGCGAAGACGCTTGCGATCATCGGCCCACACCTTTCCCTCGGCGAGAAACTCGGCCGGTTCCTCTCACAAATCGCGACGAAGCGCTGCGATGGGTTGAACATCAACTACAGCGGGAAGATCAACGACGTCGATACGACCGCAGTGACGCGCGCGATCCTGAAAGGTTTCCTGCAGCAGGCTGGCGGCGGCGACGTGAATGTCGTCAATGCGCCCGCGTTCGCAGAGACGATTGGGTTGAAAGTCACGGAGTCTCGGGAAAGCGCACTCGGCGATTTTGCGGAACTCGTCGAGTTGACCGCTGCGGGTGAGTCCGGCTGGGTTTCTGTCGCGGGCACGTTCTTCGGAACCACCCCGCGGATCGTGAAAATCAACGGTCGCCACGTTGAAGCGAAGCCATCGGGGGTGATCTTCCTGCTGGAGAATCGTGACCGGCCGGGAATCGTCGGCTATCTCGGCACGCTCATGGGACGTCACAACGTGAACATCGCGACCATGTCGCTCAGCCGCAACGAGGCGGGCGGACAAGCATTGACGGTGCTGAACCTGGATTCAGTTCCCGGTGCGGCTTTGCTCGAGGAATTACGCGCTGAGCCGGATATCCACAGCGCGCAAGTGGTCGAGCTTTAGCGCGGCGGGAGCGGCTTCACGCGGCGAGCAGAAACGAGCGGAGTTCGATGAAAGCGATCAACTCCAGAAGATCATCGACCTGGAACGGTTTGGTGAGCACCGTCCCATTCACCGCGGAGATGAACTCGTTCACCTTCGCATTGCCGCGATAGCCAGTCATAAAGATGAAGCGATCACACAGATGCGGGCGCATGCGTTCCACCGCGCGAAAGAACATGTCCCCCGGCAGGGTCGGCATGAGCATGTCGCAAAGGATCACTTCGAAGTCGTCCGCGAGCACTTTATGCACGCCTTCGACGCCATTTTGCACCGCGACGACGTGGAAATTGTTCTCGGCGAGGAAGCACTGCATGATGTCCTTGAACGAAGGGTCGTCCTCCAGGAGCAACACCTTCCTGCTTTGCGCGAATGGGGTGACGGCGGTGCGTAACGCGCCATCCGGTGCGGCGGGTGCTTCGACATACGGCTCCGCAGTCGAGGGCAACAGCATCTCCGCAAGATTCCAAGGACTAGGAGCGACCAGCGAAAGGCTCATATTGGCTGGTGAGAGAGCAGCGAGCGTGCCACGTAGCGGGATGTTCCTGTGACTGACGATCTCGCGTCAGCCCTGGCGAAGGCGGGAGTCAACACTGCTCAGCGGCATCTCTTTCTTTGCATCGGTCCCGACTGTTGCGATCCGCGTGCGGGAGAAGCGCTCTGGGAGTTTGTAAAGAGGCGCGTCAGGGAAACTGGCACGCGGGCGATGCGCACGAAGGCAGCTTGTTTCCGCCTCTGTTTCGGCGGCCCGTGGCTGGTCGTTTACCCGGAGGGCATTTGGTATGGGAGCCTTACGGAGGCGCGATTCGAGCGGATCTTGCAACAGCACCTGCTCGATGGGAACCCGGTGCGCGAGTGGTGTGTCGCGGAGAACGGCCTCCGCGGAATCTCCCCCAAAGACTTCTAGCGGGCCGCGGAGCTTCCTCGCGGCGGTCGAGATTCCCCTCGCGCGGCACCGGGCTCACGCCTAGAAACGGCGCCCCGTTTTCATGGATACCGCTTCACACCGTGTGCTTCGCGTCGGGCTCCCATCCGGGAGCTTGCAGGAACCAACCTTTGCCCTTTTCGCGAAGGCCGGGTTCAAAATTTCTGGTGCGAGCCGCTCGTATAAGCCGGCCGTTGACGATCCCGAGATGACGATCCGGCTGCTGCGCGCGCAGGAGATTTCCCGCTACGTCGAGCACGGCTTCCTCGACTGCGGGCTGACGGGCAAGGACTGGATCGCGAACAACGGCTCCGACGTGGCGGTGCTCTCCGAGATGACCTTCAGCAAGGCGAGCAATCAGCCGACGCGATGGGTGATCGCGGTCCCCGAAGAGTCGCCGATTCGCTCGGTGCAGGAGCTTGCAGGAAAGATCATCGCGACGGAGGCGGTCGAACTCACCCGCAGCTACCTCGACGCGCAGGGTGTCTCGGCGACCGTGGAGTTCTCGTGGGGCGCGACCGAGGTGAAGGTCCCGGACCTTGTCGACGCCATCGTGGACGTGACCGAAACGGGCTCATCGTTGCGCGCCAACGGCTTGAGGATTCTCGCGACGATCATGGAATCGTCGCCCCAATTCATTGCGAATCACCAAGCTCTTACTAACGAGTGGAAGCGCGGCAAGGTGGACAAACTGGTTCTGCTTTTGCAGGGGGCGTTTGCCGCTCGCGACAAAGTGGGGCTAAAGATGAATCTACCGGAGGCGCGGCTTGCCGCGTTGCTGGCGACGCTGCCGGCCTTGCGTAACCCCACGGTCGCCCACTTGGCCCAAGGCGACTGGGTCGCGGTCGAGACGATCATCGACGAGCAAATCGTGCGCGAGATTATCCCGCAGCTGAAGGCTCTGGGGGCGGAGGGCATCATTGAATATCCGCTCAACAAGGTCGTTTACTGAATGGCCGGATTGGGGACCGCAGAACATTCTAGTTGCCCACTCTCGGGAACCGTGGTGTCCTCTGCGCCCCATTTCCACCTGAAAACCGCCACCGCCACCATCCCACATGGGTTCTCTTAAGAAGCGCCGAAAAGCCAAAATCGCCAAGCACAAACGCCGGAAGCGGATGAAGGAAAACCGCCACAAGAAGCGTTTGCGCTACAAGAGCTAGGCAGTAATTTCGGCGCCATGGACATGCCGCGAGCACGGTTTACAAAGCCGCGTGCCCGGCTTTCCGTGGCCGTCCTGGGCTTATTTCTCACGGGTAGCGCGCTCTGCGCTCCGCCCCCTGCGGAGCGTCGGCCTTCGCAAAACAAGGCTGCTCCTGGCTCGCTCCGGCCATCTGCGGCACCTCAACGGGAGCCGATCCGGGCGAAAGCTCCGCCAGCACCGCCCAGCCGGGACAAACGCGCTAGTGCCGTGACGGAGGCGGCGTCTCCCTCCGACGGTGTCGGCACCCCCGTTTCGTCGGCGACGGACGCTTCCACACAAGGGCCGCTTGAATTTGCCGACGCCTTTCCCTCCGAAGCGCGTCCGGTCCCGCCGGATCTGTTGCTTCCGCAGGACGCGGCAAAGAAAGCGGAAGCACAGGCCGTATTCGCAAAAGCGCTCGTCGCAGAGGACAACGCCGACGCGGAAGCGGCGCTCGCCGGCTTTCGCAAGGTGCTCGAACTGGACCCCAGCTACGCTGATCTGGCGGTGAAGGTCGCGTATGAGCTCGCCCGCCGGAATGATGTCGCCGGCGGGATCCAGGTCTTGAAAGACGCGATCAAAGCATCTCCCAAAGAGCCGCTGCCCCTGATTTATCTGTCACAGCTTTACTCGAAGTATCTGAAGAAACCCGAGCTCGCGCTCAAATACGCGGAGCAGGCGATCACTCTCGCGCCGGATAATTTCAACGCCCATAGCGCGATCTTCGAGCTGTATCTCGCAGGCGGTGAATCGAAGAAGGCGGAGGGTGTCCTTGATCGGGCGTCGAGCAGCAAGAGCGTTGACCCGAGATACTGGATTCAACTCGGTGATCTTTTCACCCGGCTTTACCTCAAAGAGGATGGTTCGGCTCAGCCGGCGGAACTGGAACGGATGAACGCTCTGTATCGGAAAGCAGCGGCGCTGGGAACGGAGGATGTCGCGCTGCAGACGAAAGTCGGTGATTACTTCGTCCTCTCGCGTCAGGTGAAGGAGGCGATTCCTTTCTATCTCACCGCACTGCAGGGCAAGCCTCAGGAAGACGAAAGCAGCGTCGCCAATCTCCGCGACAAACTCGCCCGTGCGTTTCTCGTCACCGAGCAACGGGATGAAGCGATCAAGTTACTCGAGCAAGTCGTGGCGGAAAAGCCGCTGCGCTTCGAGACCCATGAGCTCCTGGGGGAGCTCTACGAGCAGAAAGGCGAGATGGATAAAGCGCTCGCGAGCTTCGAGCACAGTTTGATGCTCGATGGCACCCGCCCGACAAACTACGTCCGGGTCGCGGAGATGTATTTGCGCCAAAAGAAAGGTGACAAAGCTGTGGAAGTGATGCGCGCCGCACGCGCGAAGTTCCCGGATATGCCTGTGATCACGCGGGTGCTCGCTTCCACCCTTAGCCAGGCGAAAAGACATACCGAAGCGATGACCGCCTTCGCAGAAGCGAAGGCGGATGCGGAAAATAGTTACGAGGAGTTACTCAATGCCCGCTTCTATATGGAGTATGGCGCGGCGGCCGAGCAGGCCGGCCTCACCGATCGCGCCGCGGAACTGTTGAAGGAAGCAATCCGCCTTGACCCGGAGCATTCAGCGCAAGCATATAACTATCTCGGCTACATGTGGACTGACCGGGATATGAATTTGGACGAAGCGGGCGAGATGATCAAAAAGGCCGTAGAGATGGACCCGGACAACGGCGCCTACCTCGACAGCCTGGGTTGGGTTTATTTCAAGAAAGGCGAACACGAAAAAGCGCTGAAGGAATTACAGCGCGCCGCCGAAGTAATTGAGCCTGAGGATGCCGGTGAAGTTTACGACCACCTTGGAGACACCTACGAGAAGCTCGGCAAGCTTCCCGACGCGTTAAGCTACTGGGAGAAGGCCCTCGCGCTCGATCAGGATAGTAAGAAGATCGCGGCGAAGATCGAGGCGCATAAGCCCAAAGTGAGCCAACGCGCGCCGGCGCCCTGATCCCCGCAATCTGTCAGGTCTCGCGCGGAGCGGCCGGGGGACGGACAATGGCGGTAATGCGTGGCTGTTCGGCAAAGTAGCGTCGAGCAACGTCCGCGACGTGCGCAAGAGTTACGGCTTGCGTCTCTGACCGCTCTTTTAAGTAGTGGTCAAAGCCCAGCCCGTAGAGCTCGTCCAGCGCGGTGGCATAGGCGAATGTATCATTGCTCTGCAGCTTAATGTCTTGTTGGCCGAGAAGCTTCGCCTTGGCTCGAGCCAGTTCCGCAGCGGTCAGGCCGTCGCTCGCCAATTTATCGATCTCTTCGTGTAGCGCCGCCTTCACCGCATCAAGTTTCGCGGGGTCGGTGCCTGCGTAGAACGCAAAAGCGCCGCGAGCGAGCCCAACGAGGTCGCTCGACCCTACAAAATAGGCGAGGCCCATTTGTTCGCGGATGCGGAGGAACAAGCGCGAGCCGAGGTCGCTGCACGCTTCGTCGAGCAGCTCGAGCGCGGCACGGTCCGGGCTGAAGACGTCGGCGCCCGGCACCCCGATCATCAACACGGCCTGTTGTTTCTGTTTCATCTCGATGACTTCCACTGGGCCATCGAGCGGTGGAGCTTGATCCGGGGCGACGAGCGTCGCCGTGCCGGGGGGCAGTGCACCTAGCTCCTGCTCCACCAGCGCGTGCACCTCTTCGCCGCGAACTGCACCAAAGACGCTGACCACGCCGTTCTTCGCCACAAGGTGACGATCTCGGAACGCAGTGAGATCATCTCGGGCGATCCGGGCGACGGACTGCGGCGTGCCGAGATGACGCAATGCGTAAGGATGCGTCCCGAAGAGATGCTGCCGCATCAGGTTCCGGGCGCTCGACGTCATCTCTTCCTCTTCTTCCTTGATCGCCGCGAGCTGGACTTCCTTCTCCCGACCGATCGCCTTGTCGGGGAGCGATGCAGTGCGGAGGATCTCCCCAAGGAGGTTCAGTGCGAGTGGAAGATCGGGCTCCATCACCCGGAGCGAGATGGTGATGGAGTTATTCCCGCCTTCGCTCCCGATGCTGCCGCCGACGCTCTCAATCTCGTCCGCGATTTGCTCCGCAGACCGGTTGGCGGTTCC
>Ga0136611_10003127_pt1 | contig 11569 bp, 8 predicted proteins | sample AntDrymUQ2232306_2_FD_106645 | JGI IMG/M metagenome (GOLD analysis project Ga0136611, IMG submission 106645) | Polar desert sand microbial communities from Dry Valleys, Antarctica - metaG UQ223 (23.06) | ecosystem: Environmental > Terrestrial > Soil > Desert | place: Antarctica: Dry Valley... | reverse complement strand
GGGCAAAGTTGTATAAGCCTTTCGCACAATTTCCAACATCCTCGCGCGGACTTCCGAGTTTTCCGTCAAACGCAGAACGGCTTGCGCGGCTTTGCGTTGCGCTTCGGCGTTTCTGGTTTCGATGTTGGCAATCAAAGCACCGATTTTTTGCGTGATGAAAGACTGCGTTTTTTCGTCACGCGCCATCCACTTCAATCTTTCAGTCGCCCGCCAGCCGTAATATTCGCCGCGTCCGTCGGGAATTGAAAGATAAACCTCAATCGCTTCCGCCGGACGATTGAGATTTTCTAAAACGAAGCCTTTCAAAAATAAAATTTCCGCTCGATTCGTGCCGCCTGTGACGCGCGTTCCGCCCAAATCGGAAAAGTTTTGCAGATTATTTAAATCGGCAAGCGCGTTCGCCCAATCGTTTTGCGCGATATAAATTCGCGCCTGAGAAAAAAGCGCGAGAGCTTCCGGCAGTTTTCCGCGAAATGTTTCCTGCGTCTTCAAAGTCCATTTCAAGGCTTCCGCATTCGCGCCTGTGTCACGCAAGACATCGATGATATTCAAAAAAGCGCGTTCGAGATTTTCCTCACCGTTGTATTTTTCGATGAGTTTTTGATAGCGCGAAATCGCTTCTTTCGGTTTGTTAACGCGCGAATATGCCGCTGCCGCCTGGCTCAAGGCATCTTTGGAAATCGGCTGGTCGGGAAATTCGGCTTGGACGCGCTCGAACCAATTAATCGCCTGGTCGAAATTCCTCTCCTGCGCGAATCCGCGCCCCGTTTGATAAAGCGCGTCGGGAACATAAACGCTCGTCGGATGTTTACCGACAATCGCCTGATAATGAAGCCGCGCCAGAGAAAAATTTCGGTTAAATTGATAGACAGCAGCACGGCGATAATGCTCCGTATCGGCGAGCGGCGGCACAGTCTTTCCCGCGTTTTCTTTGCCGACGGCAAATTCGTCTAACGCTTTCGCGCCCGCCAGCGCGTAATCGTCGGGCTGCGCCGGATTCGGTAAATTATTAAGCAGTTTCGTAAAGATTTCCCGCGCTTCGTTTAATCGGTTCGTTTGCAAATAGGCTTGTCCGAGCAAAACCAATGCTTCGCGGTCTTCGGTTTTCGGTTTTTGGTTTTCGGTTTTTTGATTTAATTTTTGACTTTCAGACTTTTCGCCGCTCGCCGCTCGCCGCTCGCCGCTCACTATTAGTTTAATTGTCGTTTCGTAATCTTTGCTTTCAAAATAGCTTCGCGTCAGCCGCGCGTTCGCCGCATCGGTCAGCAAACTTTCCGGCGCGAGCGTTAACAGCTTTTGCAGATATATTTTTTCCGCAAAAAGATTTCCGCTCGCCCGAAAAATCTGCGATAAATGCCACAGCGCGTATTCAGTCAAAACGGAATTTCTATTGACAACCGCCTGATAATTCGCCGTCGCAACTGCGTAATCGCCTTGCTTTTCCGCCATTCGCGCCAGGAGGTAATCGTAATTGTTCAGCGCGAAGATTTTTTTATCCGCCCGTTCGAGCGTTTGCAATTGAGCGGCGGCGTTTTGGTAATCTTTATTCTCGACGGCGTTGCGAATTTTTGAATGAGTTTCGGATATATTTTGCGCGGACGCGGCGAAGGAAAATAAAAGCGCAAACAGAAAAAGTTTGGGTAATTCGGCGTAAAACATAAAATGTAATAAAATCGGTGTCAGTCAATCGGAAACGCAAATTATGATAGCAGAAACAATGAAAAATAGCGCGAGAATCCTGAGCGGCGCGGGCGTCGCCGAAGCAATCAAACGCGAAGTCGCCGAGGAAATAAAAGGTTTATCTTATCGTCCCGGTTTGACGGTCGTGCGCGTCGGCGAAGACGAAGCGTCGGCGGTTTACGTCGGCAACAAAGTCAAAACCTCCGCCGAACTCGGCATCATTTCCGAACACAAACATCTGCCGGCGGAAACTTCGCAGGATGAACTTTTAAAAATCGTTGACGAATTGAATTTACGCGACGACGTTGACGGAATTCTCGTCCAGCTTCCGCTGCCGAAGCAGATTGACGAAAATGCAATCTTGGAACGAATCAATCCCGACAAGGACGTTGACGGTTTTCATCCGGTAGATGTCGGTCGGCTGTCGCAGGGACAAAAAGCCCTCGCGCCCTGCACGCCCGCCGGAGTTATCGAAATCTTAAAACGTTCCGACATTGAAATCGCAGGGAAACACGCCGTCATCGTCGGGCGCAGCAACATCGTCGGCAAACCGATGGCGATGCTTCTTTTGCAGGAAAATGCGACCGTCACGGTTTGCCACTCGCGCACGACAAATTTAGCGGAAATCACGAGCCAAGCCGACATTTTAATTGCGGCAATCGGACGCGCCGGATTCGTGCGCGGCGAACACATCAAGGCGGGCGCAACCGTCGTTGATGTCGGCATCAACAATGTTTCGGACGCGGGTTTTGCCAAAGAACTTTTTGACGACAGCGAACTTGAAAAGCGTCTGAACACAATCGAAAAACGCGGCTTCACTTTAGTCGGCGATGTTAACCCGAAAGAAGCGAAAGCGAAGGCAGCAAATTTCACGCCCGTTCCCGGCGGCGTTGGACTTCTGACCGTCGCAATGCTGATGAAAAATACTGTTGAAGCGGCGAAGATGAGAAGGCGAAAGTAAAAAATGTAAAATTTAAAACCAAAGATCAAAGACCGATTTATGAACTTCAAAGAATACCAATCGAAAGCGAGCGTCACGGCGCTATATCCGAAACGCCTGAACAATCTCGAATATCCGACGCTCGGACTGGCGGGCGAAGCGGGCGAAGTCGCCAATATCGTCAAGAAAATTCAGCGCGATTTCGGCGGCGAAATAACCGACGAAATTCGCGGCAAACTCAAAGACGAACTCGGCGACGTGCTGTGGTATATTTCCGCCTGCGCCGACGAGTTGGAATTGACGCTCGAAGAAATCGCTCAATTCAATGTGGAAAAATTAGCGACGCGACACAACAAAAATTCACAGGGATAAAAGGGATGAACAAGGATAATACAAAAATCTTTTCTTTTATACCTGTGAATTTTTCCTTGTAAATTCTTGTTTTGATTTGTAATTCAAAATGTTAAAGGTTGGACTTACCGGCTCAATCGCCGTTGGCAAAAGCTATGTCGTTGAAATTTTCCGCGAACTCGGCTGCTCGGTTCTCGATGCCGACCGGACGGCGCGGGAAGTCGTCGCGCCCGACACAATTGGCTGGCAGTTGATTGTCGAGCGATTCGGTAGTAACATCTTGCTTCCAAACAATGAAATTGACCGCGCTCAACTCGGCGCAATCGTTTTCGCCGACGAAGCGAAGCGAGAACTTCTGAACTCCATCGTGCATCCGCTGGTGGCAGAAACTCAAAATGCCTGGCTGCGCGAGCGAGAAGCGGAAAGTCCCGACGGTATCGCCGTTATTGATGCGGCGTTGATGATAGAATCGGGCGGCTACCGGCGTTTCAATAAAATAATCGTCGTCTGGTGCGATTCCGCAATACAATTGCAAAGACTGATGACACGCAATAATTTAAGTGAGCCGGAAGCGTTAAACCGCATCAAAGCGCAGATGGCGCAGAAAGAAAAAAAACGTTACGCGGATTTTATGATTGATACCTCGGAAGGATTTGAAGCGGCGAGACGGCAAACAGTTGAAGTTTTCGAGCAATTGAAACTTTCATAAGAAAATGAAATTAAATTGGGAAACGGCGAAACGGCGAAACGGCGAAACGGGAAATTATTTTCTCCGCTTCTGCATCGCGTCTGCATGGTATCTCCGCATTATCTTTTTATTAGTTTTTGTGCTTTTCATTTCCGCGTGTAATCAACTCGAAAAACCCAAAACCGAACCTTTTTACGCGCAAACCGCGCCGCCGCAAAAAAAAGAATTTCGGTGGAGCAACGGCAAAATTCCGAAATCCTTCGATCCCGCGCTGGCATCCGCGCCGCCGGAAACCGATATTGTTCGCGCCGTGTATGAAGGCTTAACCGAAACGGACGCGAAAACTTTGCAGGCTGTTCCGGCGATTGCGACAGAATGGAAACATTCTGACGATTTTAAGACCTGGACGTTTATTTTGCGGAAGGACGCGCGTTGGTCAAACGGCGAGCGTGTTACGGCGAAGGATTTCGCGCGTTCCTGGAAGCGTCTGGCGGTGATGGGCGAAAAAGTTTCGCATCAAGAGTTGCTGCGTAACATCGTCGGTTTGAAATCGGCGGGCGCGGAAACAGCTTTGCAAGCCGAAGAAAAAAACGCTGAAAGTTTTTCGGAATCTTCCTCCGAAAGAACAGATTCATTACCGAACAATCAAATCAATTCAAACACAACTGTCGCCGCTACGCCGCAAATCGCTCCTTCAACGATTGCCGCCGACACTCAATCCGAACAAGAAAACCCTGGCGAAAAGCCGCTTGAAACGAAATTCGGCGTGGGAGCGACGGACAATTTTACGCTCGTAATTTCGCTCGTCAGACCGGACAAAGATTTCCCCGCGCTGGTCGCGCATCCGATTTTTCGCCCGATTTTCGGCGACGGAAAAGATTTTGAAGCGAATAAATTGAACGCCGGCATTATAACTAACGGCGCGTTTCGCATAGCGAGCGTCGGGCAGGACGGCATCACGCTCGACCGCGCCGAAAAGTATTGGAACAGAGAAGCGGTCGAACTCGAACGGGTCAGATTTGTGCCGACGGAAAACGCCGAGAAAGCTCTCGAAGCGTATCGCGCGGGCGAAGTTGACGCGGTGACGAACGCTGACTTTGAACCGCTTGCTCTGAAGCTGCTCACGCCTTACGAAGACTTTCGGCGCACCACTCACAGCGCGGTTAATATTTATGAATACAACCGCCAAATGTCGCCGTTCGACGATTTCCGCGTGCGTGAAGCGTTGGCAATCGCCATCGAGCGCGAGCGCATTACCGAAGACGAAATGGGGGGCGCGAGTCTTCCAGCGTTGAGTTTTCTGCCGTTTGAGAAAGCGGACGAAAAAATGCTCGCGCAGGACGCAGCCCGCGCAAAAAATCTTTTAGCGGAGAGCGGTTTTCCCGGCGGCGAAAACTTTCCGGTTGTAAAATTGCTGGTCAACCGCAATAACGTCCAACAACGCGTCGCGCGAAGCGTCGCAAAGATGTGGAAACAAAATTTGAACGTCGAAACGGAAATCGTTGTCAAAGATTCGAGCGAACTGGCAACGGCTTGGGCAACGGGCGAATACGCTTTGCTTCGGCGCGGCGCGGTGCTTCCGACGGCAAACGAAATGGCAAATATGCTGGCGATTTTCGCCGATCAAACAGAGCCGCAAAATGCCGTTGCCGCAAAAGATTCACAACCGGAAAATGCCGCTGCCGCAAATGCAAACCCGAATGCCAACTCCTCCGTATCATCTGCTGAACAACCGAAATCGGAAAATCAAATTGAGGCGACAGGAAACGGTGAAAGTTCGATTGTTGCGGCATCCGAACGAGAGAAAACGATTTTGACGGAAGAACAGGCGTTCAACGAGCTGCCCGCGATACCGCTTTATTTTCCGACTTCTTATTCTCTGGTAAAACCGTATATTCAAGGTTTCGACATCAATATTTTGAACGCGCCACTGCTCAAAAACGTGCGGATTGATAATAATTGGCAACCAAAATCGGCGAAAAGCGAATCGTAAATTTTCAGGTCGGGAGCACGGACGGCTCGTCCGTACAGATTGCGTGAGCAATCTAAATAAGGTTTGATTGAATTCAAACTTAATTTTAATCGAGACTGTTTTCGCGCTCTCGCGCTCAAGGCAGGCGAGCCGTCAGCGCTCCCAAAGTAGTCAAAAATCAGGAGCTTAAAAATTATGGCGCGAATCAGTTTAAACCAAACTTATTTAGGCACGGCACTTCTCGCCGTGTCTTTGTTTTTGTCCGGCTGCGCGAGTTCGGCGAGCAATCTTTATTTCGGAAGTACAAAAGCTCATTCGGATAAGGTTTTGCGGTATATTTCCGGCAGCGAGCCGGAATCGCTCGACCCGCAAGTGCCGACCGGACAGCCGGAAGCCCGCGTTTTAATGTCTATGTATGACGGCTTGGTCGAATATCATCCAAAGACGATGGATCCGATTCCGGCGATTGCCGAGAGTTGGAAAATAAGTCCCGACGGAACGGAATTTATTTTTAATCTCAGGAAAAACGCCCGTTTCTCGAACGGCGAGCCAATCAGAGCGCAGGATTTTGTTTATACTTTGCGCCGCGCCCTTTCGCCGGAACTCGCCGCGCAGAACGCTTATCTTGCGTATGAAATAAAATACGCGCAAGCCTACAACGGCGGCGAATCATTCGTCCGCGACGCGAGCGGTCAGTTTTTGTTGAAGAAAGATTTTGAAGAAGCTGCTAAACCTGCGCCCGTTGCAGAGCAGCAACAGCAGCCGCCCGCGTCGAACGCGCCTGCCGACACAGCACAAATCGAACAGCCGGTGGCGCAAACGCCAGCGGTTTTTGGCGCGGACACGGAGTTTCATCGTTTCATCAATTCGCCCGAACGCTTGAGTGTGCCGTCGGATGAAAAAGGACGCGCAAAATTAACGGAGAAAAATCTAAAATTGAAAACCGCGCTCGAAGGCAAGGAATTCGTGCCGATTCGCGGCGAAGATTTGGGCGTGGAAGCAGTTGACGATTACACTTTTCGGATGAAACTGAAAATTCCCGCGCCGTATTTTCTAGCTCTGCTCGGACATCAATTTTTCCGCGTCGTTCACCAGCCGACAATTGAAAAATTCGGCAAACTCTGGACGAAGCCGGAAAATATCGTGACCAGCGGCGCGTTCAAACTTTTGGTTCATCGTCCATATGACGAGATAATCGTCGTCAAAGAGCCGACTTATTGGGACGCGGCGAACGTCAAGCTCGACCGCATCGAATTTTATCCTTTGGAGGAAGCGACGACGATGATGAATCTTTACAAAGCCGGCAGCGTGGACGCTATTTATAATCACACGGTTCCGGCGGCGTGGAACGCGGAGGTTTCGCAATTCAAAGACGAATATATGAATCACCCGGAAGTCGCCATCGAGTATTACACTTTCAACGTCAAAAAAGGTCCGACCGCGAATGTGAAAGTCCGGCAGGCGTTCGCTCTAGCGATTGACCGCGTCGCGCTTTCAAAATTCCGGCGCACGACCAAGCCGCTGACTGATTTTACGCCCGAAGGAATTTTTCCGAAATATGAAGAAGCCAGAACGAAAATCTACGACGAGCTTTTGAAGAAAAACAACATTACTCTGGAAGAATGGAAAGGACGAGTTTTCAATCCGGCAAAGGCTTGTCAATTGTTGCGCGAATCCGGTTATCAGGTCGCCGATAAGGCAGATGGACGCTGCGCGGTTTCCAATTTTCCGGTCGCAGAAATTTCCGTGACATATAACACTGCGGAATCGAACAAAGCCGCCGCCGAATTTATGCAGGCGCAATGGAAACAAAATCTCGGTATTACAGTACCGCTCAAAAATATGGAGTGGAAGACGTTTCTCCCGGTGCGAAAAGCGGTTGATTACGACGGAATGGCGCGCGCCGGATGGGTCGGCGATTATATGGACCCGAACACCTTTCTGAAACTTTTTTACGGATCGGACAATGATAGTTCGACCGGCTATTACGATCCGCAGTTCGACAAAATGCTGAACGCGGCGAACAGCGAAACCGACGCGCAAAAGCGTTTTGAACTGCTCGCCCGCGCCGAATTTTATATGATGCAAAGCCAGCCCGTCGCGCCCCTTCAGACGCAGGCGACGAACTGGATTAAAAAGCCGTATGTCAAAGGTTTATATCCGAATCCGGGAACGCTGCACGCCTGGAAATTTGTTTATATCGAGCCGGACTCGAACAAATGGGATAAAAATGTGGACAACATTATGAGAGAAACTGATGCAGCGACCGAAGCGCAAATCAACGGATTGATGCAGACACAGACGCAATACGAACAGGCGAATAAAACCGCTGCGGAATAAATTTAGAGCAATTTCCAACAAACAGGAATTTCATAAAACCAAAATATGCTGAGTTATATTATTCGCAGATTGCTGATTATTATCCCGATGGCACTGCTCGTCGTAACCGTGACGTGGGGTTTAATTCGGATGGCGCCGGGCAACTTTTATACGGGCGAGAAGAATCTGCCGCCTGCCATCGAGGAAAATATCAAGCGCAAATACGGGCTTGATAAGCCGTTTTATCAGCAGTATTTGATAATGATGGGCAACATCGTGCGCGGTGATTTCGGCGAATCGCTCAAATACGAAGGGCAATCGGTCAACGAAATTATCCGGCGGCATTTTCCGTATTCGGCAACCATCGGACTGCTGGCTTATCTGCTGGCGTTGGCAATCGGCTTGACCGCCGGAATCGTCGCCGCGCTCAAGCAGAATTCGGCGTTCGATTACGGCTCAATGTCGCTGGCGATGCTCGGACTGTCCGTGCCGAATTTTGTTCTCGGTCCTATTCTCGTGCTGGTTTTTTCGCTCTGGCTGTTCTGGCTGCCGCCGGCGCGCTGGGGCGGAATTTCGGGCATCATTCTGCCGGTCATCACTTTGGCGGCGATTTACGCGGCGTATATCGCGCGTTTGACTCGCGCCGGAATGCTTGAAGTGATGCGCTCGGATTACATCCGCACGGCGCGGGCGAAAGGCTTGAGCGAGTGGAAAGTTCTGCTCAAACACGCGGTTCGCGGCGGTTTGATTCCGGTCGTTTCTTTTACCGGTCCCGCGCTCGCCGCGCTGCTTGCCGGAACGGTCGTCGTCGAAAAAGTTTTCGCCATTCCGGGTTTGGGCAATATTTTTATCCAATCGGTCTTCAACCGCGACGAGCCTTTGACGCTCGGCATCGTCGCTTTTCTTTCGATTCTGATTATGGTTTTCAATTTAGTGGTTGATATTTCCTACGCATTTTTAGACCCGCGAATCAGATATGAGTAGGCGATTGGCAGAAGGCAGAAAGCAGTTTTTGTGTTAGGTAAAATGTGAGAAGGATTTTCTAATTCATAAAATTTTATGGAACAACAAGAAGTCGTAAAAGGCGCGTCTTTGTGGAGAGACGCCTGGAAGCGTTTGCTGAAGAATAAACTCGCCGTTTTCGGTTTGGTCGTGATGATAATTATTGTTATCGCCGTTATCATCGGACCCGCGATTATCAAGTGGACAACCGGCTATACAGCCGATTTTATTCCGCCCGACGGCGATTTAATTAAATCGTTTCCGCCGTCGCTGCAGCATCCGATGGGAACGGACGATTCGGGGCGCGACATTCTGGCGCGGGTTCTGCAAGGCGGCAGGATCTCACTAACGGTCGGCATCATTTCAACAATGGTTTCGCTTATTGTCGGTGTCTCATACGGCGCGACTGCGGGATATTTGGGCGGCAAGATTGACAATTTTATGATGCGCGTCGTGGATATTATTTACGCGATTCCGTATATTCTGCTGGTCATCGTTCTGCTCTCGGTTTTCAGCGGACCGAACACGCCCAAATGGATTCAATCAATCGCCGGTTCTATCGGCGGCGGCAGCACGGCGGGCTTGAGCCAAATTATTTTATTATTTTTTGCACTTGGTCTAGTTTCGTGGCTGACGATGGCGCGGGTCGTGCGCGGGCAGATTCTTTCGTTGAAAAATCAGGAATTCGTGATGGCGGCGCGAGCGACCGGCGTTTCAACGCCCGCGATTATTTTTCGTCATCTCGTCCCGAACGCGCTCGGTCCGGTGATCGTTTACGCGACGCTGACGATTCCTTCGGTGATGCTTTCCGAAGCGTTTCTATCGTTTTTGGGGATCGGCGTGCAGGCACCGTTTGCCTCGTGGGGAAGCCTCGCCGCTGACGGAATTAAAAATATCTCAGTTTTCCCGTGGCAATTAATTTTTCCCGGCGTGACAATGGCGCTGACTTTGTTTTCGCTAAACTTTTTAGGCGACGGTCTGCGTGACGCGCTCGACCCGCAGACACGGAAGTTCTAGTTTTTCCGCGCTAAGAAATGTATATGAAAAAGCTCACGTTTGTTTTTATTTTGCTGGCGATTTGCTCGGCTCACGCGCAAACCGACGATAAGCAGATTCTCAAACAACTCAATGAAAATGTAGTTTCTTTGTATAAAGATCAAAAAATTGACGAAGCCGTCAAACTCGCCCGGCAAGCGGTTGATTTAAGCATCAAAATCTACGGTGCGGAACATAGTGAAACGGCAATCGCTTATTCAAATTTAGGCGTGCTTTACCGTGACAAAAAAAAGTTCAAAGAATCAACGGAAAATTTGGCGAAGACGGTTGAAATTTACGAAAAAATTCCTGGTCTGCCAGCCGCTGAACTGATGGCGGCTTACGAAACGCTGGCTTTTTCGCAATCATTAGAAGGTAACAAAGAAGCCGAAGCAAGTTTTTTAAAAGCGATTGAGATCGGCGAGCGCAAGTTTGGAAAGGAAAGCAGACAAATTTTTTCGCCGACGTTCAATTTAGCGAATTTTTACGCTCGCGGTAATGAATCGGAAAAAGCCGACGAACTTTATTTGAAAAGTTACAGGCTGGCAATCAAATATTTCGGCAGAGAATCCGAACAACTCACGCAAATTGAAGATTCAAGGAGCTGTCTAACCGGATCGAGTTTTAATATTGAAAGAAACAGGGTTTTTAATGAAGAAAGACTAAAGCTGCTCGGCGGATTGATTGCCAAAAACAATTCGGGTGTCATCAACTCCGGCATAATCAACGGCAAAGCTAAATTTTTGCCGAAACCGAAGTATCCAGCCGAAGCGAGAAGCCAGCGAGCCGGCGGAACAATTTCTGTCAGAGTTTGGATTGACGAGCAGGGAAATGTTACGCAAGCGAAAGCCATCTGCGGACATCCGATTTTGGCAAAATCTTCCGAAGATTCGGCAAGAGGATCAAAGTTTGCGCCGACATTATTAAACGGAGAAGCAGTGAAAACGGTCGGAATCTTAATTTATAACTTTGTGCCATAAAAAATTAAATGATTAATCAAAACGGACATATTTTATCGGTCAAAGATTTGAAAACTTATTTTCAAACCGAAGACGGCGTGGTCAAAGCGGTTGACGGCATCACATTTACGCTTGAAAAAGGCGAAACTCTGGGAATCGTCGGCGAATCGGGCAGCGGGAAATCAGTGACGAATCTCTCGATTATGCGCCTGATTCCCGAACCGCCGGGAAAAATCGTGAACGGCGATATTATTTTTGACGGCGTTGATGTTCGCAAACTCTCGATTGACGAAGTGCGAAAGATTCGCGGCAAACGCATTGCGATGATTTTTCAAGACCCGATGACTTCTCTGAATCCGTTTTTGAAAATCTCGTCGCAACTGATGGAAGTCACGCAGCTTCATCTCGGACATTCAAAGCAGCAGGCTTACGAACACGCGATAAAGATGCTGGAAACCGTCGGTATTCCAGACGCGAAAAGTCGCGTTGACGGTTATCCACACGAATTTTCCGGCGGTATGCGTCAGCGCGTGATGATTGCGATGGCTTTGTCATGCGACCCGGAACTTTTAATTGCCGATGAACCGACGACCGCTTTGGACGTGACGATTCAAGCGCAAATT
>Ga0136611_10003126_pt1 | contig 11571 bp, 6 predicted proteins | sample AntDrymUQ2232306_2_FD_106645 | JGI IMG/M metagenome (GOLD analysis project Ga0136611, IMG submission 106645) | Polar desert sand microbial communities from Dry Valleys, Antarctica - metaG UQ223 (23.06) | ecosystem: Environmental > Terrestrial > Soil > Desert | place: Antarctica: Dry Valley... | reverse complement strand
TCGGCGCGGGTTCACCATGCGTGACGACAGCGAGAGCGGCAACTGGGCCGAGGCGGTCGGCCTGCTGCCCGCCGTCGGCGAGCAGCGTGTCGCGCGCAAGTGGTGCGGGCTGGAAGCGGAGAGCATCGACGGCGTGCCGTTCATCGGTGCCATGCCTGGCTACGACGGCCTGACCCTCGCCCTCGGCTTCACCGGCCACGGCTTCGCCATCTGCCCAGCGGTTGGCCGCACCGTCGCCGACCAGCTCATGGGCAATCCAACACCGGAACTCGACCTGCTGCGCCCGGAACGCATCGCCAGCTTCGACGCCGACGCCGTGCGTCAGTTCCTGTATGAGCGCCCAACCGACCGGCCATCAGCAGGATGACGGTGGGCCGTGCCCGCGCAGGGTCGCCGCTTGCCGCGACCGGCGTCGCTGGTCATGCGTGCGGACGAGATGAAATCGTGTTAGGACGCCTCGATTACCTCACCATCCGGTTCGGTAGCTGAGGCGTCTTCCGGCATTGGTTCGCTCGTCCGAGCGCACGGGGACCGACGCCGGTCGCAGCAAGCGGCGACCCTACGACGGCATTTCCCACGGCCCAGCGTCACCCAAACGGGATTCGGGCCTGCACACATGTCCCCGCACCGGGGGTGCTGGTGATGGAGACATCGCCGCCAAGCTGACGGGCGCGTTCGGGCATCGAATGCAGGCCGAGGTGACCGGGGAAGGACGCGGACGTGTCGAACCCAACACCGTCGTCCGTAATCGCGAGCGTGATACGAGCATCTCCCGTTTCAAGCATCAGGCGGAGCGTGTGCGGTCGAGCGTGTTTGACGGCGTTGTGCATCGCCTCCTGCGCGATGCGGTAGAGCGCCTCCTTGACCGGGAACGGCGCGTCCGGCTCGGGACATAGCGCCGTCTCGATCACGATGCGGTTGCGTGCGCCGATGGCGGTCGCCTGCTTTTCGATCGCGCGAACCAGACCCTCCTGCTCCAACGATTCCGGGCGTAACTCGAAGATGAGGGCACGCATCTCGGCTTGACCGATGGTGGCCAGTTCGCGCACGTAGCGCAGCGCGTCCGCAACCTGTGCGGAATTTTCGGGGTTGCGTTCCAGCGCCGTCAGCGCGGTTTCGGTGCCCAGCCCAATACCGAAGAGCGCCTGAGACACCGAATCATGCAGCTCCCGCGCCAGTCGCTGGCGTTCCTCCAGGGCGGCCAGATGGCGGGCCTGCTCATGCAGCTGGGCGTTCTCAATGGCAATCGCGATCTGGTTGGCTGTCGCCATCGCCAGGGCCATGTCGTGCGGGCTGTAATGGTCCGGCTGGACAGACGAAACGAAAAAGATGCCGATCAGCTTGTCTCGGGAGATCAATGGCGCGGCGATCCACGACGTGACATGGGCGTAGACCGTGTCAAGCATGTCGCCGACCCGCTCACGAAAACCGACGGCAACCCAGTCATCACCGCGAATGTCAGGCGTATAGACTGGTTGGTTCGCGAACGGCTCCAGGAACGCGACGGGAAAGCGGACGCCGATCGCCGAGCGTGACTGGACACTTGTCTCATCGCGCCAGTTCGCCGCTACTGTCAGAAAATCGCCCTCGATCACCCCGATTGACACGGCGTTGCAATCGATGACTCGCCGTATCTGATCGATGATCGTCTCGAATAGCGGTTCAAGCTCAAGCGTCGAGGCGACGCTGCGCGACACATCGAGCATCATCTCCAACTCGCGCGTGCGCTCAGCCACCCGCGTCTCTAACAGCTCACGCGCAGCGACACGTTCGGTCACATCGGTGATGAAGCCTACGAACGCCTGGATCGTGCCATCTGGATTGAAGACCGCCTGCCCCTGTTCCCCGACCCATTTGATCGCGCCGGCAGCGGTCGTAATCTGAAACGTAAATGCGTAGGGATAGCGCTGACAGACGGCCTCATGAGTCAGTTGCCGGGTCCGCAGCAGGTCGTCGGCGCTGAGAAGCTCGGTCCAGGTGATTCTTCCGCTCAGCAGATCGTCCGCCGAGTAGCCAGTGAGAGCGAAGCAACCCTCGCTGACGAACTCGAACTTCCAGCCTGGCCGGTTGGAGAAGCGATAGGCCATGCCAGGCAGGTTGCCGAGCAGCGTCGCAAACATGCGGCGACTCTCCCGCAGTTCGTGGTACTCGGCGACGGAGAGCGTGATCTGCGGTTCAACCGGCGTCATCCGATCTCGATCCATCGACACGGCGCACACCCGACTTCTGCAACACAACCGACCTGAACGGACACTACTGTACCTGTAACCCTAGCAGCGAATCAGGCCGAAAACCAGCAGCATTCACGTGTCGTCATCAGGAAGCAGACCACTCTTCCCAGGCCTGCTGGAGTGCCTGCAACGCCAGATCACTCGCCTGAACCGATGCGAGATAGTCGAGATAGTCAGCCAGGATTGCTTCCTGCTCCGGCCAGTGCGGATCGTCGAGCATGTCCCGTGCGCTATCGCCGACCGGGTCGTCGCGGTACGCTTGACGAACGAACCAGTCGATGAACGTCAGGTCAGGGTTGGACATGAGCTTGCTCCTTCTGCCGCTGGCGTCGTGACATCGTTCAAGTATGTCGCATACGTGGGTGAGACGTGAGACGAGGGTGACGGGTGACGGGTGACGGGGACGACCTGCTACATTGCAGGTCGGGAGGGAGGAATATGGGCATCTACGAAACACTTGGGCTGCGACCAGTCATCAATGCGTCAGCCACGTTGACGAAGCTGGGGGGATCGATTCTGGCTCCGCCCGCGCTGGCGGCCATGGCGGACGCAGCGGGGTCGTATGTTGACCTGTCTGAGCTGCAACGGGTCGTGAGCGAGCGCATCGCTGCCTTGACCCACAACGAGGCATGTTATGTCTCGTCGGGCGCGGCAGCTGGCATCATGCTATCGATCGCTGCCTGCATCGCCGAAACCGATCCAGAGCGGATGGATGCGTTCCCCTACCTGGATGGCATCGGGAAGCGCGAGGTCATCATCCACCGTAGCCAGCGCAACGGCTATGACTACGCTGCCCGCCAGACCGGCGCACGGCTTGTCGAAATAGACGGTCACTCCGACGCGCTCGATGGCGTCATCTCGGACGCGACCGCCTGCGTGCTCTGGTTCGCCGGGGCGCACTTCGCCGATGGCGCGCTTCCTATTGAAGACGTCATCGAGATATCGCACGCGCGCGGTGTACCAGTCATCGTCGATGCTGCCGCGCAGGTGCCGCCGATCGCCAGCCTCTGGCACTTCACTCGCGATCTCGGTGCGGACGCTGCCATCTTCTCCGGCGGTAAGGGTCTGCGTGGGCCGCAGTCGAGCGGACTGGTGCTCGGCACGCACGCGATCATCGCGGGCTGCCGCGCGAACGGCGCGCCGAACTACGGCATTGGCCGACCGATGAAGGTCGGCAAGGAAGAGCTGGTCGGGCTGTTGGCGGCGGTCGAGTGGTCGCTGGCACAGGACGAACCCACCATGCTGGCCCGCTACGAAGCGATCGTGCAGGGCTGGCTCACTGGATTGCGAAACATCCCCGGTATCACGGTCGAGCGCGGCTACCCCAGCGAGGCTGGCCAACCGCACGCGCGCGCCATCGTCCGCATCGCGCCGCCCTGCCCGCTGTCCCGCGATGCGGTTATCGACGCCCTCTGGGAGCGCAATCCCCGCATCGCAGTTGCCCCGATCAATACCGACGCGATCGCGCTGAACCCACAGCCACTCCTGGATGGTGAGAACGAGATGGTGCTGGAAGCGGTGCGGGACGTGGTGATGGATGTTGGGTGATGGATAACGGGAGACGTGGGAGACGTGGGAGACGTGGGAGACAGCGACCCCTTCATGCTGGATGGCGCTCGATCGGTGGCAGTGCCGGATCGCGCACCCCAGCCTCGGCAAAGCCTCTGGCCCGTAACAGGCAGGAATCGCACGCCTCACACGGGGTTCCATCCGGGGTGGGGTCGTAGCAGGAGATGGTCATGCAATAGTCGACACCCAACGACAGGCCGCGTTGGATGATACCGGCCTTGTTCAGGTCACGCAGGGGTGTATGGACCGTCAGGCGCAGTGTGCCCTCGACCCCCGCCTTCGTCGCGAGGTTCGCCATCGTCTCAAAGGCGCGAATATATTCTGGACGGCAGTCCGGGTAGCCGGAATAGTCGATGGCGTTGACGCCGATGAAGATGTCGCTCGCCCCCAGCACCTCCGCCCAGGCCAGAGCAAACGACAGGAAGATTGTGTTACGGGCCGGAACGTAGGTGATTGGAATCTCACTGATTGCCTCTGGTGTGCGCCCTTTTGGCACAGCGATGTCGGCGGTCAACGCCGATCCGCCGAACACCCGCAGGTCGATGTCAGCGATGACGTGCTGCGTCACTCCCAATGTCTCCACAACGCGCCGGGCAGCATCGAGCTCGACAGCATGGCGTTGGCCGTAACGGAAGGACAGCGCGTACGGCTCGAACCCTTCGGATCGTGCGATCGCGAGGCAGGTCGTGGAATCGACTCCACCGGAGAGGAGGATGACGGCGCGTTTCATTCGTGTCGTGTCCTTTCCGACATCGGGACGTTCGATAGAGATCAGTGTACGCAGTTGGGACGTGGGACGTGGGACGTAAAAAGAGATCACGGACTGATGACGCCGAGGACTGCGGCGGCGATCGCCAGGGAGCCAGGCGTGTCGGGATGGAAGCAGTCGGGTCGGGCCGTGGGGCCGCTTCCAACTTCGCCGCGAATCCAGGGTTCGCCACTGGCAGGTTCGGCGGCCCCGCAGACGCCAGCGGGGGATTCGTGGCCACGGAAGGCATCCAGCAACGGAATGAACGATGCCTGCTCAGTATGGATGTCCGCAACGGCGGCAATCGCCCGGTTAACGGACTGGAGGGCAGCTTCGAACCGTTCGGCGCAGTTCAGCGTGTGCTCGATACCGTCGCGGTCGGTGCCGGTACAGGGTTCGTCGCCACTGTTGCCGGGGCCGAAGGCCATCGCCTGCGTGCCGCGCACGAGTTCATAGAGAACGCTCTCAGCGTTGAGCGGGTTGTAGTAGCCGGTCAGAACGACGCGCACATCGTCGTCGGCGTCCACCAATCGCTCGACCTGCGTGCCAAGCCGTGTTTCGACATTGGTGCCAAGCTCGTCGATCCGCTCCTGGAAATCGCTGTCATTTGAGAGCAGCAGGCTGAGGATACCGAGCGGCTCGGTCCAGGCAGTGTCATTCGCACCGATCGTGATCGTCACGAGTGCCTCTCCAGCGCCATCGCCGATCTCCGCCAACGCGGCATCGACCTGCGCAGCGAGGTCTTTCAACGCACACTCAGCACGCCCATCATCCGCGAACTCTCGCAGACATTCCGATACTTTCTCGCCCGCAGACACGACGCGCGCCCCGCTGCACGCCAGATGCACGAAGCGCACGGTCTCGTCTTCGACGGCCAGCCCCTCATTGACGAAGATTGGGTAGGCGTCCGCACCGCGCTGACACGGCCCGATGCCATCCCCTGGCAACTCGTTTCCCGATGGGATCGAATCGCCGAGCGCGATGTAGGTCAATCCCTCGGCATTGGAACTGCCGGAACGGCCCGCCGCCACCGCCACCAGCGACGCGGCAACGATGATCGCGATCACGATCGCGGCGCGGATGGCAGTGGTGGGGAAGTGGCGCGAATCAGTATTCATAGCAGTAAGTGTGCGCTGGGACGTTCAGGAATGCGAGTGCGTGGGATACGGCGGAGGAACCCCTCCCCCAACCGCCACCCAGAGGGTACCCGGCCCGACGCGGAGAGGGGGAGACGAAGAACGACGGACGTTCACTTCGCTCCGACAGGATTCCACCTAACCCACGTCTCCCCTCTCCGCGCCGGGGAGGCGGTCGGGGGGAGGGGTTCTCCGTCCGTGCAACAATACCTGTATCTATAATTGGCCATTGACGCTCCAAGGAGCCTTGCCATATGTCCGTTACTCAAACCGCTGACCTGGTTCGACCGAAGCTCGAAGCTGCCCGGCAGGAACTGCTCGATCTGGGGCTGCGGAACGCGTTGATCAGCTTCCGTCCGCTGAAGGCGCGCGGGGTCGAGGTCTTCGAGGAAGTGCCGGACGCGGTCTACCGGTTGCTCGTTGGCGACGGCAAGCGGATGACGTTCAAGCCTGCGCGCGTCGTGCCAGTGCCAGCGTTAGCCCAACCTGAACTGCCGACCGGAGCGGATGTAATACAGCCGGAAGGGCCAGCGTATTCGGCGTGGGAGTCGTGGCCGCCGACGCCGGAGGATACCGCCCGACAACAGGGAGACACCCAGCTCCAGACACAGGAGACGAACGAGAAGCTGCAAGCGCGGCTGTTGCAGACGTTCTACTCGGCACGGACCTTCATCGAGGAGCAGGGCGTCAACATTCTGTATCTCGCGCTCGGCATGCTCGTCTGGTACGAGGACGACAGCAGCGCCAGTGAGACGCCGCGCCGCGCGCCGCTGGTGCTGGTGCCGGTCGAGCTGGAGCGCACGAACGCGCTCGATCACTTTCATCTGAAGTACACCGGCGAAGAGATCGGCGAGAATCTGTCGCTGCGGGCCAAGCTGCACGGCGAATTCGGGATTGTCATACCGGAGTTCCCAGAGGCTGAAGACTTCGACATCACGGCCTATTTCGCGTCCGTCACGGCAGCGGTCGCCACACGGACACGCTGGGCGGTCGATCCGTCCGCGATCGCGCTGGGATTCTTCTCGTTCGGCAAGTTCCTGATGTACCGCGACCTCGACGACATGACCTGGCCAGAGGGGGCGCGACCGGGCGAGCATCCGCTGATTCAGGCGCTGTTGACGCCTGATGGCTTCAATGAAGCGCCTTCAGCCATCTCCGACGATGCATTCCTCGATCCGTACATCACGCCTGGTGACGTGCATCAGGTCGTCGATGCCGACTCATCGCAGACGCTGGCGATCCTGGATGTGAATGCCGGACGAAACCTCGTCATCCAGGGGCCGCCCGGCACTGGCAAGTCGCAGACGATCACCAACATCATCGCCGAGGCGATCGGTGCGGGGAAGACCGTGCTGTTCGTGGCCGAGAAGATGGCCGCCCTGGAGGTCGTCAAGCGACGGCTCGACAGCGTCGGGCTGGGCGATGCCTGTCTGGAACTGCACTCGCACAAGATCAACAAGCGCTCGGTGTTGCAAGAACTGGCGCGCACGCTGGAGCTGGGCAAGCCGCGCGTGTCGGAGATGGCCGGCGAACTGGCGCTGCTGGAGGATCACCGCGATCGCCTGAACGCCTACGCGCACGCCGTCAACACGCCGATCGGCGAGAGCGGCGTCACCCCCTACGAGGCGTACGGCGATCTGATCCGCCTGCGGGCGTTGCCAGACAGCAGTGCCTGGCCGCGCTTCGAGATGTTCGCGCTGGCGACCTGGGGCGAGGTTGAGTACGCTCGGCGGCGCGAGATCGTGAGCGAACTTCAGCAGCGGCTGGTGAAGATGGGCGTCCCACCAGTCGAGCACCCGTTCTGGGGCAGCCGTAAGGCGATCCTGCTGCCATCCGACATCGACCGCCTGCGCGCCGAGTTGACACAGTGCCGTACTGCATTTGATACGTTACGGGATGCGTCGGCGACTCTGGACGGTCTGCCTGGGTTCGTCCCGGCGACACGCGGGAGTGGAGCGCGTCAGAGCGTTGCCGCTGCCCGCCGCATTCTGTCTGCGCCCGATCTTACCGGCGTCGATATTGCTGCGAACGAGTGGGTGACGAACGCGAGCGATCTGACCCCGGTGCTCGATGCGGGGCGCGCGTATGCCGAACTGCGTGCCACGCACGATGCGACGGTCATCCCCGAAGCGTGGCAGCAGGACCTGTTGCCCATCCGCCACGACCTGGCGGCGTTCCGCGACACGTGGTGGCGCGTCATGTCGGGCCGGTATCGAGCGGCGAAATCGTCGCTGGCTCGATTCTGCAAGGCAGGTCTGCCGGACGGCCTCGATACCCAGATTGCGCTGCTCGATGATCTGGCGGAGGCGCGTCGTAAGCGCGACATCATCCTCGAACACACCAGTCTTGGCACGCGGCTGTTCGGCTCCGGCTGGCAGGCCGAGTCATCCGACTGGCCGCGCCTCACGATGCAGGCCGAATGGCTGACGACGCTGCACGCCGACATCGCCAGCGGAACGTTGCCAGTTGGCATCCTGACCGCGCTCTCCACTGCCCGTACGTCTGACGGGCTGGCACTGGTGGCGGACGCGGTCGAACATGCGGCGTCGGCGTGGGTGCAGCGCGCGCAGGCTGTCGGCACGCTGCTGGATTTTGACGACGCGCGGCGATTCGGAGCAGAGTCGACGCTGGCCGAGCAGCCGTTTGCCACGCTTGACGACCTGCTGCGAACCTGGGCCGCTCGCACCGATGATCTGGATGAAATGGTCGCGGTGAACATGTCCGCTCAGTTGTGTCGCAAAGAGGGACTTGCTGAGGTCAGCGACGTTGCCGAGCATTGGACGGGTGCAGCACGCGACCTCGTACACGCCTTCGAGCGAGAACGTGCCACCGTCCTGCTGGAGCACGCGGTAACGGGGCGACCGCCACTGGCTGGCTTTGACACGAGCGCCCACGAGCACGTCATCGACCGCTTCCGTGAGCTGGACCAGGCCGTCTTCCGCTACAACCGCTCGCGCCTGGCGGCGCAGCACTGGAGCCGTCTGCCGCAGCACGAGGCCGGCGGGCAGCTGGGTGTCCTGCGGCGCGAAATGGCGAAGAAGACGCGGCACCTGGCGATCCGCAGGCTGATCGACCAGGCTGGAGTCGCGATTCAAGCGATCAAGCCGGTCTTCATGATGAGTCCGCTCTCGATTGCTACCTACGTCCCGCCCGGCACATTGCGGTTCGACCTCGTCATCTTCGACGAGGCCAGCCAGGTCAAACCGGTCGACGCCTTTGGTGCGCTCGTGCGCGGCAGGCAGGCGGTCGTGGTTGGCGACTCCAGGCAGCTCCCACCAACCAGCTTCTTCGACTCGCTGGTTGGCTCCGACGAGGTCGATGAGGACGATGTGACGAGCGATCTGGAGAGCATCCTCGGGCTGTTCTCGGCGCAGTCCGCGCCATCGAGGATGCTGCGTTGGCACTACCGCAGCCGCCACGAATCGCTGATCGCTGTCTCCAACCACGAGTTCTATGAGAACCGCCTGATTGTCTTTCCCAGCCCGGACGCCGGTCGCCATGAACTCGGCCTCGTCTATCATCACCTGACCGATACCGCCTACGAGCGCGGCACCTCGCGCACGAATCCAGCCGAAGCGCTGGCGGTGGCCGAAGCGGTCATGCAACATGCCCGCAGATCGCCGGAGCTGACGCTGGGGGTCGCGTCGTTCTCTGTCGCGCAGACTGGGGCAATTCGCAACCAGCTTGAAGTCCTGCGCCGCAACGACCCGAGCAATGAGGCGTACTTCGCCGCGCATCCGCACGAGCCGTTCTTTGTAAAGAACCTCGAAAACGTGCAGGGGGACGAGCGCGATGTCATCTACATTTCGGTCGGCTACGGACGCACCGCCGAGGGTTATCTGGCAATGAACTTCGGGCCGCTCAACTCGGAAGGCGGCGAGCGACGCCTGAACGTGCTCATCACCCGCGCCCGCCTGCGCTGCGAAGTCTTCACCAACCTGACCTCCGACGATATCGACCTGGCCCGCACCCAGGCTCGCGGAGTCGTCTCCCTGAAGCGCTTCCTGAAATACGCGCAGACCGGCATCCTCGACGTACCACGGGAGAGCGGACACGAGGCTGGTTCGCCGTTCGAGGAGGAGGTGCAGCGCACATTGGAACTGGCGGGCTACACCGTGCAGGGACAGATCGGCTCGGCGGGCTTCTTCATCGACCTGGCCGTCGTCGATCCACGCCGCCCCGGTCGCTACCTGCTCGGCATCGAGTGCGACGGCGCGAGCTACCACTCCGCCCGCTCCGCCCGCGACCGCGACCGGCTGCGCCAGCAGGTGCTCGAAGGGCTCGGCTGGACGATCCACCGCATCTGGTCGACCGACTGGTTCCGCAACCCGGACAGAGAGATGCAGCGCCTCGTCAGCGCCATCGAACAGGCCCTGGCCGCTGGGGGTGGTAACTCCGCGCCACCCCCAGCCCCCAGCCCACCTACCCCGCAAGACACTGAACGCGGCGACGCGGACGACGGCTCATGGGCACCATACCCAGCCGCGCTCCCACCCTATGTCGTTGCCAGGCCGCGCATCGTCGTGCAGGGCGAACTGCACCTCGCGCCAGCCAGCGACCTCCAGCGTTGGGTCACCGAGGTCGTCACCGTCGAGAGCCCGGTGCATGCCGACGAGGTCGCGCGGCGCATCACCGACGCGGCGGGCGTCGGACGCATCGGCAGCCGCATCCGCGCCGCCATCGACAGCGCCATCGTCGCGGCGTCGCTCTCCGGCAGCATCGAGCAGCGCGGCCCCTTCCTCTGGGCATCCGGCATGATCGACCCGCCCCTGCGCGACCGCTCGGTCCTGCCCCAGCCCAACCGATCTCTCACGTTGGTCGCCCCCGAAGAGATCGCAGCCGCCATCCGCAAAGCCGTCTCCGACGCCTACGGCCTCGCCCCCAGCGATGTCTCCCCCGCCGCCGCCCGCCTCCTCGGCTTCGGCCGCGTCACGGACGACGTACGCAACGTGGTTGAGCCGTTGGTGCAGGCGTTGGTGGAGAGCGGGGAGCTGCGGCAGCAGGGCGGGGTACTGACGGTAATGTGATCGTAGGACATGAAAATAGTTCCGCCTTGGGCAGGTATTGATGCCTACGGTGTCGGATGTGCAGCGCGAGTCCGGTCCTGCGATAACGAGGCTCGGCAGAACTAATTACAGTCGCCCGAAGGTTTGACCCACCACGAAATGGTGGCGATGCGTCGCGAACCTCGCGTGTTGATGGTCCGTCACGAATTGCCGTTTCACGACCTGGGGTCAATACTAACGGCTACCGTAATAAGGTAGCGCCCTCAACGATAGCTCTGCGATCCACTTAATTACTCACGTGAATCGCATGGATGTCAGATCGAGACACAATGAGTTTTAGTAGTCAGCGAAACGCGATACTATGACGAGCAACAAATCGAACTTGCTGATCTGAGGCCATAAGTGGTTCTCGCTCCTCACATAGGATGTCGGTATGAGCGAAAACGAACTGCTTCAACTGATTGGGCCGGGATTCGAGACTGGCCAAGTCGAATTCAAGGGGCCGGGCAAATACTCAGACAAGCGTTTTCGATGCAAGATAATCCGCGCCATATATGGAATGGCGAATCGCCGCGACGGTGGATACGTCCTGCTTGGTATCGATGATGACGCTCAAGGCATAACGCTAACTGGAATGGAACCCAATAGCGTCAGCGCCTGGTCGCAAGACAATCTCACTACTGCAGTATCCGAATACGCCGACAGCACGACCGAACTTCGTGTGTCGCGTGTGACTCATGACGGCAAGCTTTTTATCGTAGAGGGTGTTATGCACTTGCGATCTGAGACACCCGCGAACGTACGCGATGACGGCGCTCGCCGAAGCGCCAACGACCGCATCAAAGGGCCGCCGCACCGTCCACGGCTGACACCGGATGACG
>Ga0136611_10003125_pt1 | contig 11573 bp, 8 predicted proteins | sample AntDrymUQ2232306_2_FD_106645 | JGI IMG/M metagenome (GOLD analysis project Ga0136611, IMG submission 106645) | Polar desert sand microbial communities from Dry Valleys, Antarctica - metaG UQ223 (23.06) | ecosystem: Environmental > Terrestrial > Soil > Desert | place: Antarctica: Dry Valley... | reverse complement strand
CGCCCCCTGCTACCCCGCCGTCAGCTACCTCGGCGCCCTGAGACCGATCAGAATGGGGCCACGATGCGCGTGCTGATCGCAAAACCGGGCCTCGACGGCCACGATCGCGGCGCAAAAGTCGTCGCGCGGGCGCTGCGAGACGCCGGCGTCGAGGTGATCTACACCGGCATCCGCCAGACACCCGAGATGATCGCGGAGGCGGCCCTCCAGGAGGACGTGGACGCCATCGGCATCTCGATCCTCAGCGGCGCGCACACGACGCTGCTACCGAAGATTATGGCCGCCCTCAAGTCGCGCGGCATGGACGACGTCCCCGTGTGGATCGGCGGCATCATTCCGAATGCCGACGTCGCGGAGTTGAAGGCGCTCGGCGTCCGCGCGGTGTTCGGCCCGGGCAGCCCGACCACCGAGACCGTCGCATTCGTTCACGGCCTTGAAGCTGAGCGCGCATCCGCCCGCTAGCTGTGCGACTGCCGAGACGCACGTGCCGAGCGTGTTCTTTGTGGTTCAGCCTCGGGCGACGCGCTCGTAGACGTCGAGGAGGCTGCGCGCGGCGGTGGCCCAACTGAACTGCGCCGCCCGCGCGAGGCCGCGCTGGCGAAGATCGTCGCGGAGCTCCGGGTTGAGCGCCAGCAGCTCCAGGGCCGCCGCGAATCCCTCGGCATCGTCGGGATCGACCTGCATGCCGGCGTCGCCCACCACCTCCGGCAACGAGCTCGCGCGCGACGAGACGACCGGCGTCCCGCACGCCATCGCCTCCAGGACGGGCAGGCCGAAGCCCTCATAGTGCGACGGGAAGGCGAACGCCTCGGCCGCCGAATAGAGGGCGGCGAGCTCATCTTCCGGAATAAACCCCGGGAAGAGGATGTCGTCGCGATATGAGGACTGCTCAGCGCGCGCCATCGTCTCTTCCCAGAGCCATCCCTTGCGGCCGACGACGACCAGCTTGTGCGGCAGCGGGCGGCGCGACTTGAGGATCGCGAACGCTTCGAGCAGCCCGACCACATTCTTGCGCGGCTCGATCACCCCGACGAAGAGGATGTACGGCGTGTCGGCATCGAGCCCGATCCTGTCGCGCAGCGCACGCACGCGGGCCGGGTCATCGACCGGATGAAAGCTCGGATCGACGCCGCCCGGGACGACCGCCACGCGCTCCGGATCGATCCCGAGCAGGGAGATCACGTCGCGCCGCGTGTTCTCCGAGTCGGCCACAACGAAGTCGGCGCGCCGCGCCGAGTACGGCACCGTCCGTTCTAGATACGCGCGCAGCGCGGCGTCGGCACACTCCGGATAAAGCAGGAACGCGAGATCGTGGACGGTCAAGATCGTGCGCGCACGATGGATCGGCGGCAGGACGAAATCCGGCGAATGGAAAATATCCACCGGCCCCGTCAGCCAGTCGGCCGGAAGCGGGGCACGCGCGCGGTGCCAGGCGATGTTCAGCCACCGCTCGGAGATGGGAAGAGTACGCCGCGAGACGCGGGGGCCGGTCGGGGCGCGGGGGTCGCGGCCGGGGTTGGGCGTCGCGTGCAGCAGCACATACTCGTTCGGCGAGTCGATCGCGACCAGCGCATCGACGAGGTTGCGCACGAATCTGCCGATCCCCGCGTTCTGATTCACCGCCGAGGTGTAGTCGATACCGATGCGCAGCGACGTGCTCGAAGCGCGGCCCACTGGCGACGATTCTTTCACCTGCATGGCATCCTCTGTTCGCTAGCGTTTCCGGCTCACGGCATACACGACCATCCCGACGAGAATCAGGCTCCAATAGCTGATGAGCCGGTCGAGGATTGCCACGGAGGTGGCGACATTCTCGTTGATGCCCGGCGCCAGCCCGAAGTTCGCGGCCAAGATCAAGATGCCGACGATCGATGACTCCACGAAGCCGAGCCCCGCCGGCGTGACGGGCAGCGTCGTCAGCAGCGCCGATGCGAGCGCCACGAACAGCACGATCGCCGGCGAGAGGCCGGTCAAGCCGAGCGACATGCAGACCAGAAACAACCGCCCCGCCTCGATGGCCCAGCCGGCGACCGAGAGGGTCAAGACGAGCGGGAGCGACTGGAATGAGCCGAGCGTCCCTTCCTGGAAGAGGGCATACTGGGCACGGTAGCGCTTCGGGATGAGTCGCTCGATGTGGCCACCCATCTGGCGCATGACCACAAGCCCAACCACCACCATGCTCGCCAGCACGATGCCGACCTGCATGATGCTGAAGATGACCGACGGCATCGTCCCGTGGAAGGCCAGCAGGACCGAGCCCACCAGGAGCACGAACAGGATCAGCATGTCCATGATGCGCTCGGCCAGGATCGTGCCGAACGTCTTGGAGAACGACACGCCGGACTCGCGTTTGAGCAGGTACGCGCGATACGCATCGCCGAGCTTCGCCGGGACGATGCAGTTCGCGAACCAGGACAGCAGCACGATCTCTGCGATGCCCCGCACCGGCGGCAGCGCGATCGGTGTGCCCTCGCCATACCCGACGTTTTCGAGCAGCTTGCGCCAGCGGAGCGCGCGCACGATAAACGTGAGGTAGTACAGGACCAACGCGGCGCCGAAGTACGCGAGGTTGGTCGTCTTGAGCCGCGCGATGATCTGTTCGACATCGACGTCGACGCGACTCAACACGAACAGCAGGATGCCGATGCCGAGGAGAAACGACAGCGCGGTGCGGACGTTCAGGAACTTCTTCGCGAGCGGATCCCGCTCGCTGCTCGATGGGTCCACTTCGCGCTCGTCATTCACGTCGGTGGGCACCGAGAGCGCGACCGGGCGGTCCAGGGTCTTTTCCGCGATCGGGTAGTCAGTCACCGAGTTGACACGCCTCCAATGAGCCCGAGCAGGATTCCGATCTGGATCCCGACCCCATGCACGAGCAAGTTGTCGAACAGGTTGTGGGTACAGAGCATGACCAGGCTGCCGAGCAACCCCACCGCCAAGGCGCGCCCGAAGGCCCGCGACAACGTGAGCCGCCCAGCATAGGCTGCCCCGCCCCGCTCAATAGCCCGGAAGCGCTGCAAGAGCGTGCGGAACGCGAGGAAGAGGACGATCGACAGCGCGAGCACGCCGGCCAGGCCGGCCTCGGCGGCCATGTTGAGATAGTAGTTGTGCGCATGCCCCAGTGCTTCGCGCCAGGGCGTGACGTAGTAGTCGGCATAGCTGGCCGGGTAGTTGCCCGGGCCGATGCCCAGCAGGGGCTCGTCCACGAACATCTCCCAACCGGCCTGCCAGTGGGCCATCCGCTCGACAACGGCATGATTCTCCGGCGACAGCACTACCTCACGGACGTCGAAGATGCCGAAGTTGCTGGTCACCGACGTGACGCGGTTCGCAAGCGCCGGCGGGAGCACGCCCGTGAGCGCCAGGACCACGAACACCAGCCCGGCCGCGAGCGTCGGGACCACCAGGCGACGGGTGCGCGCCCCCCAGGCTACGGCCATGATCGCGAACGACAGCACCAATCCAAGCCACGCCCCGCGCGACTGGCTGAGCAGGATCGCCAGCCCGATGCAGACGGCGGTGGCGGCGGCGATCGTGCGGAAGCGCCCCGGATGAGAGACGGCGGCCATTGTCACGGCCAGTGGCAGGATTGTGCCGAGGTAGCCCGCGAATGGGTTCGGTTGGCCGAAGTTGCCGTGAGCCCGCATGATCCCGCCGAGCGCAAACTCGGCCGGCCCGAAGCCGGCCGCGACCTGAACCAGGCCCATGAACGCCTGGCCACCTCCCGCGAAGAACAGCGCCGCCAGGAGGCCACGCATGGCCGATTCGCCGCGCACGCACGCACTCGTCAGCACGAACGCGACGACAAGTAAGGCCCACTTCAGCGTCTCCTTCATCGCGAGCGGCAGGTTCGCAGCCTGGGCGCTCGATATGAGCAGCACGACGACGAGCCCATACAGCGCGCCCGCCAGTCCCCCGGTCGGGAGCTGGATGTCGCGCCGGTGGACGCCGCGCACGAGCCAGGTGAGCAGGAGCAGCGCGGCAAGCGGCTCGAACGCGGAGATCGAGAATGAGGCATCCTCGATCCCGAAGGTGGGCGAGAATGGGATCGCGGCTAGGAGCGCGTAGAGCCCGATGACCGGCGACGCGGTCATCCCCACGAGTAAGGCGAGCCCGCCGACCATACCGACGCTGACTTCGAGCGGCAGCAGCGCCATGAGCAGCGCCACGGTGGTGCCGCCGACGAGCGCACCCGCGCCCTCGCGTGTCAGCGTGCCCGACGACGCGCCATCGTCGCCGGCTTGCGGCCGGGCAGCATCCATGTCGGCGGCGGTCAGGCTCACCGTGTTCCCAACGAGGGCGGGGGCGGATACCCAGCATCGAGTCGCCCAGGTACACCGTCGTGCAGATAGGATCGACGGTCCGTCGCATCCCTCACCGCGTTCGTAGCCGGCGCCTTCACGTAGTCGCCTCCTCGGGCGAGCGAGTCTGTGGCGCGTTCACCACGCGGGCCGCCAGACCTGAGGTGGCGCGGCGGTCGGGGATTGTACAGCAGAGCGAGCGTTTCAGTCAGGCTGGCCGCCGTTGCGCGCGAGCGCGGCGGCACCCGCGACCATCAGCCAGAAAATGCACGCCATGTCGACCAGGAAGTAGCCGTTGTCAATGAAGCCGTGGGCAACGAAGTTCGCCGTGCTCGCGGCAATGCCAACGGCGAGCGCGCGGCGCACTGGGTCGGTTGACGGTCCCACGCTCCTCCTGGTGGCCAGGCCAACGGCGACGAGTATCCACGTGAGAGCGACCACCCCCGCCAGCCCAAGCTGCAGCCAGAACTGGAGAATCACGTTGTGCGGATGGGAGAGGTTCGGCTCCATGCCCGACGACGGGGGTAGCAGCTCGGAGTACCGATACAGGAAATTGTCGAGGCCGATGCCGAACAGCGGATCGTCGCGAATGAGCTCGGTGCCGGCGCTCCAGAGCTGCACGCGAACGAGCGCGGTGCCGCTTCCGGGATCGAAGCGGCCGGCGAGCCGCTCGACGGGGGCGAGCGTCACCGCGATGCTCGCTACTAGCACGGCGGCAAGGAGCAGCGCCGCGAGCCACCGCCGCCCGCCCAGGAGTCCGACGACGACCGCGATGGCGACGCCCGTGGCGAGCCAGCCGCCGAGCGAGAAGGTCATCAGAAGCGCGATGCAGCACACCGCGCCGGCAGCCATCCTCACCGGGCGCCCGTGCGGAAGCACCCAGGCGGCAGCCAGCAGGAACGGTATGGTTCGTCCGAGCAGCAAGGCGAGATGGTTAGGCGACGTGTAGGTGCCCTGTACCCGCCGCACGCCCTGCACGTCGGTGACCGAGCCGCCGATGAAGAACTGCGCGACCGCCACGACCGCGACCAGCGTCGTCACGGCCGCGAGGACGTCAATCAAGCGCAGGGCATCCGCTGGTGCCCGGACAACCGCCCGGAGCAGGAAGAGGAACAGGAGCGGCTCGACGATCAGCGTCCGTAGCTCGCGCAGGCTGAGGCGCAGGTACTCCGTCGCGACGAATGACAGGAGGGCGGAGGCGAGGAACAAGGCCACGGGCAAATCGAAGCGCCGCCACCCGTCCACGCGTTCAGGTGGGCGCGGCCCGATTGCCGATGCGGCAGCGTCGTGTGTGCGACCGAAACCGATTTGCCGGAGCACGTTGCCCGAACCGCGCCGATCCCAAAGCATGCGCGCCGCAATCCCGAGTGCCGCGAGCAGCAAGGCCGCCTCCGTGGGCGATACCGACTGGCCGCCGATCTGCCGCTGGAACAAGTAGAACGGCAGCGTGACGATCACCGCGCCGAGCGCCCCGACCGGCCAGAGCGCCGCCCCGGCCACAAAAAGCGCGCCGCCTGCCATCTGCCCCACGACATAGAGCGGCGCCAAAGCGAGCGCGCTGCCGGCCACGAGCGCCGCGAAGGCAACCGGGGACGCGCGACTAGCGAAATTGACCACCTACCTCTAGATCTCCAGCGCGACGGCGCGGACCGGCGAGCCGTCGCCGCCGTCCACCTTCAGCGGCAATGCGAGGAAGAGGGTCCGTTCGCGGCCGATATCGCCAAGGTTTGCCAGATACTCGACGACCGCGATGCCACGCGGGAAGAAGACGTCGTGGGTGACGTGGTGCTTGCGCGCGATCGTCCCCGGATGCTCGGGGTTCATACGGAGCGAGGGGTCGGGCGGGTAGTCGTAGCCGACGGCCTTCACGTCACGGTCCGCGAGCCACTCGGCCGCCTCGCGCGTGGTGAACGGCGCCCGCGTCCAAAACTCTCGCGTGCCAATATCGGCGACGCGGTCCCATTCGGTGCGGAGCAGGACGATGTCACCGGCTCGCACGTGACGGCCGCGCGCATCCAGATCCGCCGCCGTGATCGCCTGATCGGCCCCGCGATGGGTGAGATCGACGACCGCCGCCTCGCCGGCCCAGCGTTCGAGGGGCAGATCGGCGATCGTCTCGGCGCCCGGCAGGAAGTGGCTCGGGGCATCGACGTGGGTGAATCCGTGGAGCGGCATGTGCAGCCGACTCGACGTAAACAGCTCGCCGTCCTCGTGGCTCGACGTGACGATCCGCTCGGGCTTCCAGCGCCAATGCGGGAACACGATCCGGTGCGAAAGGTCGATGACGCGCATAAGTCCGCCTCCCTGGACGATCCCGTGGCACTGTAGCGCGACGCGGCGCGCAACCGCACCTGAGAGGACTGCGACCCCGTGGCATGCCTGCGCCCAATGTGTCGGGTGGTACAGTCCTCCCATGCTCAAGACGACCGTCTACCTTACCGAAGACCTCCAGCGGTCCCTGAAAGAGGCTGCCCGTCGGACGGGCCGTCCTGAGGCGGCGATCGTCCGCGAAGCACTGGACATCTACTTGCAGCACGTGACCCGACCTCGCCCGCACTCGATTGGCGCGGGAGAGGACGTCGAGCTTGCCGCCCGAGTTAGTAAGGCGTGGCTGCGCGACAAGGTGGTGTCGCGCGAAGGGAAAATCAGCGTCCTACCCGACTGATCTGGTTCAGGCGGCGGCAGGGACGAGCGCGTCGATCAGGCTCTGGAGCGCGACGATCCAGCCCTGGCCGCGCCCGCGCGGGATGCGTAGTTGGTTCGAGCCGGACCGCACGGGCGAACCGATCTGGCGACTCAGGCGCGCGAGGTCGGTGGGCGGCGTGTTGCGTAGCTTGACCACGATGTCGGTCGGGCTGGCCGAGACTTGCGTGACGCTGGCCCGCGCGGCCTGGAGCCGCAGGCCCACGAGGAAGGCGAGGTTCTGCGCCTCCTCGGGGAGCGGGCCGAAGCGGTCGTGCAGCTCGGAGATGAGTTCACCGAGCTGCACGCCCTCGCCGACTCCCGCGAAGCGCTGGTACAAGTTGAGCCGCGTCGCCTCGTCGGCCACGTAGGCGGCAGGCAAGAAGGCGTCGAGCGGCAGATCGAGCGATGGACGCGGATCCGGAGCGGTTGCATCGGTTTCGGGTAGGGGCGCGCCCGTTTCTGCCGCTTGCAGCAGCTCGACCGCCTCCCCGAGTAACTGCGTGTACAGGTCGAAGCCCACAGCCGCAATTTGGCCGGACTGCTCGGCGCCGAGCAGGTTGCCGGCCCCTCGGATCTCGAGATCCTTCATCGCGATGCGGAAGCCGGCCCCCAGCTCGGTGGCCTCGAAGATGGTCCGGAGGCGCTGCTCGGCCTGCTCGGTCAGGCGCTGATCGCGGGCGAACAGGACGTAGGCGTACGCGCGGACCGCGCCGCGCCCGACGCGACCGCGCAGCTGGTAGAGCTGCGCCAGTCCGAGCCGGTGCGCCTGGTCGATGACGATCGTGTTGACGTTCGAGATGTCCAGGCCGGATTCGATGATCGTCGTGCAGAGCAGGATGTCGGCGTCGCCGTTCGCGAAGTCGAGCATTACGCGTTCGAGATTCTCCTCCTGCATCTGCCCGTGGCCGACGAGCACGCGCGCCTCGGGGACGAGCTCGCGCAGCCTCCGCGCCATGACCTCGATCGACTGGACTCGATTGTGGACGAAGTAGACCTGCCCGCCGCGATCCAGCTCGCGCAGGATCGCCTCGCGGACCAGGCCGTCGTCGTACTCGGCCACGTAGGTGCGGACGGGTAGGCGCTCTTCCGGCGGCGTCTCCATCACGCTCATGTCGCGGACGCCCGCGAGCGACATGTGGAGCGTGCGCGGGATCGGCGTGGCGGTGAGGGTCAGGACGTCCACTTCCTTGCGAAGCTGCTTGAGGCGCTCCTTGTGGGCCACGCCGAAGCGCTGCTCCTCGTCGATGATGACCAGCCCGAGGTTCTTGAACCGCACGTCCTTTGACACGAGCCGGTGCGTGCCGATCACGATGTCGATCGCGCCGGCGGTGAGCCCTTCGATGATCGCCTTCTGTTCCTTGTCGGACCGAAAACGCGACAGCACCTCGACGCGCATCGGGAAGGCTGAAAAGCGCTCCTTGAATGTGGTGAAGTGCTGCTGCGCGAGCACCGTCGTCGGGACGAGGACGGCCACCTGCCGCCCATCCTCGATCGCCTTGAAGGCGGCTCGCAGGGCGACCTCGGTCTTGCCGTACCCGACGTCGCCGACCAGCAGTCGATCCATCGGCTCCGGACGCTGCATATCGCGCTTGACGTCATCGATGGCCGTGAGTTGATCGGGCGTTTCCATGTACGGGAAGCTATCTTCCAGCTCGCGCTGCCAGGTCGTGTCGGGCGGATAGGCGTGCCCCTGGGCGAGGCGGCGAGCCGCGTAGAGCTCGATCAAGTCCTTGGCAATGTCGCGGACGGCGCGGCGGGCGCGGGCCTTCGCGCGCGACCACTCCGACGTGCCGAGCCGGGTCAGGTTGGGTGCGTCGTCCCCGCCACCAACGTAGCGCGTGACGCGGTCGGCCTGCTCGCTCGGGACGTAGAGCCGGTCGCCGTTGGCATATTCGAGGAGCAGGAACTCGCGGATGGCGCCCTCGCCATCGCGCGTGGCGTTCGTGCTGCCGTTCGTCGGTTCGGCGCCGCCGGTTCGATAAAGCCCCCGGAAGCGCGCGATGCCGTGATCGACGTGGACCACCATCTCGCCCGGTTCGAGGTCGCTCAGGAACGCCTCGCGGGCGGCGGCGCGCGACCGGCGGATGGGTCGGCGCACCTTGCGCCAGCCGAAGAGCTCGCCGTCCGTGTACACCGTCACGCCAAGCGCCTCCGAGCGCCATCCCTCGCCGAGCGAGCCATGTACGATCGCCGGGCGGTCCGTCTGGAGGAAGTCGGGCGCGAGCCGCTCCGTGGGCGTGACGTGCAGATCGCGCTCCGCGAAGAGCTCGGCGAGGCGCGCCGCCTGCTGCGACACGATCACAACCCGCTCGCCCAACCGCGTCTCGGAGCCGGGTGCGTGTTCCGTCCGCCCGGAGCCGAATCGTCCGCGCCCGACGATGGTATTCAGGAACTCCTTGAGCCGGCCCGCGAACGCGGGGGCATGGGTGAACCCGATCGTCTCGCGGGCCGGATCGTGGACGAGTTCCAGCAGCAGCCGGCCGCTCGCGCCGGCGCCTCCTCCGAGTTTCCGACGCAGCTCTCGCCACGGCAGATAGGGGCGCTCCACCGGCTCCGGTAGCTCGCCGCGCTCCTGGCGATGGGCGCGCGTCTCCTCGGCCTGCTCCTCGATATCGCGCGACACTGTCTCCAGCGTGGACGGCTCATCCACGACGATCACGGCGTCGGGCGGCAGATGATCAAAGAAGGTCGCGGACGGTCGGCCGACGGCGCCCGATGCGGCGCTGCTATTGCCCTCGCCTCCCGAGTCCGCGAGACGATCGCGCGCGGGTGGCAGCCGCAGCTCCGTGATCCGCTCGCCGGAGCGCTGTGTTTCGAGATCGAACACGCGGATCGACTCGATCTTGTTGCCGAAGAACTCGATGCGACACGGCGGTCCCGCGGGAGGGTAGACATCGAGGATGCCGCCGCGCCGACTGAACTGGCCCGGCGCATCCACGAGCGGATTTGGTTCGTAGCCGCCGCTCACCCAGGCATCGACGAGCGTCGCCATTGACACGTCGTCGCCCACACGCAGGAAACTCGACGCGCGTCGGAAACTCTCGGGCGGCTCGACAAGCTCCATGGCCGCGCGCAGCGACAGGACGATCAAGGGTCGGGCGGAGGCGTCCGCGAGCTGGCTCAAGACGTCCACGCGCTGGGCGGTGAGCGTCAAGTCCTCGGCTAGGCTCTCGTACGGCAATGCGTCGGGGGCGGGAAAGAGCTGGACGCGAACGTCGGGACCGACCCACGCGCGCAGCTCCTCGCTCAATTGGCGCGCCTGACCCGGCCGCGCCGTGAGAACCACGACTGCCCGTCCCAGGTCGGCGTGCAGCCCGGCCAGGACGTATGCCTTGGCCGGGTCGGCGATGGAAATGCGCCCGGTCCCACTCGCGTCCGCCGCGCCGCCTCGGTCGCTCGTCACGCCCGCCACGACGGCGCGAAACGACGGCTCGGATCGCAAGGCCGGCAACAGCGCGGCGAGGTCGAGCAAGCCGTGGCGTTCCTCGCCCTCGCGGGTCGGCGACGCGACCGCCCCTGCGTCGGTGGCAGCGTCGATGTTCGCGCGATCCCGGACGGCCGCCCGGCTCGGCCGCCGCGTCGTCATCGCCACGCGGGGTGCCTCGCGCCTACGACCGTCGCGACGATCGGCAAGCCCTTGCCCGTCCACATAGCATTCAGCATGTCTACCGACCCATCTATCGATTGAACTGGTTCATCGCCGCCGGGGCTCCCCGGCGGACCATCACCTCGATCGCCTCGACGGCCCGTTCGACCGCCTCGCGCAGCGGGCCGAGATCGTCCGGCGTCGGATGATCGAGCACGTAGTCCGCAAGATTGCGGCCCGGCGGCGCAGCACCGATCCCGATGCGCAGTCGCGGAAAGCTTTCGCTGCCCAGATCCTCCACGATCGAGCGCATGCCGTTGTGCGTGCCGGGTCCGCCGCTCGACCGCATGCGGATGGTCCCCGGTTCGAGATCGACGTCGTCGTAGACGATCAAGAGGGCCTTCGACGGCACGCCCCAGCCCATCTGGAGCTGCTTCACCGCCTTGCCGGAGAGGTTCATGTAGGTCTGCGGCTTGGCAAGCGCGACGTCCTGGCCGGCGATGGTCCCGCGCGCCACCACGCTCTGGCCACGCTTGCCGTTGAACCTGAGTCGGTGCTTCTCCGCCAGCTTGTCGACGCACCAGAAGCCGATGTTGTGGCGGGTCGCGGAGTATTCCAGGCCGGGGTTGCCCAGCCCGACGATCAGCGCGGTCGGTCCCATGTCGGTGTTCTCGCGTTCCTCGGCTTCGGCCACCGCCCGCTCGCGCGCGAGCCCGATGCGGGCAAGCCATTTCTCAACGACGTCCATGGGCACCACTCCGGCCCTGCATGTGCTCCGCCGGGCAGCATCAAAGAGGACCGATCCACAGATCAGCCCCCAATCCGCCCCGTGACGGACCACGCGTAGAAGTATACGTGCCCGGTCGCTCTCCCCCGCCGCTAAACCAAAGCCAAGGTGGGATCTACATGGTCGTGCTGCTGCAGGATGGCATCGACGGACGGGGCGAGGGCGTCGGCCTGCTCTTGCAGGGTGCGTCGGCAGCGACGTTTGACCTCGTCGG
>Ga0136611_10003124_pt1 | contig 11576 bp, 22 predicted proteins | sample AntDrymUQ2232306_2_FD_106645 | JGI IMG/M metagenome (GOLD analysis project Ga0136611, IMG submission 106645) | Polar desert sand microbial communities from Dry Valleys, Antarctica - metaG UQ223 (23.06) | ecosystem: Environmental > Terrestrial > Soil > Desert | place: Antarctica: Dry Valley... | reverse complement strand
CAGAAAGGATTGCGACGGGAGCGGCGACCAGGGCCGTCAGGCGAAGGAACTTCGGGAGCGGTGGCTTCACCTACTGAACGGTAGGTGGCTCCTAAGGTCAGCGACTGCGGGGCGCACCGATTGCCGGTTATGGCGCGCCCTCTCATTAATCCATGCCAGGGCACTCGCGTCCCCGAGCCGACCGCGACCTAGGTGGTGACGGTCATCTCCTTGGTGCCGAGGACGGGCATGATCAGGACCGTCACGACCACCGTCATCACCGACTCCAACACCAGGCCATCGCCAACGGCGGCGGCGGCGATGGCGACGGCGACAGCCCCGGCAACGGCCATGAACAAGGCCATGGTGGCGACGCCGGGAATGGCGACGCCAGGGATGGCGACGAGTCAAGCGGGTCGCCTGCTAGCCCTCGGGTTGTTGCACGGGAGAAAGGTGAGCCGGTGTCGCCGACGACGTGCGTCAGCAGCGACGACTCCGTCGCCTCGCTCGAACAGGTCCCGCAGTCGGTCGTCGTACATCGCGCGTCAGTTGGTCCGCTTGCGGTGACGAAGCCGGACCATCGCCAAGAGGGCGAGTGCAACCGTGCCGACTGCGGCACCAGCGACAAGCGGTGCGCTCGACTGTCCCCCCGCCGGTAATGCAGGCGGACGCTTCGGCAGCTTCGCAACAGGGAGGCTGAGAGGTGGCGACGGAGCTACTGCCTCGCGAATGTCAGCGGCGTCAGACACTGCGATCCGTAGCTCGGGACCGCACGGTGTGTCACCCGGGAAGTTCAAGGAGCGCACCCGCCAGATGCCGACTTTGGTGGCCATGAACTGTCCGTGCCAGGCGAAGCGCCGGGGTCCGTCACCGTGGGCGACGGCCACCGGCACGATCGATCCGTCAGGCGTGATGGCCTCCATCCGGAACGGATACTCGATCGCGACCGGCGAGAGCGTTCCTGCGGGCAACGGCGCAAATGTCTCGAACTTGACCGAAACCGCATCGCCAACAACATGGACGGGCACGGGCTGCCACTGGATGCACACGGCTGCGTGCGCAGGAGCCGCCCAAAGAACGGTCGGCGACATCGCCAGCGTGCAAGCGACAAGCCATGTTCGTTTGCTGGTCACGATGTGGAACACGCCCGTGGAAGCTAACTGGAGACGGTCGATCCCCGCCGGGCTGCGAGCATCCAGACCGGCACCAGTAGTCGAAAGCTGATGCTGAACGTCGTCGGAAAGAGCACGGTGTCCGACACGAACGATGGCTCGGTGACCCACAAACCCAGTTCGATCGATGCTGCCGCCGAAAGAGGAGGAGGGTGGCGATGCCCCAGGAGCGTGGTGACAACCGACGTTCGGTGTCGGCGTGCACTGAGCCGTTGCGTCTCACGCCCCCCGAGCGTGAACTGCTGGAGACGTGGGCCGACCGGGTGGCTGGCGCTGGAGGCATCCAGACCCGCTGCCGTGTCGTGCTCGCCAGCGCCAGCGGCAGGACCGATGAACAGGTCGCCGACCTCCTGGGCGTGGACGAGGACGAGGTCGTGCGAGTCATTGCGCGGTTTCGGGAGCTTCGGCAGTTGGTGATCTAGCGGCTGGCGACTTTGTCTGATCGCGTCACGAACACACGTTGAAGCGCCATACATCGTTGTTCAGGGACAAGTCCCTGGTGCCATGAACCAGTCGTTTTCCATGATCACGAGAGTGAACGTCCCTGGAGGAACCGGATTCCCCTCGCAATCTCGGAACTGCGGCACTCGTTCGTCATAGACGCCACCCAGTGCATCACTCTGAAACACGCGAGCAGACTCACCGTCGCCTGTCACCGTGTCACGCACCTTCTTGGTGCCAGCGGGGAAGTACCGAGCGGCCTCCGCCTCGGCCTCCGACAGGCTTCGTAGGACCCGAGGCTTGCAAGGGCCGAAGCTCACTGAGTTCGCCGCTCCGTACAGGAACGTCACCGACACCTGCGGCCTCTTGCGGCCCTCGCAGGGAAGGTAGGTGTAAGTCGAGAACTCCGGACTCTCTGACCCTGGCAGCGCCCGCTGACCAAGTTCTCGCTCGAACCCGCTGGCCGCGCCTCCTAACACCGCGCCGTCGAGTACCGGGCGCGCCGGGGCGGGTGGTGGCTGTGGTTCCTGCGGTGCCGGGGTTTGCGGCTCTGCGACTGCGCCGCCGGTTTCAAGGCTCGTCGTGTCCTCAGCGCTCCGACCGAGGAACGTGATCGCGATGATTGCCAGGATCGAGAGGACGAACATCGCTCCAATCACGACACCCACAACGATCAAGGCGGTGACGCATCCGCTTCGGCCCGGTCCCTGTTGGGGCGGAGGCGGGCCTTGAGGTGGGTACCACTTTCCGTCACTCGCCTGCCACCAGCCGATCCCCTGCGGCGTGTCGCTCATTGCAGGACGCTACGTCGCAGGGTTGCCAATGCACGACCCATCGGTCCCGGCCAGCCTCCTGCTCTTGTAGCCGATTCCGGCGAGGAACGCCGAACAATCAGGCACTTCGGCGTTACTGGCTTTGAGAGCGCTTCATCCGGACCGCCTGCATCGTCGCAAGGAACGCAGCGCCGAGCATCCCTCCAACAAGTCGGCCTGGAGGGACGATGAAACTCAGAGCCGCATAGAAGACGAGAACGAACGCTGCGAACGCCCACCCGTGCCAGATCTCGTCTCGGGTCATCCACTCCGGGACACCCATGAGCGTCTTCCACCACGGCTTCTCAGTCGAAGTCACGGAGAGAGCATGACCGACCTCGAACACCGAACGAAGCACTTCGGCGTTAGTCGCTGCGTCTGGCAACGGCGTTGCCGATCACCGTGCCGATGGTGATCACGACGACAGCGAACACAGCGATGATCAGCGCTCGGCGAACTTCACCAAGAAGCACGTTCCCGACGACCAGTACGAGCGCGACGATTGCCATGTACGGAGCGGGCAGGTTCTCTCGCTTCATCACCGGACCAGTCTCACATGCCACGCCGAGCGGCACCTCGGAGCGCCTACCAGCGGCCACCCCATCCCAGCCCCAGGGCAACGAAGGTCACTACGAAGTACAGACCGAAGGGCACAAACGCCGCCCTACTTCGCCTGGCCAGCAAAGCTGTAGCTGCCGCGAAGACAAGCCCTGCTGGAGTGAGGACCGCTGCCGTGGTTACTCGGCGTCTTGCTGCATCCCAGCAGGGTCGTGCGGCGTCGAAGAACTCCGTCTGGCGAATGGGTGGACGGGGTGAGGCGAAGTCCTCCAACGGCGGATGGCAGACGTAGCTTCCGTCAGGCGAGTACTCGCCGCCTAGGAAGCCGACCGCAGCAAGGAGGGTCACAGCCACCATGATCAGGAACAGCCTGAGTGGCTTCCGCAGTAGAGGGTCCACGATCCGAGTCTGTCGTGCCGAGCGGCACATCGATGCGCCTCAGGATCTCACCTGCAACCGAAGCCGCCGAGAAGCACAGACAGCCGCTGCGACCGCAAAACCCGCCGCCCAGACGATTGCGGCGGCGACCCTCACCCGGCTGCGCCGGACGCAGGAGTCGCGGAAGTTCGTGTTGAGGCCCGCCGCCTTTCCTGGAGGCGGTGGAACGTCGAACTTTGGCAATAGACCCTCGTTCAAGTATGGGTTCGGATCCCCAGCGATCGCGGCAGCGATTGGCTGTCCGCACCCTTTTCGCGGCCATTCGTGTCCCGGTGTTGCTGTCACCTCCGAGTCCAGGCCCAGCAACGAGGCGGCTGCCAGCACCGCAAAGATTGGTACTGCGATCCCGAAGCGGCGCATACGTCAGCGTGACACGTTGGCTACGCCCGAGCCGAGCGACAATTCGGGTGCTGGGGCGGGACACCTGCCGGGTAGGTCCTGCCTGTGACCCGGGTTCCGCTCGAAGCGTGGATGGACGCCAGTGGTATCGCCGTCCGGGGGACTGAGTCCTTAGTCGCCGTCAATGCCCGGCTCGATCACCTCTTGGATTTGCAACCAAGTCTCGACCGGGCCGACGCACGGCTCGTACTGGATCAGGCCACCGTGGCTTACGAGTACGCCGTAGAGCACCTACCAACGTTCCGGCGACGGCGACGATTCAAGTTGACCCCGTTCGCAACTCGTCGCGACATCGACCGCAGGGCGCTTGGCGTGGCAGTGTCATCAGTGGCCCCCGACGTGCCACCGGAGGTGGTGGACTCTCTAGTTGCCTTTGCGGTCTACTGCCACTGGGAGCGGTAGTGCTGAGCGGTGTGCCGCCACGGTGACTTCCCCGATTCGCGGTACTCGCTCCGGAACGCCGGTTCTATGCCCGCCCGGGTCGTCCGTTAGTGGGGCAGCCCGCACCGGATGAAGCAAAGTCCGACCCCGGCAGTTGGGGCGACGTGGATCGGCTCGACCCCGGCATGAACCTTGCTAGCTGCCAAGGTGATCGCGTCCCACCCGAGTGCCACCGGGTGAGGGTCCGACCCCGACTTCCGACGCCGAAGCACCCCCTCATGATGCCTGGTGCTGTCGATGCCGAACGGCAGTCCGGGGCGGGTGGCATCCTTCACGGGATGCGTGACTCTGATCGCTTGTTGGTGCTCGTCCTGGCGTTGATCGCCGGGACCGGCTGCGGCGACGAATCGAAGGCCGACAACATCGACCGGCCCGTGGCCTGCACCGACGACCAGATGGTGGGGCCGGACGGTCAGAGGTACGGACGTGACCCGAGCCAGGGGTGCAAGTTCGTGGACGACGATGGCGACGTAGTGCCGGGCCAGTAGACGACACGGAACGGCACTTCGGGGCGAATCAGATCACCCAGGCAACAAGTGCGATCACGCCACCAACTGCTGCGGCGAGAACACCGGCAAGAGCAATCTGCGCCAGCACCCCGAGCGCAGGGCGGTTGTCAGAAGACCTTGTCGCCTTTGCGAGCGTGAAGTCCACGAGGAACATGAACAGCAGGACGACGCCGACCCCGCCGATGGCAACCGACAGAAGCGTGCCGGGGATCACGAGAAGGACCGCTACTGCGAGAAGCCACCTGTTCTTGGAGGCCAGGGAGTCCGTCTGAGCGATGCTCACATCGCCAGTGTGGCAGCGGAACCCTTGGCGGGCATCGAACGGCACATGGCCGCTCGTGCTAGTCGTGGCGACGAGGGGGACGCATCACGGCGACCCACAGCACGATTGCGAACAGCACCACCCCCGCTGCCAGCAGGACACCCAACACAGGCGCGGCCGGTCCGCCCTCGTCGAGACACGGCTTGACGGCTTCGCCAATCTCGGGTGCTGCACACGATGCGAGGAAAACAGCCACAACCTCACGGTACCTAACGGCACATAGGCGCTCAGGTATCGAAGTTGAGTGCCACCGGGCCGAGGCGAAGATCCTCGACGGAGATTCCCGGTGTCCCGGTGAGCAAGAGGTGCCGTTTCTTCATCCCGCCTGCGGCAAGCCAATCGCCGGTACTTGCGGTGACGACCCGGAACTGCGTCGGAGTGTCATCCACGGGGAGCATCACCAGGCGCTCGTCAAGGCCGACACTCCAAGGGAGATGGACCTTCTGTGGGATGGAACGCATGATCACGTTCCTGACCAGGCTGTAGGTCCCTCCGAGCGGCTTGGTACCCGTCGTCAATTCCACTCGACCATCGGCGGTCCGATACAGCAGCGTTATCTGCGTACAAGGGCGACCGACGTGACCGCTGAGAACTCCTTCACCCGCGTGCCGACCCAGCAACCCGAAGACCGGAGTGCCGAACTCCTCGGCGGCGGTGCGCATCTGCATGATCCATTCCGGTCGCACGGGGAGATCATGCTCCTCCGGCCCCGAGGAAGGCCGCTCCGAATCCGGGTCTGCCGCCGAACCGAGCGCTAACCGCTGGCGTTGAGGATCCCCTCCCTGCCGTCGTCGAGATGCACCACCACCACGGACTCATCCAAGGGAGGATCAGACCACGGCACCTGCTCAGTCCATCCCTCCGGCACCTGTCCGAGACGGACGGACCGCACCGACGAGCCGTTCTCCCCTCGGACGGACCAACCTCGCCTGTCGTCCCCTCGGAGCACCGGTGAAGGGTCGACCACGACCTCGACCCGGACGATCTCAGCCTGTTCCTGCTCATCTAATCGTAGTTCGGCAACGCCTCCCCGCTGGACCATCGTGGCCGGTGGTCCAGGATCGGACGGGAAGCACCCGGTGCTTGCGACGAACGTCATGGCCGCCAGTCCGATCAGTCGCCGCTTGCTCACTCTCGCATGATGCCTCGCTCGCACCGATTGCCGGTTCTGCGGGCGCCCCGAGCGGCACATCGGGGCGGGTCCGAACGTGAACTATCGGTACGCACGCCTCCACTGGAGTACCCCGCTGACGGCGAACCACCCGAACGCCCCGGCGACTGGCGTTGGATTTCCGACGACGAGTCCGACGAGAAAACATGCAGTCGAGCCGACAGCAGGAGTCACCCACCAGCGAGCGGGGTTCTGCACCACCGGGTCCTGGAAAAACTCAGCCCACCACCGCTTCCGCTCCGGGTTCGCTGGGTTTGATTCTGTAGCCATCGCCTGGCTGTAGTCCTCCTGCCAGTCGGAATCCGATTTCACACTGCATGTTCCCACGCTGTGGCGACTCGCGCACGACGAACGGACACCCTTGGTGCCACACCGACCCGAGCGGCACTTCGGCGTGCACCGATAGCGTCGTCCTCCGTGCGAATCATCTTGCTGGCATCGAGCCTCGTCGTGTTCGCCGCTTGCGGGAACGGCAACGACGACGTCGCCTCTACGCCGCCGCCTTCGACTTCTTCACCAGTAGCAGTGGCCAGGGAGATGGCAGCCGCTCTGCCGCCGGTTCAAGTCGAGTGCCCGCCTGGCGACGAGCCACGCGGCCTCGCTTTCGAGGCAGACGACCGTGGTCTGCCTGCACCCGAGGATGGGCTGGGTCTGGCGGTCGTCGCCCGCCCGCAACTCCCGCGAGGCGAGTTCCGACGATCAGCAGCCACTACTACCGCAGTGCAGTTCGTCTACCCCAGCAGTGGGCCGACCAAGGCGGTAGTCACAGTTACTCAGGCCCCTGGCGGCGGCTGGCGGGCGCACGCCCTGAGGGGGTGCGAGTCGCTCACCCTGCTGCCCGGCGAGGGGTAGCGCCGCAGCCGCAACGTGGCGGGTCTGCTCGGCGAGTCCGAACGGCACGTCTGTGCTGTAGAACTGGTCGCCGTGACCGTAACCCCTCCGCCGCCCCCGGATCCGATGGCCGCTGACGACCGCCAGCCTCGTACTGCACGTCGGGTCGCCGTCACGCTCATGGTCCTCGCTGGAACGGTGGCGTTGATCGCATGGCTACTGGCCGGGTTCGACGCGCCAAGCCTAAAGCGGCCAAAGACAACGGTGGCGAAGCCCACGGCCGCCGTCACCGCGTGCGGGGACACTGTCTCCTCCGATCCTGGCGACGATCCCTCTCCTTACGCCAGCTTGGTTCCCTCCGCGTCCGTGACGTTCACCAACCCAACGAAGTCGGAGGTATCCGGCCGCGCCGTCATTGAGTTCGGCGGCGTCGGCGTTGGCGAAGCAAGGGCTGCTGGTATCAGCCCTGGCACCAAGAGGACTGTCGAGGTGAGGCCGCTCCTCGATTCTCTGCCGAACGACTATGGCTGCACAATCTTGGAGGCGAGGTTCTCGGAGGGCTGACGCGCCCCCTTCGGTGACTGCCACGATTGTCACTGTGCACGTCCCGCGCTGAGCGCACCGATTGCCGGTTATGGCGCGCCCTCCCATGGATCAATGCCAGGGCACTCGCCGTCGCCGAGCCGAGCGCAGCCCCGGCCATGCCCATGACCAAGACCCACGGGTACCAACACCATGGCGCTCCAGGACGTGATGACCAAGGCCCTGGCGACCACGACTTCGGCGTCCAAGAACCGCAGTGACCGATGCCGTGATTGCCACCGGCGTCGTGGCCATGGACGGAGCAACATCGCCGTGAGGACCAAGGCCATGGTGATGACGCCGATCACCGACCTCACCGATCATCCGATACGGGAGCGACACCAGGCGCGACCATCCGGCAGTCTGTGGGGGGTGCGACGATCGGTGCTGAACATTGTCATCCTGACCATCGCAGTGGGGGCCGGACTGGAGGCGGGCAGCCCTGCCGAACGAGAGTCCGGCGAGCACAGCGTCCTCGACTGCTTCTCGGTGCTCGCTCTGACAAGTTCCGCATCGCGACGAGTTCACGATCCAGTACGTCTCGCCGCCGACCAGCACCGGCACTGAACTCCTCCGGAGCCGCCGGGACTGCGGATCGTCGAGCCAGGTCGTACTCATCAGCCGAAGCATTGCAACCAGAGGGATCGGAGCCGGATGTGTATCGACCAAGCTCCCTGTCCCAGTGGCGAAATCTCCGACAGAAGACATGAAGACTGGATCCCGAGAAGGGCTACTCATTGATCAATCTCCGATGTACATGCGGACAGGATTTCGCCGATCAGTACCTGACAATCGCCGAAGCTGCTCATCGGGTCGGGCGCTCGACCAGAACGGTCGAGCGCCTCGTCTCGTGCGGCAAGCTCCGGGTCGTGAAGCTGCGCGGTACCGCTCTTGTCGTGGCCGCTGATCTCGAACGGCTCGGTCGAACAACCTGACGTAAAACTGCGAGCGGCCCCTGGCTAGGAGGACCGCTCGCTCTGCCCCTCGGAAGGACAAGTAGTTGATGTATCAACTATATCCGTATGCAGAAGGCGCAACGCCTTCTTCCTTTGGTCGATGAGCATCGACCACAGGAGTGAACCCGATGAGAACGAGCGGCGAGAGTTCGACCGCTTGTGGCGGGAACTCCTACGCGGTCGCCCGAACCCCACTGTGGTCACCGAAGACGGATTCGAGCGTTACTACTGCCCTCGCCATCCAGGGTCCGCGCAACTCGTACTGGTTACTTCGTCAATGTGGTTCCGCTGCGACGTGTGCTACGTCTCTGGCACCGGGCTGGCTGGACTCCGCCGGGTTGAGGTGCTGCTCCGAGCGCCCATGTCGGATACCGAGGAGATCTACGTCAGCCGTCTCTTTAGGTCCTGTCCGAACCCGTGGTCCATCGGCAAGCAGGTCGGCTCCACCCTGGAGTTGACCGCAGCGCCTTGTAACCGTCGAACGTGCGAAGTATGCGGCTTGAGAAGTTGGCGAATGATGGCTGCGGGTGCCTACTCCCACCTGTCGTTGCATTCCGCGGTCTTCCTGTCGTACATCCCCGAAGGACGGTGGGACGCCACGTCGCGTCGTCTGAGGCGAAATCAGGTCAACTACGTCCGAGTCCCATCACCCGGCGGCGGGGACAACATCTACACCGTAGAAGCACGGGTAGGCCGCAACCGACTCGACGGTGCCGAGGAACAGCCCGGCTGGTACGAGTCGCTCTGCGGGAATCTGTCGATGATGCCCGAGGCCACGATTGCTAGCTCGTCTCTCGCCTGGCCGCTTTCATCCGAGCGGGGCCAAGCCAGGTCCCGGGGGGCTTCCGACGAGTTCGACGATGGGACCTTCCCCGTGGCGAACATTCCTCGCATCTCCGAGCTAGCAATCGAGAACGACCTCCCGGTCGGAGGGTCCGGGAACAGAGTCACGATCGAACTCGGGAACGTGACCGGCGGCGAACGCACCTTGCTGTTGTTGAGGCTCGGCGTCTCGGTCCACCAGCGGACAGGGGGTAGGTCACTCCCCGAAATGTCCGACCCGTCCGTACGGTAAAAAAAACAGTGACGGATGGGTCGGACACTTCTCTAAGCAACCTTGAGAATGGGTCGTGCCCGAGCCACGGATTCCCAGGAGCGGCCCACTGACCTGCGATGCAAACTCAGTCAAAGACAATCGCTGCGGAACGAGCCTCCGTGGCCCAGCTTCGGCTGGTTCCGTTAGCCCTCGAAGCTCTCGTTTGGGCGGGCGATGAAGTCGTAGTCCGGCTCAAAGTCGGCCCAGTACTCCGACTCGTCGGTGAACCGCTCCGGCGCAGGAAGCTCGCTCGCGCTGCCGGGAGCTTCGGAGTAGTTCAGGATCAAGTCGCTCAGGAACGCCGTGGCCTCCGCAACGAACAGCGGCTCCGTGATCCACATGCCGAGTTCGATACCGGCGGTCGCTGAGTGGGTGCAGTTCGCCGAACCGACCCATGCCCTCATTGGGTGGAAGGAGTAGCGGTGCCAGTAGGCAGGACCTGCGCCGGTGTCGGCTTCGTACTCTCGATAGTGCAACCTCCCAACGACGAGCAGCTTGGCGTGGACCAGGGGTGCCCACCCGCCGCTCTTGGGCCGCGCTCGCCCAGCTACTCGGATGGGTTCGTAGTTCTCGGTGCCGTCGTGGCGGAGAAGCATGGAGACGCTGTCCCTCCTCAGCGCATCGACCGGGAACCCCGACTCCTCCCAATCCTTTGCGAGGAGGCGGTCGATGACCCGCCGGTCGCCACCGGTCAGGGCGCGCTTGTCCACGATGATGCACGTCTTCATCGGCTCGAACCGTTCGGCCACCGCGTTCGAGGTGAACCATGGGACACAGCCGATTGCAGCGTCGGCCCCGTCGAGGCCAGCGATGAGGTGGTTGATGACACCGCCACCGAAGGCCACCGACGCGCCTTCGCCCCACGGACGTGGCTTGGTCGTCCACTCTCGGAACGCTTCTGCCGACCCAAGATCAGCCATCGCGTTGACCTCCTTGTGAGGCAAGCGAGGCTAGGCCGCGATTCAGTCCAGCCTCGTCCCATCTGGGCCGACGCACTCGATTCGAGGAGGCCACAAGCTGAGCCGCAGGTCGGACTCTCCGTACTCGGCCCCAGCCATCGCCCCGCTCGCCCAGCAGTCCTCGGTCTTGTTCTTCAAGCCGCCCCCACGACGGCGAGAACCACGGCGATCGCACTCGCTCCGATGAACAGGCGACGAAGCCAGGGACGCTCCACCTGCCCATTCTGCTGCCGCAACACCGAGCGGCACTCCGGGGCCTTAGCCGCCGAGACGTTGCAGGTCCTCCCGGACCTCGGCTTCGTCTAACCCGAAACCCCGCATCACTTCGACGCCAGCCGTCGCTTGCTCCGACTCGCCGAGTAGGTGGGCGAGAGCGGTGAACCAGCGAACTTCCTCGTAGGGCAGCCCTGAGCCGTGCAGTCGGAAGCGTGCTCGCAGCCGCTCGAACAGCCCCGTCTCTGTGCCGACCTCGGCCAGTGCGGGCAACCCGTGGTCGGCGAGTGCATGACGGAGATGGGTGAGTCCGGTCGCTTCGGCTTCTGACCCCTCCGGCCCAAGCTCCCACCACACGTCCTTGCGCTCAGGCATGACTTGACCGATTCGCTGCCGCCACGGCCAACTCATTGCACCATTCCGCACTTCATTCTTGATGGAGGAGCCGAGTAGGTCGATGCTCCGCACCGACAGCACTCCCAGCATGAGGGTTACCGGGTTGTCTTCGCTGGTGGTGTACTTCCCTCGCTCGACCATGACCAGCCGGACGACTCCGCTCTCGACGCTTCTCAGGATGCCGCTGCTAGCGGTGAATCCGGGCGCAGCGGGCAACAGTTGCTTCGCAATGCTGCGGGTGCGAGTCGTCGTCACCGGAAACTTCCCGGTGGGTCGCTATCAAGTCTCTGCACCCACGCAT